>Ga0210402_10001087_pt1 | contig 28715 bp, 26 predicted proteins | sample IncBWC7MmetaG_FD_161055 | JGI IMG/M metagenome (GOLD analysis project Ga0210402, IMG submission 161055) | Forest soil microbial communities from Barre Woods Harvard Forest LTER site, Petersham, Massachusetts, United States - Inc-BW-C-7-M | ecosystem: Environmental > Terrestrial > Soil >...
CAATCGCGACGCTGAGTAAAGCGCCGTGCGGCGCTGGCGATCAATACAAACAACCGCACACAACGGGAGTGGTGTCCCGTGCTCAGAGTACCCCCTGCGGCCGCCATTGGCGCCCCAGGCGAGCAGAAACACTTACCGGAATGGATTGACACCACGGCAGCAAAAAGCAGCGCTCCAGCGCCTTTGTACAACGTTCGATGAAAGGAAACCAAGCATGCGCACCAAACGAATCAAGCGTCACAACGGCAAGCCGGTAATGGACGCGCCGCCGGCACTAGACCCGTCAGTCGAGAAAATGGCGGCGATGCTCGTACGGATCGCGGGCATGGACGCGCTGCCGCTCGCCTCCTCTCCACCACTCCGCAGAAGGAGGCGTCGGTGCGCGACTTGAACTACGACCTGAAGCAGCTCTGCCGACATAACCGCGACGGCAGCTATGCCACTCAAGCGGATCGGGAATACATCCTCGATTTGATCGCCGACCAGCTCCACGAGATGGGCTTCCGGCATATGAACGCCCACAGCTTGAAGCCCAAGCACGTCGAGGAGCTGGTCGAGCGCTGGCTTGCCGAGAATCTCTCGCCGGGGACCATCAAGAACCGGATGTCGGCATTGCGCTGGTGGGCGGAGAAGATCGGCAAGGAGAACATCATCGCCCGCACCAATGCCGCCTACGGCATTCCGGATCGGGTGTACGTCACCAACATTTCAAAAGCCAAGGAGCTTGCCATGGATCAGCTACAACAAATCCGCACCGATTGCATCCGCTCCTCGCTGCGTCTCCAGGCCGCGTTCGGCCTGCGCCGGGCGGAGTCGATCAAGATCGTACCGAAGTGGGCGGATCGTGGAGATCGACTGGTGCTCAAGGACTCCTGGACCAAGGGCGGGCGGGAGCGCGAGATTCCAATCCGCACGCTCGAACAGCGGCAACTCGTCGACGAGGCCAAAGCACTTGCCAAGGGCAAGAGTCTGGTGGCGCCGGGCTACAAGACCTACTACGCCTACCTCAAGCACTTCCGCTACGAGTGTGGGCGGGTCGGCATTCACGCGTTCCACGGACATCGGCATTTGTATGCGCAGGAGCGCTACCGGGAATTGACCGGCCGGGAGTGTCCGGCGCGTGGCGGTGCGACGTCGAAGCAGCTCACGCCGAAACAGAAGGCGATCGATCGCCAGGCGCGCGAAATGATCAGCCGCGAGATGGGCCACGGCCGCGAGCAGGTTACTGCGGTGTATTTAGGTTCGTCAGCTGTTATGCGCAGAAAGCGTAGTAACGCGTCCGCCGACACGAGCTCAGCAGGAGAATCAGAGGGCGCGAACTCAACATAATAGTTTCATGATTGTCGTCCCAAGCGGCCACCGGGGCCGCTGTTCACGAGGAGTCGATCATGGATCAGCTCAATTCCGAAGTCGAAGTACCGAGCACGTTACCGCTTGATCAACTCTGTTCAGGCGCGCTCCGCGAACTGCTGACACGCGGCTACAGCAGAAGAACGGTGAACCGCTACACACTGGTTTGGCGGCATCTCGCTGAGTTCGCGCGCGAGCAGAACCTGGGCAATGAGTACTCGCGGCGCCTCGCGATGCGCTTCGAGGAGGTCTATGGCCTTTGCGAAGGCAACCGCCTCAAGCCAGCCGAGCGATGGCGCCGACATCTGGTGTTCGGTCTCAGAATCCTCGACGACTATGCGCGCACCGGCAGCGTTGTGCGTTTCGTGGTCGAGAGGAGCGGGCTACGCATCCCCCCGGCGATGCAAAGGCCGATGCATGACTACGAACAGTTCGCGAAGGAGCGGCGTCACCTTCGCATGTCGAGCCTGCAAGAGCGAATGCATGGAATCGCAGTGTTTCTCGATTTCTTGCGATCAAGGGGCGTGATGGCCCTCGATCGGATGCAGGCGGATGACATCAGTGCGTTCATCACGTCCAGGTCGTGTTGGAAACCCAGGACCGTTTCTCACGTAGCTTCCGATGTGAGGTTGTTTCTGCAGTTCCTGTTCCTGCGCAACATCCTGCCGCGGGACTTCAGCGGCGTAGTTCCGACGATCCGGGTCGCGCGTCATGACACGGTTCCGTCGGTGTGGGATCAGGAGCTCGTCGCGAAGCTTCTGGAGGTTGTGGATCGCAATTCGCCAAAGGGGAGGCGCGACTACGCGATCCTGTTGCTTGCGGCACGCCTTGGAATGCGATCGGGCGACATTCGAACGCTGCGACTCGACGATCTCAACTGGGCAGCCGCCACGATTGAGATCACACAAGCCAAGACCGATGCACCGCTGGTTCTGCCGATGAGCGAAGAAATCGGCGTGGCGTTGATTGACTATCTGAAGTCGAGCCGGCCTTCAAGTCAGCACCGGGAGGTATTCCTCCACTTGACGCCGCCCTTTGAGCCTTTCTCCGAGAAGAATCACCTCCACTATCTTGTCAAGTATTGGCGAGAACTCGCCGGGATCGAGTTCCGAAGCAAGCAACGTCGGGGCCTACATTCGCTGCGCCACACGCTCGCAACGAGGCTGCTGCATGAGCAGACGCCGTTTCACATCATCTCCGCAGTGCTGGGTCACGCTTCATCGGCAACGACGCTCATCTACGCCAAGGCCGATGTGGAAATGCTGCGCAGTGCAGCGCTCAACACCGAGGAGGCGCGCCATGTCCAATAGAGTCGCCCAGTTCGTTGGCCATAGCCTACTCGCGCCGCTCATGGAACAGTTCATTCAAGAGAAGCTGGCGTGCGGTTACCGATATGGCGTTGCCGCCTCGATCCTGTGCCGCTTCGATGCCTTCTTGTGCCACCAGGGGCTGGACCGATGCGAGCTGCCTCGATCGCTCAGCTGGCAGTGGCTCGCCAAGCAGCCTCATGAGTGCGCGAACACCCAGCTGTCCCGAATTTCGGTGGTTCGTCAGTTCGCGATGTACCTGTGCCGGCTTGGATACCGTGCCGATGTGCCAGACCGGGCGCTCGGCGCGAAGCCCTCGACCACCTTCTCGCCGCGCATCCTGACGCACGCCGAGATGACGCAACTGCTTGATGCGGTTGATCGACTCAGACCGGATGCGAAGGCATCGCCGTTTCGCCACCTCGTCATGCCCGAGGTCTTTCGCCTCCTCTATGGCTGTGGCTTGCGGGTCAATGAGGCGCTGCAACTGCGTGTTGCCGATGTTGACCTCGGTCACGGCGTCCTGACGGTGCGCGGAGCGAAGTTCGGCAAGGATCGCCTGGTTCCTCCGGCACTGCCGCTCGTGCAGCGCTTGGAAAGGTACTCTGCCGAGATCGGTCGGCGACCAGCCGACGCGTACTTCTTCCCCTCGGCACAGGATGGGCATTGGAGTCTCCAGGGAGTCTACGATCTGTTTCGCAAGTTGCTGTGGCGCTGTGGAATCTCGCACGGTGGCCGAGGGCGAGGACCGCGAATCCACGACCTTCGACACACGTATGCCGTTCACACGTTGCTGCGCTGGTATCGCGAGGGCGCGGACCTTGAGGCCAAGCTGCCAGTGCTCGCAACCTACCTGGGCCATGTCTCGCTCGAGGGCACTCAGCAGTATCTGCATCTCACCGCCGAGCTGTTCCCGGAAATCGTCGTCCGCGCCAATGCTGCGTTTGGCGATGTCATTCCACGAAGGAGCACGTCATGAAGCCGACCGATTTCTCTGTCCACTTGACGAACTTCTTGACGCGCTATTTGGCTGCACAGCGCAATCTGAGCCCCAACACGATCAAGGCCTACCGCGATGTGTTCACTTTGCTGCTGCGGTTCGCTCGCGACGGGCGGGGCGTTGCCGTCGAGCGGCTGTCACTCGCGCATGTCGATGCTACGTTCGTCGAAGCCTTTCTGGACCACCTCGGCAAAGATCGGCACTGTTCGATCCGAACGCAGAATCAACGCTTGGCCGCATTGCACGCGTTCTTTCGGTATGTACAGTCGGAGGTGCCGGAGCGCTTGCTGCAGTGTCAGAAGATTCTGGCCATTCCTTTACGGCGCCATGCGCAGTCGGACGTTGGCTATCTTTCCAAGGAGCAGCTGGCGCAGATTCTCGCGCATCCCGATCTGACGACGCGCGCCGGCCGAAGGGACGCCGTGCTGTTGAGCGTTCTCTACGACACGGGCGCTCGGGTGCAGGAATTGATCGACCTCAATGCCGAGGACGTTCGCCTGACCTCACCCGCCCAAGTTCGGCTCTTTGGCAAAGGGCGCAAGGTGCGCGCGGTGCCGTTGATGGATGCGACTGTACAAATTCTGCGTGATCACTTGCGTGAGTACGGATTGGATCGTCCGGAACACAGTCATCAACCGCTCTTCCAGAATCGGCTTGGCGGGCGGCTGTCGCGCTCGGGCATACGCTACCTTCTGCGGAGCCATGTTAAAGCGGTGCGGTCGAGCCCTCCGGGCTTCACGCAGCACGTGAGTCCACATAGCCTGCGCCACACGAAGGGCATGCACCTGTTGCAAAGCGGCGTCTCGCTCGAAATCATCCGCGACTTCCTGGGACACGTCGACGTGAAGACAACGCAGATTTACGCGAGAGCGAACTTGGAGATGAAGCGACGCGCACTTGAGAAAGTTGCCGACACACCACTTCCTACCATGCCGTCGTGGCAACAGAACAAGACCTTGCTTGACTGGCTGCACTCGTTGTAAGTGAACACGCCTCGGTGGTGGCATGGCGTCTGACCAGAGAAATTATGTTGAGTCCCGATCGTCGGCATCAACAGCTGGCGGGCACCTTGCCACCTTTCTGCGCATAACAACTGACGAACCTAAATAGGCGATATGTGTTGCTGCACATATGGCGTACCTCGGTCGTTAGCCCGATGCCGGTCGAAGAAAAGGTGACGCATCGCTGACGCGAGGAGCCACCATCAAGCGTCCTGCCAAATCGTTGACCGTACTGCCATCCATAGGGATTGCAGACGTCACGCTTGGCGTAGAATCCTTCTTACCTTTGTTCCTTCGCTGGCGAGAGGCTCATGCCCTCCCGAACATCGAACCACACCGCCCTGTACCTGAGATCCAGCAAGGACCGGTCAGACGTATCGATCGACGCCCAGCGGCGTGAGCTGACAGCCCTTGCAACCCAGCGTGGCTTGCTGGTGGTCCGCGAGTATTCCGACGTTGTCGAGTCCGGGACTGACGAGAATCGGCCCGGCCTTCGCGCACTGGTCGCTGATATACGCAAGAGCGGGCGCGGCTGGGACACCGTAATGCTGCTCGACACAAGCCGCCTTGCGCGCAAGCCGATCATCTCCGTCATGTTCGAGCGCGATGCCGAGAAACACAGTGTCCGCGTCGTCTATAAGTCCGTTCCGGACGAAGATCCGATTACGGCGGTGCTTCTGAAATCCCTCATGATGGGGATCGATCAATGGCATGCCCTCACGAGCAAGCGCAAGGGCCTTGCAGGGATGGCTGAAAACGTCCGCCAGGGCTTTCGCGCCGGCGGAAGGGCTCCGCGTGGCTACCGGCTCGCCACGATTGAAACGGGCGCGATCCGCGAGGGCGCGGCGGTCACCAAGACAAAGCTCGAGCCAAACGATGACGCATCGATCGTCGCGGACTATCTGCGGCTGCGTGCAGAGGGCATCGGCCGCACTGCGCTGATGCGCCAGCTTAAGATCAAGTGGCCTGTAACGTCGCTCATCGGCCTGGAATGGAACTCGCTTACCTATGCCGGCCACACGGTCTGGAACGTGCACAACGAATTCAGCAGCGACGGCTACAAAGGAGGCGTCAAGCGCCGGCCGCGCAGCGAATGGGTCATCCAGCGCGACACGCACCCGTCGCTTGTGAGCGACGCGATTGCCGAGACCGTCCTCCAACAGGTTGAGAGAGCGAGCCTTAGCGACAGCCGCCAACACGGCGCCGCCTACCTTCTGACCGGCATTTTGAAGACGCCGGCGGGCGTGCCGTGGTACGGCAACCGCACATCACGATCCGAGTTTTACCGCGCCCAAGCTGGCAAAGGCAGCCGGAGTTTTCTTGCCGAACGGATCGACCGGGCGGTGATCGAGACCGTCGCCAAGGATCTTCAGTCATCGGTGTTCGTCGCCGCCGCGGTCAAGTCGACCCGGGAGAAATTCGGGGCAACGCACGACGAGGACATTGCCGCGGCGCGCGCCCAAATCGCCAAACTCGACGCGCGCAGCGGGAAGCTGCTCGAAATGGCGAGCGAGCTCAAGAGGCGGACGCCGGTCTTGCGCAAGGTCGACGAGCTCGAGGGCCAGCGCAGCGAGATCGAGCAACGCATTGTCGGCTGGGAGAAGGAAGATGAGTCCGCGCACGCCCTGGCCAAGGTGACGGACGCACAGGTGCGGACCATGCTCGGCCGGATGGCTGACGAAATGCGCCTCTACGAGCGCAGCGCGCTCAAGGACTTCCTGACGTCGATCCTCGACCGCGTCGAGCTCGATCCAGAGCAACAAACGTTGCAACTCTGCTACCGCATCCCACTCAGTGGTGGGAATAGCGTGGCGTCCCCACGGGGATTCGAACCCCGGTACTCACCGTGAAAGGGTGATGTCCTAGGCCTCTAGACGATGGGGACGAGGCGACTGTTGCGGCGGCGATTGGTGGAGCTAAGCGGGATCGAACCGCTGACCTCTTGCATGCCATGCAAGCGCTCTCCCAGCTGAGCTATAGCCCCACAGCAAGGCGCGAATTATAGGACCCGGCGCGTCCTTTTGCAAACCTGCGTACGGTTTGCGATGCGCATGTCGACCTCGTGGCTCAGGCCGACTTTGCGATTCCATCGGGTGTTTTCCGATATCGTCGGCAGCCGTCTCGCGCTTTTCGTCACGCGGTTGCCGACTTCGCCATCGCGGCTCCCGCAGTTTCCTCAGCGGCTCGCTGGCGCCATCATCGACGGCGCGCGCCAGTTGGAAGACGCGCAGGCTAGGAATCCGTCGAAGTCGTACCGTGCCCCAGCCGCAGCAGCAGCCGCAACCGCCGGAAGTCGTCGGCGGGCAGCATGTCGGGCAGGATCGCAATGGTGCGCAGGCGACGTTTGCCCTCAGGGCGCACGACCAGGGTAGTCAGCAGTGCACCGACATACGAGTCCGGCTGCACCACACCTTCGATGCAGAGGCCGGTGCGCTCGGTCAGGCGCACCGCACGATCGGCGTCGAGCTCGATGCCGATGATCGCGCGCGATGCGCTGCGTGTCGCCGCGTGTCGCATCGTCTTGATTGCATAAGCGCCGATTGCGATCACCAACGCGCCGCGCAGCGCAGCCGCTCCCGGCAGCCAGGCAACCAGCATAGCGGTTGTCAGGTACGCAACGCATATCAGCGCCGCCGCCGAACGCGAAGGTCCCAGCGAGATACGCAGCGCAGGAATCGTCTTCATGGCGCCGATTGGGCGCGCGCGACCTGCGTGCGTCAATCAGACGCATGGACGATCCAGCGCGCGGCGATCAGGTGCGATTGTTCTTGGCCAGCGTGAGCCAGGTATCGACGACCGTGTCCGGATTGAGGGAAATACTCTCGATGTGCTGCTCGACCAGCCACTGAGCGAGCTCGGGATAATCGGAAGGACCCTGGCCGCAGATGCCGGCATACTTGCCCGCCTTTCTGCACGCGGTAATGGCCATCGCAAGCATGGCCTTCACTGCATCGTCGCGTTCGTCGAAAGTCGCCGCAATGGCGCCGCCTGCGTCGCGGTCGACCGCCAGCGTCAATTGCGTCATGTCGTTGGAGCCGATCGAGAAACCGTCGAAATGTTCCAGGAAGCGATCGGCGAGAATCGCGTTGGACGGAATCTCGCACATCATGATCAGCCTCAATCCATTGTCGCCGCGCTTGAGGCCATTCTTGGCGAGCATCGCAATGACCTGCTCGGCTTCCGCAGGCGTACGCACGAAGGGGATCATGACCTCGACGTTGGTCAGCCCCATGGTGTCGCGGACGCGCCTCAGCGCCAGACATTCAAGCACGAAACAATCATAGAACTCTGGCGCAACGTAGCGCGACGCGCCGCGGAAGCCGAGCATCGGATTTTCCTCGTGCGGCTCGTACTCCGATCCGCCAAGGAGGTTCGAATATTCGTTCGACTTGAAGTCCGACATGCGCACGATCACCTTTTTCGGCGCGAACGCGGCTGCTATCGTGGCGACGCCCTCGGCGATCTTGGACACATAGAACTCGGTCGGGCTGTCGTATCCGCCGATTCGTTCGCTGATCTGCGCCTTGAGCTCCGCCGGTTGCGCATCGAAATTGATCAGCGCCTTCGGATGCACGCCCACATTTCGGTTGATGATGAACTCGAGCCGTGCCAACCCGACGCCGTCGTTGGGCAGCTTGCAAAACTCGAATGCCAGCTCCGGGTTGCCGACATTCATCATGATCTTCGTCGGCGCAGCAGGCATCTTGTCCAATGCGACATCGACGATTTCGATGTTCGGCAAGCCCTCGTAGATATGCCCGGTGTCACCCTCGGCACACGAAACGGTCACCTCCTGCCCTTCGGTTAGAACGGTCGTCGCGTCGCCGCAGCCGACCACCGCGGGAATGCCAAGCTCGCGGGCAATGATCGCGGCGTGGCAGGTGCGGCCGCCGCGATTGGTCACGATAGCGGCCGCCCTCTTCATTACCGGCTCCCAATCGGGGTCGGTCATGGCCGTGACCAGAACGTCGCCGGCGTTAACCCGGTCCATCTCCGCAGCCGAGGTAATCAAGCGCACGGTTCCTTGCGCGATCTTCTGGCCGATGGCGCGGCCGCTCGCCAGTACCCGCGTTGGTGCGTCGAGCCGGTAGCGGCGCAACCGCTGCGCGTCCTGCGTCTGCGATTTCACCGTCTCCGGCCGCGCCTGCAGAATGTAGAGCTTGCCGTCGACGCCGTCGCGCCCCCATTCGATATCCATCGCGCGGCCATAATGGCGCTCGATGATCAGCGCGTAGCGTGCCAGCTCCGCGGCTTCAGCGTCGGTTATGGAAAAGCGCCGCTGGTCCTCGATCGGCACATCGATAGTGGCGACCGAACGCCCTGCCGCAGCATCGCTGAAGACCATCTTGTGCGCCTTGGTGCCGCGCTCCTTGCGCAGGATCGCGGGCCGGCCGGCGGCGATATTCGGTTTGTACAAATAGAACTCGTCCGGATTGACGGCGCCCTGAACGACGGTCTCACCCAAGCCATAAGCGGATGTGATGAAGACCACCTGATCGAATCCGGATTCGGTGTCGATGGTGAACATGACACCGGCGGCGCCGAGGTCGCTGCGCACCATGCGCTGGATGCCGACCGAAAGCGCCACATCGGCGTGGGCAAACCCCTTGTGGACCCGATAGGCGATCGCCCGGTCATTGTAAAGGGATGCAAATACCTCCCTTATCGCACGAAGAACATTACTTAAGCCGTTGACATTCAAGAATGTTTCTTGCTGTCCCGCAAAGGACGCATCGGGCAGATCTTCGGCGGTCGCGGAGGAGCGCACGGCGACCGGAGCGTTCGGCGACTGCGCGAGGAGTTGGCCGTAGGCGGCTTCGACATCGTGCTCGAAGGGCGCCGAAAGCGGCGCTTGGAGGATCCAGCCGCGGATTTCGGCGCCGGCGCGCGCGAGCGCCTTTACATCATCGACATCAAGGTTAGCCAGCACAGCGTCGATGCGCGGTCGCAGTTGCGACGCGTCGATGAACTCGTGGAAGGCAAATGCGGTGGTCGCGAATCCCCCGGGGACGCGCACGCCCTCCGCCGCGAGGTGCCGAATCATTTCTCCGAGCGACGCGTTCTTGCCGCCGACCTTCGCCAGATCGGACATCCCGAGCCGATCGAGGGACACCACACGCAGTTGCTCGGCCATCCGGCCTGTCTCCTTGACAAACGACGGGCGCCAGCCGGATCGAGCGCTGCGCCAGGGCAAATTCTAGCTTGGCGCTTTGAACAAACGAAAAATTATGTCAACGGGTGAACGGCGCAACGGTGGTCGCGACGCTGGGAGATCGTCGGCGAGCTTGACGCCACCGAGGAGGAGGAACCGCTGGTTAAGTGCCGGTGACGTCCTCGGCTGACGCTTCGGCATGGACGCGCATGACGCTGTCGTCGGCGAGAATCCCAGGCTCACCATCGGGCCGCTTATGCTTGCTGCGCACGGCGCGACGCAGACTCCGATAAAGGTCGGGGTGCGATTCCTTGAGATAACTGATGATTTCGAAGTCGACCCGCTTCACCTGCGACAAGTCGATTTGCTCGACGTGGACGAGCCGCAGCAATTCGCGGACCGGCTTGGGCATCTCGCGTCCGCTTTCGTAGCGCGAGCCTCCGCTTTGCGTGACGCCGATCTGGGTCCAGAACTGTTCCTGGTTCAATCCCAGGCGGCGCCGGATCTCCCGCGGGTTAAGGACTCGGTCGAATAGTTTCACGAATCATCCATTTGTAATCTAGGCTACATAGTAATGCAATTTCGGCGCAAAAACCCATCATCGCAATACCATTGGCATAATTGTTGATCAAAGCCGCCGTCGACGCAAGCGCGCCGGGCGGTTCCACAGCACCGTCCATGCCAAATTCCGCAGATTTGCCCTATCCGGCGCCCTTGGAAAGGAGGTAGTCCTCGTAAGAGCCGTCATATTCGGTGAACTGGCCCTTTCCCAGCTCGATTACATGCGTCGCCAGCGACGACACAAACTGGCGGTCGTGGCTAACGAATATGAGGGTGCCTGCGTAGCGCTCAAGTGCCAGGTTCAGGGATTCGATCGATTCCATGTCCATATGGTTGGTCGGCTCGTCCATCATCAGGACGTTGGGGCGGGTCAGCATGAGCTTTCCGAATAGCATGCGACCCCTTTCGCCTCCGGAAAGGACGCGCAGCGGCTTGGCGACGTCATCGCCGGAAAAAAGAAGCTTGCCCAGAACGCTCCTAACCGCCTGATCGTCATCGCCTTCGAGGGCCCACTGTTTCATCCAGTCAAATACCTCGACGTCGCTTTCGAACACGGACGACTGGTCCTGCGGGTAGTAGCCGACGGTGGCCTTTTCGGCCCACTTGACCGTTCCCCGGTCCGGCGCGAGCTCGCCGAGCAGCGTTCGCAGCAGCGTCGTCTTGCCGGACCCATTGGCACCGATGATCGCCAGGCGCTTCCCCGCCTCGAGCAGTAGGGACAGATCCGAAAACAGTGGCTGGCCGAAGCCCTTGCCGACCTTGTCGATCTCCACCGCGGTCCGATGCAGCTTGGCCTTCGGATCGATCTCGAAGCGGATGTACGGGTTCTGCCGGCTCGACGGCTTGACGTCCTCGATCTTGATCTTCTCGATCGCCTTGGCGCGCGAAGTTGCCTGTCGCGCCTTGGATTTGTTGGCGCGAAACCGGCGCACGAATTCCTCGAGCTCGGCTATGCGGTCCTTGGCCTTGCTGTTTTGTGACAGCAGACGCTCGCGCGCCTGCGTCGATGCGATCATGTAATCGTCATAGCTGCCGGGGTACACGCTGAGGGTCCGGTAGTCGAGGTCCGCCATGTGCGTACAGACGCTGTTCAGGAAGTGCCGGTCATGCGAGATCACCACGATCGTCGACGAGCGCGCATTGAGCACTCCCTCGAGCCAGCGAATGGTGTTGATGTCGAGGTGGTTGGTCGGCTCGTCCAGCAGCAGGATGTCCGGGTCGGCGAAGAGCGCCTGGGCCAGCAGCACCCGCAGCTTGTAGCCGGGCGCGACATTGGCCATCGGCCCGTCATGCAGTCGCTGCTCGATCTCGACGCCCAGCAGAAGCTCGCTCGCGCGCGCCTCGGCAGTGTAGCCATCGAGCTCGGCGACCTTGGCTTCCAGCTCCGCCGCATGCAGATATTCGGCGTCGCTTGCGTCGGGGTTGGCATAAATCGCGTCGCGTTCCTTCAGAACGTTCCAGAGCCGCTCGTGACCCATCATCACGACGTCGAGCACGCGCAGGTCTTCGTAGGCGAATTGGTCCTGCTTCAGCTTGCCGAGCCGCTCGCCGGGATCGATCGATACATTTCCGGCGCTGGGTTCGAGATCCCCACCGAGAATCTTCATCAACGTCGACTTCCCGCAGCCGTTGGCGCCGATCAGTCCATAGCGATTACCGTCGCCGAACTTGATGGAAACGTTTTCGAACAGCGGCTTCGCGCCGAACTGCATGGTGATATTGGACGCCGTCAGCAAGAGATTTCCGTTGGGTGAGAGTCGCCCGACCGGACGGCGGGGACGCGGAGGAAACCGAGCATTTTGATGCTGCCAACGAAACTTAGCAAGATTGGTAAGCGACCCAGCACAATTCGCCCAGCCCACGCTTCGAACGCGCCGCCTCGCATCGTCGCCGTGCGGCAGGCTGCTCTCGTCTTGCACCCGCGACGAGAGCGGCATACGATCGTTACTTTCATCGGGATGACTGCCGTGCGCCGACCACCCGTTTTGTTTTCGATTGCTACAGTGCTGGCCGTGTCAGCAGGCACCGCCGAGGCGGCCACCTGCTACATTCTGTTCGACCGCTACGACAACGTCGTGTATCGCAACACGGTGTCACCGATCGATTTGAGCGATCAAGGCGAGGCGGCGCGTGCTGCGTTGCGTCAGCGCGGCGAATACCTGTTGGTGATGGATTCGGATCGCTGCCCACCGGTAACGTTCGTCTTCGGGGCGGCGGGTTCCAAGACGCTTTCGATCGATGAAACCGTAGGCGGTTTTCCTGTCGAGCATCCAACCACGGGCCAGGCCAGCGCGAAAACGCAGCGACGCTCCGCGGCCACACCCGCGTCTGCAACCCCCGATCGGCCCGCACCCGGCAGTTCCAAGTAGGCGCGTCAAAAGCATCCGGTCGTCCCCGCCCCCGATTCAAGTATTCGAGGGCAGGCTTCAGCGGGGACCCAGTGGCGTTGGTCAAAGATACTGGGTTCCCGCTGTCGCGGGAACGACGATATTAGGAATACGAGCGTCACGCATTTTAGTAATGCTCAATAGGAACTCAGTGACGCTGCGCTACGACCTTCATTGCCATTCGACCTGTTCCGACGGCCTGCTCAAGCCCGCGGAAGTGGCCCGGCGCGCGGGAGTGCGCGGCGTCGACGTGCTTGCATTGACCGATCACGACGAGACCAGCGGACTGGCCGAAGCGCGCACGGCTGCGCGAGAGGCAGGGGTCCGCCTGATCGACGGCGCCGAGCTTTCGGTCAGCTGGCGTGACATCACGCTGCACGTCATAGCGCTTGGGATCGACCCGGAATGTGTCGTCTTGCGCGAAGGTCTCGAGACCATACGAGCCGGCCGGACGCTTCGCGCGCAGCGCATCGGTGAAGAGCTTGCCGCAGCTGGCATCGCCGGCGCATACGCCGGTGCGATGAAGTTCGTCGCCAGCGCCCGGCTTGTCAGCCGCACCCACTTTGCCCGCTTCCTGGTCGAGGCCGGGCATGCCCGCGACACCCGGGATGTTTTTCGGCGCTACCTGGTTCGCGGCAAACCCGGCTACGTGGCGCATCAATGGGCGACGCTCGCGCAGGCAGTCGGATGGATACACGCCGCCGGTGGCCAGGCAGTCCTCGCGCACCCTGGACGATATCAGGTGCAAGGAAAGATGCGCGAGCTGCTCTCGGAGTTCCGGGACGTTGGAGGCGATGCGATCGAAGTGGTCTCGGGCAGTCATACGCCAGCCCAATACACGGAATTCGCGCGTTACGCGCGCGTCTTCGGCATGTTGGCCTCATCCGGCTCCGACTTCCATGGACCGGGCGAGAGCTGGGCGGATCTGGGCGACATGCCTCCCCTGCCTGCAGGCGTGACACCGGTATGGAAGGATTGGTGAGCCTCCCCCCGCCGCGCACGGTGTTCTTTGTCTCGGATCGCACCGGGATCACCGCCGAGATGCTCGGCAACAGTCTGTTGTCGCAATTCGAGGGTCTCAATTTTCAGCGCCGCACGATTCCATTCGTCGACACGCCCGACAAGATCGACGACGTGTTGCGCCGGATCGACGAGACCGCGGCCGCCGAGGGCCGACGTCCGCTGGTCTTCAGCTCCATCGTCGACGAGGTCATGAGCGCGCAGTTGGGGCGCGCCAATGCGATGGTGCTCGACTTGTTTCAGGTCTTCATCGCGCCGCTCGAATCGGAGCTTGCCGCGAAGTCGTCGCACGCGGCCGGCCGATCGCACGGCATCGCCAACAGCCACGAATATTTCGCGCGCATGGAAGCTATCAATTTCACCCAAGCGCACGACGACGGCGCCACGACACGAGACCTGGTCAAGGCACAGATCATCCTGATCGGAGTCTCACGCTGCGGCAAGACCCCGACCGCACTGTATCTCGCTTTGCAATTCGGCGTCCTCGCGGCCAACTTTCCATTGACACCAGACGACTTTGTCGACCGGCAGCTGCCGCGCTCCATCGTGCCGTTTCGCGACAAGCTCTTCGGCCTGACCATCGACCCGGAACGCTTGCAGCAGATCAGGCAAGCCCGCCGGCCGGCAAGCAAATACGCATCTCTTGCCAACTGCGAGTTCGAGGTTCGCGAAGCCGCATCGCTGATGCAGCGCGAGCGGGTGCCGACGGTGGACACCACCAGCCGATCGATCGAAGAAATCGCAACCACGATTCTGCACCGCGCCGGATTGCAGCGGCACATCTACTGACGACACCCCCGGCGTAAAGCGCGACGCGTCCCGCGGGGAATCGCGTCGAGGCCATGCGTCCCTCGAGAGCGCCGCGAGCGTCTGCTACCATCTTAGCGGTCCCGACATTCATGGATGCGGCGTTGGCGAATCCCCTCCGACCGGTGCAGGGCGTGTGGTGTGCGGTCCTGACGCCGTTCGACACTGCGGGCTTTCCGGACCACGCACGACTGGCGCAACACGTACGGCGCATTCTTGCCGCCGGCGTCGACGGAATCGCCTTGTTCGGCACGACCGGCGAAGGCCAATCCCTGTCACTGAACGAGCGCCGTGCGGGCCTTGACGCCTTGCTCGCCGCGGGCATTGCGCCCAGTCGAATTGTCGCCGCGACCGGATGCGCCTCGCTGCCCGAGACGGTCGAGCTGACCCGCCACGCCGTGCAGTCGAATTGCGTCGGCGCGCTGGTCCTGCCGCCGTTCTTTTTCAAAACCGTGGATGACGAGGGTGTATTCGCAAGCTACGCGCGGGTCGTCGATGGTGTCGGAGATCCGCGGCTGCAGCTTTATCTGTATCACATCCCTCAAGTCAGCGGCGTTGCCCTTTCGTCGACGGTCATCGAGCGTCTCGCCATCGGCTATCCCGGGATTCTGGCAGGCGTGAAGGACAGCGAGTGCAATCTCGATCACACGTTAAGGCTTCTCTCACGCTTCCGGGACCTGGCGATTTTCGTCGGCTACGAGCCGCACCTGCCTGCCGCGCTTGCCGCCGGCGGTGCCGGCACCATTTGCGGAGTCGCCAATCTGTTCCCGCGATTGCTGCGGCGGCTGCATGACAACGCGCTTGCGGCGGACCATCACGACGATCTCGAACGAGTCGAGAGCTTCATCGCAGCGCTCGAGCGTTATCCCTTGTTCGCCGCATTCAAGGCGCTGCAGGCCGACCTTAGCGGTGACAGCGGATGGGCCGCGCTGCGGCCGCCCCTGGTCGTGCTCGACACCGCGGCGCGGCGCGCATGGCTCGCGGACGTTGCCGCCAGCGGAGTCGTCGTCGAACGCGATGCTGCCGGACCTTATTGAATGAGTCCGCCGCGGCCAGGGCCGCCAAGCTGCAAGCCATTGGCCTCTCCAAGAAGGGACCGCAGTGGGCTATGATCTGCAGCTGATCGCGAAGCGTGAAAATTAAAACGCGACGACATCACAACCACGAAGGAGGAGACCATGGCCCGACCCACCCATCAGGATCACCCCGATGCTCTGCGCCGTCGGCTGCTCGGTGCGAGCGCCGGCGCAGTTTTCCTTGGCGCCTTGCCCGGCGCTTCGCTGGGTCAGGCTCCGGGGTCGGGCGCGTTCGACTGGAAACGATTCAAGGGCGAGAAAATCGAAATTTTTCTGGTCAAGAGCCCCCGCGGCGACCTGCTGACCAAATTTCACAAGGAGTTCGAGGATCTGACCGGCATCAGCGTCGGATCGGAAATGGTCCCCGAGCAACAGCAGCGGCAAAAGGCGGTCATCGAGTTCAATTCCGGCAACCCGAGTTTCGACGTGATCGCGCTGTCATACCATGTCCAGAAGCGGCAATTCGCCAAGAACAATTGGCTTACGGATCTGCGGCCGATGATCGCAGACAAGTCTCTTGCCGATCCGGCGCTCGACTTCGCCGACTTCGCACAAGGGGGCTTGAATTACGCGGTCGAGCCCGACGGGCGGGTCAACAGTCTTCCGCTCAATCTCGATCCCTGGGTGGTTTATTACAACAAGGAATTGTTCGACGCTAAAGGGATCGCCTTTCCCAAGACATTTGCCGAGATGCAGGATGCCGCCGCAAGGCTGACCGACAGTGGCAAAGGGGTCGCCGGCTTTGTGGCACGCGGGCTCAAGAACGCGAATGTCCCGGTTTGGACCAGTTTCCTGCTCGGCTACGGCGGTAGCTTCATCGACGGCAAAGGCAAGCTTCTGACCGATAGCAGCGAAGCGATCGACGCGGGCAAAATGTATCAGGTGATGCTCGGCAAGTATGGGCCGCCCGGCGTCGCCGGCTTCAACTGGAACGAGTCGCAGAGCTTGTTCCTGCAAGGCAAGGCCGCCATGTGGCTCGACGGCATCGGATTCGCGCAGCCGCTCGAGGATCCGACCAAATCGCGTGTCGTAGGCAAGGTCGGTTACGGCGTGATGCCGGCCGGCCCCAAACGACAGGTTTCGGCCCTCTTCGGCGATGGCGAAGGGATCTCGACATATAGCAAGAAAAAAGGTCCGGCCTGGTTCTACTTGCAATGGGCGTCGAACAAGATGAACCAGACGCGGATGCTGCAGGCGGCAGCCGGTGCTCCGGTGCGAAACTCCGCGTACGCCGCGGCGCAGTCGTCGAGCGACTTCAAGGCGCCCAAGCAATGGGTCGAATGCATGCTTACCTCGGCACGCATCGCCCAGCCGGGTCTGCCGGTGATTTCGCCGGTAACCGAATTTCGCGACGTTTTCGGTGTGGCGCTCACCAACATGATCAATGGCGCGGATCCGGCGGCGGAATTGAAAAAGGCGACCGCCGATTTTCAGCCGGTGCTGGACAAGAGCGAAAAAGCCTGACGCCGTCTCGGCGCGGGCCTCAATTGCCCCGGCATCCCCGGCGCGCCCGCGACCGAGCGCATTTCCGCCTCGCGCATCAATGAATTCATCTGCGCTTCCGACCGTTTCCAGACCTGGTTTTCTCGCGCGCCGGCGGCGCGCGTATTACATTTTCGCCGTGCCGGCGCTCTTCGTGGTTGGCGCGGTGATCATTTTCCCGTGGCTTTTCACCGTCTGGATGAGCGCGTTCGACTGGCGGATCGGATCGGTCGCGCACTTCGTCGGACTCGAGAACTATGTCAAGCTGGCGACCAATCAGCGCTTCCTCGAATCGATCGTGCACACGTTCTACTTCACGCTGCTCGCGGTCATCTTCCCTTTGATCCTCGGCACCGCGGCTGCGCTGATCTTTCATCGAGAATTTCCCTTCCGCGGAGTACTGCGCGGGGTCTTCACGATGCCCATGATGGCCACGCCGGTCGCCGTTGCGCTGGTGTGGACGATGATGTTTCATCCGCAACAAGGCGTACTCAATTACCTGCTCTCATTGATCGGCCTTCCGCCGTCGTTGTGGGTTTATTCGCAGACGCTCGTGATCCCGAGCCTGGTGCTCGTGGAAGTGTGGCACTGGACGCCCTTGGTGATGCTGATCGTGCTTGGCGGGCTGGCGGCGCTTCCGACCGAGCCCTACGAGAGCGCGAAGCTCGACGGCGCTACCGAGTGGCAGCTATTTCGCTACATCACCTTGCCGCTGCTCGCGCCGTTCCTGATCGTGGCCGCCGTCATTCGCACCATCGACGCGCTGAAGGCGTTCGACACCATCTACGTCATCAGCCAGGGCGGGCCGGGCACCGCATCGGAAACCATCAATCTGTATTTGTACCTGCAGGCGTTCGCGTTCTATAACGTCGGTAATGCGTCGGCAGTGGTCGTCGTGTTTTTCGTCATCATTCTTGCCCTTGCGCTGGTGCTGCTGCACGTCCGCGAAAAAACGAAATGGGTTTAGACGCGCGCTCTTCATCGACAACATCCCGAGCGCGCTTGCGAAGGAAGCTGCGCAAGCTTGCATTCGCGCTCTCGGTGGTCGTCATCGTTTCTCCAGCGATCCTGGTGTTTCTGTGGATGTTCTCCCTGTCGCTCAAGAACGAAGTCGACAACCTCGCCTACCCGCCGGTGTTCGTGCCGAGTCCGCCGACCCTGGCCAACTTCGTGCAGGTGTTCTCGGAAAACTCGATGGGCTTGTATTTCTGGAACAGCGTCGTCGTGTCGGGGCTGGCGACGCTCGTGGCGCTGGCTGTCGGTATTCCCGCAGGATATGGAATCGCGCGCGCGAACGCGCACAAGCTGACGGTGCTCATCCTGATCGCTCGCATGACCCCTGCCTTGTCGTACTTGATTCCGCTGTTTACCGTGTTCCAGCTGCTGGGCCTCAACAACACGCTGACCGCGCTGGTGATCACGCATCTGGTGATCACGGTGCCCATCGTTGTCTACATAATGGCCGGGCACTTCGAGACGCTGCCGCGCGAGCTCGAAGAAGCGGCACAGATCGACGGCGCAAACGTTTGGACGGTGTTCCGTTTCGTCGCATTGCCGCTGGCTCGACCAGGTATTATCGTCGGCACTATTCTCGCCTTCATTTTTTCCTGGAACAATTTCGTCTTCGGCGCGGTGCTCGCCGGCCGCGCGACCCGGACGCTCCCTGCGGCGGTCTACAACGTGCTCACCTTCGAGCAACTAGCGTGGGGTCCCCTGGCCGCCGCGGCCATTGTGGTGACGCTTCCGGTATTGCTGCTGACCATCGTGATCCAGAAGGAAATCGTCGTCGGTCTCACCCACGGCGGCGTCAAGGGAGGTTAGTGCGCTTGCTCATCGATAGTCCCCGCTCACGCGCCCGGTCTTCTCGTCTTCCTGCCGAGCCGTGCGCGAGCATCCAATGAAACTCTGTTCGAATCGCTAAGGCGCACGTGGTCCTCGTATTCGGTTCGATCAACATCGATTTCGTCACCCGCGTCGAAAGATTTCCCGGCCCTGGCGAGACCGTCTCCGGGATCTCGTTCGCCAGCTATCCAGGCGGTAAGGGCGCCAATCAGGCACTCGCGTGCACGCTTGCCGGTGCGCGGACACGCCTCGTCGGCGCCGTCGGGCGCGACGCGTTCGCTGATCCCGCGCTATCACTCTTGGGCAAGGCCGGCGTCGATCTCACCTCCGTCACCCGCGTCGACCAAGCCACCGGTTGCGCCACGATTCTCGTCGCCGGCAGTGGCGAGAATATGATCGTATCGGTCCCGGGTGCCAATGCCGCTGCCGATCCCGATAGCATTCCTGACGCGCTCCTCAGCGCAAGCTCAACGGTGTCGCTGCAGCATGAGCTACCCGCCGCCGCAAATCAGGCGCTGCTCGAACGGGCACGCCGCAACGGGTCTCGTGTCGTGCTCAATGCCTCTCCGTGGCGACCGCTTTCACTCGACACGCTATGTACGGTTGACTACTTAGTCGTCAACGAGCGCGAAGCGGCTGCACTCGCCGCAACCTTTGATTGGCCACGTTCGACGCGTGAGCTTGCGCTTGCCGCGGCAGCCGCGGTTCACGATCTGACGATCGTCGTGACCCTCGGCAAGCAGGGCGCGCTCGCGGCGCGAGGCAGCGAACTGCTGCGCGTTCAGGCGCCTGATGTCAGTGTGATCGACACCACCGGCGCAGGCGACGCATTCGCAGGTACACTTATTGCTGCGCTGGACTCATACGCCAGGCTTGACGAGGCGCTTCGGCGCGCGGTGGCAGCCGGATCGCTAGCGTGTACCGTTGCCGGCGCCCAGCCGTCCTTCCCGGACCGCAAGGCGGTCGATGTGGTACTGGAGCGAATCGCGCTGCTGACTGCTCGATGTTCGTAAAACTTACAATCAGAGAGTGATGGCCATGATAAAACGACTTCTGCTGACCTTCATGTTGCTGACCGCGTCGATGCAGGCAGCCGCAGTCGACTACACGGACATCTGGTACAACCCATCCGAAAGCGGGTGGGGAGTGAACGTGGTGCAGAGCGACACCTTCCTGTTCATGACTTTTTTCATCTACGGCGCCGACAACAGACCCACCTGGTTCACCGCACAGGTCAACGAGGACGCCAGCGGCAACTTCAACGGCACGCTCTTCGCAACGACCGGAACCTATTACTTTTTGCCCTGGGTTGGCGTCACCGTCTCTGCGGCGGGCACGGCATCGTTCCAGCCCCTGGGGCCCTACACCGCAAGGCTGATATATATCGTCAACGGCGTCGGCACCGTAACCAAGACCATACAGCGTCAGCCGCTCACCACTACCATTGTCGGCGGTAACTACACCGGGGGTGTGACGATCGCACGTTCGCTGTGCGCGAGCGGCGCCACCGCCACGGTGACCGCGAACATTTCCATCAGCCAACCGCTGAATAACGTCGGTCCGGCATCCGTCGGCATCGCCCGCGCCGACGGCGTGAGCTGCACGTTCGTGGGTCCGCTAACGCAATGGGGCAAGCTCTATCAAATGACGAATGCAACCTATAACTGCAGCAACGGTCTCAACACGACCGCCGAAGTCAACGAACTGAGCGCAACCGCGCACGGCATCGAAGGCACTTGGAGCGCCGCCCATGCGCAGGAAGGTTGCGTCGAGACCGGAACCTTCGCCGGGGTCCAGCGGTAACGCGTCCTTCTCGACATAAAGGCCACCACAATGCTCAAGCGACTTTTTCTCGCGGTCCTGTTACTGGCGGCGGCCAGCCGCGCTGGCGCCGTCGACTTCACCGACATCTGGTACAACCCGGCGGAAAACGGCTGGGGTGTGAACGTCGTGCAAGGCAACGCATTTATATTCCTGACGTTTTTCATCTATGGGGCCGACGGCAAACCCACCTGGTTCACGGCACAGGTGACGCAGGATGCCAGCGGCAACTTCAACGGACCGCTCTACGCAACGACCGGTACCTATTACATTTTGCCGTGGACCGGGTTTTCCATCGCTCAGGCCGGCACCGTATCGTTTCGGCCGACGGGACCTGCCACCGCAACGCTCATCTACACCGTCACCGGCGTGGGCCCGGTGACCAAGACCATCCAGCGCCAGAACCTCCCCGCCATCCCGGTGGGTGCGTGTCTTCTCCAAGATGGGACTGTGGGGCCGTGCACGTACATTGGCGGTCAAAGCGGGGCGTATTCCAACTGCAGCGTGAGCACGAACAACGGCTCTTATACGGATTTCTTTAATCTACAAGTCACTCAACTCACCAATGGAAGCGTCACCTTCGCGTTTACCTACCAGGCTTTCAGTTGCACTTTCTCCGGAACGCTGGTGCAACAGGGTCAGTTATACAGCGTGCCCGGCGCTAGCTATCAATGCGGGACGGATCCCGCATTTTCGGCGAACTTGACGCAGATCAAGGCCACTGCGCAAGGCATAGAAGGCGTGTTCAGTGCACCGGTAGGAGGGAACTGCCGTGAAGATGCCCATTTCTCCGGCGTTCTGAATTAGCTGATCGCGCTTCTCGGATCCTGTTATTTGGCCGGGTTGCGCTGACGCACGCATTCAAACAGGCACACCGCCGCGGCTGCCGCTGCGTTGAGCGAATCGAAGCCGCCCGGCATGGGAATGGTGACACTCGTCGCTGCGGCGAATCGCAGCGCTTCCGACAAGCCGGCTCCTTCATTGCCGATCGCGATCGCGACCGGTGGCGTGAGATCGACGGTGAACAAGGGCTCGCCTTCGGCCGCGACCGCCGCCACCAGCTTTCCCCGGTAGGCGCGCGCCCACTCGACCAGATCGATGTCCTCGAAGATCTGCAAATGGAAGTGCGCGCCCTGCCCGGCACGAAGAACCTTGGGCGACCATGCAAATGCGCAGTGCGCAGAGAGTAAAACCTGCTCGACGCCTGCCGCCGCCGCCGTACGCAAAATGGAGCCCACGTTGCCGGGATCCTGAATCCCGTCGAGCAGCAGACAAAATTCCGCGCTCTCCCGATACTCCGGGCGCGGCGCCGGAACCACCGCCATCGCGCCCAGACCCGGCGCAAATTGGGCAAACTCGGCCCACGCGGACTCGGTGACGACGACGCTCCGCGCAGCCGGGACGCAATCAAGGAGCTTGCGAATGCCTTCGCGCTGCAGCGCCGACTCGACGACGATCAAAGTCTCGGGTGCGCCGTATCGCTCGCAGTACACGGCGATGATGTGCTCGCCCTCGAGCACACAGCGTCCTGCCTTGCGGCGATCGCGCGAAGACGCGACCAATCGCGCAGCCTGCTTGAGACGAGGGTTGTCGCGGGAGCTGACGCGCGGCATTGCTTAGGTAGCTGCAAGAGCCCGGTCTGCTAGCGATCGGGATTGGCGCTCCGCTCACTGGCTGCGGGAGCACGAGCCGCCGCGTCCTGGGGCAGTTGAAAAAAGACTTCGTCGTGCCGAATCATGCCCAGTTCCGAGCGCGCCCGCTCCTCGATCGCTTCGAGCCCTTGTTTCAGGTCCAGCACCTCGGCGTCGAGCGCCGCATTGCGAGTCTTGAGCTCAGCGTTTACGTGCTTCTGCGCCTCGACCTGGCGATCGAGCTCGCGCACGCGCAACCAACCGCCTTTGCCCAGCCACATCGGGTACTGCAGAGCGAGGATCAGCGCCGCAAAGATGAGGGCAAGCAGTCGCAAGGCAGCGGTCAGCTCAATTGATGGAACGCTTCGCGGCCGGGATAACTGGCAATGTCACCGAGGTCCTCCTCGATGCGCAGGAGCTGATTGTATTTCGCGATCCTGTCCGAGCGCGACAGCGATCCCGTTTTGATCTGACCGGCGTTGGTGCCGACCGCGATGTCCGCGATCAGGCTGTCCTCAGTCTCGCCGGAGCGATGCGAGATGATCGATGTATAGCCCGCGCGCACGGCCATGCTGACCGCGGCGAATGTCTCCGACAAGGTCCCGATCTGATTGATCTTGATGAGGATCGAATTGGCAACGCCTTTGGCAATGCCTTGCTTGAGAATCTTGGTGTTGGTCACGAACAGATCGTCGCCGACCAGTTGCACCTTCTTGCCGAGCCTGTCGGTAAGCAATTTCCAGCCATCCCAGTCGTGCTCGGACATGCCGTCCTCGATCGAAATAATCGGATACTTGTCGACCCAGCTTACGAGGTAATCGACCATCTGTGAGCGCGTCAGCTTCGCGCCTTCGGACTCGAGCTCGTACATGCCGTCCTTGTAGTACTCGGATGCCGCGCAGTCGAGCGCCAGCGCGATGTCGGTTCCGGCGGTGTAGCCAGCCTTGTCGATCGCCTCGAGCAGCAATTGCAGCGCGGACTCGTTGGACGGGAGGTTGGGCGCAAACCCTCCTTCGTCGCCCACCGTGGTCGCCATTCCTTTGGCATCGATGAGCTTCTTCAAGGCGTGAAAGACTTCCGATCCATAGCGCAGCGCTTCCCGGAACGTAGGCGCGCCGAGCGGCACCAGCATGAACTCCTGCATGTCCACGCTGTTGTTGGCGTGCGCCCCGCCATTGATGACGTTCATCAGCGGAACCGGCAGCATCATCTCGCCGGCGCCCCCAAGATAGCGATACAGAGGTAGTGTCGATTCCTCCGCCGCGGCCTTGGCCACCGCTGCCGAGACGGCGAGTATGGCATTGGCGCCCAGGCGCGACTTGTTCTCGGTCCCATCGAGGTCGATCATGGTACGGTCGACAAATGCCTGCTCGGAGGCATCGAGCCCGATGATCGCTTCGCAGATCTCGGTGTTGACGTTCTCGATCGCTTTCTGCACGCCCTTGCCGCCGTAGCGCGCGGCATCGCCATCGCGGAGCTCGATCGCTTCCTTCGATCCGGTGGATGCGCCCGAGGGAACGGCGGCGCGACCGCTGATTCCCGACTCGAGCACGACGTCGGCTTCGATCGTCGGGTTGCCGCGCGAATCGAGAATCTCACGCGCGATGACATCGACAATTGCACTCATCTTATGCTTTCCCCGAGAGGCGCGACCATGTCAGGCATCGACGGTCATCAATTCGGTTTCCGGAAACCCGGCGCGCTTCACCGTCGCGTCGAGCTCGACCAGCGTGGCCAGGAGCTCGTGCATGCGAGCGAGCGGCCACGCATTGGGCCCGTCGGAGAGCGCTTTTGCCGGATCCGGATGGGTTTCCATGAACACGCCGGCGATGCCGGCCGCGACTGCCGCCCGGGCAAGCACCGGTACGAACTCGCGCCGGCCGCCGCTTGATGTGCCCTGCGCGCCGGGGAGCTGAACGGAATGCGTCGCGTCGAAAACAACGGGACAACCCGTCGCGCGCATGATCGCCAGCGAGCGCATGTCCGAGACCAGATTGTGATAGCCGAACGACGCGCCGCGCTCGCAGACCAGGATGTTGTCGGAGCCGCTCGCTTCGCGCGCCTTGGCGACCACATTGGCCATGTCTTCCGGCGCGAGAAACTGGCCCTTCTTGATGTTCACCGGTTTGCCGGCTGACGCGACGGCACGAATGAAGTCCGTCTGCCGGCAGAGAAACGCCGGCGTTTGCAATACGTCTACCACCGCGGCAACCTCCGCGATCTCGTCGTTTTCGTGCACATCGGTCAGAACCGGCACGCCGACCTGCCGCTTGACCTCGGCCAGAATGCGAAGCCCCTCACCCATTCCGAGCCCACGATACGACTGTGCGGAGCTGCGATTGGCCTTGTCATATGACGACTTGAAGATGAACGGTACTTTCAGCCGCGCACAGATTTCCTTCAGGCGACCGGCAACGTCGATCTGCAACTGCTCGGATTCGACCACGCACGGACCGGCAATGAGAAACAGAGGCCGGTGCAATCCAACCTCGAAGCCGCAGAGATCCATGGGATCAGGCGACGAGCTGCGCGCGCGCTCGCACCGGATCGCCGATCGAGACTCGCCGGCGCTCGAGCGCCGCGTTGACAAAGGCGATAAACAGCGGATGGCCGCGGCGCGGGTTCGAAGTGAATTCGGGATGGAACTGGCAGCCGAAGAACCAGGGATGGCCGGCGAGCTCGACCATCTCGCACAAGTCCCCGGCAGTGGCGCTCTTGGCCCATGCACCGACCGTCAGCCCGGCCGCCTCGAGACGCGGCAGGTAGTGATTGTTGACTTCGTAGCGATGTCGGTGGCGCTCGGCGACTGTTGTCGCACCGTAGATCCTGTGCGCGAGCGATCCGGGCACCACCTCGCAGGGCTGCGCGCCGAGACGCATGGTGCCTCCAAGATCGGACCGGTGGTCGCGGCGCTCGATCGACCCGTCGCGATTCTGCCACTCGGTGATCAGCGCCACGACCGGATGGGGGGTCGCGGCATCGAACTCGGTGCTGTTCGCGTTGGCGAGGCCTGCCTTGTGCCGCGCATATTCGATGACTGCCAGTTGCATGCCCAGGCAAATACCAAGATAAGGAATGCCGTTCTCGCGCGCGTGGCGAATCGCCTTGATCTTGCCCTCGACGCCGCGCTTGCCGAATCCTCCCGGCACCAGAATCGCGTCCACGCCCTTGAGGCAGTCGATACCGTCGCGCTCCACCGCTTCGGAATCGACGTAGTGAATGGCGACCTTGCTGCGGGTGTGGATGCCGGCGTGCGTCAATGCCTCCGAGAGCGATTTGTACGATTCCGTCAGGTCGACGTATTTGCCGACCATGGCGATGTTGACTTCGTGCTGCGGATGCACGAGCGCTTCGACCAGGTTGCGCCAGGTCGTGAGATCGGCGGGACGAGGACTCAGGGAAAGCTTGCGGCAAACGATCTCGTCGAGCCCTTCGGCATGAAGCGCGACCGGAATCTTGTAGATCGAATCGGTATCCAGCGCCGGAATCACGGCCTCGGCTGGCACGTTGGTGAACAGCGCGATCTTGCGTCGGTCGCCGTCGGGCAAGGGCCTGTCGGCGCGGCAGAGCACGACATCGGGTTGGATACCGATCTCGCGCAGCTCCTTGACCGAGTGCTGCGTCGGTTTGGTTTTCATCTCGCCCGCGGTGGCGATGAATGGCACCAGCGTCAGATGGATGTAGCAAACATTGTCGCGGCCGAGGGTAATGCCCATCTGTCGGATCGCTTCCAGAAACGGCAGCGATTCGATGTCGCCGACCGTTCCGCCGACTTCGACCACGGCGACTTCGGCCTCGGTCCCATTCACGGCGGTGGCGTTGGCAATCCAGCTCTTGATCTCGTCGGTGATATGCGGAATGACCTGTACCGTGCCGCCGAGATAATCGCCGCGGCGCTCCTTGCGGATGACGCTTTCGTAAATCTGGCCGGTGGTGAAATTATTCCGCCTGCTCATCTTCACGTCGGTGAAGCGCTCGTAGTGACCGAGGTCCAGGTCCGTCTCGGCGCCATCCTCGGTGACAAAGACTTCGCCGTGCTGGAACGGGCTCATCGTCCCTGGATCGACGTTGATGTACGGATCGAGCTTGAGATTGGTGACGCGGATGCCGCGGGAAGCGAGGATCGCGGCCAGAGACGCGGCGGCGATGCCCTTCCCCAGAGAGGAGACGACGCCACCGGTCACAAAAACGAACTTGGTCATGGACGACAAGTCCTGGAAATTTCTATTCTACCGGAACACTCCTTCCGGCACAAACCGCGACCGGTGTTTAGCGTGCGGACGCGAACCGTCAGGTCCTCATGGCGCGTTGCGTATGCCTGCAGCCGGTAGAGCGCCGGCGGAGCTACAGAGCGAGGCCGGCTGCGATCCGCGCGCGCACCTTTTCGCGTCCGAGCAGCAAAAGCACCGCATCGAGCGCCGGGGTGGACGCCGTGCCGGCGACGAGGTAGCGCAGCGGCATCATGACTTGAGGAGGCTTGAGCCCGTGGCGCGCGGCAGCCTCCTTGAGCGCGGCTGCAATAGTGTCGCGTTGCCAGGGCATGGCAGCGAAGCTCTCATCGAGCGCCAGCAATGCCGGCCGAACGGCGTCACCGACATGTTGCGCAACGCTCCCGGGCGTCAACGACGGCTCGCGATAGAAGTAGGCGGCGGCGCCCGCCATCTCCACCAGCGTTCGGTAACGATCGCGCAGCAGCGCACCCACTGCGGCAGGATCCGGGCCCTGAGCGATATCGAATCCGGCACGGGACAAATAAGGAGTGAGCCTCGCGCCAAGCTCCGCTTCCGGCATTCGCTTGAGATGCTCGTGATTGACCCACAGCAGTTTGTCGGCGTCGAATCGCGCCGGGGCCGGATTCACGTGCGCGATGTCGAACCATGCCACCAGTTGCTCGCGCGTGAAGATTTCGTCGTCGCCGTGCGCCCAGCCAAGGCGGGCGAGGAAATTGACCATCGCTTCGGGCAGAAAACCCTCGTCCGCGTAGTGCATGACGCTGACGGCGCCATGGCGCTTGGAAAGCTTGGTTCCATCGGCACCCAGTACCGTCGGCAGATGGCCATAGACGGGAGGCTCGGCGCCGAGCGCGCGGATCATGTTGATCTGACGCGGCGTGTTGTTGACGTGGTCATCGCCGCGGATCACGTGCGTGATCTTCATGTCCAGATCGTCGACGACGACACAGAAGTTGTAGGTGGGTGTGCCGTCGCTACGGGCGATGATCAGGTCGTCGAGCTCGGCATTGGCGAATTCGATGCGACCCTTCACCTGGTCGTCCCACGCGACGCTGCCCGCAAGCGGATTCTTGAATCGCACGACGGGTCCGACGCCAGGCGGTGGATGCTGTCCTTCTTTCAGATTTTCGGGCCGCCAGCGGCCATCGTAGCGCGGCTTCTCGCCGCGCGCGGTCTGCGCCGCTCGCAGCGCATCCAGCTCCGGAGGAGACATGTAGCAGTGATACGCATGTCCCTGCGCGAGCATTTGCGCCAGCACCTCGCGATAGCGATCCATCCGCTGCATCTGATGGTAGGGACCTTCGTCGTAGTCCAGCCCCAGCCACGCCATGCCGTCGAGGATGGCCTGGATCGCCTCGGGCGTGGACCGTTCGACGTCGGTGTCTTCGATGCGAAGGATGAATTGACCCTTGTGCCGTCGGGCGAACGCCCAGGCGAACAATGCGGTCCGCGCGCCGCCAAGGTGCAGGAATCCGGTCGGACTCGGCGCGAATCGGGTGCGAACGGGAAGAGAAACGCTGGACACTCGAACGCAAGCTGGAAAAGCGCGCATTGTACCGGACGCAACTTCGTCATTCGCGTGAAAACGGGAATCCAGCGTCTTTTTAACGAACGCCACTGGGTCCCCGCTGAAGCCTGCCCTCGAATGCTTGAATCGGGGGCGAGGACGACGAACATGCGACTAGACCGGTTGCCAGCGCAGATCGAGCGTCGTCGGCGTCGCCGGGTTGACCGGCTCGGCCTTCAGTGACAGCGGCCCTGCGGTGTGCCCGTGCGGCCAGAAGCGCGCTACGCGGCGAGCTTCCGCTTCATTGGCGTTGACCGGAAAAGTGTCGTAGTTGCGCCCGCCCGGGTGTACGACGTGATAGGTGCATCCGCCGATCGCGCGGCCCGCCCAAACGTCGACCAGATCCAAGGTCAGCGGCGCCTGCACGGCGATGGTCGGATGCAGCGCGGACGACGGGCTCCAGGCGCGGAAACGGACCCCGGCGACGAACTCCCGCGCGACGCCGGTCGCGGTCAGCGGCAGCGTTCGCCCGTTGCAGG
>Ga0210402_10001088_pt1 | contig 28697 bp, 26 predicted proteins | sample IncBWC7MmetaG_FD_161055 | JGI IMG/M metagenome (GOLD analysis project Ga0210402, IMG submission 161055) | Forest soil microbial communities from Barre Woods Harvard Forest LTER site, Petersham, Massachusetts, United States - Inc-BW-C-7-M | ecosystem: Environmental > Terrestrial > Soil >...
CCTTCCGGTAGAATGGCCACGCCCGTGGCCCGGGTGATCGATTCGCCGCCCCAGTGGCCGCGCGGCGTCACCCGGAGACCGTCGCCCTCAACGCCTCCCTCCTGGTGACGCTGCGCGGCCCCTGGGGCGGCGAATCGTTCACCCGGGCCACGGTCGTGGCCATTCTCCCGGAAGGGATCGCCCTCTCCATAGACGGCAAACCGGACGAACACGTCGCCCGCCTGATGGCCCGACCCGTGACGGAAGACTCCTCGGACGAGACACTCGAGAAGAAACAGAACATATGGGACCGCGTCCGCGCCCTCTCGCAGATGGAGAAGATCCTCCTGGCGGTGAAAGCCGACCGTACCGAGCGCGCCCTCCTGCTCCAGGACAACGACCCCCGCGTCCTGCTCTCGATCCTCCGCAATCCCCGCCTCACCGTCGACGAGGTGGCCCGCCTGGCCAAGTCGTCCTTCCTCAATTTCCAGATCGCCGACGTGATCATCAAGACCACCCAATGGATGTCCAGCCTCGACGTCCGCCTCGGCCTGATCCACAACGCCAAGACCCCTCCCGCCTACGCCCTGCGCATCCTGCCGACGCTGCCGGAGTCGGAGGTCCGTTCCATCGCCCGCGCCGGATCGAACATGCAGCTAAAGACAGCGGCGCTGCGGCAACTTCAGGGACGTTGATCCGCAGATGACGCAGATGTACGCAGATGATCCACGAGCCTGACCTCGTCGCGAATCGGATACTTCACTCGCCGGCTTCCCGCCGATCGTATTGTTTGAAGATCTCGTCCGCCACGGAGAGCAGTTCTCCCTCTGAGATCTCGGGATAATCGAGATTGCGCGACATCCGGATGATCTCAGCAAGTACCTCACGCTTCGATTCATCCGGCAGCGCCGAAAAGTCTTCGATGAAGTGTTTTGCTTCGACCGTCATGCGGTCATCTTACTCTCGTCACCACCCCCGCACCGGCCGCCACTCATCGACGAGCGCGCCACCGTCAATGACGTGATAGCGGTCATACATGGCCGCGGTAAGGCACGAGTGATTGGGAATGACGCGTACGCGCGTACCGACGCGTGGCGGCGCGGCCATCTTGAGCTTGCCATGCTCCTGCGACAGAGAGACAAGGCGCGCGGAAAGCGGATGCAATGCGGCATCGCAAACGATCCCGTATCCAAAGTTCGGATCGAGGTGTTCCGGACTGACATCCTTGGATAACGCTAACGCCCCAGCATCGATGATCGCCTCCCCTCGCTCGGGATACGAACCAACCACCGTGGCAATCACGGACACGGCGACATCAGCCATTGAGCATGCCCCCAGCGTGGCCTGAAACGCATCGAAGAAGACGTAGTTCCCCGGCCGCACCTCGTCGGTATCGGTGAACGTATCGACGACCGAGGTCGTCGGCGTGGAGCCGATGCTGCGGGTGATCTCATCCAGCCCTATCAGAGCGCGGAATCGGGTCAGCGATGAGGTCTCCTCGGCGGCGATGCGCCGGATCTCGGCGACGTCATGCGCGTTGTATGAATGGCCGGCGTGCGTGAGCAGTCCCTGGAAGTGCACCGCGGGCGAACGGGAGAGGGCGATGGCCAGCGTCACGCTGTCGGGATCGCTCGGATCGACGCCGGCGCGGTGATAGCCGCAGTCGACCTTGAGAAAGACGTCGAAGACCACTCCCTGCGCAGCATGAAACTCTTCTACCGCGCGTAGAGCGGCGTGGCTGTCGAGCAGGATATTCAGCCGTTCCATCCGTGTCGCCAGTGCCGCAACGCGGGCCAGTTTTTCGGGCGCGATCGGCACCGCGTAGGTGATGTCGCGGAAGCCGGCATCGGCGAAGAACTCCGCCTCGGCCATGGTCGAAACGGTGATGGGGCCCGTCGCGCCGCCGTGCTGTATCCGCCCGACCTCGATGGTCTTGTGCGTCTTCACGTGCGGGCGGAAGGCCACCCCCGAGGAGCGGGCCTTGGTGCGCATGCGAGCACAGTTTTGCTCGACAATGGTGCGGTCGACGAGGAACGCGGGAGTGGGGAGAGTCAGAAGCGAAATGTTCAATGTTGAATGGTGAATGTTCAATGTTGAATGAAGCAAGGCGGCCGCAAGGTCCCCATCATTCACCATTCAACACTGAACATTCAACATTCAACATTCGCTTTTCCATGAAAAGCCGCCCATGAGAAAGATCATCCACATCGACATGGATGCCTTCTACGCCTCGGTCGAGCAGCGCGACCGGCCGGAGTTGCGGGGGACGCCGGTCATCGTCGGCTGGCCGGGAGAGCGGAGCGTCGTCTGCGCGGCGTCGTACGAGGCCCGCACGTTCGGCGTCCACTCGGCCATGCCGGCCACGCGCGCCAAACGGCTCTGCCCCGAGGGGACGTTCATCCATCCCAACTTCGACAAGTATCGGGAAGTGTCGCGGCAGATCCGCGAGATCTTTCATCGGCACACGCCGCTCGTCGAGCCGCTCTCGCTCGATGAGGCCTATCTCGACGTTACCGAGGAGCTGACCGGCATTCCGACGGCGACGGAGACGGCCGAGACGATCCGGCGCGAGATCAAGACCGAAACGCTCCTCACCGCCTCAGCCGGCGTCGCGCCGAACAAGTTCCTGGCCAAGATCGCCAGCGACTGGAAAAAGCCGGACGGCTGTTTCGTCATCCGCCCGCACCAGGTCGAGCGCTTCCTCATGCCGTTGAATGTTCGCAAGATCCCCGGCGTCGGGAAGGCGACGGAGAAGATCCTGACTGACATGGGCATCGCCACCGTCGGCGACTTGCATTCCTTCACCGCTGACCAGCTCGTGGCCCGTTTCGGCAAATGGGGAACGCGTCTCTGGGAGCTGGCCCGCGGCATCGACGAATCGCCGGTGGTGCCGTCGCAGAAACGGAAGTCGTGGTCGAGCGAGAACACGTTCGCTCGCGATATCACGATGGACGAGGTGACGGAGTACATCCGAGAAGAAGCGCAGAAACTCTGGACGGCGCTCAGCGACAAGCAACTGGTCGGCCGCACGGTGACGGTGAAACTCCGCACCGGCGATTTCAAGACCGCCACGCGCCGCCTGACGCCGGAATCGATCCCATCGAGCGGCGACGATCTGGCCCGCATCGGTTCAGAGTTGCTGACGCGCTTCGAGTTTCCCGCGCAGAGCCGTTTCCGGCTTGCCGGGATCGGCGTATCGAATTTCGTCGATGAGGATGACGAGGTGGAGGAAGCGCCGCAGCCGGTGCTGTTTGTTGAATAGAGCGGGGTTGCGCGGTCTCGTGGTTGCGCGGTCTCGCGGTGCGTTTCGTGCTACGTATCCTTCGTCGACAGAACCCCACCTCACCCGCCGCGAGACCGCGCAACCCCGAGACCGCGTAACCAAGCAACTCAGCAACCTACATCCACTACAATCCCGCCACTTTTGCTCACGAGGTGCTCATGAATCCCGTTCAACCCATCACGGTGGCGCAGTACGGAATCGGTCCCATCGGTGCGGAGATCGCGCGGCTGCTGCTCACCAAACCGTGGGTTCGCGTTGTCGCCGCGGTCGACGTCGACCCCAACAAAATCGGCAAAGACCTCGGCGAGGTCATCGGGCTCGATCGCGAGGTCGGCGTCAGAATCACGCGCGAGCTCGAAGCGAAGGCCGACGTCGTCTGCCACTCCACCGGCTCCCGCCTGCGCGACGTCTCCGGCCAGCTCAAGGATCTGCTCGAGCGCGGCTGCCACGTCGTCTCGACGTGCGAGGAGTTGTCCTTCCCGCTCGACCAGCAGATCCGCGAAGAGCTGCAGCAGACCGCCCGCTCGAGAAACGTCACCCTTCTCGGCACCGGCGTCAATCCAGGCTTCGTGATGGACAAGCTCCCGCTGACGGTCACCTCCGTCTGCCAGCGCATCGACTCGGTTGAGATCATCCGCATCCAGAACGCTTCGACACGACGAGAACCGCTGCAGCGCAAAGTCGGCGCGGGCATGACCCCCGAGGAGTTCCGCGCCGCCGTCGATGCCGGCAAGATCAAGCACATGGGACTTCGCGAGTCGCTGATGATGGTCGGCAAAGGGCTCGGTGCCGAGTTCGAATCGGTCAGTGACGAGAAGATCGAGCCGATCATCGCCGAGCGCGAAGTGAAGACGCAGTACCTCACCTGCGCCGCCGGCCAGGTCGCCGGCGTCCATCAGACCATCTACGGCCGCGGCAAGATCAACGTCAGCCTCGAACTGCGGATGTATGTCGGCGCCGAGGATGTCGCCGCCGACCGCGTGATCGTGCACGGCGTCCCGGACGTCGAGATGGTGATCAAAGGCGGCGTCCACGGCGACCGGGCCACCGCGGCGATGGTTGTAAACGCCATCCCGCGGGTAGTCAGCGCCAAGCCGGGCGTGCTGACGATGGATGACATTCCGATCAGTTTTCGGTGAGGGGGGCTGCGTCCATTTCACTCTCATCCTGACGTGAGCGAAGCGAACAGTCAGGATCTCCGGTGGCGCCACGACGGCGTTGCCAATCAAGAGAAGCGCGGCCTCACCGGAGATCCTGACAGGCTCGCTGCGCTCACCGTCAGGATGACAGTTTGAGTTACTGCTTCACGACGAATGGTCGTACACGATCCGCCACCCCTCCGGCCGGCGGTGGAAGATCAGCGTGAAACGACCGTGCGGCGAATCGGCTTCGCGCGTCAGAAGCCACGCCCCCGTGACGACGACGTCGTTCTCGCCGAGGGGGCGGAGATCGAGGTCGGAGAACGTCAGCGTTCCCATCTTCGTGCGGGAGTCGTACTTTGCCTTGTAGCGGTCGCGAACCTTCGTCCAGCCGCGGGTGACGTCGGTGCCGACGAACATCGTGTCGTCGCTCCGGGCGTATCCGGCCATGTAGGCGTCAATGTCGCCGCGATTCCAGGCCGCGACCTGATCATCGAGCACGGCGCGGATGGCGGAGAGATCCTTTGCCGTCACCCGCGCCGCGGCCATCGCCGCGAGCGGCAGCAGTACCGCCATCACGAAGATGGTTGCTCGCTTCATTTCTGTAACATACCGAGGAGCAACGAGCGTTTCCTATTCTTCTTCTGCGGTACCGGCGCGGCGAGTATAGCGCGCTTCGCGAACGTTATCGGTTGTCGGTTGTCTGGACGTCACCACGGCGTCGAAAACCAACCGACAACCGATAACCGACAACGCGCGAAGCGCAGTTACTCGATCGCCGTCACATTCTGAAAACCGCGCGGCAGTTTCAACCCGCGTTGGGCGCGCTTGCCGATGTACGGCTCGAGATCGGCCCCCTTCAGATTCGTGTGACGCTTGCCGGCCTGCACCACCAGCGTCCCGTCCGCGGCCACGACCGCGATACCGGCCACCTTCTCCGGGAAGAGCTCCGTCTTGTGCAGCTTGATCGTCTGCACGCCCTTGCCGCGCGCCAGCAGCGGCAGCTCCACGGCCTCGAACAGCAGCAGCTTCCCGCTCGTCGTCGCCGCCGCCACGCGATCGGTCTCCATGGTGGACACGCGCTGCGGGCGCAGCACCGTCGCCCCATCGTTCACATTCACCACCGCCTTGCCGGCCTTGCGGTCGGTGATCAGATCCTCCAACCGGGCCACGAAGCCGTAGCCGTCGTCGGTCGCCAGCAGCCAGAGATCCTCGGCATCCCCCATCAGCACCGCCACGAACGTCGCGCCGGGTGCCGGCGACGTGAAGGCCGTCAACGGCTCGCCGTGTCCCTTCGCCGACGGCAGCTCATGCGCCGGCAGCGAGTACGTCCTACCCATCGAGTCGATGAAGACGGCGAGCTGATTGCTGCGGCCGCGCGCCGCGTGCAGGAAGGCATCGCCCGACTTGTACTGCAACGTCGTCGGATCGAGCTCGTGCCCCTTGCCGGCGCGGATCCATCCCCGCTCGGACAACACCACCGTCACCGGCTCCGACGGAATCAGCGCCGCGGCATCGAGCGCCTTGGCAGCCTCGCGCTCCACGATCGGCGAGCGGCGGCGGTCGCCGAACTCGGCGCCATCCTTTTCCAACTCGTCGCGCACCTGCTTGCGGAGGCGCGCCTTCGAGCCGAGAACCTTCTCCAGTTCCGCGCGCTCGGTCTGGAGCTTGGCCTGCTCGCCGCGGATCTCCATCTCCTGGAGCTTGTTGAGGTACCGCAACTTCAATTCGAGAATGGCCTCGGCCTGCAGATCCGACAGCTTGAAGCGCGTCATCAGCACCGGCTTCGGTTCATCCTCGCGGCGGATGATGCGGATCACCTCGTCGACATTGAGATAGGCGATGAGATAGCCGTCGAGGATGTGGATGCGGGCGTTGACATGGTCGTACCGGTGCTGCAAGCGCCGCCGCACCGTCTCGATCCGGAACTCCAGCCACTCGCTCAAGAGATCCTTCAGTGGATAGAGCCGCGGCCGGCCGTTCAGGCCGATCATGTTCATGTTCACGCGGTAGCTCCGCTCCAGGTCGGTGGTGGCGAAGAGATGGGCCATCACCTCATCGAGATCGACGCGGTTCGAGCGCGGCACGAGCACGATGCGGGTTGGATCCTCGTGATCCGATTCATCGCGCATGTCCTCGACCATAGGCAGCTTCTTGGCGTTCATCTGCGCCGCGATCTGTTGCTGCACCTTGGCGCCCGAGACCATGAACGGCAGCGCCGTGATGACGATGTCGCCGTTTTCGGGTTCCCACTTCGCGCGTTGCCGGATCGAGCCGTTGCCGGTCTTGTACATCTCGCGGATCTCCGCGAGCGGCGTGATGATCTCCGCCTCGGTCGGAAAATCGGGCCCTTTGATGTGCTTCGTTAACTGGGTGATCGTCGCGTCGGGATTGTCGAGCAGCTCGATGCAGGCGCCGACCACCTCGCGCACGTTGTGCGACGGGATGTCGGTGGCCATGCCGACGGCGATCCCCGAGGCGCCGTTGAGGAGCACGTGCGGGAGCCGCGACGGCAGCAGCTTCGGCTCGCGCAGCGTACCGTCGAAGTTCTGCCCCCAGTCGACCGTTCCCTGTTCCAGCTCGGATAGCAGCGACTGCGCGAACTTCGAGAGCTTGGCCTCGGTGTAGCGCATGGCCGCGAACTCTTTCGGATCGTCGGGCGAGCCGAAGTTCCCCTGCCCTTCCACCAACGGATAGCGCATCGAGAACGGCTGCGCCATCAGCACCATGGCGTCGTAGCAGGCCGTATCGCCATGCGGATGAAACTTGCCGATGACGTCGCCGACCGTGCGCGCCGACTTCTTCGGCTTCGCATTCGGCCCGAGCCCCAGCTCCGACATTGCATAGATGATGCGGCGCTGTACCGGCTTCAGTCCGTCGGCGACATGCGGCAGCGCGCGGTCGAGGATGACGTACATCGAATAGTCGAGGTACGCCTTCCGCGCAAAGTCGGCCACAGCCTGATGCTCGACCTCGGGGATGATGGGCGGCGGGGGTGTGAAGGAAGTCTGATCTTTCGATTTGCGGGTAGCCATGGGATGAGCGCGCGAAGGGTAAACGAAAACGATGCGCGTTGGCGACCGATCAGTGCACGCGCTCCACATATAATCCCGTCCCTCGTGAAACCCACGCGCGCGCAACTGGAGGACGTGCTGGCCTCCCTGAAAGATCCCGCTCTGCGCTATGCCGACGTCCGCTGGACGGCGACGCATCAGCAGCATGTGCGGGTGCGCAACGGCGAGGTGGAGACCTTGTCGTCAACGATCGACCGCGCCGTCGGCGTGCGCGTGCTCGTCGGTGACGGGTGGGGGTTCGCGGCGAACAGCGATACCTCCGAGGATTCGCTGCGGCAGACGGCGCGGCGGGCGGTGGAGGTGGCGGCGGCCAGCAACATCGCTTCTACGCAGCGCGTCGTGCTCAGCGACGTCGAGCCGCACGTGGACACGTGGTCGTCGAGCTATGAGATCGATCCGTGGTCGATTCCCATCGAACAGAAGATCGAGCATCTGATGGCCTCGACCGAACCGATGCGCGGCGATATCCGCATCCACCAGGTGTCGGGCGACATCTCCTGTTACCGGCAGGAAAAGATCTTCGCATCGACCGCCGGCAGCTTCATCGAGCAGACCACCACGGAGATGGGTGGTGGCGTCGAGGCGGTGGCCATCGAAGGAAGCGAGTTCCAGCGGCGTACCTATCCCAATCCGTTCGGCGGCGACTTTCAGGCTAACGGTTGGGAGTTCATCCAGCGTCTTAACCTCCCAGGCAAGGCGCTGGAGATTCGCGATGAAGCGCTGGCATTGCTGGCGGCGCCGAAAGCGCCGGCGGGACGCTTCGACCTCATCGTCGGGTCGGCGCAGCTGGCCCTGCAGGTTCATGAATCGTGCGGCCATCCAACGGAGCTCGATCGAGCCCTGGGACTGGAGATCTCGCTGGCCGGCGGATCGTTCCTGAAGCCATCGATGCTCGGCAACTTCCGCTACGGCTCCGAGCACGTCAACATCGTCGGCGACGCCACTATCCCCGGCTCCATCGGCTCCTTCGGTTTCGATGACGACGGCGTCCCCGCGCAGCGCTTCCATCTCATCGAGAAGGGGATGTTCACTGGCTACCTGACCGGCCGCGATACCGCCCCCGTCATCGGCCGCACGTCGAATGGCACCGTCCGCGCCGAGACCGCGGCGCGCATTCCCATCATCCGCATGACCAACATCAACCTCGAGCCCGGGACCGCTCCCCTGGCTGACATCATCGCGGATACGAAACACGGCATCTTCGTGGAGACGAACAAGTCGTGGTCGATCGACGACCTTCGCCTCAACTTCCAGTTCGGCTGCGAGGTGGCCTACGAGATCGAGAACGGCCGCCTCGGCCGTCTGCTCCGCAATCCCCTCTATACCGGCACCACGCCGGACTTCTGGCGCTCCTGCGACGCCGTCGCCGACCGTTCCAGTTGGCAGATCTGGGGCCTCCCCAACTGCGGTAAAGGCGATCCCATGCAGACGATGCGCGTCGCCCACGGCGCGCCGGCGGCGAGGTTTCGCGATGTCGAAATGGGGTAGTGAGATGATCGAAAACCGATCCTCGCAGCCTCATTCAACATTCAACATTGAACACTCAACATTCAACATTCCGCTTCTCTGAGAACGCAAATGCGCTCCTTCGACCACTCCTTCGAAATCCTTCACGCCGCGCTCGATGCCGCGCGTGCCGCGGGTGCGGCCGAGGCCGATGCGGTATTCGAATCGACCGACCAGAACATCAGCCGCTTCGCCAACTCCAACCTGCACCAGAACATGTCGGAGATCAGCGCGGAGCTGACGCTGCGGGTGATCGTCGACGACGCCATGGGCGTGGCATCGACCACCGTGTTCGACTCCGATGAGATCGCGCGGACTGCGGCGCTGGCGCGGGAAGCGGCCCGGCACTCCGATCCGTTGCAGAACTTCAGCGGGCTCTATCGTGGTCACGAGACTCTGCCCGATGTGCACACCTTCGATGAAGCCACTGCCGCGATCGCCCCTGCCGACAAGGCGCGCGCGCTCAGGGCCATGTTCGATAGGGGACGCGCGTCCAGCGTCGAATTCGCCGGGGCATACGGCACGGGCGCGTCATCGATCGCCGTCGCCAATACCCATGGCGTGCGCCGTTACTGCACGCTCACCTCGTCGGACGCCACCGTGATCGCCATCGGTGCGAATGGTTCCGGCTACGCCACGGGCGTCGATCGCAGAAACCTCGACATCGTCGCCCTCGGCGACGAGGCGACGTTCAAGGCCACGCTCTGTGCCGGCATCAACGAAGAGATCGAGCCCGGCCCGTACGACGTCATCCTGGAGCCGCCTGCGACGGCCGAGGTGGCCGACTGGATGAATCTCATCACCCTCAGCGGATCGGCGTACGACGACGGCTCCTCCTTCTTCGTCGACAACGTCGGTAAGCAGGTCCTCGGGACGAACTTCACGCTCGCCGACGACGCACTCGACCCCGCCTTCCTCCCCTTTCCGTTCGATATGGAAGGGCTGCCGAAACGGCGCGTGGCGCTTATCGAGCGCGGCGTGATCCGTACGCCCGCGATCGATAAGAGCTACGCCGACCGGCTCGGTTTCGCTCCCACCGCCACCTGCTGGACCCTCGGCGGGACCGAGCACGGCTCGGCATTTCATCTCGCCATCGACGGCGGCGACACCACCCGCGAAGAGCTCATCCGCTCCACCAAACGCGGCATCTGGGTCACGCGCTTCAACTACGTCAACGGCCTTCTCGAGCCGAAGACCGCCCTCATGACCGGCACCACCCGCGACGGCACGTTCCTGATCCGCGACGGCGAGGTGGTGGCCCGCCTGCCGAACCTCCGCTGGACGCAGTCGATCGTCGAAGCCTTCTCCCGCATCGAGGGACTCACCCGCGAGCGGCGGCGCGTGGCCACCTGGTACAACCACGTCGGCGGTACGATCGCACCGGTGATGAAGATCGGAGGATGGAACTTCGGATGAAGGCGGAAGGCAGAAAGCAGAAGGCAGAAGCAAGTCGGAGGTCGCGGGGTCTCGCGGTTGCGGGGTCGCGCGGAAGTTCGGCGTTCGGCGCTGTCTTGACCCAAACACACCCCGAGACCCCGACTTACTTCTGCCTTCTGCCTTCTGCCTTCTGACTTACAACCATGTCCCAATACATCCTCCGCCGCTTCCTCCAGATGATCCCGATCACCTTCGGGATCCTCACGCTCGTCTTCTCGCTGATCCACATGATCCCGGGCGATCCGGCGGTGCAGATCGCCGGTGAAGGCGCGCGCGCGGAAGACGTCATCGCCGTCCGCAAGGCGCTTGGGCTCGACCAGCCGCTCTGGACGCAGTACGTCCACTACGTCACCCACGTTCTTCGCGGCGACCTCGGCACGTCGTTTCAGACCAACACCAGCGTCTCGGAGCAGATCCGGCAGCGCTATCCGGCCACGATCGAGCTGGCCATGGGATCGATGCTGGTGGCCCTCCTGGTGGCCTTTCCGCTCGGCGTGATCTCGGCCATCTATCGAAACTCCTGGATCGACAACGTGGCGCGCTTCTTCGCTCTCATCGGCGTCTCCATGCCCAGCTTCCTCTTCGGACCGCTGCTCATCATCATCTTCGCCATCGACCGCCACTGGTTCCCGGTGTCGGGACGCGACGACGGTCTGCGCTCGCTGGTCCTGCCGTCGCTGACGATGGGTCTGGCCCTTTCGGCAATCCTGACGCGCATGATCCGCATCTCGCTCGCCGACGAGCTGACGCAGCTCTACGTCACCACCGCCGTTGCCAAAGGGGTCACCCGCGGGCGAGCCATCTTCCGCCACGCCCTCAAGAACGCGATGATCCCCGTGATCACCGTGCTGGCGCTGCAGTTCGGCTCCCTTCTCACCGGCGCCATCATCACCGAACAGATCTTCTCCTGGCCCGGCCTCGGCCGCCTGCTTCTGACCTCGATCTCGACCCGCGACTACCCGCAGGTGCAGGCCTCGATTCTCGTCATCGCCCTGACCTACATCCTGGTGAACTTCGCGAGCGATCTGTTGTACGGCGTCGTCGACCCGAGGATCAAGCTGGAATGAGGCTGCAGGACATTACGAACCGACAACCGATAACCGACAACCCAGGAATCAACCCATGACCCGCCTCCTCAAGAACTTCGCCTTCACCGCCGGTCTCCTGCTGACCGTCGCGCTGGTCATCGTGGCCATTGCCGCACCGCTCCTCTCCCCCTTCGATCCCGATGCGCAGGACACGGCGCGACGTCTCGAAGCGCCATCGCATGGTCACCTGCTCGGTCTCGATGATCTCGGGCGCGACGTTCTCTCACGCATCATCTGGGGCGCGCGCGTATCGCTGCGCGTCGGCTTCAGCGTGGTCATCCTGGCGTCGCTGATCGGCATCACCCTCGGATCGATGGCCGGCTACTTCGGCGGGTGGATGGACACGGTGATCATGCGCATCACCGACATCCTCCTGGCCTTCCCCGGCATCCTCCTGGCCATCGCCATGGTGGCCGTGCTCGGTCCGAGCCTCAACAACGTCGTCCTGGCGCTGGTCGTGATCGGCTGGGTCGGCTACGCCCGTCTCGTGCGCGGTCAAGTGCTCAAAGTGCGCGAGATGGAGTACGTGATTGCTGCCAAGGCGATGGGCGCCAGATCGCCGCGGGTGATCCTGCGTCACGTGCTGCCGAACGTGATGAACCCGATGATCGTGATGGCCACGCTCGGCCTGGCCGGAACGATTCTCTCCGAGGCCGCGCTGTCGTTTCTGGGCTTGGGAGTCCAGCCGCCGACACCGTCATGGGGCGCCATGCTCACCTCCGGCCGCCGCTACCTCGGACTGGCCAACCATCTCGCCATCTGGCCCGGCATCGCCATCATGCTCGCCGTCATGGGCCTCAACTTCCTCGGCGACGGACTCATCGACGCGCTCGATCCGAAGTACCGGAAGGACTTCTAGGCCGCATGAACACCACCACCGCCCGCGCGGAACCGTCGCGAAAGGTCTGCACGGGCGCGTAGCCATTCGCCCGCAACGCCGCGGCGCGTGAGGGCACATCGAGATCGGTCTCGTACAGCGCCACGGCATCGGCGCGCACCTCTTCGAGATGCTCGGGCGGCGTACCGACGTCCGACATCGCCATCCGATCGCCGAGGTAGAGCTTGTCGCCGAAGGCCCAGAGTTGGGAGGCGGCCAGCGAGTGGATGGATGGATTCGACGCCATCCATTGCGCCGCCATCACCGCCGGCTGCGATTTGCGTACGAAGTAGCGGAGCCCGTACAGATCCCACAGCATCGATGCCGCCACCAGCGCGACGGCGATCCGGCGGTTGCGCATCGACGCAAACCCGATCGCCGCGGCGACGCAGAGGAACGGGATCATCACCTGCAGATAACGCATCTCTTTGTGCTTGATCGCGGAGAAAGCAACGAGCGGGATGATGATGAACCAGATGGCCCGGCTGCGGCGGCCGAACCAGAGCAGCGGCAGCAATGCCGGCGAACACCACCGCACCAGGTTCGCGACGTACCACCACGGCGCCTGATACTTCACACGCGAGGCAAAGTCAGGCGCGACGAGCGTCAGGTGCGCGAACTTGATGATGCTGGAGAAGGGAGTCCCCCAGGTCAGCCAGTCGTAGATGCCGACTGTGAGGAGGATGGAGATGGCGGTGCCGAGGAGGAACAGTGCTGTGGGCACAGATAAGAGTGTCTGTGCCACATTGTCCCTGCTCGTTTGCTCTTGTCGGTGCCGGAGAGCGATCAGCACTGGTGCCAGAAACACGATCTCACTGAACCGGTCCGCAAACGCCACCCCTACCAACGCCCCCGCCACAAACGGCCACCTCTTCGCGATCAACGCCGCCGCGACCACGCACGCCGCCGCCACCGTCCGCGGATAGACCGTGCTCCCGAATCCGAGCGGAAGCCAGTGCGTGGCAAAGAGAAGAGCAGCGACGAAAGCCGCTTGCTCATCGCACCAACGCAGCGCCAGCCGGTAAACTAGAAAGATCGTCAACCCCGACAATGCAATGAACGGCATCGACCCAAGGAAAATCGCCATGCGCGTCGATGCCGCTCGCGCGAGCCAGACGACCGGCGCGACGACGACATCCGGCACGAAGAGGTTGCGGACGTCCCACGGCACATACGACAGTCCCCGTGCCCGCCGGAAGGCCTCCGACAACACTTCGACATCGTCTCCTGTCAGGAATCCGAAGTAGCGATACGCAAGCCAGAGCTGCGCTGCAGCGACCGCGGCGATGAGAGTGGCGAGCGGCTTACTCATTTACTTTTCAACCCTGGGAGCGCGGGCGTCTCGTCCGCGCTTTTCGCCGCGTTAGCGGCAACAAGAGGGTAGCCAGGGGTGCGAGCGTTTTTTGCGAGCACCCCTGGTACAGAGATGTCATGGTTTGGTGCCGCGTCAGCGGCACTTGAGTAATCGGGGACTCCATCCAGTGCCGCTGACGCGGCACGCTTTCCTGAGACAACGCAGACCAGGGGTGCTCGCAAAAAGCGCTCGCACCCCTGGCTACCTTCTTGAGCCGCTATCGCGGCGTCGTTAGCGTCCAATCTCCAGAGCGCGCGCGTCTCGCCTGCGCTTGCAAGTAGCAGGATGCCGAGAATCAAGCACGGGCTTGACACCCGCGCTCCCAGGTTACCCATCCCCGATCATCGCCAGGAACTCGTCCTCTGTCAGGATCGGCACCTCGAGCGATCTCGCCTTCTCGAGCTTCGAGCCGGCTGCCTCGCCGGCGACGAGGTACGACGTCTTCGCCGATACCGATCCCGAGGGCTTGCCCCCCTCGCGCTCGATCAGCTTGTGGATCTCGTCGCGGGAGAAGCGGGCCAGCGTTCCGGTGACCACGAGCGTCTTCCCGGCCAGCCGGTCGCCGCGCACCGCGGCCACGTGGGCCGGCGCTACGCCGAGCCGCTGCATCTTCGCCGTCCGCTCGCGGTTCGCCGGGACCGAGAAGTAGAACGTGATCGACTCCGCCACCTTCGGCCCGATCTCGTCCACCTCCACCAGCTCCTCCGCCGAGGCGTTCATCAGAGCATCGATGGAGCCGAAGCGATTGGCCAGCAGCTTCGCCGCGCGCTCACCGACCATGCGAATGCCGATGGCGAAGATGACCCGCGACAACTCCGCCGTCTTCGACTTCTCAATCCCCTCGATCAGCTTGCGCGCCGAGAGCTCCCCTTTCCCCGGCAGCTTGGCCACCTCCGCCTCGGGTAATTCGTAGAGCGACGCGTAGTCGGTAATCAGTCCGGCATCGAGCAGTTGGGCGATGGTCTGGTAGCCGAGCCCTTCGACGTCCATGGCCTTGCGCGCGCCGAAATGGAAGAGCGACTCGCGCACGATGGCCGGGCATCCCTGGTTGATGCAACGGATGGCCACCTCCCCTTCGAAGCGATGCAGCGGCTGGCCGCACGCCGGGCAATGCGTCGGCAACGCCACCGGCTTCGTCCCCGCGGGGCGCTTGGCGGTCAGGACGTCGACGACCTTCGGGATGATGTCGCCGCCCTTCTCCACAACGACGTGATCGCCGACGCGCACGTCCTTGCGCGCCACCTCGTCGAAGTTGTGCAGCGTCGCGTTGACGACCGTCGTCCCGCCGAGCTTAACCGGATCGAACTCCGCCGCGGGCGTCACCGCGCCGGTACGCCCGACGGAGAGATTGATGGCCCGCACCACCGTCTCCGCCGCCTCGGGGGGATACTTGAAGGCGATGGCCCACCGCGGAGCTTTCGATGTAGAGCCCAACTCCTGCTGCTGCGCGCGTCGATTGACTTTGATGACGATGCCGTCGATGTCGAAGGTCAGGCTGTGCCGCTGCTCGCGGATTGTTTCGATGAATGCCTCGACCGCGGCCATCCCGGCGAAGACATCCCGCTTCGGGTTGAGCGGAAAGCCCATCGAGTCCATCACCTCGTACGCCTGCGACTGCGAGGCCACGCGAATGTCGTCGGTGGCGACGAGGTGGTAGACGAAGGCGCTCAATCGCCGCTGGGCAACTAACTTCGGATCCTTCTGCCGCAGCGAGCCGGCCGCGGCGTTGCGCGGATTGGCCAGCACCGGCTGGCCGGCTTCTTCGAGCTGGTCGTTGAGGATCTTGAAATCGCCGGCGGAGATGTAGATCTCGCCGCGCACCTCCACACGTTTCCACTTCGTGCTGATCTTCAACGGCAGCGCACGCACGGTGCGGACATTGACCGTCACGTCATCGCCGCGCACGCCGTCGCCTCGGGTGGCCGCGCGGGCCAGGGCGCCGTTTTCGTAGAGCAGATCGATCGACACCCCGTCAATCTTCAGCTCCGCCTCGTACTCGACGTCATCGACGCCCAGCCCTTTCTTCACGCGCGCATCCCACTCGTGAAGCTCCTCGAGGGTGTAGGCATTCTCGATCGACAGCATCGGCGGATCGTGGATCACTGTCACGAAGTCGCCGGTCATCGGCGCCCCACCGACGCGCTGCGAGGGGGAGTTCGGATCGGCGAATTCCGGATGCGCCGCCTCGAGCTCCTGCAGCCGTTTCAGCCGCTGGTCGAACTCGAAGTCACTGATCTCCGGCGCCGCCTCGATGTAATAGAGCCGGTTGTGCCGCTCCAGCTCCGCGCGCAGTTTGTCGATTTCTTTTTTCGGCGTCATTGCGGTCTGGAAAGATATCGCGACCGCTCCACAGTTTTCTCCACGAATCCCATCCCCCGCAGCCTCTCCTCCACCTCGGACAGAAAGTTCCGCCGCCCTTTGATCAGATTCAGGTTCAGGGCCACGAAGCGCATTCCGCGCGGGGTGTCGTAGTAGACGATCATCCGGTCGCCGCCGGTCATCTGCTCGGTGCCGCAAATCTCCGTCCAGCGCAGCGTGCGCGAGCGGAACTGATGCAGCGGACGGAGTGTAAGCGTCTCAGCACCGATCTCGGCGATGGGGCGTCGGCTACCCATCCAGACCTTGAGGCCGCCAATCCACAGCGTGATGATGTAGACCCAGATGGCGCGCTCGCCGATCCAGCCGTAGCGCGCGGCCGGGTTTGCGGCGAGTGCAATGGCGATGGCCGCGGTTACACCCGCCGCAACGAGCACGATCGACGCGCCGGCGCGCCGTACCCACGGCCGGAACGCATAACTCTGAGAAACGTCCCTCATTGCCTGTCACCGCCCGATGCCGTAATCTCTTGCGGCAGATAAACTTGAGGCCGGTATGTCTTTCGCATCAAGGCAATCCGCGGAGAGACGAACGTAGTGACGATGTCCGAGAAGATTGACGGGAGTGGCCGCCGGATTCTGGTCATCGACGATGACCTTGCCATTCGCGTCCTTTTGCAGGCGGTGCTCAAGCGGATGAAGTTCGACGTCGAGCTGGCGGAAGACGGCGCGGTCGGATTGGAAAAGCTGCGGCATGACGCTACCTACGACCTGATTCTCCTCGATCTGATGATGCCGCGCGTCAACGGCTACGAGTTCATCGAACAGATCAGCCGCGACTATCCCGGCCAGCGGCCGCACATCATCGTCTTCACCGCCGCCGGCAAGCGCGGCGTGGAGAAGATCCCGGCCGACTCCGTCTGCAACTTCATCCTCAAACCGTTCGATCTCGAGAAGTTCATCGAGATGATCGCCGAGTGTCTGCAAGGTCCGCACGACGGGCACGGCAGTCAACGCGTCCCGTCGCCGGCGGTCTGAGCGAGCTTCCACTCGATCTGCCGGAGGATGCCGAGGAGGATCGTGGCCTCGCGGCCGTCGAGATTGGCGCGCGCGGAGATGGTGCGCAGGTCGTCGTAGACGCGGTAGGGATTGTCGCCGTGCAGGAATCCGATCTCGACCAGCAGCGCCTGCACCCGCTCGTGCAACCGCTCGATCCGCGCCGCGGGCGCCAGCTTCCGCCCCGCCGGCGCCCGCGCGGTGGTCGACAGCTCGTAGCAGAAGACGCCCACCGACTGCGCCAGATTCATCGTCGGAAAGACCGGATCGGTCGGGATGACCGCCGTGCGCTGGCACTGGATCACCTCTTCCCACGTCAGCCCGCTGTCCTCGCGGCCGAAGACGAGGGCCAGCGTCTGTGAGTCGTCGAGTGAGGCCGAGAGCTGCGCCACCTCGACCGGATTCAGATCGACCGGCGTCGTCCGTTCGCGTGCCGAGGTCGTGGCCACCGTCACGTGCGCATCGGCCAACGCATGATGCAACGCCGGCGCGAAGTGCGCCTTCTCAACGACATCCTCGGCGCCGCTGGCCCACCACCCCGCCACCGGATGCAGCTTCGGATGATCGCCCACGATCCAGAGATCGCCGAACCCGAAGTTCTTCATCACCCGCGCCGCCGCCCCGACGTTGCCGGCTTCCTTTGGTTCGACAAGGACGATACGGAGTGGCATAGCCGAGGGAGTCTATCCTGCCGCGTAGACGGCAGGATCTCCGGTCATCCCGCGCGACTTGAGCCACTAGACAGGGACCGATGTCACACCCTCTTCAGTCATGGCGAGAGCCGGCACAGACAAGAGTGTCTGTGCCACATCGGCTGTTGGTATTGCCAGAAGTAATGCGTTCTTGCAGGGTTGAATGTGGCATGGCACAGACACTCTTGTCTGTGCCGGCACTTGGCAGATCCTTACCAAGTGCCACCGGAGATCCTGACATCTCGCTTCGCTCGCCTCAGGATGAACTCCTTATAGCGATGACCTTCTCAGCGCCGCCATCATTCGATCCACATCGCCCCGCTCCGTCCTCGAGTTGATCATCGTCACCCGAAGCACGCGCTGGCCTTTGAGCACCGTCGATGTGATCCAGGCCTGGCCGGAGCGGATCAATTTCTCGCGCAGGGCGGCGTTCGTCTCATCGTCGCTGCGGTGGCGGAAGCAGAAGATGTTGAAGGACGGCACGTGCATCGCCTCGAATTCGTCCGAGGCCGTCACCTGCTCGTACAGGTAGCGCGTCAGATCGGTCACATGCTCCATCGCCTCGACGAACGGACGCGTGCCGGACGTCTGCAACGTCAGCCACAGCTTGACGGCATCGGCGCGCTTGGAGCACTGGATGGTCACCTCGCCGATGTTGTCGCCGGCGCGCTCGGCGTTGAAGAGATACGGCGCATCGGCCTCGAACGCGCGGCGCAGCCAGCGCTCCTCGCGCACCAGGATCACGCCGAGGGAGAGCGACATCCAGAGCATCTTGTGTGGATCCCAGGCCAGCGAGTCGGCCAGATCGAGACCGTCGACCAGCGGCCGCAGCCGGTCGCTGAGAACGACCGAGGCGCCATGCGCGGCGTCGACGTGGAGCCAGGTGTCGTATTGGTCGCGAAGGGCCGCGATGGCCCGGAGATCATCGAAGGCCCCCGTGGCCGTTGATCCCGAGGTCGCCACGATGGCCATGACTTCGCCGGCATCGCGCAGCGCGGCTTCGAGCGCCTGCACGTCGAGCCGGTGCTCGTCGTCGGTCGCGATCTTGATCACATCATCCGAGCGGATGCCCATGATCGACGCCGCGCGGGCGATGGAGTAGTGCGCGTCGGCGGAGCAAAGGATCTTCGCACGGGCGGGAGTGCGCGCCCTCGCCGCCAGCAACGCCGTCAGATTCGCCGCCGAGCCGCCGGAGACTGCGGTGCCGAGGGATGTCGATGGATAGCCGATGCGATCGCCCAGCCAGCGCACTACCTCCTGCTCGATCACCGTCCCGATCGGACTCATCTCGAACACTGCCGTCGACTGATTCAGCGTCGAGATCACCAGATCGCCGATCACCGCGCTCGGAAACGGCGGGCAGACCTGATGCCCCATGTACGCCGGATGGTGAAGCTGGATGGCGTTCTCCAGCAGCAGCCGGATGAGCGCCATCGCCTCCGCCCCGCCGCGGTCGTCGATCCTAACCTTCGCCCGCAGCTCATCCGAAGTTTGCCAATCGACCACCCGCCGCACCGCGACGTTCTCGACATGATCGAAGAGGGCATCGACGGTGGCATGCGCAAGAGCGCGCATCTTGGGGTCGAAGAGCATCGGGCGCGGATTGTAGTTGACGGCGGAGTCGTCAACGGGAGCGCTGGCGATCCTCATGCCACCTACAATGTCCCCATGCGAACCACACTCGCCCTCCTCATCACCTTCGCCGTGACATCCGCGATCGCCCAACCCGTCACCGTCATCAAAGCCGGCGCGCTCATCGACGGACGCTCCGACGCGGCGCGCGTGAATCAGATCATCGTCATTCGCGGCAACCGCATCGAGAGTGTCGGCAGCGGGACGGCCATCCCGGCGGGGGCGAAGGTCATCGACCTCTCCGGCATGACCGTGATGCCGGGGTTGATCGACTCGCACACGCACATCTTCCTGCAGGGCGAGAACCCTGCCGAGGGGGGGTATGACGCGCAACTGCTCAAGTTCCCGCTCGCCTATCGCGCGGCGCGGGCCACCGTCTCGGCGCGGCGGGCGCTGGAGCAGGGATTCACCTCCATCCGCGATGTCGAGACCGAGGGGGCCGGATACGGCGACATCGGAATCAAACAAGCCATCAACGAGGGGCGCATCCCCGGCCCGCGCATGTTCGCATCGACGCGCGGCATCTCCAGCACGGGCGGCTACGACCTCGATGGCTACGCCCCCGAGATCGTCGTTCCGAAGGGGGTGCAGCTCGTCGATGGACCGGTCGAAGCGCGCAAAGCGGCCCGCGAGCAACTCGATCACGGCGCCGACTGGATCAAGGTCTACATGACCCATCGCTCCTGGCTCGACAAACAGGGCAACCTCGTCTCGCAGCCGACGCTGACCGTCGATGAGCTGCGCGCCATCGTCGACGAAGCGCACGGCTGGAAGCGCAAGGTGGCCTGCCACGCCTACAACGGCGAAGGGCTGCACCGCGCGCTCGACGGCGGCTGCGACTCCATCGAGCATGGCCTCGAGCTCGACGACGCCAACATCGCCCAGATGCTCCACCAGGGGACGTGGTACGTGCCGACGCTCTCGGTCTACTACGACCACAACGCCCCCATCGATACCCCCGGCGGACGCCGCGACGCCAAGCGCGTTTCGCTGCACGAGGTGTCGTTCAAGAAGGCGCTGCACGCCGGCGTGAAGATCGTCTTCGGCACCGACGTAGGTGGATTCGCCTGGACCGAGCCGATCGCCCAGGAGTTCGACCGGATGGTCTCCTTCGGCATGACCCCGATGGACGCCATCCGTTCCGCCACCTCACGCGCCGCCGAGATGCTCGACGCCGCCGGCGACATCGGCGTGATCGCCCCCGGCGCCTACGCCGACATCATCGCCACCAGCGCCGATCCGCTGCACGATATTCACGTGCTGCACAACGTCTCGTTCGTGATGAAGAACGGCGAGGTGGTGCGGGAGGGGCGGTAGGGGGGCTCCCGGAGAGCAGGCGAGACGCCCGCTCTCCCCTTCGGTAAACCGCCAATCTGCGTAAGCCTTCAGATATCCTCCGACCGTGACCACCACCAACACCCCACCACCCCACTCCGACGCCCTCGTCTTCTTCGGCGCCACCGGCGACCTCGCCTACAAGATGATCTTCCCTGCCCTGCAGGCGTTGATCCAGCGAGGACATCTCGACGTTCCTGTCATCGGCGTGGCCAAGGCCGGCTGGTCGCTCGATCAGTTGCGCGAGCGCGCCCGCAACAGCCTGGCTGAACATGGCGGCGGCGTCGATGAAGCGGCTTTCACCAAACTCGTCTCGCTGCTGCAGTACATCGACGGCGACTACAACGACAACGATACCTTCGACCGCCTGCGCAAGGCCCTCGGCGCCGCCGAGAATCCGCTGCACTATCTGGCCATCCCCTCGAGCATGTTTGCCGTCGTCGCCGGACAGCTCGGCCGCTCCGGATGCGCCAAAGGTGCCCGCGTCGTCATCGAGAAGCCGTTCGGACGCGACCTGGCCTCGGCGCTCGCTCTCAATGCCGCGCTCCTGGCGGTCTTCGACGAGACGGCCATCTTCCGCGTCGACCACTACCTCGGCAAGGAGCCGGTGCAGAACCTCCTCTACTTCCGCTTCGCCAACTCCTTCCTCGAGCCGCTCTGGAACCGCAATTTCGTCCGCAGCGTGCAGATCACCATGGCCGAGAACTTCGGCGTGCAGGGGCGCGGCGCCATGTACGAGGAGACCGGCGCCATCCGCGACGTCGTGCAGAACCACATGCTCCAGGTCGTGGCCAGCCTGGCCATGGAAGCGCCGCAGAGCGGTACGCCCGAACAGATCCGCGACGCCCGCGCCCGCGTTCTCGAAGCCATCGAGCCGATCGTCCCGGCCAACGTCGTGCTCGGACAGTTCCGCGGCTATCACGACGAGAAGGGCGTCGCTCCCGCTTCGAAGACCGAGACCTTCGCCGCGCTCTGCCTCCACATCGCCAGTTGGCGATGGGCAGGCGTGCCGTTCTACATCCGTGCCGGAAAATCGCTCCCGGTAACGTGCACCGAGGTGCTGGTCGATCTCGATCCACCACCGCTGGCCATCTTCCACGCCGACCACCTCACCCGCGAGAACGCCAACTACGTCCGCTTCCGCCTCGGCCCTGACGTCGCCATCGCCATGGGCGTGCGTTCCAAAGTGCCGGGCGAAGGGATGATCGGCCAGAACGTCGAGCTCCTCGCCGTCAGCAAGGTCGTCGGACAGATGGGCCCCTACGAGCGCCTCCTCGGCGACGCCATGAAAGGGGACGCCACCCTCTTCGCCCGCGAAGACATGGTCGAAGCCGAATGGCGCGTCGTCGACCCGATCGTCAACCACGACATCCCGGTGCACGAATACGAGCCCGGCACCTGGGGCCCCGCCGAAGCCGCAAGCGTGATCGCGGACGGAACCTGGCACGACCCATCGCCGAACGGCGAGAAGGAACCAGGCGCGCCGGCGTAATTCGCCCCTCCTGGATACGGGTTATCGGACCGTGGCCTCCCCTGGTGAGCTTACCAATGAACTCGTGGAGGCCACTACTGGACTCGTGGAGGCCATGACTGGACTCGTGGAGCCCGTGAATGGCCTCGTGGAGCCCATGAATGGCCTCGTGGAGCCCATGAATGGCCTCATGGAACCCCATGAATGGCCTCATGGAACCCATGAATGGCCTCATGGAGCCCATGAATGGCCTCGTGGAGCCCCATGAATGGCCTCGTGGAGCCCATGAATGGCCTCGTGGAGCCCATGAATGGCCTCGTGGAGCCAATGAATGGCCTCGCGGAGCCCATGAATGGCCTTGTGGTGCCCATTGATGGCCTCGTGGAGCCGATGAATGGCCTTCTGGATGCCATGAATGGCCTTGTGGAGCCCATGCATGGCCCGGCGGAGCCCGTGAATGGCCTCCGGGGGTCGGTGAACGCCCTTCCGGTGTCGACGGCCATCCAACTTTCCCTCGGTCGGCCAGCCAAAAATCCCCCTCTGTGCGATCAGCGCATTTCTATCGTTGCTCGGTTGCAAATTTTTTTTGACCCACTCCTCGCTCCGACTGCGCGAAAAGGTAACATTTTCGGCCAGCAGCCAGCCCTCCGTAGAGAGCGAAATGCCCCATCAGTAGCCTATAGGCTACTGTTTTTTTCTGGGTAGGGATCTTCCCTCCTCACGCCTCTCCTCGTGCGTGACGGACGCAACCAGCCGCAGACGCCAATCGCCTGGAACGGATTCGAGCACGTGCGGACCTTTGGTCTTCTGGCTGGCTGCGTCGCTCCCCGTCACACCCGAACGGCACGCGTACGAGTGCCGCAAGCCCGGAGGCTCTTGATCAGAGCCGTCCGGGTAACCAGGCCGTACGCCCGCGCGTGTGGCGCGAGCTCGCGGCCTTCAACAGGAGGACGCAGATGTCCATGATGAAAGCCTCGGGGGATGTGCCGCAGGCACCGGCCGATCCGGCGCCGGTACAGACCCCAACCATCACCCATTACCAGCAGCTCGCCGCGAATCTGGCCAAGGCCATCGACGACGTGCTGGCGCTCATCCCCAGTTTCGTGGAGGCCCACCCCGATACGACGATATTCGTCAGCAGGCACCAGAACGTGCCGCTGACGTTCATCGCCACAGCCGTGGCCGCGGTCGAGGCCAACCCCGAGCTGCATGGGGGTACCTTCGATGCCACCGAGGCCCGCGATGCGTTGCAGTTCATCGACGCCTTCCGCCCGATGGCGGACCGGCTGCACGCGGCGGCGAAGAACCTCACCTTCAGCATCAACTCCCGGAAGGCAAACGCCGGCACTGGAGCGTTGGAGGTCTATGCCATCGCCAAGCGTGTCGCGCTCAATCCCCTGAGCACGACCGTGGCTTCGCACGTCGGAAACCTCAAACGCGACCTGGGAAGACACGGCGGCGTAAAAAAGAAGCCGCAGACGCCGGCCCCTGGCACTCCCACTCCGGTACCGGTTCCGGGCACGCCGCTCCGCTCCCCGTTTCCACGATTCCTATGGAGTCAGTAATCGGAGGGATCACCGCAGAACAACAGGCGTGACCGCGTGGCCCGCTCATGCCCTGAACATGTACCCCAATCCTCTGTGAGAAAAGCGCCCGGAATAGCTGAGTAGTTGACTGTCAACCCCGACGCGCGGGCGTTCCGATCACGCCCGCGCAATGTGGCTCAGGCCGTCAAGAAGAACCCATCCGCAGATGACGCAGATGTCCACAGATAAAACCGTCTTTGATTCTTATCTGCGTACATCTGCGTCATCTGCGGATGGTCTTTAAGTGGTCAGCTACCTACCGAAGTGTTCACCCTCACCTCCGCGCGACGCCGGCGAATGCTATTCTGAAGAACGTGGGAGGGCGATTTGCAGCATGGCAAAACTTGTCTACGGATTGAGCCAGTCCCTCGATGGCTACGTCGACCACATGGCGCTTGGGCCGCCTGTGCCCGCGGCGTTCCGTCACTTCGTCGAGCAGGTGCGTGGCCTGACGGGCCTCATCTACGGTCGCCGCCTGTACGAGATCATGCGTTATTGGGACGACGATCTTGCTGATTGGGACGCGGAGGAGCGCGACTTCGCCGTGGCGTGGCGGAGCCTGCCGAAGTGGGTCGTGTCGCGTTCCCTCGAGTCAGTTGGCCCCAACGCCACTCTTGTCGCGGATGACTTCGAGAAGGTGATTCGTGGGCTGAAGGCCGAGCTGGCTGGCGAGATTCACGTTGGCGGACCAGTCCTGGCGCAAAGCCTGACCGAGGCCGGTCTTATCGATGAGTATCGACTCTACCTCCGCCCCGTCGTGCTTGGTGGTGGCAAGCCATTCTTCGCCGGCCCCCGGCCGCCGCTCCACCTGGTGGCCAGCGATGTAGTCGCCGAGGACTTGATTCGGTTGACGTACGCTCCTGCGTAGTCGCGCCACTCGCCCGGCGGACCGAGACACTACCCCGCGATGCGCTGCAGTTCATCGACGCCTTCCGCCCGATTGCGGACCGCCCGCACGCGGCGGCAAAGAACCTCACATTCAGCATCAACTCCCGGAAGGCAAACGCCGGGAATGGTGCGCCAGGTCTATGCCATCGCCAAGCGTGTCGCCCTCAATCCCCTGAGCACGTCCGAAGATGTGCGTAGGGCCAGAGCTTCGTTTGAATAGGTCCGACGACCTCACCGAATGCTTCGTCAACCTCCTCGAATGGGGTCGACAACCTCATTCGAGCGCTTCGTTGACCTCATCGAATGGGACGTGAAATCGCGTGTGCGGCGGGAAAAACGCCGTGGCTCGACCGTCTTCTCTCGCAAGGAGAACCGATATGGCTACGAACATCAATCCTGTCATCTACGTCGACGTCCTGGGCACTCCGTATCCGACCTCGCAGCAGCTGGCGCAAATGAACGCTTATGTCTCGGATCTGAGCAGTTCCGGCTTCCAGACAGCGATCCTTTACCACATGCACATCGACGCATACGGCAACTTTCGCAGTACGAACTCGCAGTATCCGATGATCGTCGACGGTACGTTGCAGCCAGGCTTCGCCTATCTCCCGGGGTTGATCCAATCCCTCACCGGCGACGGTTCGTCGATTGAAAACGTTTTCTTCTGCCTCGGCGGATGGGGAAGCGAGGGCGACTACGTACATGCCGGTCACCTCCTCGCCCAGTACCCCGGACTCTCCAATCCACTTTGGCGAAACTTCGTCGCGCTGCAGTCGATCGGCATCTCCGGAATCGACTTCGATCTCGAGGCCGGCTCCCCCGTGCCGTTGTCGAATCCATACGGGTACTACCTTCCGATCGTCGTGCAGCTGACGGCGATGCTCGCCAATCTCCACATCGACGTGACCTACTGCCCGTACACCTCGCCCGATTTCTGGATGGCGTGCCTGGCGTCGTCGTATGCGCAGGGGGTCAGCCAAGGGAGCCCCGTCTCTTGGCTGAACCTGCAGTGCTACGCCGGCGGAGCCGGGAACACGCAGAAGCAATGGGTCGGCTACATCAACGACGCGCAGTCCGCCGCGCAGCCGGAGGGGCTGGGCATCAGTGACGCCACGGCGTTCGTCGTGCCGGGTTTCGGCGCCGCCTCTTCAAAGGGGTCGACGGCGACGTGTCCGCAGGGATCGGGCGGTCTGCAGTCACTGTTCTCCGACTCGTCGCTGATGATGCCCGGCATCGCCGGTGGTTTCGTCTTCACATACGCCGGTATTCTGCAGAACCAGCAGTCCGGTGCGTGCGCGCCAACCAACACGACGGCGGACTACGCGAGTGCGATCGTCAACGGCATTCAATCACTGAGCAAGAGTGGATGAGGGGCCTGCGAATGATGCTGTTAAACTACGGAAATCAACCCGTGGAAGATGTTTGGGGCCAGAGCTTTGTTTTCGAAGAGTCGTGAATGCTAATAACGTAGCGATCGTTGCCAGTCGTCAAATTCGCGGGCGCAAGTGCTTGGTTGTCCATGGGTTACGAACTGCAGAAAAACGAAGGCCTGGCCCCCCAAATGAACTTCCCAACGAATGCTACACCCCCAGCCCCTAGGCTAATGATGCAACGACGGGACGGACCTGACCGAATCAGATCCGTCCTCAATTCGCCTACTTCGCCGCTTCGGTATCTCCGAACTTGAATCCAAAACTGAACGCAATATAGCCGCCGAGCCGATACGTTGAAACACCCTTTTGTGCGGGATCGTCTCCATTGGATGCTGGTGGTGTGGGAGACGTCACGAGGTCGGGAAAGCGGAGCGTCTGCCTCGCGATGAGACCGGCCGACACTGTGGCCAGCGCCTTCGAACCGAGCTCCCGGACACGGTATCCGGTACCGATGAAGTATGAAGGCTGACGGTCGCCATTACTCACAATTCCAAACTGGCAGGCCCACTGCGGGTAATTCGCGGGGTAGAAATCCAGCACCGCGCCGGTCTCAGGAGTGAGCTTGTCGTGTTTTCTGGTTCCCGTTACTGTGGTTTTCCCCCCACTGTCCGTTTTCTTGATGAGCTCCTGATCGTTGAGCGTACTGAAGACCAGAATCCCACCAGTATCGACGAACCAGCGCTGATATTTGATGGGAACTTCGATCGTCTTTACCTCGGTGTCGGTCCGAATGAGGATCTGAAGGGACGGCGATTCTCCCCTGGTCAGAAAATTGATGTTCTGATCATCACCGTATTGCTCCGAGCATCCCTTTTCACCCTTTTCACCGATGTTCGGAGAGCCAAGCAAATCTGCGATCGGAAGGTTTGCGTACGTTGGCGACATTGATCGCGCCTTGTGAATTGAAATCACAACCTTGTCCGGCGCACCCGGCGCGTTCGGCTCGTCCGGCGCGCCCTTGAACGTCTTGGTTACGCAGATACGACCAATGGGCGTATCCCTGATCTCTCCCGCGTTTACCTGAACCGTTAGTTTCTGATGTGGCGCTGTTACGCCCGTAGTTATTGTGATTTTCGATACGCTCGCGGCGCTGATGTAAATCTCAGCAGGCGTGCACTTCAGATCCGTGACGCTGCAAGTGATTTCGGTCGTTGGCACCTTCCCGGCAATCTGAGAAAGCTTGTCAACGCGGTTCTGCAGTTCGGTTGCACTCGGTTGCTGATCATCGGCGACAAGGTGATAGGGAGCGAGGAGGATAAGCATACCAACGGTAACGAGAGCGGAGGCATATCTGCGCATAGCGGAATCTCCTTATCTGAAATTGAACCTTCAGTTGGGGAGACGGACCAATTGCGGGAATTCGCAAGTCAAGGTGGCAGAAGGAGCCGTCAGGCCGGCATCAGACACTGCGGCCGACGAAGCTCCCCTGCGGGGGCGGCGAGACGCCGCTTGGCCAGCCGCCGAGACGGCAGCGCTCCGTCGCGCTAGTGGGCGGTCACTCCACCCCCAACCCCTCTAACCCCCGCAACACCAACCCCCGTCGCCAGCGCAGCGGTTCGTTCAATTGCAGATGGGGGAAGGTTCGTAGCAGCGCGCGGATAGCGATCTGCCCCTCCATTCGGGCCAGCGGCGCGCCGAGGCAGTAGTGGATGCCGAGGCCGAAGGAGAGGTGGCGGTTGGGGTCGCGGAGGAGGTTGAGGTGGTTGGGGTCGTCGAACACCGTCTCGTCGCGGTTGGCGTAGGCGAGGACGGCGTAGACGAGGTCGCCGGGTGGGGAGGGGGGTGCCGGCGAGGGTGAGCGGCTCGCGGGCGTAGCGCTCGGTGGCGGTTTCGAGAGGGCTGCCGAAGCGGAGGAGCTCTTCGACGGCGGGAGCGATGATGGTTGGGTCGTCGCGCAGGCGTTGCATTTCGGTCGGGTACGAAGGTTGTCGTCATTCCGGCCCGGTCCTCCTTCTCTCCACTCAAATGCGCGGCTTCGCCGCCGGGCACAGACAAGAGTGTCTGTGCCACATTGGACCCGGCGAAGACTTCACCACATCAGCAAATACCTGCGGCGATGTGGCACAGAACAGACACTCTTGTCTGTGCCGTGCGGCTTGCAGCCACGAGCATCACTCGCTACGGCGCCGTCACGATGATCTGTCCCGACATCGCCGGCTGGTGCATCGTGCAGTAGAAGGGATACACGCCTTCGTCGTGGAAGGTCATGACGTACGTCGTCTTCGACAGCGGGGCGAACTTCGTCTGCAGGAGGACGCGGTTTTTCGGGTCGGTGAGCATGAAGTCGTGCTCGTCGTCGGGCTGGAGGTTCCAGAAGGTGATCTGCGTCGGCTGGTCGCGGCGGACGGCGAAGACCTCGGGGGAGAAGGCGTAGACCTCTCCGAACTGTTTGACCGTCGCCGCCGGGCCGGTTTCCTTGATGGCCACGCCGACCGTCGTCACCAGCACGCGGGCTGTGGCCTTGCCGGCGCGGGCGATGGTGACGCCGTAGTAACGAGGGTGGCAGGCGAGAAGCAATATCGTGATGAGCAGCAGCCGCTTCATGCCGCGCA
>Ga0210402_10001091_pt1 | contig 28631 bp, 32 predicted proteins | sample IncBWC7MmetaG_FD_161055 | JGI IMG/M metagenome (GOLD analysis project Ga0210402, IMG submission 161055) | Forest soil microbial communities from Barre Woods Harvard Forest LTER site, Petersham, Massachusetts, United States - Inc-BW-C-7-M | ecosystem: Environmental > Terrestrial > Soil >...
CCTACGGGGGCCGCGTAGTGGTCGCGACCTGCGTACCCGTTTCGGAAAAGGTCCTGGGTTACGACGTCGTTGCCGTAACTCGTTCGATCAAAGCGGACCCGTCGTTGGAATTCCACTACTTAGTCGCCCCTGCGCTAAACTATTTCGCGCTCCGCGAGGCCAGGTACAAGAATGGCAGCCTGGCGGAAACGGTTGAGACGCTATCCCTCGTTTCTGGAGATCCGGCCCCCACTCTCTTCGAAGTGCCGAATGGCTACATGATCGGCAGCCGGGGCGATTACTACCTTGCGCACATGAAGTCAATGGGGCGCGAGCCTAGTCAACGGACGGTTGATTTCTACCGGCGTAGTGACGAAGAATCAGGAGTCTTGTCGCTGGCTCCCCCCGGGGCCGCTTCCGGCCAATAACGTTCGCGTGGATAGGCTATCTTGAGGCGTCTACCGGGCGCGTCTGATGCGGGCCGCGGTTTTGTCCCGATTCCGAATCCATTCGCATCGCATGGAAACAACCAACCAGTTACACCGGTTCCTAGGCAAAACATACTGCCAGGGGTTGTCCGTGCATTCCGGCATCACACGCAGCCCCTCCACGAGCCCGATGTGGACCGGCCAGCCCCCACGGCTAGCCCCCTGGAGTTTCAGTGAACTTAGGGTGCCGTCTGGCTCATCGCCAGGACACACCGGCCGGGCATGCCGCCCGCCGTCGGCCGATGGCAAACTTGCGCTTCCCCTTTTCCTCCCAAACACGCTACAATACGGTTTGAGTGTCGAGCCAGCGCAGTGGGCGAAAGCCCACTTTTTTGTTGGATTCGGCACTTTTAGCAACATGCAGCAGGAAGCTGTGGCGTCCAAAATCGAAGAGATCGCGCAACGGGTGGCGGCGTCCGAGGGCCTGGAAATCGTCCAGGTTGAGGTGAAGGGCGGCGGCGGTCAGCGGCTGGTCCGGATCGCGATTGACAAGCCGGCGGGAGTAACCCACGCCGATTGCGAGTTGGTTTCGCACCAGGTGGGGACGATTCTGGACGTGGAAGACGTGGTGCCGGACGGCCGGTATACGCTTGAGGTCAGCTCACCCGGGGTGGAACGTAAGCTTTTCAAGCCACAGGATTATCAACGGTTCCAGGGGAAGAAGGCGAAAATCTCGCTACGGGATCCGGTGGAGGGCCGGCGGAATTGGGAAGGCACGCTGGCCGGGTTCGCCGACGGCTGCGTGACGCTCGAAACCGAGCCGGGGAAAGCCAGGACGTTCCCGCTGGAACAGATACAGAAAGCCAACCTGAAGTTCGAGTGGTAGCGCCTGCCGGAGCAACCAGCAGCCAAACCCAGTCAATGGATTTAGGTTTGCAGGAACGATTTGCAGGAACGGTTTGCAGCAGCGGTTTGCAGTAACGTGGCAGCGACTTTGGTAACAACGAGGGCACATTGGAAACGATCTTTCAGTCCATCGAGATTTTGAGCAAGGAAAAAGGCATCGACCCGCAGATCGTGCTGGACGCGGTCAAGGACGCCATGCTGATTGCCGCGCGCAAACACTACCGCACCAATGAGGACTACATAGCGGACATGGACCCGAAGACGGGCGCCATCAAGCTCTACTCGGTGAAGAAGGCTGTGGAAGCGGTGGAAGATCCGGCGCACGAGATGACGCTGGGTGAGGCGCGCCGCATCGATGCGCAGGCCGAAATCGGCGCCGAAGTCCGCATTCCGAAGAACACCGACGCGCTGGGACGGATCTCCGCGCAGACCGCCAAGCAGGTGATTTTCCAGAAAGTGCGGGAAGCCGAGCGCGAGACGGTGTTCAACGAATACTCGGGGCGCACCGGCGAGTTGGTCAACTGCACCATCAAGCGGGTGGAAGGGCCGGATTACATTCTGGACCTGGGAAAGACCGAAGCCAAGCTGCCCAAGAAGGAACAGTCGCGCCTGGAAAGCTATAGCGTGGGCGACCGCGTGCGCTGCGTGATCAAGCTGGTGGACAAGTCCAGCAAAGGGCCGGGAGTGCTGGTGTCGCGCGCCGCGCCGGAACTGGTGATGCGGCTGTTCGAACAGGAAGTGCCCGAGATTTACGACAGCACGGTGGCGATTCGCGGCTGCGCGCGCGAGGCCGGCGAGCGCACCAAGATCGCGGTGCAGAGCCGCGACCGCGATGTGGATTCGGTGGGCGCCTGTGTGGGGATGAAGGGAATGCGGGTGCAGTCCATCATCCGCGAGTTGCGCGGCGAGAAGATCGATATCATCGAATACTCGGAAGACTCGGTGACGTTTGCGACGCACGCGCTGAGCCCGGCCAAAGTGAGCCGGATTACGATCGTCGATCCGCTGGAAAAGCACATGGAAGTGATCGTGGACGATTCGCAGCTTTCGCTCGCCATCGGCAAGAAGGGGCAAAACGTCCGGCTGGCGGCCAAGCTGCTGGGCTGGAAGATCGACATCAAGAGCGAAGAAGAGAAGCGGCAGGAAGTGGAATCTCAGATGGCTGCTCTGGTGGCGCCGGGGGCTCCGATTTCGGTGCTGGCCGAGTACGGGCTCGACGAGAAGATTCTGGAGAAACTGCTGGAAACGGGCATGGGGACCATCGAGCGGCTGGGCAGCATGACGCCGGAGCAGCTCGAGGAGATCCAAGGCATAGGCCCGCAGACGGTAGAGAAGATACAGGAATCGGTGAACGCGTATTACAGCCAGTTTGAAGAACCGGTGCAGGAGGGTGCGGAGCCGGTTGCCGTGGAAAGTGCCGGGGAAGCCGCCGTGGAAGGCGCTGCGGCGGAAGCGGCGGCCGAAGTTCCGGAAGCCGGCGAAGCCGAGTTGCAAGCCGGCGATGGAGCGGTTGAAGCAGAAGGCGGAGCGGTTGCAACCGAAGCCGGAGAGGTTGCAACGGACGTGGTTTCGGCTGCAGAAACCGGGGAACAGTTTGGTACGATAGAGAACGCGGGTTCCCCCCATAATCAGTCCGGTGCGGGTCCAGAGGAGGGTCGCGTCGAATAGGCGCGGTTCCACAGTAGATCGAAGAATGATTGCTTTCTCTATGAAGAAGATTCGGATCAACGAGCTGGCGAGGGAGTTGGAAATCAAGGCTCACGAATTAATCGAGCGACTCCCGGAACTGGGCGTCACGGAGAAGAAGACGCACTCCAGCTCAATCGATGAAGACGTGGCGATCAGGCTGCGCCGGCTGTATGGATTTGACGTTCCGGACTTCGTGCCTGGCCCCGATGATCACCTGTCGGAGACGCACGAGGAGTTTGCGGAAGACGACGCGGACGAGGCGCCGGCGTTCCAGCCGGCGAGCGCACCGAAGCCGCAACTCGGGCCGTCCGCGATTGCGGTCCAGCCGCAGGAGGCTCCCACGCCGGTAGAAGAGAAGTCGCTTGCCGAACCGCCACGGACGGGACCGGTGTCGCCGATTCGTCCGCCGCTGGCGGGGCGGCCGATTCATCCTCCGGTAGGAGGCGGGCCGATACGGCCTGAAATCCAGAAACCGGAGGGACTACGGGCAACTCCGCCCGCATCACCACCAACGTCACTGGCCGCGCCCGCACCACCGCCCGCGCCCCAGGCCGCGCCCATTACGCCTCCGGCACATGCCGCGCCGGCGTCACCCGCTACGCCGGCGGCACACGCTACGCCGGCGCCGCCTGCCCAGACGCCTCCGGTAGTGGTAGTCCCGCCGGGCCGTCCCAGTGCGCCCGCGGCCAAGCCGTTGCCCGGGCCGGGAGCCACCGCGCCCAAGCCGGGTCAGGTTCTTTCGGGTCCGCGGCAGCCTTTCCCGGCCGCGCGTCCCGAAGCGGCACGCCCCGGCGCACCGCAGCAGCGGCCCGCCCCACCGCCGCAGCGGCCTACTATACTTCCGCGCCAGCCGGCGCCGTCCGGGCCGCGTCCCTCGGCGGCCGCGCCCTCAATGCCCGTGGGGCCGCAGCCGGGAAGCCGTCCGCTGGCGGGACAACCGGCGGCCCGGCCAGTGGTTCCACCCCGTCCGGATCTGGCGGCCAAACTGAATGCACCCCGGCCGATGATGCCTGCGCCACCCCCCGCGGCACGGCCGGGAGTGCCGAAGGCGCCCAGTGCACCGGTTCCGGGCCAGCCGATCTATCGCGGCCCGATACGTCCCGGCCAGCCGATGGTGGCCAGAGCTCCGGCGCGGCCGGGAGCGCCGGCGGGTCCTCGTCCGGCGGGTCCGCGTCCGCAGCATCCCACTTCGCGAGGCCGCATCGAACCGGGTATGGCGCCGCCGCCGGGCCCGGATGGAGCCCAGCCGTCGCGCGGGCGTCCGGGAGACAATAAGCGCCCCACGCGGCCCGGTCCGCGGGAACGGGTGGAAGAAGAGAAGACACTGCGCCCGCAGCGCCGGCAGGTGGAACAAGGACCGCCGCCCATCAATCGGGAGATCACCATTTCGGAAGGCATCACGGTCAAAGAACTGTCCGAGAAGCTGGACGTGAAGGCCAACCTGGTGATCAAGAAACTGTTCGACCGAAGCATCTTCGCCACCATCAACCAGACGCTGGATTCCAAGCTGGCTACGGAAGTGGCCCGCGAGTTTGGCGCGTCCACGGCCACTGTCAGCTACGAAGTGGAAGCCATGGCGGTGGTCAATGAGGCCGAGGATACCAAAGACGTGGTGAAGCGCGCGCCGGTGGTGACCATCATGGGACACGTGGATCACGGCAAGACTTCGCTGCTGGATGCCATTCGCGTCGCCAACGTGGCGGGGCGCGAAGCCGGCGGAATTACGCAGCATATCGGCGCCTACCAGGTGGATCTGAAGGGCAAGAAGATTGTCTTCATCGACACGCCGGGCCATGAGGCGTTTACGCGCATGCGCGCCCGCGGCGCCAAGGTGACCGACATCGTGGTGCTGGTGGTGGCGGCCGATGACGGCGTGATGCCGCAGACGCTCGAAGCCATCGATCACGCCAAAGCGGCCAAGGTGCCGATCATTGTCGCCATCAACAAGATCGACAAACCCGATGCGCAGCCGGAGCGCATCAAGCAGCAGCTTTCCGACCGCGGCCTGCTGCCCGAAGATTGGGGCGGCGATACCGTAATGGTGCCGGTTTCTGCCAGGACGCAAGAGGGCCTGCCGTTGCTTCTGGAAATGATCCTTCTGGTGGCCGAGATTCAGGATCTCAAAGCCAACCCAAGCCGGCCGGCCATGGGCACGGTGATCGAGGCCCAACTCGACCGCGGGCGCGGCCCGGTGGCGACGGTGCTGGTGCGCAACGGAACCCTGGCGGTGGGCGATTTCTTCATCTGCGGCGCCGTGTTCGGCAAGGTGCGCGCCATGCAGAACGATCGCGGGGCGCAGATCCGGAAGGCGGAGCCCTCGACGCCTGTGGAAGTGCTCGGTCTGGAGTCACTGCCCGAGGCGGGCGACGATTTCCAGGTGGTGACCGACACGGCCAAGGCCAAGCAGATCGTTAATTTCCGCGACCTGAAATTGCGCGAAGCGGCGTTGGCGAAAAACAGCCGGCTTACGCTGGAACAACTGCACAAGCAGATGCAGGCGGGCGAGGTGAAGGAACTGCCGCTGATCATCAAGGCGGACGTGGGCGGCTCCACCGAAGTGCTCACCGAAATGCTGCAGAAGCTGACCAATGACAAAGTGAAGGTGCGGGTGATCGGCTCGGGCGTGGGCGCCATCAACGAATCGGATGTGCTGCTGGCATCGGCTTCGAACGCGATTATCATCGGGTTCAACGTGCGGCCGGAGCGCAAGGCCGAGGCGCTGGCCGAGCAGGAGAAGGTGGACATCCGCCTGCACACCATCATTTACAACCTCACCGACGAAATCAAACTTGCCATGAGCGGCCTCTTGTCGCCGGTCTACAAGGAGGTCTACAAGGGCCGGGCAGAAGTGAAGGATACGTTCCGCATCACCAAGGTGGGGAACGTGGCCGGCTGCCAGGTGCTGGACGGCACCATTACGCAACATGCGGAAATGCGTTTATTGCGCGACAACGTGGTGGTGCACACCGGGAAAATCGGCTCGCTGCGGCGGTTCAAGGACGATGTCAGCGAAGTCAAGAGTGGCATGGAGTGCGGCATCACGCTGGAGAACTACGGCGATGTCAAGGCGGGCGACATCATCGAAGCCTTTGTGACCGAACGGGTAGCTACGGAAGTATTTGCATGAGAACGTGGTCAGTGGCCGGTTGTCGGGGGACGGTGGCCGGTGGATTAGAGACAGTGGCCGGTGGCCGGTGGCCGGTGGCCGGTGAAAACCGGTTGCGATGCCCGTAATCGGCGTGCTCACTTTGGAGTTGCGGCTGGAGAATTCGCATTCGCTCAAGGAAAAGCGGCATGTGGTGCTGAGCCTGAAGGAGCGACTGCGACACAAGTTTAACGTGGCGGTGGCCGAGATCGACTTTCAAGACCTCTGGCAGCGTTCGATGTTGGCTGCGGTAACGGTGTCGTCGGACCAGACGCACGCCGAGAAGGTGTTGCGGGGCGTAGAAGATGAAGCGGCGTCCCTGTTAGGCTCGGAATTAGTAGGCGCAACGGTGGAGTGGATATGAGACGACGGATGCCGACCGGCCACTGACCACCGGCCACTGGCATCTGGCCACCGGCCACCGCCTTTAACGCATGGATGAGCATCGCACACTACGAGTTTCAGAGGCTGTCCGGGAAGAACTGGCAGAGATTATCGGGTTTGAGTTGGAGGACCCAAGGCTCCTGGCAGTGGATGTAACCGAGGTGCACGTGACTCCGGATTCGCGGCACGCCAGCGTGAAAGTGGCGGTCCGGGGGACCCCACGCGATCAGGCCCAGGCTTTGGCGGCCCTGGAACACGCGCAGGGGTTTTTACGGCGGCAATTGGCGTCCCGGTTGCAACTCAGGCATGTACCGGAACTGCATTTCGATCGTGACAAGAACCCGGACGTGGAGAGCCGGATCGATTTCCTTCTGAAACGGGCGAAAAAATCTCGTGGGCGGACCCAAAATTAGCCCTAAAACCCCTCGAACTGTGTTAGTTTTGTTTCTGTTGGCGGCTTCGGCCGGATTCGGGCAGGAGATGCTCCGGCTCGAAAAAAGCGCCGACGCCATGGGCTCCACGTACTCGATTGCCGTATACGGAGCCGACCGGATTCAAATGGAGGCGGCGGTGGATGCCGCTTTCGACGAGGTTCGGCGGCTGGACGACCTGCTTTCGAACTACAAACCCGAAAGCGAGTGGAGCCAGGTCAACCGGTACGCGGCCGAACGGCCCGTCAAGGTGTCGCCAGAGCTGTTCCGGCTGCTTTCGGCTTGCCTGGAATACAGCCGCGCTGGCGAAGGGGCGTTCGATATTACGGTGGGACCTTTGATGAAGGTTTGGGGGTTCTACAAAGGCTCGGGCCACTTGCCCCACCGGGCACAGATACAGGCCGCGCTGGCCCAGGTTGGCTACCGGCACATTCTGCTGGACCCGGCTCTGCAGACGGTGCGGTTTCGCCGGCCAGGAGTGGAAATGGACCCCGGGGGGATTGGCAAAGGCTACGCGGTCGACCGGATGGTGGACGTTTTAAGACAAAACGGCGTCAGGATCGCTCTCGTGGCTGGCTCCGGGAGCAGCATTTATGGCATGGGGGCGCCTCCGGACGAGCCCAAAGGCTGGCGCACCCAGATTAAAGACCCCGGGGACGCGGGCAAGTCGCTGGCGGAGGTTTACCTGAAGGACATGTCGATGTCCACCTCGGGCAGCTACGAGAAGTTTTTCCGGGCGGAGGGACGCACCTACGCCCATATCATGGACCCGCGGACCGGATATCCGGCGCAGGGGAGCGTATCGGTTTCGGTGGTGGCGCCGCGCACGATTGACAGCGAGGCGTGGGCCAAACCGTATTTCGTGAATGGCCGTCTCTGGGCGGCAAGGCACAAGCCAAAGGAATTTCGAGTGTTCTTTTGCGAAGACAAGGTGGAGAAGCCATGCGCGTGGCTCCAATGACGAGCCGTTTCCTGGACGCCTGCCGGCGCCGTCCCACGGACGTGAGGCCGGTATGGTTCATGCGGCAGGCGGGCCGTTACATGAAGCAGTATCGCCAGATTCGCGAGAAGCACGGCATCCTGGAAATCTGCAAGCGGCCGGACCTGGCGGCCACCGTGACGCTGCAGCCGGTGGAGATGCTGGATGTGGACGCGGCCATCATCTTCGCCGATCTGCTGCTGCCGGTGGAACCCATGGGGCTCAAGCTCACCTACCAGAAGGGCGAAGGCCCGGTGATCCACAACCCGGTGCGCACCTCCGACGACGTGGATTCGCTCTCCACCACGAACACGGACGAACTGGGATACGTGGGCGAAGCCATCCAGCAGGTGGTGCGGGCGCTGGCCGGCAAGGTGCCGGTGATCGGCTTCGTGGGCGCGCCGTTCACCATGGCGAGCTATATGATCGAAGGCGGCGCGTCGCGCAATTTCGTGCGCACCAAGAGGCTGATGTACAGCGACGAAACCATGTGGCGCCGGCTGATGGGGAAGATTGTGGATGTGCTGGCGCCATTTGCCAGTTCGCAGGTGTCCAGCGGGGCGCGGGCCATCCAGGTGTTCGACAGTTGGGTGGGCGCGCTGGGTTCGGACGACTACGTGCGCTACGCGGCGCCGTACTCGCGGGCGCTGATTGAGCGCATCCGGTCTACCGGCGTGCCGGTGATTCACTTCGGCACCGGAGCCTCGGGTTTTTTCAAGGAATTGCACGCTGCCGGCGGCGATGTGATGGGCGTGGACTGGCGCATCAATATCGACCAGGCCTGGATGGACATCAGCTACCGGGCGGCGATTCAGGGCAACCTGGACCCGGTGGCGCTGTTTGCCCCGCTGCACGAACTGAAGATGAAGGTACACGAACTGTTGAAGCGCACGGGCACGCGGCCGGGCCACATCTTCAACCTGGGACATGGAATTCTGCCCGAAACGCCGGTGGAGAACGTAAAAGCGCTGGTGGAGATGGTGCGGGATTTCCGGCCATGAGAGAACCGGTGGCCGGTGACCGGTGGCCGGTGGCCGGTGGATTAGAAACGGATGCCGGCCGTCAGTTGCACGCGGCCGGGGGTTGTGTCTTCACCAGCCACCGGCCACCGGCCACCGGCCACCGGCTTGGGGTCTTCACCGTCCACCGGCCACCGGCCACCGGCCACCGGCTTGGGGTCCTCACCGGCCACCGGCCACCGGCCACCGGCCACCGGTTTGGGGTCTTCACCGGCCACCGGCCACCGGCCACCGGCCACCGATTTGGGGTCTTCACCGGCCACCGGCCGCCGGCCACCGGCCACCGGTTTTAAGGATGCCACGCGTAGTCATCATCGGCGGTGGGATTTCGGGCCTGTCGGCAGCCTACTATCTGGCCAAGGGCGGATCTGCGGCTACCATTCTGGAATCGCGCGGCCGGTTGGGCGGAGTGATCCAGACGGAGCGCGCGGATGGATGCACCATTGAGGCCGGGCCCGACAGCTTTCTTTCGACCAAGCCGGCGGCGCTGGAACTGATTCGCGAGTTGGGGCTGGCAGACCAGGTGATCGGGTCGAACGACCATCTGCGCATCACGTATATACGCAAGGGCGGTCGGCTGGTGCCGATGCCCGATGGGCTGATGATGATGGTGCCCACCCGGATCATGCCGCTCTTGACTACGGGCCTGTTGAGCTTCCGAACCAAGGTGCGGATGGGGATGGAGTTGCTGCGGTCGCCCAAGATGAAGGCGGGCGACGAATCGGTGGCGCAATTCGTCGAAGAGCATTACGGCGCCGAAGCGGTGGACTACCTGGCGGAACCGTTGCTATCCGGAATTTACGGCGGCAGCCCTTCCGAGCTGAGCGTGACCAGCGTGTTGCCGCGGTTCGTCTCACTGGCGGCGAAGTACGGAAGCCTGACGCGCGGCGTGCTGGCGGAGCGGGCCAAGGCACGTAATGGCGCGCCGCCGGCAGCGGTTCCCCTGTTCCGCACGCTGAAGGGCGGGCTGCAGCAAATGGTGGACGCGGTGGCCGCCGCGATTCGGCCTGGCGGAGGTTTACCGGGGGCGGCCGAGGTAAGGACGGGCCGGGCGGAGGCCGTGGAGCGAGCGGGCGCGGGCTTCCGTATCAAGCTGGGCAGCGATTGGATTCCAGCCGATCGCCTGGTGGTGGCGTGTGAGGCGCATAACGCCGCGGCGCTTCTGAGTGCGGTGGATCCGCGGTTGGCGGAACTTCTGGGCACGGTGCCGTACAGTTCCTCGATGACGGTGGCATTGGGCTTTGACGCGGCGGATTTCGCGCGGCTGCCGGACGGTTTCGGCTTCCTGGTGCCGAAGAAGGAACGGCGCCGGCTGGTGGCCTGCACCTGGGTGGGGACCAAGTTCTCCAACCGCGTGCCCGATGGCAAGGTGGTGGCGCGCTGCTTCCTGGGCGGTATGGGCGACGCGGCCGTGCTCGCGGAATCGGACGACGCCGTCGTAGCCCAGGTGTCGGCGGAGTTGCAGGAGATTGCGGGCATCACCGCGCTGCCGAAGTTCAGCCGCATCTTCCGCTGGCCGCGGTCGATGGCGCAGTACACGGTGGGGCACCCGCAACGGTTGGCGGAAATGGAAGCGCGCGTAGCGCAAATCCCGGGGCTGCACCTGGCCGGGAATGCTTACACGGGGATCGGGATTCCGGACTGCATTCGCATGGGAAAAGCCGCGGCGGAAAACATTCTGGCGGCACACTGATTTTCGTGATCGCCGGCATTGCGAAAGCGGCCATGCCAGCCGTGTCCTTGCCAGCCGTGTCCTTGTCAGGCGGCGCGGTGAGCGCCGGGCCACGGGTGGCGCCCATGCCGGCATACTGGTCGTTTGGGAGGTGCCGCTTGCCGGTTCACTGTTTCGTCCGGTTTGAACCCATGCCGGGGAAGGCGGTGGAGTTTCGCGAGGCGTTGTTGCGGGTGGTCGAACCTACGCGAGCTGAGATTGGTTGTTTGGCCATCCATGTATTTGAGGCCCTCCGGGAGCCGTTCGTATTCGCGATTCATTCCGAGTGGGCGGACGAGGCCGCGTTCGAATTGCACGCGCGATTGCCGCACACGGTTCGATTTCTGGGAACCACGGAGAAACTGTTGTCCCATCCGGTGCAAGGGTTGCGGACACGGGAGATCGGTGGAGGCGCGGGGCCGGGAGCGGCGGGATGAGTGAGCCATGATGCCGGGCGCACTCAGCGATCTCGCCAAGTACACACTGCTGAAGAGTGGGCGATAATGGGCTCACCGTGCTCTGGCACTTCCTCTTCGAGTCGCTGGCTTATTTCGTGGCCTTCCGTTTGTACCTGTGGCAGCGCCGGAAGTCCGGCGATTTTCTAGACGCTGGGACTCGCTGGAGCATCGTGGCTGCCGCCATCGGAGGCGTCGCTGCCGGGTCGAAGATACTCTTCTGGCTGGAAGACCCCGGGCGCACCTTGCATCAGTGGAACAACCTGGAATACTTGCTGGGCGGCAAGACGGTGGTGGGTGCGATCCTGGGAGGAACCGTCGCGGTGGAGTGGATTAAGCGCCGGCTCGGCATCGCGCGGCGGATCGGCGACCTCTTCGCGGTTCCGCTGGCGGCCGGGATCGCCATCGGGCGCATTGGCTGTTTCCTGGCCGGTCTGCGGGACGACACCCACGGAATTGCCACTACGCTGGCTTGGGGAGTCGATTGGGGCGATGGTGTTCGGCGCCACCCCGTCCAGCTTTACGAATCCGCCGCCATGGCGGCGCTTGCCCTGGCTCTGCGACGCGTGGGGCCGCCCGAATTCGCGGAGGGCAGCCGCTTCCGGATCTTCCTGCTGGCATACTTCGGATGGCGCGTCCTGGGAGACTTCTGAAGCCCGGCGTCCGTTTCGGCGGCATCGCGGTCTTGCAGTGGTGTTGTCTGGGCGCGCTAGTCTGGTACGCGCGCGATTTCCGGCGTCTTTGGGCAGGTTACGCGGTACCGAAAGGAGCGGTGGCCAGTGGCTGAACGCGTGCGTCCCTATTTGTTCTATGACACGGCGATTTCCATTTGCTCCACCTGTTTCCGGCGGGCGGAAGGCAAGATCGTCTTCGAAGACGGGCGCGTCTACCTGTTGAAGCGTTGCGCCGTGCAAGGCGCCGAACGCGTCCTGATGGCCGACGACGTGGATTACTACCGGCGCTGCCGCGAGGTCTTCCTCAAAACGCCGGAGATGCCGCGGCAGTATAACACGCCGGTTCGATGGGACTGCTCCCTACGATTGCGGGCTCTGCACCGACCACGAGCAGCATTCCTGCCTTACCCTGATCGAAATCACCGACCACTGCAACCCGGAATGCCCCATCTGCTACGCGGCCAGCGGTCCGGCGCGCACGCAGTATCGCTCTCTGGCGCAGATCGAAGCCATGTTGGACGCCGTAGTGCGCAACGAAGTCACGCCCGACGTGGTGCAGATCTCGGGCGGCGAACCCACCCTGCATCCGGACTTTTTCCGCGTGTTGGACATGGCCAGGCAGCGGCCCATCCGGCACCTGATGTTGAACACCAACGGCATCCGCATCGCCAGGGAAGATGGCTTCGCGGAGCGGCTGGCTGCGTATATGCCCGGCTTTGAGATCTATCTCCAGTTCGATTCATTTGAAGCCGCGGCGCTGGTGGATCTGCGCGGCGCCGATCTGCGCGGCATCCGGCAACAGGCCATCGAGAAGCTCAACAGGCTGGGAGTTTCCACCTCGCTGGTGGTGACGCTGAAGAAGCGTGTCAACGATGGAGAGGTCGGCCGGATCATCGAGTGGGCGCTGGAGCAGCCTTCGGTCCGCGGCGTGGTTCTGCAGCCGGTGCAAGCCGCGGGACGGCATGAGAACTTCGACCCGGCGCGCGACCGCCTGACTCTGACCGAGGTGCGCCGCAAGATTCTGGAGCAGACCGGGGTTTTCCGGCCGGAAGACATTATTCCGGTGCCCTGCCACCCCGATTCCCTGGCGATGGCCTACGCGCTGAAAATCGGCGGCCGCGTGGTCCCGCTAACCGGCATGGTGGACCCGAAGATCCTGATCGAAGGCGGACGGAACACCATCGTGTACGAAGACGACGGGCGGCTGCACGCGCAGCTGTTCAAGCTGTTTTCCACCAATCATTCCCCGCAATCGAGCGCCGGGACGCTGCGCGATCTGTTGTGTTGTCTGCCCCAGGTGATGACGCCGGAAGGTATCGACTACCGGAATGTCTTCCGCGTGATCGTCATGCAATTCATCGACGCCTGGGGGTTCGATGTACGGAGCGTCAAGAAGAGCTGCGTGCATATCGCGCATCCGGATGGGAAGCGCATCATACCCTTCGACACCTATAATCTCTTCTACCGCGACGGGCTGGAGCAGAGCCTGCTGGAACCGCTGCGGCGCCAGCGCGAACGTGGAAGTGGGTCCTCGTACCAAGACCTGGCGCAGATCCGGTAGACTGGCGGAACATGGCTCCGGGCGAATCGAACGAATCCGAACGGCCCGCGCGGAAGCCGGGCGACGGCGTGTTCATCGGTGTGCTGATCGCCGTTGGGTGTCAGGTTTTCGCGATTGTGTTCACTTTGGCGATTCCTCGCTTTTTTCCGTATTGGGGCGCGGTGCAATGGTTGGCGCTGGTGCCGGTTTATCTGTGGCAGAAGCACCAGGGATATCGACTTGCCGCCAACGGGCTGCTCATTACCGGGTTCGTGGGGACGCTGTTGAACACGGGCTGCGACGCGCTGATTATGGGCTTGTGGCGCTTACACTGACCTGCACTTGCTTTCCTGGGGCCGCTCCCTTAACCTCCGGAGTCGGGCTACTTGAAGATACTCTTGGGGGATCCTTCCGCTGGCCGCGGTCGATGGCGCAGTACACGGTGAGGCACCCGCAACGGTTGCCGGAAAATGGAAGCGCTATAGATCCGATCCTTTTCGCTTTGTCTCGACCGATGGAAACTCCCGCTAGATACTAGACCGCCGATAAAGCACTATCGACGTCATCGAATTGAGGATTGGCAAAACTCTCCGGGGATCGATTCCGGACTGTCAGGCTGTGACTCCCGGGCAAACCTCACAGCTCTCGGACACCGCTTTCCACAACTCATTCACAGCCGGGGTCGCGGGCGGTGCGGTCAACCGGCCCAGCCATCGCCGCTCTTCGCCCGCCGGGGTAGAATAGCCTTAGGCGGCATCATCCTTTGATATCCACGTTTGCCGGGTTCCTACGTCATCCGTTGTAGGAATCTGTGATAACCGCCGTCATCAGTTCAATGAGTGAAGTTGTCCAACCCGGCCTAGAGCTGTTGGAACAGCAGAACCGCTTTGTCTCCAACAACATGCGGCGGATCTTCATCCAGATCTACCGAATTGTACGGAATGTCTCAGACGCTCAGGACCTTACCCAGGAGGCCTTCATCAAGGCCCTCCAACGCCAGGAGCAGCTCAAGGACGAGCAAAAAGCCGCCCACTGGTTATCGCGGATTGCCACCAATACGGCTATCGATTTTATGCGGCGCAAGAGCCGGGCAACCTTCTGCGAGCTCGACGAGGCCCCGGAAAGCCACAGCGAAAGCCCCGAACAGGAGCTGCTGCGGAGCGAACAACGGAATTACCTGGAAGACGGGCTGCGCCTTCTGAGCCCCCGGGAACGCGCCGCCCTGATACTGCGCGACGTGGAAGGTTTGCCTGCCGAGGAAGTGGCCAGAACGCTTGGTTGCTCCAAGGCCACGGTGCGGTCGCACATTGCCAATGGCCGGACCAAGTTTCAGCGGTACATCGAAAGAAGGAAGCGGTAACAAAATGAGACACCCGAATGAGGGAACTTTGGCATTGCACGCCGGGGGCGACCTCGGCCTGGTGGAGAGGTTGCGAACCGAACGGCATCTGGCGAAGTGCGACCGTTGCCGCGACAGCGTAGCCGCTTTCACCGAACTGCGCGAGGTGTTGCCAGAGCTGGCCGAAATCCCGGAAGTGCCGTGGAACCGGCTGGCGTCGGAAATGCGGGCCAATATCCGGCTGGGGCTGGAGGCGGGCGAGTGCGTCCGGACTGGCGTTCCCGGCGAAGCCGCCGAGGTATCTAAGTTGCGCCGGTTCGCCGGCGGTCGCACGGCGTTGGCATTCGCCAGCGTGGTGGCGTTGGTGGGTACGGGGTTGATACTGGAACAGTCTTCACCAGTCGCAGGCCCGCTTGCAGGCACAGCCGCGGCCAAGGAAGGCCCGCTGGTGCAAGCGACTGAAAACGGGATTCAAGTTCGCGTCGGCGGGTCGGCTTTCCGCTTGATGAACGCCGGCGCCAAATCCGTAACATATTCGGCTCGCGCCGATGGTTCCATGGGGGCTCGTTACTTAGATCCGGAGACGGGTTATGTGACGATCAATAATGTTTATGTCGAGTAGAGCGATTCAAATTCTTGCGGTAGTCGTCTTACTGTCCGCGGGCACGCTGCTGGCTCAGGAAGCTCCGTTGCCGCCCGGGTCGGTTAACGTCAACCTGCCCGCAAATTCCCCGCTGGGGCTGATCTCGACGTCCATGTCGGATTCGCGCACCACGGCGCGCGGCGCTGCCCTGATGCTGGACCTCCACATGTCCCTCACGCTGCGAAATTCCAGCCAGAACCGGATTCATGGCGTGACCCTGCGGGTGGTGTCTCAGGAAGTGACGCTCGGCGGCAAAGGCTGGGTGACGTATCCCAGCCTGAACGTGGGGCCGGGAGAAGCCTTCCCGGTACGCATCGACATGCAACTGATGCGGCCTTCGCCCGTCATGGCGGGAACCCTGGTGCAGGTGGATCTGGATGGCGTGCTGTTCCAGGACCTTTCCTTCTTCGGTCCGGACCGCCTGAACTCGCGGCGCACCATGACGGCTTCGGAAATGGAAGCGCAGCGCGACCGCGACCATTACAAGCGCATTCTGGCCGAAGGCGGCAAGCCCGGCCTTAAACGCGAGATGCTGGAGAGCATGGCACGCCAGTCCGAGGTTTCGCAACTGGCGGTGACAGTGAAGCGGGCGGGCCGCGCCGTAACCTCGGCCGCGGTTCCCGGGGAGCGGACCGCCGAGTTCGCCTTCCTGCAATTCCCCGATTCGCCCGTGGCGCCGCTGGAGGGCTGGGCTCAACTGGCCGGCAACGAAGCTCGCGCCCCTCACATCAATGTGCGCAACAACTCCACCAGGGCAGTGAAGCACGTGGAGATGGGCTGGTTGGTAAGCGACCAATCGGGCCGGCAGTATATGGCTGCTTCGGTCCCTTCAGGCGACGCCACCCTGAACTTGCCGCCCGGCAACACGGCCCGGCTGGACCAGGAGGCCACGCTCAGTTTCACCAGCAAGGGCCAACCCGTGAATGTGCAGAAAATGATGGGCTTCGTCAACCAGGTGGAATTCGCCGATGGCAAGATCTGGGTGCCCAACCGGCAGAACCTGGACAACGCCGGGTTGCAGAAAGTGCTGCCTGCGTCCGCCGAAGAGTTGCGGTTGACGGAAATCTACCGCAAACGCGGGCCTGACGCGCTGGTTCAGGAACTGTCGAAGTTCTGATCGCTGGCTGCCGGCGGCTTCGCCCGGCACATGGCCGTTCGGTCTGCATGTCTGGGGCAAAGCTAAAGCGAAGCCACATCGCGTGCCGCCTGCTACTTTCCACTGGGCACAGAGTTTGTCACAATGGGCTGAGGGATTCCCATGCTCTACCATGTGAAGGACCTATCGCCCGAGCAAGGGCGCGCAGCCGAGATATTGGTCGGCCACTCAGTTTCAGCAGACGAAGCCGTAAGCATCAAGAGCCTCGGCCCCACCACAATCATTCCCTCCAAACTCTCGCCCGAAGATCGCGTGGCGGCGTTGCGTGCACTGGAGAAGCGTTTTGCCAACGCCAATCTGCCCGATGTCGGCGAAGAAGATGCGACCGTCAACGAGGCGTTTCGCTTAACCCGCCCGAATTATAGGCCGGCCGGTTGAGGATTGTCCTCGATGCGACGGTCTTGGTCCGTGCGCACCCTGGCAGCCGCTCTACTGGGCGAAAGGTGCTGACTGCCTTGCTTGAGAGTAGTCATACGCTGCTCCTCTCCAATGAGATCATCGTCGAGACGGTCAAGGTGCTCCGCTATCCGCGATTGCGAAAACTGTACGCGTTGGCGGAAGACGAACTCTACGAGTATGCGCAGTTCCTTCAAGAAGTTTGCCAAACAGTCGTAATCAAGCAACCTTACCGCGCTCCTTTGCGCGATCCAAACGATCCCGAAGTGAAAACGGCCGAACGCGGGGAAGCCGATGTGCTCTGCACCAACGATCGCGACTTCCACGAAGCTGGCATTGTTGCGTTCTGCGCAGCGCGGGGCATCGAGGTGTGTACCGAAGCTGCGCTGCTGGCAAGGTTAGCGCCGGGAGGCTGAAGCCCGGCCGCTACAGCCCGCCTCTCAGGTAGGCGATCACGTCGGCCAGACCCTGTTTGCCCAGGTTGGTTTCCAATTCGTCGGGCATCAGCGATACCGATGACGCGCGGATGGCGGCGATATTCTTGCGGAGCACCGTGTCGTCGCCTTCTTCGGAGCCGCCGCGCAGCGTGATGGCCCAGGTAGTCTCGTTGGCGATGATGCCGTCGTACATGCGGCCGTCTTTGGCGGTGATGATGTAGTTCACGAATCGCAGCTCGATGGCATAGCTTGGATTCAGGATCGAGGTGATCAGCGTGTGCGCACGATCTTCGTATTCTACAATTGGGTTCCGAGGATTGGGGAGGTAGTATGACGCGATTGACGCGATTCCTGTTTGGCGCTCTCTTGCTGGGCTCGGCCTGTTTCGCGCAGGGAGCGCGCATTCTGATTGTGACTGACCTGGAAGGCGCCGGCGGCGTGAACGATGCCGACGAACAACTGCTGCCGGGACAGCGGCGGTACGTGGAGTCTCGCCGGATTCTCATCGGCGAAGTGGATGCCGCGGTACAGGGCGCACGCAGGGCCGGCGCCGCCGAAGTGGTGATATGGGATGGCCACGACGGCAGCCGCACGCTCTCGATAGACGAGATCTCCAGTGGCGCGAAACTCTTGCAGGGCCGGCCGACACCCGCCAACTATTACCTCTCCGAGAAACTCTACGACGGCATCATGTTCGTCGGGCAGCACGCCATGGCCGGAGCCCGGAACGCGGTGCTGGCCCATTCGCAGAGCTTCAACGTGAAGCGCATCGCGATCAATGGCAGGGAGGTCGGCGAGATCGGCCAGATTGCGGCCATCGCCGGCTACTACGGGATTCCGGTGATCATGCTGGCCGGCGACCAGGCCGCGTGCGCCGAGTTGCTGGAACTGCAGCCGAAGGCCGTCACGGTAGCCGTCAAGCGCCTGGCCGGCAAGACGTCGACGCTGAGCCTGTCGCACACGGAAGCGAAGGAGTTGATCGTGCAGGCCGCGGAGAAGGCGGTGGCGCACGTCGTGGAGTATGCGCCTTGGAAGGTCGCCGGGCCAGTCGAGATGACGATCGAGTATTTGCCGCAGCCTCCGCAGCAGCCAACGGCGCGAACGGCGACTTACCGCGGTCAGACCGTGCTGGAGGCGTACGAGGCATGGTTGGGAAAGCCGTGATCAACCGGCCTGCCGCTCTCTGACGGAGAGGCAAAACGGACCACGAAGGGCGCTGGTCCGTCCTGGCCGTTGCAGGAACACAGGCAAGGATGCCCGTGCCACTGGTAGAATTGGAGGAGCCTCCTGCTCTCAATATGGCCCTCGATTCGATTGAAGGATCTTTAAAGGAACGGGGCGTCCGCCTCACCCGCCAGCGGCAGATTCTGCTTGAACTGATCGACCAGACCGGCGAGCACCTGGATGCCGAGCGCCTGTTCCAGATGGCCAAGGAGAAGGACCCGAAGCTGAATCGTGTCACCGTGTACCGTACCCTCAAAATGCTCAAGCTGGGCGGGCTGGTGGACGAACTCGACCTGATGCACTACGGCGGCGACCAGCATTACTACGAGACGCGGCTGAAACAGGAGCACGCGCACGTGATCTGTCTGCGCTGCGGCAAGGTGGAAGAATTCTTTGGCGAGCCGCTGCAGCGGCTGCGAAAGCAGATCGAAAGCCACTTCGGCTTTCAGGTGCTCCTGGCGCGGACCGAGGTGGGCGGCTATTGCGCGCATTGCCAGGCGTTGCGCGCGCGCGAGGTGGAAGAACTGCGGAGCCAGCCGGTGGCGCCCGTGAAGCCGGCCGGCGCGCGGAAACGCGCCCGTCCACAGCGTACCTGAAATGGAACCGGCCGGCTCTTTAGCCACCCCGGGACCGGCATCGCTGGTGGTGATCGATCCCAACGGCCATCGTTCCCGGGTGGCCATTGACCCGCTGCCCTTTCGCATCGGACGCCAACCGGAAAGCAACCTGATCGTACGGGATAGCCGGGTGTCGCGCGCGCACGCCCGGATTCTGGTTGACAACGGGGAGTACGTGCTGGAGGACCTTGCCAGCCGTCACGGCACGTTCGTCAACGGCAAACGGATCACGCGGCAGGTGCTGGCCAATTCCGACAAGATCGAGTTTGGCGCGCAGGATTCCTATCAGCTCATCTTCGCGCTGGATGGCGCGGAATTGAAGCGCCTCATGGATCAGGTGGGCGCGGCGGACAAGCAGACTTCGGCGCAAGGGGTGGGCGCCAACCTGGCCAAGCTGCGGGCCATCCTGGACCTGGCCCGCACGCTGCAAAGTTCGTTTTCCATTGACGACGTGCTGATCTCGGTGGTGGACACGGCGTTGGCGATCACCGGGGCTGAACGCGGGTTCCTGCTGCTGCGGGGCGCCGGCGGTCTGGAGACACGGGTGGCGCGTCACCGCAAGGGGCACCACCTGCAGGAGACCGATCTGCGGGTGCCGCGCGAGGTGATCCATCGCGCGTTGCAACACCGGCGCGAACTGCTATCGATGAACTTCGACCCGCTGGGCGCCAGCGATACCCGGCCGCAGAACAGCATCGCCGATCTGGAATTGCGCAGCGTGATTTGCGTGCCGCTGGTGCGCATCCGAACCGGGCAGGGCGAGGCCACCAGCATTCTTTCCACCGGGAGTGAAACGGTGGGTGTGCTCTACATGGATTCGCGCGTGCTAGCCGCGGACCTGGCCGGCGGCAATCGCGAACTGCTGCAGACGCTGGCGATCGAGGCCTCCACGGTGCTCGAAAACGCGCGCCTGCTCGAAGAAGAACGGGCCAAGCACCAAATGGAGGAGGAACTGCGGCTGGCACGGACCATCCAGCAGAGCTTGTTGCCGGGCAAACTGCCATCGGACGGATGGCTGGCGGCGTCGGGCAGCAGCGTGGCCTCGCACGAGGTTGGCGGCGACTATTACGACATGACGGTGGTGAACGCGCACTGCTGGTCGGCCGTGGTGGCCGATGTTTCCGGAAAAGGCGTGAGCTCCGCGCTGCTGGCTTCGCTGCTGCAGGGAGCGTTGATCACGGCCACGGAGAGCACCGAGGCGATGAGCCATCGGATGGAGCGCTTGAACCGGTTCTTGATCGACCGGACGGGCGGCGAAAAGTACGCGACGGTTTTTTATTCGCTTCTGGAACGCAGCGGCCGGTTCTCCTACGTGAACGCGGCGCATTGTCCGCCGCTGATTGTGCGCGCCAACGGCGAACGGCTGGAACTGGACGCCAACGGCATGCCGGTGGGGTTGGTGGAAACGGCCGCCTTCCCGGTACTGACGCAACAACTGGCAGCGGGCGACAAAATAGTGATTTACACGGACGGGGTGACCGAGGCGCAGAACACCGAAGGCGAATTCTTCGGCAAGCGCCGCCTGCGCGAGATTGTGGAAGCACACGCCAGGGAGACGTGCGCTACGATCCACGACGCCATTCAGGCCGGGGTTGCGGCGTTCGCCGATGGGGCCGCGCAATCGGACGATATTACGGTGCTGGTGGTGGAGTTTCTGGGATTTGAAGCCTAGAATTGCCTTCCGGAACGCCGTTCGTGGGCTCCCAAACTTGACACCTGCCCGCTCTCTACCTACGCTAAGAACCATGGAAGTACATTTCAGTGCGGAACTGCAAGATAAGCTCAACCGCGTGGCCGCCGAGAACAGCAGCCGCTCGGATGAGTACGTTCAACAACTCGTCGAGCATTACCTTGACCACGACGCATGGTTTCGGCAGAAGGTGAAGACGGGGCTGGGACAACTAGACCGAGGAGAGTTCCTGACCCATGAGGAAGTAGGCTCCCGAATCGAAAAGATGTTCCGCCCATAAATGCAGATTCGCTGATCACCCGAAGCGGCGGACGACCTTGAGCGCGTCGTGGAATATATCCGCAAGGCAGATCCGTCCGCTGCGCAACGGACGGCCCAAACCATCTATGAGCGTGCCGGAACCCTGGCAACGTTTCCCAATCTTGGGAGGACAGGCCGGGTCTTCGGCACCCGTGAATTGCCCTTACCACCGCTTCCCTTCATTCTGGTCTACCGAGTACTTGAGCACGCCGACGCAGTTGAAAATCGTCAACGTGATACACGGCGCCCAACGCTGGCCGTCTGTGGGCTAGCTGCAGTACTGTTCACTTACGAGTGGTATCCCGACGCTTCCCATATTGGCGATGGGGGCCACTCTACGATAACCACAATTTTTGCCCACAATGCGATCCAACGTCTCGCCCGATGCTACGATGTGTGGTCTGTCAAGCCGTTCCGCATAGCGGAATCCGCACATTGATCTAGGACGAACCCCAAATTATCGAGGCGCTACGATCTGGAGATCTCGAACGACAGGCGCAAGCGTTGGACGAGGTGCTACGCATTGTTAATGCTCTCATAGCGGAGTCGGTTCGCACACTTTCCGATACCGGTGCCCCTTTTCCAATTGCGGCGAAGCTCTTCAAGTTCGGCCAGCCAGTCGTTCCGCTGCTGGAGGACCTGTTTCAACAGCCGATGAGTGAGGATGCTCGAAACCACACTGCGGCCCTTCTTGTAGAACTCGGCTCTAGAAAAGGCGTGCCGCATCTACTCTCGCTCCTCGAACACCACAACCGGGACTCTGTTATGGCCGCGCTTGTGCTCGCCAAAGCTCGCGTTCAGGAGGCGGCACCGCTTATACGTGAGGTCCTTGAGCGGTGGGATTGCACAGATGATCCGTATTCGGCAGCAACTCTTGTCGATTCACTGAAGAGAGTAGGCACTATCCCTGATTCGTTGAAGGATTCGCTAAGACGTCAGTGGCCACGCCAGATGTACGCCGGGCTGGAAAAACTTCTGCAAGGATAACGGCAGTATTCAACTCCCCTTCGCCGGAAAGCAGATGCTGCCTTGAGCGCATTCTGGCTTGCTCGCTCCCGGCACTTTCTTCTTCGCCTTTTGAGCGCTGGCACCGAAGGCACTAAAGAATATCAAGCTCAGCATTGCCAGCCTCTTCATGAACAGAAGCATATCATCTAGCGCGAAGAAAACGTCGGCCAATCGGCAGATCGACGATGTATCGCCGCCATGGAAGAGTGCCGGATTCCGCCAGGTAAGCGGCGTTATCGTAAGTCACGCCCGTAGGAAGTCGTCTACGTCGATGCCCGCCTGTCTCAGTATTGCCCGTAGCGTGCCTTCGGGCATGTCGCCGGGGTGATTTGGCAGCGTTGTGTAACGATTCGTGCGGACGTTGAACCAGATTTCGTGACTGCCTGCGGCCTGCCGGTCGAACTCGAAGCCACACAGCCTCAGCTTTCGAACAATTTCTCGATAACGGAACCCGGCCAGGCGGCCCATTCACGCAGCGACTACAATCGTGTAGTCGCGCCGCTCGCTGGTCCTCGGCAGGTTCGGAATGCCATCGCGCTCACGCCGGGCTTCGATCAGTTTCCGAGCAACGTCGCGTGCGATCTCCAGTGCTTCGGCAACTGTGCGTCCCTGCGCTACCAGACCCGGAAGCTCATCCGACGTCGCGAGGAATACGCCTTCAGGCAATTCCTCGATTTGAATCTGGATCGCCAGTTCCATACGAATTGATCCTAGCATTTCGCAGTCTTCGGCGGATTGGCCGATAGACGGCGTTTTTGGAAACTGGGCGGCGGCGCCCCCAATGGATGGTAACGCCTCGTCCATAAATAAAGGCCGAGGGCCCGCCCGCCATGCCTGAGTGCGGCCACTTACGCCTTCTTCGGAATCAGAACCTCAGTTGTTGCCGTGACGGGCGCACCCGAACGAATTGTGACCTTGGCATTCTGACAAAGCGGGTTTGCTCGAAGTGCTGGCTCGATTCCCTTGAAGAGCGCGTTCGCATCGGGACCATAGAGGTACAGTATCGTCTCGGTCGGCCCAACTTCGTTTCCATCGAATTCGCCCAAACGGCTTCGCTGGACAATGCTAATCAATTCATCGAGCGTTGCCAGATCGTACTGTTCGTGCACTGAATCGGGAAGCGAAATCCCATCGAGGTAAATAATCACTGCCTGTTCTTCGTTCATGGCGTTGAGAACTCCAGCGCAGCATTATGGCCGAAAGACGCGGTTGTGGCTGATAAACGGCAATATACCCGAAAGTGGACCCTTAATGGAGGTGTTAAGCCGCCGGCTGGATTTCGATATCTCGAGCGACACTCGTCGGGTGCGGAACGGGATCGCCAAACTCGCGCAGGGTTTTCAGATGTCCCTCGATCGCTTCGCGGATATTACTCTCCGTCTCTTCGAGGGTGCCGCCGGTTGTGATGCAGCCCGGCAGATCGGGAACATACGCCGCCCAATTGTGCTCACTGTTCAAAAATGACTGCGTATCTGACGCTCATTACTTTTTCTCCAATCCGGCCGCCTTCTGAATCGACTTCAGCGTACCAACGGGAACGTCATCGCCGGAGTGTCCCGGTATGGTCACGACATTGGGCTTCGAAGGGTGCTTGTAGTGGCGGTGGCCTCCAGTAGTACGAACGTGCCTCCAGCCATCTGCCTCAACGAGTCTCACAGGGTCCCGAACCTTCACTCCTCTCTATTGTAGAGCCTACGAAAATCTGCCGAGCAATGGCCGCAAAACGGCGTAAACTGGACCAGCACCGTCCACAACCGGGCGGTAATGGAATGAAACCCCACATATCGGCAGCCAATCGGAAACTGCCTTTCACAGCCGCTAAGCATTTGCTCGATAGAATGGACCTAAAGGCGATTCATGATCGACATGGTGCGAGTACTCGAAGGCGAGATTCTGGATCTCGAAAGGATTATCGCCGCCGATGAAGCGATCCTAGACATCGAGAAATCCCAAGCCAAGCGCCTCTTCTTACTCGAAGAAATCTCCAAGGCTCGGTACAAAATCGAGCGCTTGACAAATCGAATCGAGGGATTGCGTGCGGTGGACTGAGCGTCTGGTCGATCAGATGCTCGTACTTCTCCGATAACCCCCTTCAACTATCGCCCGACGAAGTCTGACCAATTTGCATTCGTTCTTCGGCTCTTCGCAGGGCCTTCGGCGGGCGAGGGTGAAGAGAGTTTTGATGTCGCCGTTTGCACCCCCTTTTGGCTGAATGAGGCGTGCGAACGCGACAGCTTTATTCTCGGCCGGCATCATCTGTTCTCGTATGATTTTCGAGTTCATCCGCCGAACACTCGTCAAATTGGTCGCGAGGTACAGCGACGGAACGTGGCAAGCCGTCGCGGCCAAGGTCAGCCGGGTTGGCTATTGGGAGTTCGAGGATTACGAAGGAACTGTCCCGGATTGAAGCAGCGTTCTGGCCTCCGCTCACTTTCCGCAAACGCCACTTCCCGGGAACGGTAGGTATACTCTAGCTGGGGTACAAAGAAGATCACTCGGGACACGATCGTTAAGGCACTTCGAGAGAACACGGACAGGATTGTCGATTTATGTTTCAGCGACGGAGAGGTCCAGGTAGCTAGGGTTGTGCTCGTGGATGACGAGGGTGTTGTATACGATCTGATCGCGTCAAACCAGGAACTTCCCCCATTGATAGAGAGGAACGCGGCACTTTGGGCTACGTTCGCTGAAATCGAAAAAGTACAGCCATCGAGGCAAACAGCGGTGCTGAAGTTTGGAGTCCGAACTGGCCGGATGCGTGCGATCCTATATCCACGCCGCAAACGCCGAGAAGCAGGAAGAGAGCATCCGATCCGTTTGTTCCGCACTCGAATTCCTATTGCAAAAATGCCTAGAATCTTGCGCTGGCTGGCAGCGGTCTTATTGGGTTGACGGCATCTGTCCTGCTTTCGACATGCTGCCCGAAGCCGTTCGTGCCAATTCAGCGGTGGAGATCCAACTCCGCGGATGCGCAGACTGGAGCAAGGGCGGAAGCGCCGCACCCTTCTGGGTTGAGCCGTTCTTTGCCGTCGTGCGCATACCAGGAGCAAGAAGATGCCATCGCGGGCTACATGCTCTGCTTCGCAGATGCCGCTCGGGAACTTGCGACTTTCCCTTACGGCACGCATGTGCGACGTGTCGATTGGTTCTACCCCAAGGACTGGCAGTTCGTATTCAGAAAGGGTGATTCCGACGGCTACACCCGAGTAAAGGGCAGTAAACCCGCGTTTTCGGAACGTGGCCCCACACAGGCTCAAAGTCTTCTGCGAGACAGGCCCTTCAGGAAATCTGTTTTTAGCGGGTCGACTGCAAAGGGCCGTTCGCGGCACTACGCCGCTAAGTGAACAGCCTTGGGGCTGGCTGTGGTTCATCGTGAAGAAGGCTCATGGCCACTGGCTGCGTCCATGGACAACAAACGCGCCGTAGATCCCCCGGACAATTCTCCCTTTCGACCATCGGCTGGTTTCTCCCACCAGAGGTTCTCGCTCGTTTTCTAACCGCAAATCGCCCTCGGAATCGGACTACTCCCTCTCGCTTCCGCTGTGGCATAATGTGAGAACTTTCGGTGGATTAGCCGCGCCCCGGGGCGAAAGGAGCGGGAGCCATGCAGGACAACAAAGTCAGCCGGCGAGCGGTAATGATCAGTGCGGTTGCGCTGCCACTGGCGCCGCAGGTTACAGCCCAGCCCCGCCCCAGGAACATCGCCGTCTCCAGCGCCAATGGCGTGGCGGCTTGCGCCAAGGCCATGCAGGTGATCCAATCCGGCGGCGATACGCTGGATGCGGTGATCGCCGGCGTGAACATCGTGGAACTCGACCCGAACGAGACCAGCGTCGGCTATGGCGGCCTCCCCAACGAAGATGGCGTGGTGGAACTGGATGCCTGTTGCATGCACGGCCCCACGCGGCGGGGCGGTTCCGTGGGCGCCATCCGCGGCATCAAGACGCCCTCGAAAATCGCCCAATTGGTGATGGTGGAAACGGATCACATGATGCTGGTGGGCGAAGGCGCTCTGCGTTTCGCCAAGGCCTCCGGCTTCCCGGAAGAAGATTTGCTCACGGACAAATCGCGGCTTGCCTGGCGGATGTGGAAGCGCGAGATGCGCGACAAAAACGGGCACAGCAACTGGGAGTCCGGGGTGGATGGGCCGCCCAAGCCCAAGAAAATGGCGGAACTGCGGAAGGCCTTCCCCCAGTTCGACGAAGAGACCATTGCCTGGGCCTATGAAGTGGCGGTGAATCCCCGGCACGGCACCATCAATTGCATGGCGCTGAACGAGAAGGGTGAAATGTCGGCGGTGACCACTACCAGCGGGTTGGCTTGGAAAATCGCCGGCCGCTGCGGCGATTCACCGATCATCGGCGGCGGTCTGTGGCTGGACCAGGACGTTGGCGGCGCCGGTTCCACCGGCCGCGGTGAAGAGAATCTGAGAGTTTGCGGGGCTCATACCATTGTGGAGAATATGCGGCATGGCTTGGCGCCCAAAGAGGCGGCCCTGGAGGCTCTGAAGCGGGTGGCTAGAAATTTCGATAACGACCTGGGGCGTCTTTCGGAGATCGATCTGAATTTTTATGTCCTCCGCAAAGACGGCGAGTACTGCGGTGCGTCATTGTGGAACAAGCGTTCGGCAACCGCCCAGGCGGCGTCTTTCGCGGTTTGCCATAACGAGGGTGAGAGCAAGCGTGAGGCCTCGGTTTTCTTGTTGGAACGTAAGGCTTAGTTGCGGAATTTCGACGAACGGAGCCGGGGGGAGAGTTTTGCCGGCCGGAATCACGACGCTGTTGTCGGGCCTGATCGGTGCGCTCGACAAAATGAAACAAATTCTCCGATTCTGCATCTGAAACGTTTGATGCAGTCTCCGGAGCATTTACTCCGCGGGGGACAAGCCCCCTGAAGCGGAAGGGGACCAAGAAGCGGGTAGGTGGTGGCTGTTTTCCTGATGCGAAATGCCCCAAATTTTTCATCACAGCACGAATACTTTTTCGAGGATCACCATCTTCGGCGCAGTTTTCATTATTGGATTCGTGACGTGGGCGCTTTCCGAACTGGACCGGTCCCATTACAATACGCGGGCCACGCAGGCCAGGGAACAACCCATCCCGTTCAGCCACGCGCACCACGTGGGCGGCCTCGGCCTGGATTGCCGTTATTGCCACACCACCGTCGAAACCTCCAGCTTCGCCAACATTCCGCCTACCAAGACCTGCATGAACTGCCATTCGCAGATCTGGCTCACCAGCCCGACACTGGAGCCGGTGCGCGCCAGTTTCCGCGGTAATACTTCGATTTCATGGATGCGCGTCAACGATTTGCCGGACTTCGTTTATTTCAATCACAGTATTCACGTCAACAAGGGAGTCGGTTGTGAGACTTGCCACGGGCGGGTGGATAAGATGCCTCTCACCTGGCAGGAGAACTCGCTCCAGATGGAGTGGTGCCTGAACTGCCACCGCCATCCCGAAATGTACGTCAGGCCGCGCGAATTCATCACCACCATGGGCTATCAGGCCGCGGGCGATCAGGAAGAGACCGGACGCAAGCTGGTGGCGGAATACAAAATCCAAGGCCCGCGTGTGCTAACGAGTTGTTCCACTTGCCACCGATGATTGATGCAGACCGATGATTACACACCGATGATTGATACAGACCGATGAGCGATACACGCAGGACTTTAGATTTGGCAGACGCTCGCGCCCGGTTGGAACCTGCCGCGGGACGCGACTATTGGCGCAGCCTGGACGACCTGGCGGCGACGCCCGAGTTTCAAGATCTGCTGGCGCGGGAATTTCCGCGTCAGGCCGTAGGCTGGAGCGATGACGAAGACCCCGCCCGCGGCCGCCGCGATTTTCTGAAACTGATGGGCGCGTCCCTGGCGCTGGCCGGTCTGACCGCCTGCACCCGCCAGCCCACCGAGCAAATCATGCCGTACGTGCGGCAGCCGGAAGAGTTGATCCCCGGCCGCCCGCTATTTTTCGCCACCGCCATGACGGTGGGCGGCGTTGCTACCGGCGTGCTGGCCGAAAGCCATGAAGGGCGGCCGACCAAGATCGAAGGCAACCCCGATCATCCAGCCAGCCTGGGCGCCTGCGATGCGTTTTCCCAGGCTTCGGTGCTGCAACTCTACGATCCGGACCGGGCGCGGGCCGCCACGTTGCTGGGCGAAATCCGTTCCTGGGGCGCGTTCCTGGGCACTTTGCGCGATGCCCTGGGCCCGCAGAAGGGTAAGAGCGGCGCCGGCATCCGGATCCTTACCGAGACCATAACTTCGCCTTCCCTGGCCGCACAACTCGCCGCCATTCAGAAGCTTTACCCGGCGGCGAAGTGGCACCAGTGGGAGCCGGCCGGTCCGCACAGCGCCCGCGCCGCCGCCAGCCAGGCCTTCGGCCAACCCACCAACACCTATTACAACCTGGCCAACGCCAACGTGATTGTCTCGCTGGATTCGGATTTCCTGGCCTCGGACGCCGGCAGCCTGCGCTAT
>Ga0210402_10001092_pt1 | contig 28584 bp, 23 predicted proteins | sample IncBWC7MmetaG_FD_161055 | JGI IMG/M metagenome (GOLD analysis project Ga0210402, IMG submission 161055) | Forest soil microbial communities from Barre Woods Harvard Forest LTER site, Petersham, Massachusetts, United States - Inc-BW-C-7-M | ecosystem: Environmental > Terrestrial > Soil >...
GCCGCCGGTTTCCAAAGCTGGCGTACTGGCCGTTGAACGGACCCCGTCCGCCGCGCCCTTTGCGTCCGTTCTGTCCGCGCCCGCCTTGTCCCAAACCGCCGCCACCACCACCGCGTCCGCCTCCGCCACCACCGCCACCGCCAGGCACGCCGCCGGCGTCGAAGCCGCCACCGGGTCCACCGCGCCCGCCGCCTCCAAAGCCGCTGCCCGCGCCGCCGCGTCCTGCCCCTTGTCCCGCCGCGCCAACGTCAAAGCCGCCGTTGATGGCACTGGCGCCGAAGCCGCCGAGCCCCAAGCTGTCGTTCGTGAGGGTCGCGCTCATGCCCGGAGGCAGGCCCATTCCGGCCTGCAATCCCTGCGCCGCCGATACCGCGCCGCCCTGTCCGCCTGGGCCACCGGGCCCGCCGCGTCCGCCGCCGATGGCCCGCTGGCGTCGCGTTTCATCGTCGCTCGATTGTTCCAGGCCGCCGCTGGTGCTGCCTCTGACCGTGATGGCTTCGTCATCGCCAAAGTCCGCGGCCTGCGCTGCCGGGTCCGCTTGCTGGGCGATCTCGTTAGCGGCTGCCTGCTGCCCTTCCGGCGTGGCCCGTACCGCGGCGCTCTGGAACCCCGGCGGTTGGCTGGAACCACCTTGGCCGGAACCGCCTTGGCCATTGCCGCCCCGGCCAGGCTCGCGTCCGCCCGGGCCGCGTCCACCCGGTCCGCCAGCCCCGCCGAATCCACCCTGTCCTCCCCGGCCGCCAAAACCCCGATTGCCCCTGCCACCGCCCGCGCGATTTCCTCCGGGAACCGCGGGCCCGGCAGCCGTCTGCGAAACCGGCGGCGCGGCAGCCTGGGGTCCACCGCGCTCGCCGAGTTTGGGCATGTTCAACACCCAGTCGCGCGCGACATTTGCATTGGCGCCCACATCGCCGTCCACACCAGCAATGGTGACCTGTCCAGTGGCCGGGGTGAACTCGAACATTCCGATCTCGATATCCCAAACGCCTGCCGCCAGGTTCATGGTGTAGCGGCCATTCTCATCGGTGAAGGCGGTGACTTTGGTTTCGCCGTGACGTGCGGTCACAGTGGCCCCCGGAACCAGTTGGTCCGCAGCGCGCACCACCCCACTGAATTCGGCCGCGGTCAGCATCGCCGGGCACACGCCGGCAACGGTCGAAAGAATGGTGAGGAGCAGCCATGGGGTGGAGCGCATGGAGTTGTGTATCAAATCTAATTCCCTTTTGGGAACAATAAGTTCCAGCGAATCTTGCCAGAACGTGCGATTCGGGCCTTCCGCCGTGATTCGGAACTTCCGCAACCCGAAGGCGCGGTTTTTCTTGACGTTCAGGCTGTCCATCGAGGAGAATCAGCCTGTCGTGATACTTAGATTACTGCTTTTCGCGTGCCTTCTTGCCCCGCCGGCCGCCGCCGATGAAGGCCTGTGGCCATACAACCAATTTCCCACCGCAACTGTGAAGCAGAAGCGCGGCTTCGAAGTTACGGACGCGTTTCTGGACCACCTGCGCCTTTCGTCGGTGAAGATAGGCGGCGGATCCGGCTCGTTTGTTTCGCCCACCGGCTTGTTGCTCACCAACCGGCAGATTGCGGGCGCCTGCCTGGCTGCCCTGAGTGGGCCGCGGCACGACTATTTTCGCGATGGATTCCAGGCGACGGATGCGGCTGCCGAGTTACGTTGTACGGGCCTCGACGCCAGCGTCTTGATGAAGATTGATTACGTGAACGAGCGGGTGAAGGCCGGCGGCCAATCGCTGACGCAGCGCAACGCCACCATCGCGCGTATCGAAAAGGAATGCGCCGCGAAAACGGCTGGCGCCTGTTCGGTAACTCGCCTCTTTTCGGGCGGCCGTTACGACCTTTACCAGTACCGACGCTACCGTGACGTGCGCCTGGTCTTCGCGCCGGAATACGGCATCGCCTTCTTCGGCCGCGAGCGCGACAGCATCTCATACCTGCGCTACGGCCTCAATATCGCCTTCCTGCGCGCCTACGAAAACGGCAAGCCCGCCGCCACCGCCGACTATTTGAAATGGAGCGCCGACGGAGTAAAAGAGGGCGACCTGGTCTTTCTGGCCGGCAACCCAGGCCCAACCGGCCGTCTCTCCACGGCTGCGCAGCTCACCTTCCTCCGCGATACCGAGCTGCCGTTGCGGCTCAGCCGGATGCAGCCGCGGGTGCAGCAGTTGAATGCCTTCGCGGCCGCGTCGGAAGACAATTTGCGCGCCGCCGAATCCACCCTGAGCGCACTGCTCACCGTCTTCAAGTCCGACGCGGGCAAGCTGATCGGGCTTCGCGACGACCGTTTGGTGGCGCGCAAGACTGCCTTCGAAGGCAAGATCCGACGGGCCGTGGAAGGCAACGCCAAACTTGGCGCCGAGGCCGGGAAGGTGTGGGACGAAATCGCCACCGCGTATCGCAAGTGGCGGCCCTACCACAAGCAATACGAGATTCTCGAAGCCTCGCCAGCGCCCGGATCGCGGCTGTTCCGCATGGCGCGCCAGATTGTCCGCGGTGAAGCCGTCGCTCTGAAAGCTGAAAACGATTCGGGCGACCCCATCAGCCAACCGATCGAGATTATGATGCTGGCCCAGTACCTGACCGAGTTGCAAGGCCTGGGCGAAAAGGAACTCCCCATGAAAACCATCCTGACCGGCGCCACGCCCCAGCAGGCGGCGGAGAAGATGGTGAAGGCGAGCCTGCTGAAAGACGCCTCGGGGCGCGCTCGGCTGGCTGCGGGGATGGCTGCGGGGGCGCCCTCTGGTCCGGCCGCGGCACTGCAATCGGGCGACGGCATCATTGCTCTGGCGCAAGCGCTCGACGGCGCGGCGCTGAAGCTGCGCAAACAACACGAGGACATCATCGGCGCGCTGGAAGTTTCGGCGATGGAAAAGATCGCGCAGTACCGTCTGAAACTCTTCGGCGCGGCCGATTATCCCGATGGCACGGCCACGCCGCGTGTGGAGTTCGGCGTGGTCAAAGGCTATACGGACCGCGCCGCCGTGGCCCAACCCTTTGCCTCCACTTTCAGCGGCCTCTACTACCGGAAAGACAATGATGGCCCATGGCAGGTTCCGCCGCGATGGCTGGACGCCCGCCAGGTGCTGAACCAGGTAACCCCGCTCGATTTCGTCAGCACGGCCGATATCGGCGGCGGCGACTACGGCAGCGCCACGGTGAACCAACGCGGTGAACTGGTGGGCGTGACCTTCGACGGCAACCTGGAGAGCCTGCCGGTGACCTACCTCTACAGCGACGAGCAGGCGCGCGCGGTGCACGTGGATGTGCGGGGCATCGCGGAAGCGCTGGCCAAGGTGTATAAGGCCGCGGGGCTGCTCAAGGAACTCGGGGCGGCGGTGGGGCAGGGAGGATCGTAGGGCGGTTGTTTCGAGCGGCGTGAACGCGCTATGGTCGTAGCAGGGAGTCATTGCCGTGCCAATTCTGCCGTACCGATTGGTTGATCATCGCGAGATCACTGCTGCCGTTGAACGCGCGACTCGCGCTCTTACACCGGATGTTGTCCGGATTGGCTACAGCATTGCCACAGACTGGACCGGCGACCAATCTATCTTTTTCCGAATCATTCTCTCCGATGAGGCTGCAAGCAAGGAAAAGCAATTGGGCGAGATCGCGCAGAGTGTTGAGAGTGCGATCCTGAGCGAAGTTAACGTGGACGAGCTAGGACTGCAATACTACTTTAATTACCGAAGCCAATCCGAGCAGGCCAGCCTGAACGATCGAGCGTGGGCATGACCAATGCCTTTCGCTGAGCACCTGCTTGAGCAGGCGCAACACCTGGCGCGACGCGAAAAGAAGCGGCCTCGCCAAGCGAGTCTGAGAAGGGCGGTTTCGACTGCCTACTATGCGTTGTTCCATCTACTCGTCTCCGAGGCAACCAGGAATTGGAAAAGAGCAAGTCAGCGCGACGTCCTCGCGCGCGCCTTTGACCATGGAAAGATGAGGGCCGCGTGCGAGAAGAAACGTAAAGAGCTCGAACACTCCATGAAAACGAGTCTGTCACCTGGCGATCTCACCATAGCCCGGCAATTGCATAGTCTGGTTGACAGGTTCCCTCAATCGCAGGAGCAGCGGCACAAGGCCGACTATGATAACTCCAAACAATGGACACGCACTGAAGTTCTCATGGAAATCTCCAAGGTTACCGCCGCCTTCCAAAGCTGGAAAGTCATTCGCAACGAAGACCTCGCCCAGGACTTTCTCATTTATCTTCTGGTAAAAGACCGCTAATTCCCGCGCTCAAGGCGCAGCCTTGGACCCCGCCTCGCCCAGACAAATGAAGACTTCGCGGTAGAACTCCGGGTGGGCCTTCCAGGTTTGGGCGGTCACCAGGCGGCCGTCGCGAACGGCGGGCTTGAAGCTGTACTTGCCCCCGCCGCGCTCCACTTCCAGGATGACGTGTTCGTGGCCGGTGACTGTGCGGCCCTGCGTGAGTCCCGCGGCGGCAACCACCTGGATGCCGTGGCCGATGGCGAAAATGCACTTATCCAGGGTGGCGAATTCCCGGACCAGGTCGAGCAGGCTGGCGTCGTTGCGCAGGTACTCCGGCGCGCGGCCGCCCAGAATTAAGACGGCTGCGAACTCGCGGGCCGCCACAGCCGTGATGGCCACGTCAGCTTCCACGCTGTGGCCCGGCCGCTCGACATAGGTTTGCCAGCCGGGTTCGGAGTCGTGCAAAACCATGTGGAGGCGGCGGCGCGACGGGGCGGCAATCACCGGCGCCCAGCGCGCTTCCAGGAAGCGTTGGCAGGCGTAAAGAGCCTCGTAGCTATCGCCCCCATCTCCCGTGACAATCAGAATCTTCCCGCTCATGGCAGAACCTGCTTCATGGTCAGGATAGCGCACGGTGGGAAACACGGCGGGGAATACGCTGGGAACAAGGGGCAGCCGCGGCGTTCCCGGTACGGATGGACGACGTCCGCAAAATAGCGCATGGACTTCCGAGAACGCCTGCCTACAATGGAAAGGTTATGCTGTCGCTCGGCATGGACGTGGTGATCATAGGGGCTGGCGCCGCCGGTCTGATGTGCGCCATCGAGGCCGGAAAGCGTGGGCGGCGTGTGGTCGTGCTGGAGCACAACGCGCAGATCGGCAGGAAGATCCTGATCTCGGGTGGAGGGCGTTGCAATTTTACGAACCTGTATGCGCGGCCCGAAAATTTCGTCTCGGCCAATCCGCACTTCGCCAAGTCGGCGCTGGCGCGCTACGGGCCTCAGGAGTTTTTGCGCCTGGTGGAGCGGCACGGCATACCGTACCACGAAAAGACTCTGGGACAGTTGTTTTGCGACCGGTCGGCGCGCGATGTTACCGGCATGCTGGAAGCCGAATGCCAAAAGGCCGGAGTTCGGATCGAGACCGGGTGCCCGGTGACGGCCGTGAAACAGGACGGCGGATTTGTGGCCGAGACGGACCGCGGCTCTTTCCGCGCCCCGGGGCTGGTGATCGCCACCGGCGGCCTTTCGCTGCCCAAGATCGGCGCCACGCCGTTCGGCTATACCATGGCGCGGCAGTTCGGACTAAAGATCGTGGAATGCCGGCCGGCGCTGGTGCCGCTGGTCTATTCGCGAGAGGACCAGGCGAAGTACGAAGACCTTTCTGGCGTCTCGGCGGAGGTAGTGGCGGCGGCCGGCAGCCACAAGTTTCGCGAGAAAATGCTGTTCACGCACCGCGGTCTGAGCGGTCCGGCGATTCTGCAGGCGTCCACTTACTGGAAACCGGGGGAGTTGATGGACATCGATCTGCTGCCGGGGATGGATCTGATCGGGCTGCTGCGCGAGTGCCGGTCCGCGGGCAACCGATCCGAGGCGCGGACGATTATCGGGCGGTTGCTGCCGAAACGGCTGGCGGACCGGTGGTTTGAGATCCACGCACAATCCAAGCCGCTGGTGGTGTTGGGCGACCGCGAAATCGAAGCTATCTCGGGCGGCCTGCATCGCTGGCGGGTGAAACCCGCCGGTACCGAGGGCTACGAAAAGGCGGAAGTCACGGCAGGTGGCGTGGATACCGACGAGTTGTCGTCGAAGACCATGGAAGCCAAGAGGGTGCCGGGCCTGTACATGATCGGCGAGGTGGTGGATGTAACCGGCCACCTGGGCGGCTTCAATTTCCAGTGGGCCTGGGCGTCGGGGTATGTTGCGGGACAGAGCGTCTAAGTCGCGGCTCTGGTCGGAGCCGCGCGCGTGAGCAAGCGGTTTCCCGATACGTTGGCGAGCTTCTGAAACGGTGTCCTAAACTAGCGGGCGGCCGCGTCTTATCTCCGTGCCCGCTCCGCGGTATATCACCCTAGCCTAGCGAGGCGGAACGATCGGTGGTACCGGCTGCGGCTCAGACGCCGGCGCCGCCAGCATTTTCTTGAGGATGGCCGCCACGTAGTCGCGGGTTTCCGGAATGTCCGGCACCTTGCCGGTCTGGTCCACGGTGGATGGGCCGGCGTTGTAAGCGCCCAGCGCCAGCGGCAGATCGCCCTTGTACTTGTCCAGGAGTTGTTTGAGGAACCTGGCGCCGCCATCGATGTTCTGTTTGGGGTCAAAAGCGTCCTCGACTCCCAATTGGCCGGCGGTATCGGGCATCAATTGCATCAGGCCCTGGGCGCCTTTCGGGGAGACCGCGCAGGGGCGAAAGCCCGATTCCCGTTCTATGACTGCACGCAGCAGTTTAGGCTCCACGGAGTGGGTCTGGGCGGCGGCATCGATCAGCGGTGTCAGTTCCACCTCTGCGATCGGGCTGCATTCCGCCTCAGGCACCTCCGTTGCTTCCGTCAAGGAGGTTGCGGGCGTGCGCCATTGGGCCGCCATCTCCGCCTGCTTGCGGACGGCGTCCCGTTGAATGGCGACCGCGGCCCGTTGTTTTTCCATGGCCTCCTGGAAAGGGTTGCGCGCAGGCTGCGCGGGAGTCTGCGCGGTAGGCTGCGCTTGAGTCTGCGCGGTAGGCTGCGCCGGAGTCTGCGCTGGAGTCTGCGCCAAAGTCTGCGCCAGCGCGGCCGGCACCAGCAGGAAGCAAAGCCATTTCATCACCCCTGCTTATCGGCCGAAAGAGAAGGGAACTTTAGGGTTCCGGCGGCGCCGTCTGATGGACGGCCAGCGTCTCCGCACATAGCAGCACCAGCGAGATCCAAAGCAGGTCGGCGAGCAGCAGGTGGACCATTTGCAACCAGCCGGGGGCGAGCAGCAGCAGGTTGGTGGCACCGGCCAACACCTGGGCGCCCAGGAAGCCCAGCATGATCCAGGCCGCGCGCCGCACGCCGGGCCGCCGGCGCGCGCTCGATACGCCATAAAAGAGGAGCCAGGCGGCAGCGCAGGCCGCGATTGCGGGGTGCAAAAGCCGCAAGCGAAGGAAGATACTGGCCGCGGGGTCGAAATCCTGCGCCAGACCGGCGGCGAGCGATCGGGCCGGGTAAAGGGTATCGCCGAGCGCCGCGATAGCGCCGCTGACGCCGAGCACCATGACCACCGCCAGGCTGATGGCGGCCATTCGGGCGGCCTTGCCACGCGCGTGGATGGCTGGCTTTTCCGTGCCCCACCAGCCCGTACTCCACCAGGCGGTCAGCGCCAGGCACGCCAACAGCGTAAACGTATTGATGAGGTGAGCGGAATGCGAGTACCCGCGCCCCGTTGACGCATTCCTGGCGACATACTCCAGTTTGACGAGGGCGGCGCCGATCAACGCCTCGGTCACCAGAAACACTCCCGAAAGCACGGCTCCTAACCGCACCGGATGCCCGCGCGGGAAGGCGCGAAAGGCCCAGATCAACAGCGCCGCCACCAGTATGGAATCAAGGCCCGTCATGGCGCGATGGGTATACTCGATCAGCGTCGCGGTAGTGGCGTTGGGGGTGAATTGTCCATTGCAATCTGGCCAGTGATTCCCGCAACCGGCGCCGGAGCCGGTTATGCGCACCAGCGCGCCCCACAAGATCACGAGGATGTTCCAGGCCAGGACGGACCAGGCGAAGCAGGCGAACGATGAGAAGCGGGCGAACCGGATGTTGTTGCGCAGTTTCAAACTTCATTGTAGCCCGCAAAGAGCGCTTGACACGAGCCCGTCATCAGTGCTATTTTTGCAACATATTGCTGCTTTTGCAGCATCGCTGCCATGCGCTACGCTATTCGATCGCTAGTCCGAAGTTCCAGGTCCAGTCCGGCCTTCACGGTGGTGGCGGTGCTGGCGATCGCGCTTGGGATCGGCGTCAATACCGCCATTTTTGGCGTGGTGAATGCAGTTCTATTCAGGCCGCTGCCGTTTTACGATCCGGGGCGGTTAGTCACGATCTCGATGACCAACCCGAAAGGCGGGCTTGGCGGCATCTCCTTTCCGGATTTCCAGGACCTGCGTGACGGGAGCCGCGCGTTCGCGGGCCGTGCGTTCCGGGGCCGTTCGTTCGCGGGCATGGCAGCCCACCGCTTCGGTTTTTTCAACCTGACCGGCGGCGGCGAGCCGGAGGAAGTGCGCGGCGAAGGAGTCTCGGCCAATCTGTTCGCCGTGCTCGGGGTGGGCGCGGCTCATGGCCGTGTATTTCTGCCGGAAGAGGATGAACCGGGGCGCAATCGCGTGGTGGTCTTGAGCGATAGCCTGTGGCGGCGCCGGTACCACACAAATCCGGGAGTGTTGGGGCAGAGCATCAATTTGAATAACGCGCCGTACACGGTGGTTGGAGTGATGCCCGCCGGCTTCGGCTTTCCGCCTTTCCAGCCGGTGTTTCGCGCCGAACTGTGGACGCCGGCCCTGCCGCTCGATGCACAGCAGTTGAGCAATCGGGGCGCCCGGCTGCTGGAAGTGATAGCGCGCGTTGGAGCATCGGCCACCACGGCGGCCGCGCAAGCCGAAGCCAGCAGCATCGCGGCGCGCCTGGCCCTGGCGTATCCGTCGAAGGCGGGCCGCAGCGTGATGGGCAAGCTGGTGCTGAAGCCACTGCGCGATGCCGAGATCGTGCAGCAGGTCCGGCCGGCGTTGCTGATGCTGCTGGGCGCGGCGGCGTTCGTGCTGCTGATCGGGTTCGCCAACGTGGCCGCGCTGCAAATGGCGCGAGCCACGGGGCGACGCCGCGAGATGGCGATTCGGACAAGCCTTGGGGCTACCCGCGTCCGTCTGGCCGCGCAGATGCTCCAGGAAAGCGCCGCCCTGATGATTCCGGCCGGATTGCTGGGTGCGCTGGCCGCGGCCTGGGGCGTGCGCGTGCTGGTCCACTGGATTCCGCCCAACGTGCCTGGCGTAGAGACCATTCCCATGGATGGCCGGGTGCTTGGATTTACCTTCGCGCTGACAGTGATCACCGGAATTCTCTTTGGCCTGGTCCCGGTGGGCGGCGCCGTGGGCGGCATGCGCACCCCGGCAGGCCGGCCGGGCAGCCGCGCGCGCAGCCTGCTGCTGGTGTTCCAGGTGGCGATGTCGATGGTGCTGCTGATCTCGGCGGGGCTGCTGACGCAAAGCTTCCTGCGTCTGATCCGCGTCAACCCCGGCTTCCGCGCCGAGAATCTCCTTACGCTGCGCATCCAGTTGCCGCGCGAACGGTACGCCGACGGGGCCCGCATGGACAACTTCTACGCCGTCGTGCTGGAGAGGATGCGCGCCCTGCGGGGCGTTCGCTCCGTGGGGACCACGTCGTCGCTGCCGTTGCAGATCCGCGCCGTCCGTGAAGGCGTCGGCCCGGAACTCGAAGGCCGGCCGCCGGCGCCGGGTGCCGAACGGCGCATGGCCAGCTACTCCACGGTGAACGGCGATTATTTTCAGACCGTCGGGATTCCGCTGCGGGCGGGCCGGTACTTCAGCGCCGCCGACCACGCCGGCAGCCCGCCGGTGGTGGTGGTTAGCCAATCGATGGCGCGGCAATTCTGGCCAGACGAAGAGCCACTGGGCAAACGGTTGCGATGGGGCGTCCCGCGGAATCCCTGGTTCACCGTGGCGGGCGTGGTGGGCGACGTGCGGCTGAAGAATCTCGTCGAAGATCCGCAGCCGGAGTTTTACGCGCTCTACAGCCAGCTTCCCGGCTCGTTCAAAGCCTTCGCCCGATTCGTAACGCTGGTGCTCCGGTTCGATGGCGACGCGGTACTCATGGCCGCTGCGGCGCGGCGCCAGGTATGGAGCGTGGACCCGCTGCAGACCATCCCGGAGGTGAAGAGCATGAACGAAGTGATCGAAGAATCGGTGGCGCCGCAGCGCTTCTACATGATTCTGGTCACGATCTTCTCCGGCCTGGCGCTGGCCCTGGGCACGGCGGGATTATACGCCCTGCTGTCCTACGCAGTGAGCCAGCGGACGCACGAAATCGGCGTTCGCATGGCGCTCGGAGCCCGACGGAGCGACGTTTTGGGACTGGTAATCGGGCAGGGTCTGCGCCTGACGCTGATCGGCGTGGCGGTTGGTATGGCGGGAACCTGCGGTTTGGCGAAGGTACTGGCCGCATACTTGTTTGGGATCGGGCCGCGTGACGTGGCGACTTACGCGGGCGTTGCGCTGGCGCTAATGGCTGTGGCTGCGGTGGCGAGTTACATTCCCGCCCGGCGGGCCGCGCGAACCGATCCGATGGCGGCGCTTCGCGAGGAATAGAAAGCGATATGGTCACGAGAACAGGCCGGCTCCTGCAATGGACCATGTATTTGTGCGCTCTCTCATGCGCCGTGGCTTTCGGCCAGTCCGCGCCGCCCACGGTTTTCGAAGTCGCATCCGTTAAACCGGCGCCGTCACCATCTGATGGCCGCGTCAGGGCCAGCATGCGAGGCGGCCCCGGCACTGTCGACGCCGGACAGATTACCTGCATCAACGTCACGCTCATAAACGTTCTGTTGCGCGCGTACAACGTGAAAGCCTACCAGATTACCGGCCCCGACTGGTTGTCGACGCAGCGCTACGACATTATCGCGAAGATCCCGCCCGGTGCGACGAAGGAGCAGTTCGATCTGATGCTCCAGAATCTTCTCGCCGACCGGTTCCGCCTCGCCCTGCATCACGAAACCAGGGAAATTCAGGGCTACGAACTGGTCACGGGAAAGAATGGACCAAAACTGAAGGTATCGCCGGAAGCGGACCCCGGCGTTCAACCAGCGACGCAACCGGCATCGCCTCCAAAAATTGACGCCAACGGATTTCCGCGCCTGGACGCACCGGGTCTGGTCATGATGGAGGGAGTGAAGGGGCGAGCGGTGATTTCTTACCTGACGGCAAGAGGGCAGCCTCTCTCCGCGCTGGTCGACAGGCTTAGCACAGAGTTCCGGCTGCCGATTGTGGACAAGACAGGTTTAACCGGAAAATTCGATTTCACGCTGGAGTTCGCTCCCCAGTCTCCCGGGACCCTGACTCCGCCACCTTCGGTGGAGGCGTCGTCAGATAGCGTGGACCAGTCCGCGCCGAACCTGATAACCGCCGTTCAGCAGCAGCTTGGCCTGAAGCTGAATGCAAGCAAGGTACGGCTCGATGTGCTGATCATCGACCGCGCGGATAAAGTTCCTACTGAGAATTAGGTGTTGGGCGTGGTAGCAGCAGATATGCGCAAAGACACACATCGTAATCTGAGCCGGCGGGAACGCCAGATCATGGACATTCTCTACCAGCGGGGGAGGGCTTCGGGTTCCGAGATTCACGAAGCACTGCCGGACCGCCCCACCTACTCGGCGGTGCGCGCCAAGTTGCGCGTGCTGGAAGAAAAAGGCCACGTGCGGCACGAAGAGCAGGCGCTGCGATATGTCTACCTGCCCACGCTGGCGCGTGACACGGCGCGGCGTTCGGCACTGCGCCACATGGTTTCCACATTTTTTGCAGGGTCGGTGGAGGAAGCGGTGGCGGCACTGCTGGATCTTTCGGCGGCCAATCTCTCGAAGATAGACCTGGACCGCATTTCGAATCTGATCGAAGAGGCTAAGAGGGAAGACGAGGCTAAAAAAGAAAGGAAGGAGTCTGACTTATGACGTGGCTGGAGTTTGTGGCGCAGAGCGCCTGGAGAGGAACGGTGATTCTGGCGGCGGCCTTCGCGGCAGCGGCCGCGCTGCGCCGCGGTCCTGCGGCGGTGAGACACTTCGTCTGGACGGCGGCCCTGGCGGCGTTGCTGGTACTCCCGCTGGCGATGGCCGCACTTCCGAAGTGGCAGTGGGTTCGGGCGCCGGCGCCGCTGGCTGCCCCAGTGGCTGCGCAGGTGCACAGCGCCGGCCAGGTGTTAGTCGTGGCCGGCAAGAAGGCCAGCCAGTGGCCGGCCCCGCTGCTGCTGCTATGGATGCTGGGGTGTGCGGTAGCCGCGGCGCGCTTCGTCTTCGGCGCCGGCGGCACGTCGTGGATGGTCCGGAGCGCGGCCCCGGCACTGTACGCGGCGCCCACCGTGGAAGACTTGAGGCAGGCGCTCGGCATACGACGTCCCGTGCGGGTGGTGGAAAGTCCGGCCGCGCCCGTCCCCATGATGTGGGGCATCCTGCGCCCGGTAGTGGTATTGCCGGCCGGGGCGGCGGACTGGCAACCGGAGCGCCTGCGCACCGTGCTGCTCCACGAACTGGTGCACGTCGAGCGGTATGACCTTCTTGCCCAGATGATCGGGCAGGCGGCCTGCTGCCTGTACTGGTTCCAACCCTTCGCCTGGATGGCGGCGCGGCAGCTTCGCAAGGAACGGGAGGGGGCCTGCGATGACGCCGTATTGAATCGCGGTTTGGCGGCGCCCGAATATGCTCAGCACCTGCTGGACCTGGTGCGCGGGCTGGCCGGGAAGCGCGGCGTTTGGGGAGACGCCCCGGCTATGGCAGAGGGGTCCGACCTGGAATCGCGGGTGCGTGGTCTGTTGGATCGTACGCGCAACCGGAAGCCGCTGAGCCGGCGCGCCGCCGTGGCGGTGGCGGCGGCTGGATGCGCCGTGTTGGTGTCGCTGGCATCGGTCGCGGCCCAAGCCCAGGTGGCGCGTGGGGCGTTGGCGGGCGTGGTGAAAGACCCCAGCGGAGGGGTGATCCCCGGGTGCCGCGTCACGGCCAAAAACCTGGACGGCACGAACGAGGAGACTACCGTAGCCAATGAAGCCGGCGGATACGTATTCACCGGGATTCCGCCCGGCCGATACGCTCTGGAGTTCCGGTCACCGGGTTTCGCTATGGGCAAGGTGCAGGCTGAGGTTCCAGCGGGCCAGGCGGCGCGAGTTGACGCGAACCTCGAGGTCGGGCAGATCTCGGAGGCGGTGACGGTGAAGGGCAGCAAGAGCGCACCGAAGGCGGTTGCCGCGCCATCGAACGGCACACCCAGTCGGATTCAGGTTGGTGGCAACGTGCAGGCGTCCAGGGTACTCAAGCAAGTCAGGCCGGATTATCCCGAAGACCTCCAGCAGTTGAGAGTGCAGGGCACGGTGATGATTAAAGCCGTAATTTCGAAGGAGGGCAACGTCCTCAATCCGGCAGTGGTCAACACGGGGATAGACTCGAGATTGGCGAAGCTGGCGCTGGATGCCGTGAGCCAGTGGACCTACCAGCCAACCCTTCTGAACGGACACCCGGTGGAAGTGCTGACCAGCATCGACGTCGCGTTTCAGTTGCAGTAACAACCTCATGCTTTTTGTGTGGGTTTTGCCGCGTTTGCGGCTGACACGACAGGCCACAAAACCCGATGGCCTGTCCTACCTCAGTGGATCAAGTACACTGGTGCTGTGCCGCGACCAAAGCCCTTAGCCGTGCTCGTGGGCGAGTATACGTCGTTGGCGTTCCTGCTGCCGATATCGACGCTGGTCGGGTACGGCATCGGCTACCTGCTCGACAAAGCCTTCGGCACGCACTGGCTGTACATACTTTTCTTGATTCTGGGGACGGTCTCCGGTTTCGTGCAGATCATCCGCACCCTGCTCCGGGATGTCGAAACAGGCACTCGCGATGACCGATGACGAGCAGTTTCTAGAGCGGGCGGTGGCGCGGATCTGGAAGGCGATGTTCCTGTTCGCGGCCGCCGGCGTGATCGGGGCGTTTCTGTGGCGCGGCCTGGCGTGGGGCGCCGGGTTCGCGCTCGGGTCGGTGGTTTCGTGGCTCAACTTCCGGTGGCTGAAGCAACTGGCGTACACGCTGGGCAGCGACCACGCGCGGCCCCGCATGGCCGTGAAACTGGGGCTCCGCTACGTCCTTTTGGGTAGTGGCGCCTATGTTATATTGAAATACTCATTAGTCAGCCAACTGGCCGCTCTGGCGGGTCTCTTTGTGTCGCTGGCGGCGGTGATCGTGGAAATCCTTTTCGAACTCGTGTATGCACGAACCTGAACTTTTTGTCACGCAGATTCTCAACAACAACCTGGCCGGATTAGGCAATTGGCTCATCGGGCTGGTGTTAATGAAGAAGCAGGAACGGCCCTGGGAGAATTACATCGCCATGGAGCTGCTGGTGGCACTGATCATCGTCGTGTTGTTTGCGATTCTGCGGCCCCGCCTTTCCGTGGACAGTCCCGGCAAACTGCAGCACACCTTCGAACTGGTGCACGAATTCGTGAGCGGCCAGGCCGAGGAGAACGTGGGTCACGACGGGCATCGCTACATCGCCTATTTCGGCACGATATTCATCTTCGTTTTGTTTGCCAACCTGATCGGGGTGATCCCGGGATTTGAATCTCCCACGATGATCCCTTCGGTGCCGGCGGGTCTGGCGGTGGCGACTTTCTTTTACTACAACATCATGGGTATTCAGGCCAACGGGCTTTTCAAATACGCCGCCCATTTTGCGGGGCCCATCTGGTGGATGGCGCCTCTGATGATTCCCATCGAGATCGTGAGCCATATAGCGCGGCCGCTGTCCCTGACCATCCGTCTTTTCGCCAACATGTATGCCGGCGAGAAGGTGACCGGGGTTTTTCTGAAGCTCACGCTGCTGCTTGCCCCGGCGCTGTTCATGGGCCTGCACGTGTTCGTTTCCGTTCTGCAGGCCTATATTTTTATGCTCCTGACCATGATATACGTGGGGGGAGCGGTGGCGCACGAGGATTAATACCGGCTTTATGCCGCTCTTTCAGTGTGAGCCCGGCTGCACGAGGATGACGGGGACCACCTCCTGGGAGCGATTTCTAAGGAGAATACGATGACTAAAAAGTTCATGCTTCTGGTGCTGCTGCTGCTGGTATCCAGTTCGGTGCTATGCGCGCAGACGCCTCAATACAGCGGCGCCGGTGGACACTGGGTAGTGATCAGTTCCGCTTTCGCAATGGCTATCGCGTCGGGCCTTTGCGGTCTGGCGCAGGCCAAGGCTGTGGCCGCCGCGGCGGAAGGCATGGCGCGCAATCCTGGCGCCTCGGCTTCGATCCGGTTCGCCCTGATACTGGGCCTGATCCTGATCGAATCGATGGCGCTTTACACCTTCGCAGTGATTTTCGTGAAAGTAGGCTGAGAACTGCCAATTTGGACGGGGCGATTTTCACTCGCCCCGTTTTCCCACAGTTTCCCCGGGCCGTCCTATCTATAGCTAAGCTAGCCATTCCTTAACTGACTAGTACTTTTAGACACCTCAATAGGGAAACTAGGTCTATTGACCTCAACCCTCCACTGCCATTAGCATTTAACCATCCATGGAACAGCGACGAACCAGGCGTTTCCAGTTAAACCTCCCGCTATCGATCACCCGCTCCGGTCCCGATCGCGTGGCGTTGGCTGGGTGCACCAAGAACATCAGTTCCAGCGGAGTCCTTTTCACTACCGAAGGGGAGCCCGATTTAGGCGGTCCCATCGAGTACATCATTACGCTCAATCACGAGGGGCCCCAGGCGGTGAACCTGCGCTGCATCGGGAAGGTCCTTCGTGCCAACCGCGTGCCGTCGGAATCCGACCGGCGGCAGTTGTCATTTCAGATCGCCGCCACGCTGGAGCGGTACGAGTTTGTCCGCGAACGCGGGGCGGCAAGGTAGCGGGGTCGAGTGTTTCAGAGGTGTCCTCAAGCCCGAGTACCAACCCTGCTTTCGTACCGCCCCCAGTACCGGCGAGACTCAAAGACCTTGCCGGGGCTGACGACCCGGAGGCGGGTTGCTTGCCCTCGTTCGTCACTAAGTCGGTCATTCTGAAATATGCCGACGTATCGGGAAACCGCTTGCTAACGCGCGCGGCTCCGATCAGAGCCACGACCGTTAAGGGAGTGATTTCGTCGGAATACGCGACTCTATTTATGACGGCGTAGAAGCGTCGTGTGCATGAAGCCCTCGAAAGCCAACCAACGAATCGGCCCTGTCGCTACCGCTGCCCGGTCTACGTCACTCGCCTCCACGTTATAATCGTGCTAAATGCCTGAAACCCGTCATTCCGTATGTGCGCTGGATTGTCCGGACTGCTGCTCGCTGCTGATCACGGTGGCGGACGGCCGCGGAACCAGGCTGCGGGGCAACCCTGAGCATCCGGTGACGCGCGGCTTCCTTTGCGGGAAGGTGGCGCAGTACCTGGAACGCGAATATCATCCCGGCCGGCTGCTGGTTCCGCAACGCCGCACGGGCGCCAAAGGTGAGGGCCGCTTCGAGCGCATTTCGTGGGATGAGGCGCTCGACACCATCGCCGACCGGCTGCAAACTACCGCCGCCCGGTTCGGCCCCGAGGCCATCCTGCCCTACAGCTACGCGGGAACCATGGGGTTCCTGAATGGCTCCGGCATGGACCGGCGCTTCTTTCACCGATTGGGCGCATCGCGCCTGGACCGTACCATCTGCTCCTCGGCCGGCGGCGTGGGGCTCGTGCAGGCTCTGGGCCTCAAGTACGGCACCGAGCCCGAGCAGTTCAAACACTCCAAGCTGATTCTGGCCTGGGGCGCCAATATTTTGGGCACCAACGTACACCTGTGGCCTTTCATCATGGAGGCGCGGCGCAACGGCGCCAAACTCTACACGATCGACCCTAACCGCAACCGCACCGGCGCGGCTTCCGACAAGCATATCTTCATCCACCCGGGCAGCGATACGGCGCTGGCGCTGGCCATGATGCACGTGATCATCGCCGAAAACCTGCACGACGCCGCCTATGTGGGCCAGCACACCGCTGGCTTCGACGGTCTGCGCGCCAAGGTGCGGGAATGGACGCCGCAGCGCGCGGCGGAGCTGACCGGGATCGCGGCCGGGGAAATCGTATCCCTGGCGCGGGAGTACGCCACCACCAGGCCGGCGGCCATTCGAGTCAACTATGGCGTGCAGCGCAGCGACCGCGGGGCCATGGCCATCCGCACCATCGCGCTGCTGCCGGCGCTCATCGGCTCCTGGAAGGAAGTGGGCGGCGGACTGCAGCTTTCCACTTCGCAGGCATTTCAACTGAACCGCGCCGGCCTGGAACGCGCCGACCTGCAGCAGAAAGTACTGGGCCGTGAGGCGCGCATCGTCAACATGTCGGAACTGGGGCAGGCACTCACCACGCTCGACGGGCCGCCCGTCAAGGCGATGGTGGTCTACAACTCCAATCCAGCCGCCATCGCGCCCAACCAGAACCTGGTGCTGCCCGGCCTGCGGCGCGAGGATCTGTTCACCGTGGTGCTGGAGCAGTTCCAGACCGATACCGCCGATTACGCCGACATCCTGCTGCCGGTCACCACCTTCCTGGAACATACGGACCTGTACCTCGCCTACGGACATTACCACCTGCAACTGGCGCGGCCGGCGCTGCCCGCTCCCGGCGAAACCAAATCGAACGTGGAGATTTTCCGCCTGCTGGCGGCCCGCATGGGCATGGATGAGCCATGTCTGCGCGATTCCGAAGACGATATGATCCGCACCCTGCTGGATTCGCAGCATCCCTTCGTCCGCGGCATCACGCTGGAGCAACTGGACCGCGAGCATTCCGTGCGGCTGCATGTATCCGACGACGGCGCGCCGTTCCTGCCGTTCGCGCAGGGCGGCTTCGGCACCGCCGACGGCAAATGCCATTTCGACGCGGAAACGCTGGATTACACGCCGCCGGTGGAGTCGCGGCACGGCGACCCGGAACTGCGGCGCAAATATCCGCTGGAGTTGATCTCGCCTAAGAACGACGACAGCATGAATTCCACCTTCGGCCATCGCGACGCCGTGGACCGGCAGACCGCCACGCTTCACGTGAACACCGCCGACGCCGCCCCGTTGGGCATTCAGACTTCGGACCAGGTGCGCGTCTTCAACGACCGTGGCTCCGCGGTGTTCACGGCCAACGTGGATGGCCGCGTGCCTCCGGGCGTGGTGGCGGCGCCGGCGGTGGGTTGGGCCAGGCGGGCGGCGAACCAGCGCAACGTAAACGCGCTGACTTCGAGCCGGCTCACCGATGCCGGCGGCGGGCCCACGTTTTACAGTTGTCTGGTCCAGCTTGAAAGAATCGGCGACTGAGAGCCGGCGACTGTTAGAATCGACTAATGAAAAACTCACTGCTGTGGGAGCGAGGGGCTGCGATGCGCCTGCAGGGCTCCGCTCTGTCGCTGGCGCTGGGCGTGGCTTTGCGCGTCAGTCTGGGCGCCGCTCTGGTGTTGGCGCCCGTGGGCTGCAAGAACAAAAAGTTCAAGTTACAGGCGACCGAGGAAGAGGCGCCGCGCATGGCGAGCGCCGTGAGCATGGGCGACCCCAAGGCCGAGACCCAGCTCATCAACGGCTTCTATGGCGTGGAAGCCGGCGCGTGGCGGTGGACAGCGAAGCAGTTCACGCTGGTGCTGCGTCCTCCTGCCGGTTCGGCGGAGAAAGGCGGCAAGCTGCAATTGAAGCTGAGCGTGCCGCCGGTGGCGATCGAAAAGCTGAAGGGTCTGTCGCTCTCGGCCACCGCCAATGGCAGCACGCTGGCGCCAGAGAGCTACACCCAACCCGGAGAGTATGTGTACAAGCGCGAAATACCCGCCAGCGCCCTGACGGGCGATTCGGTGAAGATCGATTTCCAGCTCGATAAGGCAATGCCCCCTTCGGGCGGCGATCTGCGCGAATTGGGCGTCATCGTGTTGAATGCGAGCCTGGAGAGTAAATGATGGGTTCCGCGGGGGCGCCGCCGAACCCCGCATCGCCGAACGCCCGATCGCGCAACCCTGCATCGCACACCGACTGGTTCCGGAACGCAGCCGTCCGCGACACTGCCTGGTGGATTGCACCCTCGCTTTTGTGCCTGCTGCTCTACTGGCCCGGCTTCACGGCATGGTTTCGCGCCGACGATTTCGCCTGGCTGGGTGTGGGCCTGTACATCCGCAACTTCCACGATTTTCTGGCCGCCATGTTCTCACCCCAGGCGCAGGGCACCATCCGGCCGTGGAGCGAGCGCGCTTTTTTCATGGCCGGTTTCAGCCTCTTCGGGCTGGACGCGCTGCCCTTCCGCATCGTCATCTTCGCCACCCAGTTCGCCAACCTGGCGCTGATCGCGACTATCGGCGCGCGCCTCACCGGACGGCGCGCCGCCGGTTTCTGGGCCGCCGTCTTCTGGGTGCTGAACAGCTCCCAGACGCTGCCGCTGGGCTGGGTCTGCGTCTACAACCAAGTGATGTGCGGCTTCTTCCTGCTGCTGGCGCTGCATTTTCTGATGAAAGCGGTGGAGGTGAAAGCAGTCGATGCCCGCAGTCTGCGCTTGGAGCGCCGTTATGAGGCGCTCCAATGGCTGGCATTTCTCCTCGGCTTCGGCGCCTCGGAACTGAACCTGGTCTATCCTGCGATCGCCGCCAGCTACATTTTGTTCGGCGCGGGCCCCGGCCGGCGGCAGCACTTCCGGCGCACGCTGCCGATGTTCGCCGTCTCCCTGGTTTACGTGGCCATCCACAACGCCGTGGCGCCGCCGCGGACCGGCTACTATGCCATGCACTTCACTGGCGCCATCTTCCGGACGCTGGCCAGGTATTGGACGTGGTCGGTAGGCCCTACTTTTCTGGAGACGCCTCTCCTGCTGCCGAAGTGGGTGCTGCCGGCGGGGGTCGCGGTCATCTCCCTCGCCCTCCTGGCGTTTCTGGTAAGTAGGACAGACCATCGCCTTTCGTGGTCTGTCAGGCGCTCTGTCAGCCCTCTCTTCTGCCTTTGCTGGTACCTGGCGGCGATCGCGCCGGTGCTGCCGCTGCGCGATCACATGACCGAGTATTATGTCTACCTGCCGGTGATCGGCCTGTGCTGGCTGGGCGGCTGGGCGATGGCCGAAGCCTGGTCGAGCAGCACGCCCGGCAGCACGCCTGCAAGCACACGCGGCAGCGTGCGCGCCAAGGCGGTGGCCACCGCGATACTGGCGCTCTACACGTTCCTGGTGGTGCCCGAAGCCGTGGCCAGCACGGCCTGGAACCACCGCATCGCGGCGCGGGTCCGCAACCTGGTGGAGGGCGTGGCGCAGGCGCACGAATTGCACCCCATGAAATCCATCCTGCTCGATGGCGTGGATACGGACCTCTTCTGGAATGGTATCCTCGACCGGCCCTTCCGCCTGATCGGCCTTGACCATGTCTATCTCACGTCCGGCAGCGAGCGGCGTATTGCAGCCCACCCCGACTTGGGAAATGTGAGCAGCTATGTGCTGCCGCCGGATGTGGCGGGAAACGCGCTGGAGCGCGACGAAGTGGTGGTGTACGACGTTCGCGGCCCGCGCCTGCGGAACATCACCAGCGTTTACGCCGCCATGCCCCGCGAGACCAGGCTGCCGTCGCGCGTCGATGTGGCCAGCCCGTTGACATCGTACCTGCTGGGCCCGGAGTGGTACCCGAGCGACGAAGACCATCGCTGGATGCCGAAGCGGGCCACGCTGCGGATGGCCGGCCCTACAGCGGCGGGGCAGAAGCTGTACCTGGCAGGCCAGTGTCCGGAGGAGCAGTTACGCAGCGGTCCGCTGCCGGTGACAGTGACGGTCGAAGGGGGACCACTGGCCCCGGCGGAGATCCGCGCCAACGTGTTCGAGTTGGCTTTTGCGCTGCCGGACGGCTTGGTGGGGAAGCCCGAGATTCACGTGGTGGTGGAAGTGGGCCGGGTGTTCCGGCCGGCGTCGGATCCGCGGGACTTAGGAGTGGTGTTCGGGGCGATCGAGGTGAGATAAAAGGGGGGAGATCAAGCGCCTGAATCTGCTGGGGTAGTCTGCCGGTTCATTGTCGGAGCGGTTCAGCACGGGGACGGGTGGTCACTACCGAGCCCGTCCGAATCGCCCCCTAAACGCCTTTAACCGAGCTTTCTGTTCCGTTGCCCGAGATTCCGGTAGTGGGTAAGTTTGAAGTTAACCTCTTGACAATCCGGCTCAGCCCTTTACGCGCAATACCCGGAATATCGCGACGATTTCATCGCCGATACTCAGCCGCCTAACGAGAGTGGCCTTGAATGCTCTTCCTCCTGGGGTGATAAGCCTCCAGGCTTTACCGGTTTTCATCTTTAGGCCGCGCGGTGCTTTAACCTCGCAAGGCTCAATTTTCTTTGGCATCTTAGGTTCTAGCAGGCTCCTTCAGGGCCTCTCGGATTGTATCATATCGCACGGCACTCCTTCAAGCATGATCTCCGCCAACCATTCACTCCGTGTTCCATCCCATCGGCCCGTAGTCGCTTCACACTGACCCACTACCCAGATTTCCATGCTACCTAGCCATGAGAACGTGGATTCTCCCTTACTGTTCTCTGTCCCTTCGGCGGCCCGGCGGCCACTCCTGCTGCCTGCTATTCCTGATCGGGGTATAATGGGCTACCAACATGCTAATCAGATCTGATGTGCCTAAATATGCCGACGCGCGATCATTTTGGGCGGCAGTATGCCCTTTAGTGCTCATCCTGTTCGCACAGTTAGCTCTGGGCGCCACTTCTGTGATCAGAGTCAGTCCCAACGTGCTCAACTTCACCTACCAGAGCGGAGGCACTATCCCACCGTCTCAAGCATTCAATGCTTCGGCACCCGGCGCGTCGTGCTGGATCGGGGGGTACGGCGGTGATTGGCTTTCGGTGAATCCGTCGACCAGTATTTATTTAGAACTGTCGCCCACGACTTTTGACGTCTACGTAAATCCGGCTGGTCTCAATCCCGGCACCTACAACGGCGCTGTCACTTTTATCCCTATCTTTTCGGGCTGGAGTTCGCAAAGCGTGGCCATCGTTCTAGTTGTAACCAGCGCACCCAGTCCCGGGTTGGCAGGCAATAGGTGGGTTGATCAGTACCTGAACGCGAGCACTACCCAGACTGCTACATTCTCCTATCAAGTCGGAAGCCAAGACCCAGCACCCAAGGGGCTGGGAGCAACGAACATCAATCCATGCACACTAACCGGACCCGGCCAGTGCCCGATCATCACTTCATTCCAGGCATCAACCAGCGCATCATGGCTGACAGTGAACCCGCTCAGCGGCCCGATCAATGAACTCCCGGCGGTTGCACCCCTAAGCGTAGCCGTTCATCCATCCGGGCTTCCTCCGGGCGCTTATTCCGGTCTTGTTACCATCACTAGCCCCGATGGTAATCTCTATGTCAATGTCGCCCTAACAGTGACTAAGCCAACCATTGGTACCAATCCTCAAGCTTACACGATTTACACCATTGCCGGGAACGGCACGCAGAGTTCGTCGGAAATCAGCACATTCGGCGGCGATAATGGCCCGGCTACGAACGCCGAGTTGGACAGACCGAGCGGAGTCGCGGTGGACTCCGGCGGCAATCTCTACATCGCCGACGGTTTTAACAACCGAATCCGAAAGGTCTCCAACGGGGTGATCACCACTGTCGCCGGCGACGGGACATCTGGGTTCACCGGCACTCCGCTCGGCGACAACGGCCCGGCCACTAGCGCGCAGTTGAGAAGTCCCCAGGGTGTCGCCGTGGACTCCGCCGGTAACCTCTACATCGCGGACTTCGGTGACGGCAAGGTCCGCAAGGTCACGAACGCGGTTATCACCACCGTCGCGGGAAATGGAACGGTTGGCTCCAGCGGCGACAACGGCCCGGCCACTAGCGCCCAGTTGGCAGGACCCGCAGGTGTTGCCGTGGACTCCGGCGGCAATCTCTACATCGCGGACTTCGGTGACGGCCGAATTCGCAAGGTTTCCAACGGGGTGATCACCACCGTCGCGGGAAACGGGACGTTTGGCTCCAGCGGCGACAACGGCCCGGCCACCAGCGCCCAGTTGGCCGGACCCCAAGGCGTTGCCGTAGACTCGGCCGGCAATCTCTACATCACGGAGATTGGTTACACCCCAGCCACCCGAATCCGCAAGGTTTCCAATGGGGTGATCACCACCATCGCAGGAGACGGGACGTCAGGCTTCAGCGGCGACAACGGCCCTGCCACTAGCGCGGAGTTGAACAATCCCGAAGGCGTCGCCGTGGACTCCGCCGGCAACCTCTTCATCGCCGACACTGTTAACCACCGAATCCGCAAGGTCTCGAACGGAGTAATCACCACCGTCGCGGGAAATGGGCTTGGAGGCTTCAGTGGCGACAACGGCCCGGCCACCAGCGCCGAATTGGCCGGTCCCTATGGAGTCGCCGTGGACTCCGCTGGCAACCTGTACATCGCGGATACCAGTAATAACCGAATCCGTATCTTGACGCCTACTAACCCCTCTTGCAGTTACTCTGTCGCACCCGCCTCGTTGCAGGCTACCGCCGCTGGCGGCAATTTGACCGTCGCCATCCAAACCGCTGCAAACTGTCCGTGGGAGGTCTCGGGCTTACCCAGCTGGATCACTGTTTCAAGCGCTACCTTCGGTACTGTTTCCGCCGCCATTCCCCTCGCTGTTGCGGCCAACCCCGGTGCAGCCCGCACGGCAACTATTTCTATCGCGAACAGCTCAGTGGAAGTCACACAACAGAACGGCATTCCCGTGCCTTCGATAAACCCTGGCGGGATCGTGAACGCAGCTAGTTCCGCAGCTGGATCAATGGCTCCAGGGAGTATCGCCACCGTCTACGGAAGTTTTCTCCTAAATTCGTTGTCGACGGCCGCGAGTTCGCCGCTTCCCAACAGTCTTGCCGGGCTTTCGATGCAGGTCGGCGACGGACTAAAGGTACCTCTATTCGCTGCCTCGAGCGGCCAAGTGAACTTCCAAATCCCTTGGGAGCTAGCTGGACAATCGCAGACTTCTCTTTCAGCATCGATAAGCGGCCAGACGAGTGCTGTTCAGACCCTGAACCTCGCGCCTTTCGCGCCGGGAATCTTCAGCATGAATGCCCGAGGGAGTGGCCAGGGCGCAATTCTCGATTCATCCTACCGCCTAGTCGATTCCTCGAGCCCCGCGACCGCGGGTAGCACTGTGATCCAAATTTACTGCACCGGTCTGGGGGCGGTGACCAACCAGCCACCGAGTGGCTCGTCTGCCCTGAGTAATCCGCTCTCGCTTACCACCACAAATCCGACTGTGGTGATCGGCGGTGTGCCGGCACTTGTGCTCTTCTCAGGGCTGGCGCCCGGGTCCGTGGGCGAGTACCAAGTGGACGCGCTCGTGCCGGCAGGGTCACCTAAAGGCGGTGGTGTCCCCGTCGAGATCTCGATCGGAAGTGCAGCTTCGAACACGGTTACCATCGCGGTGCAATGACCCCATGTCGAGCCTCGGCTCGGGAACGGGGCGTTGGGGATAAACAGAACGAAAAACGGCGGCGGTGTGCATGGCGTAAGGTCAATTGAGTAATGGGGCCAAGCGTTCGTAGACGCCGAAGAGTTGGCAGTAAGCATTTCTGACGACGCGATGAAGGTCGTCGATCTTGCGGCCCGTTCCCACTCCGGCCGATTTTCCTGAAGCTTTAGCCGGAAATCCCAGGAACTTCAGGATATCCGGTGGTAAGCCACTCTCGTTCCACGATTGAAACGCCTTAAACGAATACTCCCAATCCAGCCCTTCTATACCCGGTCGCTCATTGTGAACCCAGTCGTTGCGATATTTCTTGCACTCTTCCCAGTCTGTCGACAGTCCCCGCAGGCCGTCCGTTACAGCACGACTCACGTGTGCCAAATTCGATTTTTCCGCTGCTGTGATGACCTTTTTGAGCAGGGTGCCTGACTTGGGAAGGCTTAGGTCCCAATAGGAAGTGATGCACTGAAGCAGATGCTCACAGCTCGAACAGAGCCGCAGTGCTGAATCATCCAGATAAAACCGCACCGATAGGCGGCCTCGGCAGCGTTGGGTTCACACTCCTCATAGAACACCTTGCAGGCTTCGGCTTCAATCAACGCACTACGTGCCTCGTTAAGCATGTGCCAGCCTTGAGAAAGCCGCACGCACGCTCGGAACTTCGCGGGTCCAGCACCTAATGCAACGAATGGGTTTTGCACACGAGGATTTAGATTTCGAAGCTCCAAAGAGCGAGGCAATCCGGCCTGAATTTGCTCCATGCGCGTGTTAGGGATTCCGCCTCGCATACCGTGGATGATATCAGGAGTGCCCCTTCCAACCGTGCCCACAATTTACGGAAATTACTCCTTCAAGAACTGGCCGATGGCCCGCGTGGCCTGGCGGATGCGCTGGTCGTTCTCCACCAGCGCGAAGCGCACGTGGCCTTCGCCCATGGGACCGAACCCAATGCCCGGCGAAACCGCAACCAGCGCTTTCTCCAGCAGCAGCTTGCAAAACTCCAGCGATCCGATCTGCCGGTATCGCTCTGGAATCGCCGCCCACACGAACATGGAACCCCGCGGCTTTTCCACCGGCCATCCGGCGCGCCCCAGGCCCGTCACCAAAACGTCGCGGCGCTTCTGGTACACGGCGCAAATCTTTTTCGTATCCTCTTCGCACTCCCGCAAGGCGATGATCGACGCGATCTGCACCGGTTGGAACACCCCATAATCCAGGTAGCTCTTGATCCGGGCCAGGGCCGCGATCATCTTCGGGTTGCCCAGGCAGAAGCCCACGCGCCAACCGGCCATGTTGTAGCTCTTCGACAGCGAAAAAATCTCCACCGCCACGTCTTTGGCGCCCGGGACCTGCAGGATGCTCGGCGGTTTGTAGCCGTCGAAGCCCAGGTCGGCATAGGCGAAATCGTGGACCACCAAGGTTCCGTGCTCATGCGCCAGGCGGACGATCTCGCGGAAGAAGTCCAGGTCCACACAAGTTGTCGTAGGGTTGTGCGGGAAGGAGATCAGCAGCAGCGTCGGCTTCCTGTCAGCCGTGCGATAGAGATGATGCAGCCGTTCCAGAAACGTGGCCGCGTCGGGCATGGGGAGCATGCAGGCACAGCCTTCGGCCATCAACACGCCGTACTGGTGGATAGGGTAGGCGGGGTTCGGTGAAACCACCACATCCCGAGGGCCCACCACGGCGAACAGCAGGTGGGCCAGCGCGTCCTTGGCGCCGATGGTGACAATGGCTTCCGTGTCGGGGTCCAGTTCAACGCCGTAGTTGGCCAGATAGCGCCGCGTAATCTCTTCCCGCAGCCTGGGGATACCTCGCGACTGCGAATACCGGTGGTTGCGCGGATTGCGCGCGGCCTCGATCAACTTGTTGACGATGGCGCGCGGGGTGGCGCCGTCCGGATTCCCCATTCCGAGATCGATGGCGTCAATCCCTGCCGCCCGCGCCTTGGCCCGCATCTCGTTGATGACGGCGAACACGTAGGGAGGCAGCTTCTGAATTCTGTAGAACTCTTCGGAACTGTCGGGCATTATTTTTATTCTACGGATGGCGGGCGCGCGCCGCAAATTGAGCTGTCAGCTATCAGCTATCAGCTTTCAGCCCCGGACTGCGCCTACGGCGCTGAGCGCCGCTGTAAAAGCTGACCGCTGATAGCTGACCGCTGAAAGCTCTCATCCCATACTCAGCACCACGCGGAAGCGGGCTTTGCCGCTGAGCATTCGCTCGTAGCCTTCGGCCACCTGTGCCAGCGGATAGACCTCGTTCATGGAGCGCACGCCAGTCAGGACGCTGAAACCCAGCGTGTCCTGCGAATCGATCGACGTGCCGGAGTACCAGCCCTTCACCGACCGGCTTCCAAACAGCAGGAAGAGGGGCGAGACCGTCAGGTCTCCGGCGGCGCCCACCACCATCATGGTTCCATTGGCGCCCAGGCCGCCCACCGTGGCGTTCATGGCCTCGGCGGCGGTCACGGTGGCCAGGATGGCCTTGGCGCCGCCCAGTGCTTGCAGTTCCGCCGCAGGGTCCTGCGCCTGGCTATCGATGTAGCGCCACGCGCCCAACTGGCGGGCTAGCGGTTCCTTGTCTTTGCCGCGCGCGATGCCTACGGTTCGAAAACCCATCTTCACGGCGAACTGAACGCCGAGATGGCCCAGGCCGCCGAGACCCAGGACCGCGACCAAATCGCCGGGCCCGGCTCCACTGTTGCGGAGGGCATTGAAGGTGGTAACGCCGGCGCACATCAACGGGGCGGCTTCCACGGACGACAGGTCGTCGGGCACCTTGGCCACGGCGCTGGCGGGCGCCACCAGGTATTCGGCATAGCCGCCATCGTAGGTGGCACCGGTGACGGCGGTGACGGTTTCGCAGGCGAAACTGTCGCCGCGGCGGCACGAATTGCAGTAGCCGCAATTGCCGCCATGCCAGCCGACGCCGGCCCGCTGGCCAACCGCCAGGCCGGCAACACCCAGGCCCACGGCATCGATGACTCCGACCACCTCGTGGCCCGGAATGCGCGGGTACTGAATTCCGGGAATGAGACCCTCCACAACGACCGAATCGCTGTGACAGATTCCACAAGCCTGGACCTTGATTCGCACCCACCCGGCGCCGGGCTCGGGGATATTCCGTTCCACCAGTTCCAGCGGTCCACCCGCACGTGAGACCTGAACCGCTCGCATCTTCGACATGATTACCTCCAGTAGCTATCTTGCCACGCGGGCTTGCCACGCGCGCCCGCGACACTGGCGTGGCAGTTGTTCAACCGCCCGCGCCAGGCGGATTGCCAATCCGCCGCAGGTTGCCAACCTGCCCCACAAGTTCCCGAAGGGCGTCGCTGGCGATCCAGCGGGCCGCCCGCGAATCCAGTTTCCCTATCTCTTCCGCGGCGGCCACGGCTTGGCGGCGCAGGCGCGGGTTGCGTTTGCCGATGGCGCGGAGGGCCCAGTTGACGGCCTTCTTAACCATGTTGCGATCGTCGGTCGCGGCTTCGGCGATCAGCGGCAGCCAGGCTTCGAAGGCGGCGTCGGGTGCGTCCCTGCTATTCACGGGGGCTTTCACGGCCAGACCCGCCATCAAGGCGAATCCGGCGCGGCGGACGAACTCGGGCCTGGCGCGCGCCCATTCGGCGGCTTTCTCGAAGGCGAATGGAGTACGGCGGAAGAGATTCTGGCAGGCTTGGTCGCAGACGTCCCAGGAATCGAAATCGCGCGCCCACCGGTTCATCTGGCTGCGGGTCACCAGGTCGGGGTTGTCCACTATCGTCGCCAGAATCCGCGCCTCGTGAATGCCCGAAGCCCACAACTCCGCCGCCAGTTCGTGGTTGGCGCGAACCGCGCGGCGGTCCACCAGCTTCGCCAACTTGCGCAAGGCGTGCACCGGCACTCCGAGCGTGCCCTGCGTGCTGATGCCGTAGCGAGCCATTCCAGCCACATTCACCGGGTTGGCTTGAGCCTTCAGATTGTCGATGATCGCCCGCGCTTCTTGCGACATGCCAGCTTGCGGCAAAGTTCTTTCATCCTTTCGACAAATACACAAACCGCGCGATAAACAAGGCCGTCAGCAAATAGACCACCCAGTTCACTTCACGAAACTTTCCGCGCGCCACCTTCAGCAGCGTGAAGGCCGTGAAGCCGAAGGCCAAGCCGTTGGCGATGCTGAAGGTCAGGGGAATCGTCATCATG
>Ga0210402_10001093_pt1 | contig 28583 bp, 28 predicted proteins | sample IncBWC7MmetaG_FD_161055 | JGI IMG/M metagenome (GOLD analysis project Ga0210402, IMG submission 161055) | Forest soil microbial communities from Barre Woods Harvard Forest LTER site, Petersham, Massachusetts, United States - Inc-BW-C-7-M | ecosystem: Environmental > Terrestrial > Soil >...
ATTCGAGAGAGCGGCAGTCCAGCAGGATGGCGTGATCGGCGCGACCGAAACATGAGGCGAACTGGTCCATGATGCCGACTCTTGCGCCGACAAATTCATTTTCGGCGCGTTGGCAGAGCCTGGCAATTTCAACGAGACTGAGCCGGTGTCCGGACAGCGCGAGAAGCGCGCTAGCGACAGAAACTTCGAGAGCTGCGGAGGAACTGAGGCCGGCGCCACTGGGAACATTACTGTGGATCGCGATGTGCGCTCCTGCAAGCGGAACTCCGGCCCGTTGCAGCATCAAAGAGACGCCATGAACGTAATCCGACCAGTGATTTTTGGGACGAGGATTCGAATCGTGGAGATCGAGGACGGCGGATTCCTGCAAATTTTCCGAGAACGCATGCAGCTGGTGATCGTGGCGTGGGGCAATAGCAATCCAGGCGTAAAGGTCGATCGCCGCGGGAAGAACGAAACCGTCATTGTAGTCGGTGTGTTCACCGATGAGATTGACTCTGCCCGGAGCACGAAAAATTCTTGGCACGGAACCGAAGCGAGCCGAAAAGGATTGCGCCAGCCGGATTGCGATGTTGGATTCGCGCAAGAGCTCAGCCATTCGTTTCCCGGTAAGGTGCAGCGTTCAGAACTGCAGAACGGAATGATGTTGGATGCGGGCGAGTCACTTGGGCACCGTTGACGAAAGCACTCGGATAGCTGGCAACGCGACCGATAGGGAACGAAGACAGCCAAGCAAAAGCCGAGCAGGTCGTTTCAAAGGACAGGAGAGAGGGTAAACGAAGGCGGAAAAGAGGCGGAAACTGCAATCGTTTACACCAACAGCGATTTACACACTATCCCGCAAAACTTACCGTTCATATTGTTTTAGGGAGAGCTAATTGTCAAGCCCATGCCCTTTGGAATCAGAGAGTTCTGGTCGAACCGCGCATGATTAGATGGGTGGGGATAGTGTAATCGGTATCCTTGGCGGGTTCGCGGCGGATGAGGCGCTCAAGAGCGGCCAGGGCGGTGATGGCGAGCTGGGAGCGGGAAAGACGGATGGTGGTAAGCGGAGGCTGGGTGAGGTGAGCGAAGGAGATGTCATCGAAACCGATGAGCGAAATGTCGCGCGGAACTTCGAGCCCGGAGTCATGAATGGTGCCCAAGGCGCCGATTGCGGTGAGATCGTTTGAGGTGATGACGGCGGTCGGGCGTTCGGGTAATCGCAGAAGATTGCGCATGGCGCTGATGCCGCCTTCGATGCGATGGTCACCTTTTTCGATGAGCTCGCTGCCGACATCGATTCCGCGCGATTTCATGCCAGCGACGTAGGCGTCGAGACGGCGCTGAGCCGATTGCAAGTTGAGCGGACCTGCGATGAAAGCGATTCGGCGGTGGTTCAGGGAAAAGAGGTGCTGCAGAGCTTCCTGAATGCCTTGCGCGTAATCGATGCTGATGTTTGCGCACTGCGCGGTGTTTATGCCGGTGTCCATAAAAACGGTGGGAATGTTGCGGCGGGTGAGTTCGGCAAGCATGGCGGGATCGGCTTCAGAGGTCATGATGGCGGCACCGTCGACTTTGCGTTCGAGCATCCGGCGAATGCACTCGGTCATGCGCTTCGGCTTGTAGTCAGTGTTGGCGATGATGACTTCGAGGCCTTTTTGCACGGCTTGATCTTCAAAGTGTTTCACCAGCTCTGGAAAAAATGGATTGGTGATATCAGAAATGATGAGGCCGAGCATGCGGCTGCGGCCAGAGACCAGAGTGCGGGCGTGAGTGTTGGGATAAAAATTAAGTTCCTTGATGGCTTTCTGCACGCGAGCAGCGGTACGTGCGCTGACCTTGTCCGAACCGTTGATGGTTCGCGAGACGGTGGCGGTGGAAACTTTGGCGAGCTTGGCGACTTCTTTGATGTTCATCGGGAATTGTTGATTGCAGCACGCGGCTGAGCGGGGTAGTCAGGCCGGGCGCAGAGGAATAGTAACGCGAAGCGGGGCGGCGACGAAAGCGGCGCGGAGGCGCGGTTGGCCCGATAGGGCGCAGCTGTGAGTCAGTTTCCGGTTACCGCGTTAATCAAGCATATTGTAGCGGGCAGACTGGTCGGACTAATTCATACTTCAAAGGCTATGGCGCTTAGGACTTTATAGCCGATTACAAGGGTGGTATGTACATCAGTCAGTGCCGGGCTCCCCCGTTCAATGCAGAGAAAAATTAATGTTTACTGTTGCTTCAAAATTACTCAGGGGCGCGCCAGCGATCGTCGCTGGTTTGTAACGCCACTGCCGAACTGCATCGAGTGCAGCCTGAGACAACCGAGGATCTCCGCTTATGACCTCAGCCTTTTCAACTCGTCCGTCTTTATCGATGCGAATACGAACAATGACAACTCCTTCGACCTTGTCTGCCTTTGCCTGCAGCGGATAATCCGGGTCGACTCGGGAAATCAGGACAGGCGGCGTGGCGAAATGACTCGACGCACGTCTCTCAGTTTCGTTCTGCCATACCCAGAAAGGCCAACCGCCGGAGCCCAGAAATCGAAACGCCCCATCCTGACGGACATACGTCTCCCCCCAGGACGTAGCCGGCGATTTCTTGATGGTGATTTGGAATGTACAGAAAAAAAGGCTCGCAGCCTTAGTGGACACGACTCCGCTTCGTTTTCCGATGAACTTTTCCGGAGGAGTTTCACCTTCCCCAAGTTCAACTTCGGTGCCCAGCTCCGCACCGCGAGTCGCTACGATATCCTTTACGGTTAGTTCAAAAGATTCCGCAAAACTTACGTATAGGCGGTCATAACGACTTACGAACTCCGCGCTATCTGCGGGGTTCAGATGTTCCGAGAACCAGTCTTTTGCGTTTGGCAACCGAAACTGTTCGATCATCTGACGGCCTCCAGTTGCGTCGCCTTTTCGATACGATTGAACAATCGCAGCGACCTGAGCGCGAAATTCCTGGTTGGATTGAGCATCGGCGCGAGTATTTCCCGCGTCCCGAAATGCAGCCCGCGAATTCGCTTTCGACGGGATCGCAATCATCGACACAAGCACAAGAGCACAGAAAAAACGGAACCCAAGCATGTTTTGCGCCTCCAGAAGCGCCCTAACTCTATTCAGAGAGTAACGATATCGCAAGACGCCCCAGCGAGCTTGTCGCCGATAGCGCCAGGTAGTCGGGTTACGGGAGAAGTTGATCTTAGTACCCACTTCTTCAGTTTGCGCGTTACCAGGATCTGCAAAAACTGTAGGAGCTGTAAGTGGAAACTCAACCCTTGATTCGGTTACGATGACCGGCAGATGCACCCACGCCCTGACAGTGACTTTGAGTGGATTGAGAGCGGACGGGCGAAGCCTGCTCCGAGAGAGGGGCAAGACTGGCCAGGGTGCACCTTGTCCGTTCTGATGCCGCCAAACTTTGAAGCATACGCGAAAATTCTTCATCGGATAACGGCCAATTACCAACACATTGATCATCCTTATCCCTTCACTGAAAAAGAGATTGCCATCTTAAAGATTCCGCCTTGTCCAGAAATGCGTGCGTTCGTTCAAACCAAGCGTGAAAAGGGCGAAGGGCCCAGGATCAGGTGGAAGGAGATTGCAGATTTTCTTGGCTTGCCATTCGAGCCGCAGATATGTCATGAGTGGTTTCGTGCGAGTATGAATGACCCATCTTGCTGGCCTAGATTTCTATACGGCCCCGATGAAGGCAATTTGGATCAGGGAGAACTATCCGAAATAGTGTCAATTCTCCGACCATTCACAGGCGGGCAAGAGTGCTTCATTCGATTCGCCGAAATACCCTTGATCGGGACTGACAAGCCAATGCTCTTCGCTGGCACGCTGGATGAGGTCGTAGAATTTGGGAAAGAGAACAACTATCAGTTCTCACCTGAATACGTGTGGCCGGCCGATAGACGTTGGTGTGTATCCAGCGACTTCGACTTAGAGTTTACGTTCGTTGGTGGACCGGAGAAATTGATTTCGGCGATACTGACCAGCAGTGAATTTGAAGCATTCCAGATAACTCCCCAGACGCGTGTAGACTACTGCGTCCCAATGCCAAATCCCTCGCGGAAGCTGAGTCGGTCTCGATGAAACGAAGCTGGAACTGGGCGGTGTGGACCGGCGCGTTGCTGGTTTTCTTGGGAGTGGTTAGCTATCCGCTGTTCTTCGTTCGCTTCCCGGAGCTTCGCGATTTTCCGTGGGCGAACTTGCCGATGATCGCGTTCGGGTTGGTGCTGCTCGGCTTGGGGCTGGTGCGCGCATTCAGACATCCGGACCTGTTTCGCGGCAAAATCTTCGGCAGCGTCCTGGCGGTGCTGGCCTTGGCAGTCAGCGGATTGTTCCTCTACGGCATTTTCATCGGCGCGCGGCATGTGCTACCCGCTTCGCACGAAGCGCCGCGAGTGGGCCAGACAGCGCCAGAGTTCACGCTGCCGGATTCGCAGAATCACCCAGTGAGTTTGAGGGGTGCGTTGAATTCTCCGTTCACTGCAGAGAGTGCAAGCGGCGCGGAAAAGGGCGCGGCCCAGGCAGCCGGCGTGGTTTTGATTTTCTACCGTGGATATTGGTGACCGTTCTGCAACTCCGAGTTACGGAGTTTCGAGAAGGCGCTGCCGGAGTTCGATGCGCGGAAGATTCGAGTAATCGCGATCAGTGTGGATTCTCCGGCGGAATCCGAAAATCTTCGCCGGTCGCAGGGCTATACGTTTCCGATTCTTTCGGATGCACACGAGGATGTGATCCGCAGGTGGGATCTGGTGCACGCGCACGGCCGGCGCGACGGTGCGGACATCTCGCGACCAGCAGAATTCCTAATCGATTCGTCTGGGAAGGTGCGCTGGGTGAATCTCACGGAAGATTTCCTGGTCCGTGCGCGGCCAGAAGAGGCACTCGCAGCGTTTGACGCGATGAACAAATCATCGCACTCCGGAGAGTAGTGGCGGTCCTAGGCTTCTACTGGCAAATTCCAGGGCACTCCTATTGGCCGACTTTCCGGTAAAATAGCATGACGTCGACTTGAGGCGAAGCATCCAAGTTATGGGGCAACGAATATGGCGCGCTTAAACGTTCGGACCGAGATCGCTTTGTTCACATTACCGGGAATATCCACGGGCACAGCTCCGCTCGCGCCGAGGCCGGCACTCAGGCCTCTGTCAAAACGCTTGTTGAAATCAATCGTTGCGGCGGCTTTTTGCGTTGGTAGCGCGGTGTGCGTCCAGGCGCAAAACCCGCAGCAAAGCGGCGGTGACGAATCCTGGACGACGACCAAAGATGCTGCGTCGCAGTACGCGAAATCTTCGCGGACCACGGAAAGTCACAGCAAGTCGGGCAATCGGACGGTTGATAAGCAGAGGATGGAAATCCCCGGGCTGAATGGCGGATACCAGCCAGCGGCGGAGATTGAGACGGAGACGGTGCAGGTAGATGCGACGACCACGCGGACGGTGGTACGCACCTATCAGTGGGATGGAAACGGGCAAAGAAGCCTGGCGAGTGTTTCGGAACAGGAATCACGCAGCACAGTGGGCGGCGGGGTTCGCACCGAGAACAAAATTTCGGCTGCGGACGGGAACGGCCATTTTCAGGTGATACGGCGGGAAGTGGCCGACACGAAAACGATCAGCCCGGGCGTCGAGGAGACGAAAAGCACGGTGTACCAGCGCGACAGCTATGGCGGATTCAGTCAGGCGGAACAGACGCAAGAAGTGAAGACGCACACGGGCGATGACAGCGTTGTGGTGAAGAAGACGACGCTGATGCCGGACGGCAACGGCAGCTGGAAGGTTGGCGACGTCACGGAAAAGACGATCAAGGCTGACGGCAAGGACCGTACCACCGAAGAGCGCAATTCGCGCCCTGATTTAAACGGCAGGCTGCACGAACGTACACGGACCGTTACCAAAGAAGGCGAAACCGCCACGGGCGAAAAAACGAGTACGGTGGAAAGCTACTCAGTATCCTCTCCTGGATACAGCGATAGCAGCATGCATTTGAATCAGCGGGTCGCCAGCATCCAGAAAAAGGGCGTGAATGGCGAAACAATCGAGCAGCAGATTGAGGAACCTAGTGTCGGCAATCCCAGCGATGGAGCGAAAGTAAGCGGACGAACAAAGTACGTGGTTAAGTACGCCGCCCCTGGTACGCAGCCGGCAACACAAGAAACCAAGACTTTCGAAGTTCGCGATGCGAGCGGTAATTTTCGCGTGATCTCTACCGAGACTGATAAGTCGACTCAGCCTGCCGCACAAACTCCTGCACAAGCTCCTGCACAAACTGCTGCCAAGCCAAAGTCCGACGCCGCTGCGGATAAACCGCAGGAAAAACCACCTGCTAGACCCTAACGCGCTAGGGTTTGACGCCGGGCAGGGTCATGTCGGGAATGTCCTGGCCGCTGGCGACGGGGAAGAGATAGGGCAAGGTTTGCTCGGCTTGTATTTCGCCGCGCGGGTTGGTGAGTACGAGATGCAAAGACGCGTGATGAATTTTGGGATCGGCGGGCCAATCGGCGTGGAGAGTTTGCATTTCGTTCATGTCCGCTAAAGCGAAATCGCCTTGTTGCCGCAGGTTGCCTTCGCCATCGCGGTACTCCCAGTGCAGTTTGTAGTCCTTCAGCGGATATGAAGGAAGTTTGTCGAGCTGCTTGCGGCCGGTACGAACTTCAAAGCCGCCGGTTTGATACCAACCTAGATATTTCCATTTCGCTTCGAGTACAGCGGGGGAAGTGCGTTTGGTCCATTCGTAGAAGGATGGGCGGCGCTGACGGTATTCGTCGACTACGCCGTGATCGACGTAGCCGGACTTGTTGCCGGGAAAAAGATTGCGGTGGGACTTGTAGTCCTGATAGCACCAGAAAATGGCGCCGGCGATCCAATCGTATTTCTGGAAAAGATCGAGTTGCGCGTGGAGAATGTGCACGCGGAGTTTATCGGCTTCGACGGTGTTGGTGGCGAAAACGCCAGGCGTGCCGAATTCGGAGATGATGAACATTTTGTCGGGGAATGAGCTGCCGGCGTGTTCGAGCATTTTGACGAGGCCGTCTTCCGGACCGTTCCAGGCGCCGTAATACTGATTCATCATGATGAAGTCGGCGTCGTTGGCGGCTTCCTTTTTTGGATCGGCGCCGTAGGAGATGTCGTTATCGGCGAAGGTGACGAAGCGGGTGGGATCGAGTTGGTTGACAAGCGTTTTGATTTGTTTGAAGTAGGCGCGGCCTTCGTCGGTGCTCATGTCGCTTTCGTTGGAAACGCTCCAGGCAAAGATGCTGGGATGATTGGCGGCTTGCTCGATCATTTCGGTGAGCATCTGGCGAGCGAGTGCGATGAATTTGGGATTACCGAGTTGCGCAGCGCTGGCTTGCCAGATGGGAATTTCCGGGACGAAGAGAATGCCGTGAGTATCGGCGTATTCGAAGATTTGCTGGTGCTGCGGATAGTGGACGGGGCGAGTGAGTGTGGTGTGCAGAATTTTCAGGTCGTCGTAATCGTGCTTGATGGTGCCGGCGGTTTCGGCGAGGCCTTCCCAGGGAGATTCTTCGTGGCGGGTCATTCCAGCGAGGCGGACTTGCTGGCCGTTGACGTAGAGATGGCGATCGTGAATTTCGATTCTGCGATTACCGAAAGTGTCCTGATTTTCGTCGAGAAGATGATTGGAGGCGTCGCTGACATTGGCGCGAATCGAATAGAGGTTGGCGTGATCGAGGTCCCAGAGCTGAGCGTGATCGATGGTAAAGGCGAGATCGGCGGATTGCTTTGCACCAGCAGCTAGCGTGATGGATTGCGATTTGGCTCCGAGAGCGGAGCCGTCAGGAGCGAATAGATGCGCGGTGACGGTGAGCTTCAGCGGCTTGGAAGATGAGTTTTCGAGATAGACGGCGTCTTTGATCTGCGCGGAAGTTTTGCCGAGATCGACATCGGAGCGGATCTGCTGGCGGCGGATCAGGACGCCATCGCTTTCTGCGAGCCAGACGTCGCGTACGATGCCGCCGTAATGCCACCAGTCATACCAGATGTTGCCGCCGGGTTTCAGTTTAAGCGCGAGATTGGGGATGCTGGTTTCGGTGGGGCGATTGTCGAGTTCGACGGCGATGATGTTCTGGCCGGCCTTGAGCAGTTTGGTGATGTCGAAGAAATATTCGGTGTGGCCGCCTTCGTGTTTGCCGGCTTCAACGCCGTTGACCCAGACGCTGGAAAGATAAAAAGTTGCGGCGAAATGAAGTTCGACGTGTTTTTGTGGGGCCAGGGCGGGTAGATCGAACGTGCGGAAATACCAGGCGATGCCTTCGAAGTCGTCGTACTTGCCAATGTTCCAGGTGTGAGGGACACGAACGGATTCGGTGCCAGCGGGAACGGTCTTGAACCAGCTCAGGGATTCGCCTTCGGATTTTGGATCGGTGTGGAATTGCCAGCTCCCGTTCAGGTCGGTTTTTTCCTTGGCGCGGAGAAGAGCAGGGAAAGTCGCGGCGAAGAGTATCGCCAAGCAGAGTGAACGAATGCGTCGGAAAGATGATGGAGGGCGAGTCATGAGTTCTCCCTGGGAAGAGTAAGTAAAGGCGCGGAATGTAAACGCTATCATAAGCCTGGAGAGGCTTCGCGGCAACTTCTTGAACGCGAGCGCTGAGGCGATGTGAATCGGAGCGGCCAGCGACGGAGGAGCCGGTTTCAACGATCGCGTAAAGGCCAAGCTCCCGGAATTCATAGCGGAATCCACTGTTATTGGTTAGAATCCGCACCAGCAAGGTTAATTCCGGGCATAGGCAATTCCAGCAGTGCTTAGCCGCGTTGCAGGTGATTCAACGGAACGAGCCGGTGAACGATGGCACAAGAAAGCTTCCAGAGCGCGGCATTCCGGCCAGACGCGAATTCAATTTCAGAAATACATGTGCTGTGGTTAACGGCGGGGCTTAGCTGCGACGGCGACACCATTGCCGTGACTGCGGCAACGCAACCTAGTATCGAGGATCTGGCGCTCGGAGCTTACCCCTGGGTTCCCAAAATCAAGTTGCACAATCCCTTTTTGGCTTATGAAAACGGAGATGAGTTTGTCCGGCACTTTCGCGAAGGCGCCGAAGGAAAGCTTGGTCCGTTCATTCTGGTGGTGGAAGGCTCGATTCCAAACGAAAAAAACAAGGCGGAAGGATATTGGGCGAGTTTCGGAACTGATGATGTTGCAGGACAGCCGATTACAACTTGTGAATGGATCGATCGACTTTCGCCGAAAGCCTGGGCGGTGGTGGCCGCAGGCACTTGCGCGACGTACGGAGGGATTCATGCGATGGAAGGGAATCCGACGGGCGCGATGGGCTTGGCGGATTATCTGGGATGGAACTGGAAGTCGAACGGAAAAATTCCAATCGTTTGCGTTCCTGGCTGTCCGGTGCAGCCGGACAATTTCATGGAAGTGCTGCTGTACCTATTGAATATGGCGGCGGGCCGCGCGCCGATGATTCCGCTGGATGAGGCGCTGCGGCCGACGTGGCTGTTCGGATCGACGGTTCATGAGGGATGCGATCGCGGAGGATACTACGAGCAAGCGCAATTCGCGGACGAATATGGAGCACCGACTTGCATCGTGAAATTAGGATGCTGGGGGCCGGTGGTGAACTGCAATGTTGGGAAGCGAGGATGGATGGGAGGAATCGGCGGCTGCCCCAACGTGGGAGGAATTTGTATCGGGTGTACGATGCCAGGATTTCCGGATAAATTTATGCCGTTCATGAACCAGCCGCCGGGGTCGCTGCTGTCATCTTCCGCGGTGATGACATATGGGAGGGCGATTCACGCGCTGCGAAAGTTTACGCAGGGCTCGTTGAATAAAGAGCCGGCGTGGCGAAGGCGTGCACAGGAATGAACAAAGTTGGCGAGGCAACAGGAACGAGCAAGGACGAATCGATAGTAGCAGGCGACGAGCGAATACGGATTGTGAACGAGCGGGAAGACGAGAACGGATGAGGCAAGCAATGGCTGCGAATTCCGTGAACCGAGGGGATGCGGGGCTGTTCAGCGCCGACGCGTCTGCGACCGAGATGCAATACGGAAGCCTGTCTGAAGCAGAACTGGCGCTGAGCCAACTGGCCGAAGTGTTCTCGCAACAACAGAGCGAGAGTTTAGGAACCACGATCGATTTCAAATTGCCGTCTGGAGAAAATGTAGAAATTTCAGAAGATTCAGATTCGCCGGTTTTGAATGTAGAAGCAAAATACCGCGCCCTGGTGGAACAGATTCCGGCGGTAGTGTTCATGGCTTATTTAGACAAGGGGATCGGCGAGGCTTATGTCAGTCCGCAAATCGAAGCGGCACTGGGATTCTCGCAAAGCGAGTGGCTGGAGGATCCGGTGCGCTGGTACCAGCAGGTGCATCCGGATGACAAAGCGCGATGGAGTGTGGAAGCGGCGGAGATGTTCCTCTCGGGGAAACCGCTGCGTTCGGCGTATCGAGTGATCGCGCGTGATGGAAAAGTTTTATGGTTTCAATGCGAAGCAAAAATGATCCGGCGGCCGGATGGACGGCCGTGGTTTATTCACGGAGTTGGTTTTGACATCACCGATTTGAAGATCGCGCAAACCGCACTGGAAGAGGAACGCAGACTGCTTTCGGCGATTCTAGACACGGTGGGAGCGCTGGTGGTGGTGTTAGATCCGGACGGAAGGATCGTGAGGTTCAACCGGTTGTGGGGCGAAACAACCGGAATGGAAGCCGAGCAAATGGAAGGGAAGTTGATTTGGGAGCTGTTGCCGCTTCCTGAGGACGGCGAACATTTTCGGGGAGTGTTTGCGTCGGCTAAAGAAGGAGCGCTAGTTCACGGAAGTGAAAGCTTGTGGGTTCGCCCGGATGGAGAAACGCGGTTTATTTCGTGGGCGATTACGGTTTTGAAGGGGCCGGACGGAAGTACGGCGCACGTGGTAGTGACTGGGATGGATGTCACCGAGCGCCGCAAGATGGAACAGACGGTGCTTGAGATCAGTGCGCGAGAACAGCGGCGAATCGGGCAGGACCTTCACGACGACCTGGGTCAACACTTAACAGGCATCGCGTTCCTAAGCAAGGTTATGGCGCAACGGCTGTCCGAACGGTCGTACGTGGAATCGAAAGAAGCGGAAAAAATTGTGCGGCTGGTAAATCAAGCGATTGAGAAAACCCGCGAGCTGGCGCATGGGTTGTTACCGGTGGTGTCGGAGGGACACGGCTTAATGTCCGCGCTGGAACGGTGGGCTGACGAAGCGCGCGACGTTTGTCATGTTGACTGCCGTTTCGAATGCGCGATTCCGGTGCTGATTGATGATGTCAGCGTGGCGACGCACTTGTATCACATCGCGCAAGAGGCCGTGAACAACGCTATTAAACATGGCCGGGCACAAGTCATCACCATACGGCTGGCCGCGGATGGGGCAACCGGAACGCTGATTATTGATGACGACGGGTCCGGTTACAAAGGAGCGCCAGCGAAACACGGTCAGGGCCTTGGAATCATGAGCCACCGGGCGAACATGATGGGCGGCTCACTCGACATTCGTTCGTTGTTCCCGCAGGGCACTCGGGTTACTTGTATGTTTCCAGTTAGGGCAGGTGGTTTTCGTGAGGTGAATGATGCTGACACGCGGCCAATCCAATCAGTCCCGGCGAAACCGAATCTTCCTGATTGACGATCATCCGATTGTGCGGCAGGGACTCGCGCTATTAATCAATCGTGAGGTGGAGCTGGAAGTATGCGGGGAGGCGCAGGACGCAGCAACCGCGCTTTCGAAGTTTGCAGCCTGCGAGCCGGATCTGATCATTCTGGATATCTCGCTGAATGGGCCGGACGGCCTGGACCTGCTGAAGACCATCCGACTGAAAGATTCGCATGTGCCGGTGCTGGTGTTGTCGATGCATGATGAATCGACTTACGCGGAGCGCGCTTTGCGAGCTGGGGCCAACGGCTACATCATGAAGCATGAGGCAGCAGAAAAAGTGCTGGTGGCGATCCGACGGATTCTGGTAGGCGAAGTTTATCTTAGCGAGCGGCTTACAAATAAGATGCTGCAACAAATCGTGCGGGGCAGCGATTCGACCAGCCAGTCGCCGATGTCCATGCTGAGCGACCGCGAGCTTGAGATTTACCGGCTAATCGGATCCGGCCACGCGACCCGGCAAATTGCCGACGAGCTGCATATTAGTGTGAAGACGGTGGAGTCGTACCAGGCGCACATAAAGGTTAAGCTATCGCTGCGAAGTGCCAGGGAATTAGTGCAACACGCCATTGAATGGACGGTGACGGAAAAAGCCGGAGCGGCTTGAGTATGAATGCCGCGTAAAAAGGTGAAGCACTATCGGGGAATTCCTGATGCTCCGCGAGGGAATATTCCCTGTCCGCAATAGATGAGATTTCCGCTAGAGAATTCAGCCCTGCCCTGCTTGTTCCTTACTTAATCAAGATGTATCCACGTAACGTGAGCTTTATCACATTTTGAATGAGACTTCAGTTTTTCGATTCCCAGGATTTGTTCCTCTACAGCCCAGCATTTCGGTTCAACGGAGAGGCCGCAAGGCGCAACTGGTTGAGACTTAGACGAAAAGCGTCACGATGAATTGTCGGGACGCGAAGGAGAACCCGCAATGGCAGGAGAAACAGTACCTTACGGGCGGAAAACGCAGGTGGCTCCGGCAGTCGCCGAGATTCACATTGTGTGGATGACCTCGGGGCTGGGGTGCGATGGCGATTCAGTGTCGATAACGGCAGCAATGCAGCCGAGTATTGAGGATGTGGCATTGGGAGCAATCCCAGGCTTGCCGAAGGTGCATATCCACAACCCGGTAATTGCGTACGAAAACGGAGACGACTTTCTGAAGTACTGGTATCTCGCAGAGCAAGGACGCCTTGATCCGTTCGTTCTGGTGGTGGAAGGGTCGATTCCGAACGAGAAAATTAAGAAGGAAGGGTATTGGGCGGCGCTTGGGACAGATCCCAAGACCGGGCAACCGATCACCACCAATGAGTGGATTGATCGCTTGTCGCCCAAGGCGCTGGCGATTGTCGGCTGCGGGACTTGTGCTACCTACGGCGGCATTCACGCAATGCAGGGTAATCCAACCGGCGCGATGGGCTTGGCGGACTATTTGGGATGGGGATGGAGGTCGCGGGCTGGGGTTCCGATTGTGAATGTGCCTGGCTGCCCGGTTCAGCCCGACAACTTCATGGAAACGCTGCTGTATCTCCTGTACCAAGTGGCGGGCTTGGCGCCGATGATACCGCTGGACGACGAACTGCGTCCGACGTGGCTATTTGGAAAGACGGTGCACGAAGGATGCGACCGGGCGGGTTATTACGAGCAGGGTGACTTTGCGACGGAGTACGGCTCGTCAAAGTGCATCGTGAAGCTTGGTTGTTGGGGCCCGGTTGTGAATTGCAACGTTCCGAAGCGCGGGTGGATGGCCGGCATCGGAGGCTGCCCGAACGTGGGTGGGATTTGCATCGGCTGCACCATGCCAGGCTTTCCAGACAAATTTATGCCGTTCATGGATGAGCCACCGGGCGGAAAGCTGTCTTCGACGGCCGTCGGTGTGTACGGCCGCGCGATAAGCGCGATGCGCAAGTTCACAAAAGATGCGTTAAACAAGGAACCGAAGTGGCGTCATCCAAGGGCTGAGCTGACGACCGGCTACAGTCCGCGGGCTTAGGAATCGGCGAAACTCTGCGAAAGTAAAGGAGCCATCAGAATGAGTACTACGCTTCCCGCAACTGGCAGTCAGAAATCGGCGCCGACGAAATCGCGCAATCTGGTCGAGAAGAACTGGGATCCGATTACCCGAATTGTCGGCAGTTTGGGGATTTTTACGAAGATTGATTTTGAAAATCGTCAGGTGGCCGAGTGTCACAGCACTTCCTCGATCTTTCGCGGATATAGCATTTTTATGAAGGGCAAGGACCCGCGGGACGCACACTTTATCACCAGCCGCATCTGCGGCATCTGCGGTGACAACCACGCGACCTGCGCGACGTACGCGCAGAACATGGCGTTTGGAGTGCGCCCACCGGCACTGGGCGAATGGATTGTCAATCTCGGCGAAGCCGCCGAGTACATGTTTGACCACAACATTTTCCAAGACAATCTGGTCGGCGTGGATTTCTGCGAGCAAATGGTGAAGGAGACGAACCCGTCGGTGTACGCAAAGGCGGAAAAAACCGCGTCGCCGCATGCCAATCTGCACGGATTCCGGACCATCGCCGATATCATGAAGGCGCTCAATCCGTTTTCGGGTTCGTTTTACCTTGAGGCGTTGCAGATGAGCCGCATGACCCGCGAGATGTTTTGCCTGATGGAAGGACGTCACGTGCATCCGTCGACGCTGTATCCGGGCGGTGTTGGAACCGTGCCGACGATTCAGCTGTTTACCGACTATCTGGTTCGACTGATGAAGTACGTCGAGTTCATGAAGAAGGTGGTGCCGCTGCACGATGACTTGTTCGATTTCTTCTACGAAGCGCTACCCGGATATGAAGAGGTCGGACGGCGGCGGGTGTTGCTCGCCTGCTGGGGTTCATTCAACAATCCCGACGTTTGCGATTACACCTACAAGCGGATGACCGAGTGGGGGCGCGGCATGTATGTAACGCCCGGAGTGGTGGTTGATGGGCAGCTGGTAACGACGGACCTGGTGGACATCAACCTTAATATCCGAATCCTGCTCGGAAGTTCGTACTACGAGGACTGGGGGGATGAGCGGACGTTTGTGAAGCAAGATCCTCTGGGAAACCCGGTGGACCAGAAGCACCCGTGGAATCAAACCACGCTGCCGCGGCCGCAAAAGCGCGATTTTGGCGGCAAGTACACGTGGGTGATGTCGCCGCGGTGGTACGACAAACGCACCAAGGATCATCTGGCGCTGGACACTGGTGGAGGCCCGATCGCGCGCTTGTGGGCGACGGCACTCGCCGGAATCGTGGACATCGGATACATCAAGGCGACAGGCCATAGCGTAAAGATTTACCTGCCCAAGACGGTATCGCTGCCGGAAGTTGAATTCGAATGGAAAATACCGAAGTGGAGCAACGCGATCGAGCGGGATCGCGCGCGCACCTACTTCCAGGCGTATTCAGCATCGGCAGCGTTGTATTTCGTCGAACAGGCATTGCGCGAACTGCATGCGGGACGGACGAAAACCTGGAACGACTTTAAAGTTCCGGAAGACGCAATCGGGTGCGGATTCCACGAAGCGGTACGCGGCGTACTGTCGCATCACGTCGTAATCAAAGAGGGCAAGATCGCCAACTACCATCCGTATCCGCCGACACCGTGGAACGCGAATCCCCGGGACATTTACGGAACGCCCGGGCCGTACGAAGATGCGGTGCAGAATACGCCGATCTTCGAAGAAAACGGGCCGGACAAATTCAAGGGCATTGACATCATGCGCGCCGTGCGGAGCTTCGATCCGTGCCTGCCCTGCGGCGTACACATGTACCTAGGCAACGGCAAGACGCTCGAGACGGTGCACTCGCCGATGTTTGGAGTACAGCCGTAACGGTTGTTAATCCATCCAAACGCGCTGGTACGGGGCGCTGAGGCGACGCGCCCCGTATCCGCCAAGGGGACTCATGGGAGAAGACAAGGCGTTCCAAAGCAGCATGCAGAAGATCGAGGAGCTGATTGGGACGTTGGATAGGGCTGCCGATCCGGCGCTGCGTTCCGCGGCCAAGGAGCTGGTGTCTGCGCTGATGGAAGTGCACGGCGCCTGTCTGGCGCGCATGCTGGATGTATTGAATAGAAGCGGAGAAACGGGCCAAGAGGCTATCAAGACTTACGCCGGTGATCCGCTGATCCGCAATTTGTTGATTTTGTACGAACTGCATCCGGTGGAATTCGAGGTTCGGGTCGCGGAAGCGGTGGGGAAATTTAAGAATTCACACGCAGCGGCTGGCGCGACTGTGGAGTTGCTGAGCACCGAACGCGGGAATATCCACGTACGCTATTCGAGCGAAAGCAAAGGGTGCGGCGCAGGAGCGCTGAAGGCGAGTATTGAAGGCGTGCTGTTAGACGCGGCGCCGGATGCCAGTGGCATATTCGTGGAAGACGCCAGCCCAGCGCCAACGCAATCGTTTGTGCCGCTGAGCGCGCTGACGGTGGCTGGTTTCCCCGCTGAAGCCGGACGGAGTTCGAATCGAGCATGAATTCAGGGCCCACACCTTCGCTCGACGGAAGCGCGTCCTTCCTGAAACAGTTCGTGAAACGGCGGCAATCCGCCGAGCGGTGTGAACTATGTGGCAACTCAGTTCCTGCGAGTCACCAGCATCTTCTGGAAATAGCCTCGCGTCGATTGCTGTGCGCGTGTGAAGCATGCGCAATGCTGTTCAGCGCTCAGGCAACAATGAAGTACCGGCGAGTGCCGCGGCGCAATCTTGCGCTGCCGAGTTTTCAGATGACGGATGCGCAGTGGGAAGGGCTCAATATCCCGATCAATATGGCGTTCTTTTTCTTCAGCACGCCGACCAGCCGGGTTGAAGTCATGTATCCGAGTCCGGCCGGAGCGACGGAAGCGATGGTATCGCAGGAAGCGTGGACCGAAATCGTGGCTGCGAATCCGGTGTTGTCTACGCTGGAGCCGGACGTGGAGGCGTTGCTGGTCAATCGAGTGGGGCATGCTCGCGAGGGCATGGCGGCGGAATATTTCGTGGTACCGGTCGACGAGTGCTTCAAGCTGGTTGGACTGATCCGATTGCATTGGAAGGGCCTCTCAGGGGGCACAGAGGTCTGGGTAGAGATTGGGCGATTTTTCACCGAGTTACGGGAGAAATCTCGCGTGGTTTCAGGGGCCGCACATGCCTGACCTGAATTTTTCAGTATTGGGTGCGGCTCCGGTGCAGTTTGCCGCGGTGCCGATGCTGGGATTCCGCCTGGGCGTTACCAATCGCGATCCACAGGAGACGATTTGTACGGTTGCGCTGCGGTGCCAGATTCAGCTGGATGTTGCGCGGCGCCACTATTCGGCGGAGGAGCAAGCAAGTCTTAAGGATTTGTTCGGGACACCAGAGCGTTGGGGACAAACGCTGAAGAACATGCTTTGGACCCACGCCAGCGTGGTGGTGCCACAGTTCACGGGCGGCACGGAAGTGCAACTTCAGGTGCCGTGTACGTTCGACTTCAATGTTGCCGCTACTAAGTATTTTCACGGTTTGACAGAAGGTGATCTTCCCCTGAATTTTCTTTTCAGCGGGACGACGTTTTACCGGGATGCGGAAGGAGCGGTGCAGGTCGCTCCAATCTCGTGGGACAAGGAATCGCGGTTCCGGTTGCCGCTGGCATCGTGGCGGGAAGTGATTGATGTGTTTTATCCGAACACGGCCTGGATGTGTTTGCGGCGGGATGTGTTTGAGCGGCTTTACAGGCAAAAGGTGGAGAACGGAATCACCAGTTGGGAACAACTGATGGAAGAATTGCTGGCGGCGCAGAACGAGACGGTGCGCTCATGAGCATGTCACGGGTGGATGCCATTGCCAACGCGGTGCTGTACGAAGGCTTTATGTTGTACCCGTACCGGGCGTCGGCGATAAAGAATCAGCAGCGGTTCAATTTTGGGGTGGTGGTGCCAGAAGCGAAACCACGGCCGAGCATCAGTAGTGAACTCTCGCGCATTACGACCGAGTGCCTGTTGCGCGGAAATGACGAATCGCAGATTGATATTGAGGTACGGTTCCTGCAATTGGTGCAGCGCGACTGTGAAATACCGGGCAATAGCGAGTCGGATGCTGGAAAGACCAGAGGCAATTTTGTTCGAGTTGAAAAGGCCGAAGTGAATGAGCGCGTATTGTCTTCCTGGCAGGAAGCAATTGAACAGCGTGTAGGCGTTGGCCCTCTCGCGATCTTGGCGTTGCTGAATGGGCCCATAAGAAAAGAGCTTAATTTCGGCGCTGTGCGCGAAACGGAACCGATTTACGATCAGGACGGCGATTTAGCCGCGCGGTTCGTGCGTCATCGCGAACCGCTGTGCGGGTATCTGGAAGTGCGAGTTGTTTGCATCGCCGCCGATTTATTCAAGATCGAGGCGAGCATTGTGAATACGTCGGCGCTTTCAGATGCGGCGGGGGCGAGTCACGAAACCGCGATGTTGAGTTCTTTTCTTTCGACACACAAAGTGTTGCGTTGCAAAGGAGCCGCGTTTATTTCGCTGACTGACCCTCCGAGCGAGCTGCAGGAATTTGCAGCCGGTTGCAAGAACACGGGCACCTGGCCGGTGCTGGCTGGAGAAGTGCACTCCAGCGCCGATGTGTTGCTATCGTCACCGATTATTCTGTATGACTACCCGGAGATCGCGCCGGAAAGCGCGGGCGAACTCTTCGACGGCACGGAGATCGATGAGATTCTGGCGCTGCGAATTTTGACTATGACCGACGACGAGAAACGCGAAATGCGATCAGTGGACGACCGCACCCGCGCAATTCTGGAGCGCACTGAATTGTTGCCGCCCGAGCACTTCATGAAGCTGCATGGTGCGATGCGCGCGCTGGCTCCGGCGGAAAAGGAGCGATCATGAACGAGTTCGAATGGCGGCTCCTGGAGGATCGTTTGCCGGCCGACCGAATTGTGATCGAAGGCGTGGAAGTGAAACCCGGCGATGCGGTGCGACTACGTCCGAAATCCGGCGGAGACATCATGGACCTCGCGCTGGCGGGGAAAATCGCCAGCGTTGCGGCAATCGAGCAGGACTACGAGGGCAAGTTTCACCTTGCGGTGGTGATCAACGAAGATCCCGGCAAGGATTTAGGTTTGCTTCGTCAGCCCGGGCACCAGTTTTTCTTTGAGCCCGACGAAGTGGAGCCATACACACCAGCAGAGCTGGCCTCTAGTGAAGCGAAAAGCCATCCGAAATTGCTAGTCGCCGGTATCGGGAATATTTTCCTGGGGGATGATGGTTTCGGCGTAGAAGTAATTAAAAGGTTGCAAGGACGGGTGTTTCCTTCAGAAGTGAAGATAGCTGACTTTGGCATTCGCGGATTCGACCTGGCGTACGCTTTGTTAGAGGATTATGAAACCGCAATTCTGATCGATGCTTGTCCGCGGGGAGACGTTCCGGGAACGCTGTACGTCATTGAGCCGGACCTTGAATCCTTGCCGGCGACGGACGAATCACGGCCGCTATTTGACGCTCACAGCATGAATCCGATGAACGTACTGCGGCTAGCCAAGTCGCTAGGCGCCAGCGGATTTAACAAACGAATACTACTTCTTGGATGCGAGCCGTTGACGTTCGGGCCGGAGGAAGGCCAGTTAGGATTGAGCGATGAGGTAAGCGCGGGCGTGGACGGTGCGGTCGTGCTACTGAATTCCTTAATTTCTCGGATCCTAACGGGTGAAAGCCCAGGGTCAGTTGAATAAATACGTAACTTAGAGGGAGAAAATATGGGAACATTAGATACGAATCGGGGAAGTGAACACCATACAAAAGAAGCGGTTGATATGGACACCCTGTATTTTCTGGGTGGCATCGCACTATGCGTGTTCGGCGCAGGTCTGGTGCTCTCCAACCCGACGGTAAAACAATATCTTGGCAAGGCCGGAGTTGGGAACGTCATGGGCGACATGATGCCCGACATCGAGCGGTATCTGCGAATCCGAGCGATGTAGGGCATTTGGTGTTTGCGGTGCGATTGTGCCGTAAGGGCTGATGCAAGAATCGCAAAGAGTACCCGAGGCATGATGACCAGGCCTAATGCTAAAGGAGCTTGCGAATGCCAGCACGCCAAAAGTTTGTAATCGATTCAGCCGCCAGCCGATTCACAGTAAAAGCAGTTGCGACCGGAATGACTGCGGGGCTCGGACACAATCCGACGATCGCCATCCGTGAGTTTAGTGGGCAGGTGGAATTTGAGCCGGAAACGCTGAACGCCGCTAGCGTAGGCGTAACGGTGAAATCAAACTCGCTTAGAGTACAAGACGAAATGCGCGACGATGACCGGCGCATGCTCGAGCGAATCATGAACGAGGAAGTGCTGGTGAGCTCGAAATACCCGGAAGTGATTTTTCAAAGTGGCGATATCAGGGCAATGAAAATGTCGGATGGAGTGTATAAGGCGGAGATTCACGGCAAATTGACGTTGAATGGCGTCACGCGCAGGCAGGACGTGACGGCTCAAGTCGCCGTTGGGCCCTACAATCTTCGCGCGAATGGGAACTTTGAGGTTCGGCAGTCGGAATTCGATATTCACAAGGTCAACGTGGCAAACGGAGCTCTCTCGCTTCGCGATGAGCTTAAGTTTGCCTTCTTTATCGTGGCTAAATTGCAGGAATGAGAGTGGTTTATGGGTACAGGAGTTTCGATGCTCCGTGAACTATCTGCGGCCCGATACGCGGTAGATCCTCGACTTAGCCGGTTCACTGTGCGGGTGACTTCTGGCGGTCCGCTGGCCAAGCTCGGCCATAATCCTGCGATCTCCATTTCAGACTTTTCGGGCGAGATCGAATGTGTGCGAGAGAAGCTTGACGAGTCTTATTTTTCGGTCGGAATTCACGCCAAGTCACTGGTGGTTGTTGAAGACATGAGCGAGAGCGACCGCGCGGAAATTCAGGCGACAATGTTGAGGGATGTGCTGGAGATCGAAAAGTTTCCGGAGATTGCGTTCACAAGCAGCTCAATAGTTGCCGAGCAAGTTCTTGAGGGTCTATTTCGTATTGGCGTTACCGGCAATTTGACGCTGCACGGAGTTGTTCGGCGGCTGCAATTTACGTCACAAGTCGCGTTTGTTGGTGACTCGTTGCGGGCTTCCGGTGATTTTACGATCTTGCAGACCGACTACAACATTAAGTTGTATTCGGTAGCGGTGGGTGCGTTGAAACTGAAAGATGAACTTAGATTTACGTTTGATATCGTGGCGAAAAGAGCTGTTTAGCTATGCATGAAAAAGAACAAGAACTTCGCACCGGTACAGGGGGATGCCGCATGTGTCTCGCGATTCCAGGGAAGATTATCGAAGTTTCGGCAGGCGAACGGAGCACGGCATTAATCGATGTGGTCGGGGTTCGGCGCCGAGTGGATTTGGGATTGTTGCAGGACGACGCGCCGATCGCTGGCGACTGGGTACTGATACACGTGGGATTCGCGATGAGCAAGATCAGCGAGGCTGAGGCTCTCGACCAGATGCATACTTTCTCGTTATTGGGAGAGGCAGAAGCGGCGCTGGAGGAAGTCACCGGATATAGTGACGATGATGCCCGCGAGAGTGGGCAAGCGGAACCGAAATCGCACGCCGCAGGGTTGTAGACTCGCTCGGCTTGTTAGGTTTGGCCGCAATTCGCTTGGGGTCATGCAATGAAATTTGTGGATGAATTCCGGGAACCGCATCTAATCACCAAGGCTGCGGAAGAAATTCGCCGACTCGCCGATCCCAAACGTCATTACCGAATCATGGAAGTTTGCGGCGGCCACACCCACGCGATTTATCGGTTCGGCTTGAAGGACATTCTTCCGGAAAACATTGAGCTAATTCACGGACCGGGTTGCCCGGTTTGTGTTTTGCCGATGGGTCGAATTGACGATGGCCTGGCGATTGCCGATGATTCCACCGTAATCTTTGCGGCATTCGGCGACATGATGCGCGTTCCCGGAACGCATGGCAGTCCGCTTGAGCACAAAGCACGCGGCAAGGACGTTCGCATCGTGTATTCACCGACCGACGCAATCAAGCTGGCCCATTCGAACCCGGATAAACACGTGGTATTTTTCGCGATTGGTTTTGAAACAACCGCTCCTTCCACGGCTTTGACGCTGATCCGCGCGAAAGCACTCGGGTTGAAGAATTTTTCGGTGTTCTGTAATCACGTGACGATCATTCCGGCGATTCGCGCGATTCTGGATTCGCCGGACATGCGCCTTGACGGTTTTATCGGGCCGGGACATTGTTCGACAGTGATCGGTTGCAGGCCTTACGAGTGGATCGCGCAGGATGAGCACAAGCCGATCGTGGTCTGCGGGTTTGAACCGCTTGACCTGCTGCAATCGATTGTGATGTTGTTGCGCCAGCTTCGCGATGGCGAAGCGAAGGTCGAAAACCAGTACAAGCGGGTGGTTCCATGGGAAGGGAACCGAGCCGCGTTGAAAGCGATGGCGCAGGTCTTTAAGTTGCGTCCGTATTTCGAGTGGAGAGGGCTAGGCTTTATTTCGCAGTCGGCGTTGCAAATCCGCGAAGAATTCGCCGAGTGGGACTCCGAACAGCGATTCACGGTGCCGGGCGTGCGAGTTACCGATCCAAAAGCGGCGCAATGCGGCGAAGTTCTTAAGGGCGTACTGAGACCGTCACAGTGCAAGCTGTTTGGAAACGAGTGCACGCCGGAGCATCCTGTTGGCGCACTTATGGTTTCCTCGGAAGGATCATGCGCGGCGTATTTCAATTACCAGCATCGCAAGACTCTGGTGCCGTTGACGATGAGCATCTCGGCGTGAGCGCGAGTCAGGCTCCGGCAAACGTGGCGATTCGCTTTCGCGACAAGCAGATCGAGATGGCTCATGGAGCTGGCGGAAAAGCCAGCCGCAGACTCATTGAGGGCCTCATCGCTCCGATTCTCTGTGCGAGTGCTTCCGGGCCGCTTACGGATGCTGCTTATGTAAACGTGGGAGGCGGTCGCATCGCCGTAACCGCGGACGGATTCGTGGTCAATCCGCTCCGCTTTCCCGGTGGCTCGATTGGCGAACTTGCGGTAAACGGCACCGTGAATGATCTCGCGGTCTCCGGAGCGCATGCAGAAGTCCTGTTGGTCACTTTGGTATTGGAAGCAGGACTGGAAACCAGCGTTTTGGAAGCAGAGATTCGCGCCATGGCGCAAGCCGCGGAGCGTGCGGGTGTGGTGATTGTCGGCGGCGACACCAAGGTCGTCGAGCACGGCAAAGCGGACAAAATGTATATCAGCACCACGGGAATTGGCCGGAGTCTGCCGGGAGTTCGTGTTGACGCGTCTTCGATTCGCGCAGGCGACAAGATTCTGCTCTCTGGCCCAATTGGCGATCACGGAATCACTATTTTGCTGGCCCGCGGCGAGCTGGAGTTGGAAGCCGATCTGCGTTCCGATACCAGGTCGGTACTTCCGTTGGTGGAATCCATGGTTGCAGCTTGCGGACCCGGCATTCGCTGGATGCGTGATCCAACGCGCGGGGGCGTCGCGACTTCCCTCAATGAGGTTGCCCGTGATTGCGGTCTCGGCGTGGTTCTGCAAGAAGATCTGATTCCGTTGCGCGACGAAGTCCGTGGGGCTTGCGAGCTACTCGGTCTCGACCCGCTGCACATCGCCAACGAGGGGCAATTCATCGCGATCGTGAGCGCGGAATCGGCAGATCAGGCGCTTGCTGCGTTGCGCGGTTGCGAAGGGGGCGAGGGCGCCGTAGTTGTAGGCGAGATAAGCGGACAACCCGCCGGCACTGTGTTGGTAAGCACTGAATATGGTGGCAGTCGTGTGATAGATATGCTGGTAGGCGATCCACTGCCGAGAATTTGTTAGACAAACATCATGCCCACTGTGTGCAATCTTGCTTCGCACATCGAACAGCGCTTGCTGGCGCGCGATGCCATTACCAATTCATTTTTCGCCGTAGAAGCTGCTCCGCTTGCTCTTGCCTGCCGTGAAATGTCGGAGCGATTTCTACGCGGCGGCCGGCTTTTGGCGTTCGGACGAGGACCGTTTGCAACCGACGCGCAGCATGTCTCCGTTGAATTCGTACACCCGGTAATCGTTGGCAAGCGGGCCCTCCCGGCCCTTGATCTTTCCATGTGTTTTCGCCCATGGCTGGAAGCGTTGTTGCGACCTGACGATATCGTGATGGGTTTCGCGCCGGTCGGAGGCGATTCGGAAATAGACGATGCCCTTCTACTTGCGCGCGGCCGCGGTGCGATGACGTTTGCACTTCCCGGGACCGATGGCTCGTACTGCATGCGGCCGTGCACCGACGATCCGTTTCCGCACCAGGAGATCGTGGAAATCCTCTATCACACGCTGTGGGAAACCGTGCACGTGTTTTTCGAGCATCGCGAACTCGGTCACGACGTCGGCGACGCGGAGTTTTTGTACCCATTTCTGGGGCGCGAGAAGCAGGAAACCAGCGGCATTCTCGAACAAGTTGCCAGTTCCATTCGAATGAAAGCGGCGGACGATGTGCGGCTGAGGTCCCAAGTGATTCGAACCGAATCTGAGCGTATTTCCGCCGCGGTACTGGCGACGCGCGAACGCATCGCAGCCGGCGGCAAGCTGATTATTTTCGGGAATGGCGGTTCGGCGACGGATGCCAATGACTTCGCAATCGACTGCGTTGCGCCACCCGCGGGGTTTGATCCCATTCCAGCAATCTCGCTGTCGTCGGAACCCGCGAATATCACGGCAATTGCCAACGATGTAGGGACTGAGCTGATTTTCCTGCGGCAATTGGTGGCGCACGCGAGACCTCAGGACGTTGTCGTGGTCATCTCGACCAGCGGCGGGTCGCGCAATCTTGTTGCGGCTTTGGCCCAGGCCCGAAAAATGGGGTTACTGTGCGTGGCACTTCTTGGATATGACGGTGGCGAGATCAAGCGTCAAGGACTTGCAGATTTTCCGATCGTCGTCGAGGCCGATTACATCCCTCGAATTCAGGAAGTCCAGGCGTCGATTTACCATACGATGCGCGAAGCGCTGGAGGTCGCGCGTCACCATGTCTAATCGCGAACTTTTCGGTTCTTCACGGTGCCCACACACGCAAGAGATGCGCGACTGGCTGGAGTTGCAGGGAAGGGAATTCGTCGAATATGACGTGGAGGCCGACGCTGAAGCGCGCCAACGGTTCAAGGCCCTGCCCGGGGCTCCGAGCACGGTTCCGGTACTAGTCGAAGGCGGAAAGGTTGTTCAGGTTGGCTGGCAGGGACGAGGCTGCATGATTGTTTAAGGATCGAAATTTGTGACCAGTGCATGCTCCATTCGAGTTCGCGGTGTGGTGCAAGGAGTAGGATTTCGCCCTTTTGTATTTCGTGTCGCAAAGGAAAATTTGCTACATGGCTGGGTTGCGAACGACGCTGACGGCGTGGAAATTCTGCTTGAAGGCGAAGATCAAGGTGTAGAAGCATTCGTACGAACGCTGCGAACTCAGCCGCCGCCCTCGGCACAAATCGCGACCGTCGAAGTGCTAACCATATCCCCGAGCGGACTCTCGGATTTCACCATCCGCAGCAGTTCGCGCGGCGAGCGCCCAAGCGCGAGAATCTGTCCGGACCTCCCGGTCTGCGAAACATGTCTTGCGGAACTTGCGAACCCCGAAGATCCGCGCTTTGCATATCCGTACATCAATTGCACCGATTGTGGGCCGCGTTACTCAGTGATTTTAGATCTGCCATACGATCGCGTTCGAACCACCATGAAATCGTGGCCATTGGATCAACTGTGCAGCGGGCAGTACTACGATTCAACGGGCCGGCGTTTCCATGCTCAGCCGGTAGCTTGCCCGTCGTGTGGTCCGGCATATTTCTTTCGGTCGGGAACCGAAACTATTGTCGGGAGTGCCGGGAGTATTCGCCGCGCCGCGGAACTTTTACGTTCCGGCGTCGTCGTTGCGATTAAGGGCATCGGCGGATATCACGTAGCGTGCGACGCGCGCAACGAATCCGCCGTTGAAGCATTGCGAGCTCGGAAATTTCGAAAAGAGAAGCCATTTGCGGTGATGGTTAAGGACCTTGCCACGGCGCACTCGATCGCACTCATCGATACGGACGCCGCGATATTGATGCAGTCTGCAGCGCGGCCGATCACACTCGTGCCTGTCCGCAGCGAGCTTTCCGGCATCGCACCTGGAAATCGCGAAATTGGAATCATGCTGCCGTATGCGCCGCTGCATCATTTGCTTTTCGCGGCAGGCGCGCCGAAGATACTGGTGATGACCAGCGGCAATCGATCGAGTGAGCCCATCGCGTACGAAGACGATGATGCCGAGCGACGGTTGGCCGGAATTGCGGATGCTTTTCTGATTGGCGAACGTCCGATTGCTCGCCGCGTCGATGATTCGGTGGTTCGTGCGGGAATCGCTGGGTCCAGCATTCTTAGACGTTCCCGCGGGTATGCCCCGTCGCCGGTTGCCACTCTGCCCACGACCCGTCCGATTCTTGCCGTCGGCGCCGACTTGAAAAATGCCATAACCCTGGTGGTGGACGGCCAGGCATTCGTTAGCCAACATATCGGCGACCTCGGTCATTTCCAATCGCTTTCGGCATTTCGCAAGACGATCGACGACTTGCTCTCCATGTATCGCGTTTCTCGCGAGCACCTATTGGTTGTCCATGACGCCCATCCACAGTACCTCTCGACTCAGCATGCTTTGTCTTTGCCCTGCGCTGAACGCCTTAGTGTGCAACATCACCGCGCGCATATTGCCTCAGTTCTTGCCGAACGTGGCGAGTGGCAACAGCGAGTTCTCGGTGTTTGCTTCGACGGCACCGGATACGGCGACGACGGAACGATTTGGGGAGGCGAGATTTTTGCCGGAAGCCTGGCCGACGGCTTTGACCGTGTCGCTCATTTAAGACCGGCATTGTTGGTTGGCGGAGACGCCGCCGCTCAGTATCCGGTGCAAGCCGCGGCTGGGTTTCTGCATCAGTTGGACGGATTGCCTGATTTGCACGGGGCGCCATTTCACTTTCCGGCGCGATACGGACACGCGTTGGAACTGGCGCGGCACAATTCGCGTTGCTTCGCGACGACCTCTGCCGGCCGCCTTTTCGATTGCGTCGCCGCGCTCCTTGGTTTCACCAGAGAGATCACCTTTGAAGGTCAGGCCGCGATTGAACTGGAACAACTTGCGTCTCAGTCCTCCCCTGTCGAACCGTACGAATTTTCAAGCATCGGAAATGCGCTGGATTTCCGGCCTGCTTTGCAGCAAGTCATTGCGGACCGCGTGAGAAATCGGGACGTTCGCGAAATCGCACTGGCATTCCATGCCGGTCTCGCTGCGGGCCTGACAATTGCACTGGTCGGTCTGAGTCGTGAACGAAATATTAAGACGGTGGTCGTTTCCGGCGGCGTTTTCCAGAATGAACTCTTGCTTCGGCTGTTGAGAGATGTGTTGTCGGCGCATGAGTTGTGCTTGTGGACCAACCGTCACGTTCCAACGAATGACGGTGGAATAAGCCTGGGCCAGGCGGCGATCGCTGCGAGTGTACACGAACGCGTTTTGAAACCAGAGGAACATGGGGCCGAAACAGTTTTGCGGCCTTGAGCTGGAGCTTAAATGCACGAATTGTCGATTGCCATGAGTATTGTGGAGCTCGCTGAGGAAGAGTTGAAGGGCCGGTCGGGCGCGAGCATTCAGGCCGTTCATCTGAAACTCGGATTGCTTTCCGGGGTTTCGAAGGAGGCACTTGAATCGTGCTTCGAAATGGCCTGTTTCGAATCACCGCTCGCTGGTTCAAGATTGTTAATCGAGGAAATTCCGGTAACTGCCCGTTGTCCGAGTTGCGCCGAGGTACGGCCGATCGATTCCATTCAGTTGTTTCGATGTTCAGTTTGCGGGGCGCCGGTTTCAGAAATTGTCTCCGGCAAGGGATTGGAAGTGGTGGCATTGGAGATCTTGGAATGAGCGCCGAGCCACGGTTGGTGGAAGTTCGAAAGAACGTGTTGAAGCAGAATGATGTTGTGGCGCGCGCGCTGCGTGAGCGGTTTCGCGCCGCGGGAGTATACGTGATTAGCATGGTTTCCGGGCCGGGCACAGGAAAAACCATGCTGCTCGAGAAAACGCTGACCATGTTGCAACCGCAGTTTCGCGTGGCAGCGCTCGTTGGAGATTTGGCGACCGACAACGACGCCATGCGTTTGGCCCGCAGCAAAGCCCCGGTCCGGCAAATATCTACTGGAACAATTTGCCATCTCGAGGCCGCGATGGTGGAAAAAGCCCTGGAAGCATGGAACCTCAACGAACTGGACTTCTTGTTTATCGAGAATGTTGGGAATCTCGTGTGCCCATCGTCTTACGACCTTGGTGAAGAATTGCGTCTGGTGCTTTTGTCGGTGACTGAAGGCGAGGACAAGCCTTTGAAATATCCGACCATCTTTAACAGCGCTGACGTTGCGGTAGTCACTAAAATGGACTTGGCCGCCGCGGTGGAGTTTGATCAGGAACTCACGGATCGGAATATCCAGGCAGTGCGACCCGGAATTCAGATGTTTCACGTTTCGAGTAAGACCGGAGCGGGGATTCCCGAATTCCTTGAATATTTAAGCGGGCGATTGTCGGGGTCGCATACCGCCGCGATCGAGCGTACCTGAACGCATCTATTTGGACGCGCTTGATGCCGGCAGATTTAATGAGCCGCGCGGAGATCGGCCCGGCCACCTACCTTCGGCTCGGCCCATTGTGTATAATCGAAAAATTATGGACGCTGAGCGGGCGTCGTACAATGGCAGTATAGAAGCTTCCCAAGCTTCGGACGTGGGTTCGATTCCCATCGCCCGCTCCATAAACCCTGATGACTCAGTTGGCCTTACACGGCTAAGTTCCCTGAATTCGACCAAAAATTGGCTCGTTTTGGACGGTAGTTGGACTGTACGCGACTCAATTGTACGGTCGATTTCCAACGCTTGATTTTTATCGAATTATGATGGCATCTTGTCAGCTTTCCAACCAGGCCCCATTCGCGCCG
>Ga0210402_10001094_pt1 | contig 28579 bp, 28 predicted proteins | sample IncBWC7MmetaG_FD_161055 | JGI IMG/M metagenome (GOLD analysis project Ga0210402, IMG submission 161055) | Forest soil microbial communities from Barre Woods Harvard Forest LTER site, Petersham, Massachusetts, United States - Inc-BW-C-7-M | ecosystem: Environmental > Terrestrial > Soil >...
GACTCCCGCACAGTAGGTCACCTTCCCAGTGCCCCGGTACGGCCCGATCTTCCGCCGTGGCAGGGCGCTCGCTGATCGATACCGCATCATGGATTCTGCGGCGATCGTCTGACTTCTGGGTGTGATGGCGCGAACGGCGCATTGCTCGTGTGCGTCTCAAATGCTGCAACAACTCCTTCTTCAGGACGCCACGGGCTTGAATGAAGAGGCTGCGATAGATCGTCTCGTGTGACACCTGATCGTTCTCGCCGTCCGGGTAAGTACGTTTCAGCCACCCAGCAATCTGCTCCGGAGACCACATCAATTGGAGCTTAGTGGCCACCATGCGCGCCAACATCCGATTCTCGGCCAGTCTACAGGTCTTGGGGCGACGTGCCCGATCCCATGCCGCCTGGTCGGCCTGGCTCGCCCGATAGCAACTCTGCCCACCATTGCGCTGGATCTCGCGGCTGATAGTGGATGGTGCTCGCTCGACGACAGATGCTATCGAACGGATCGAGTGACCGGATGCCAGAGCACGCGATATTTCTTCACGTTCAGCCAACGTCAGCGCCAACCTCGAACGGCGACGTGGCGCCGGACGTATCCCACCCGTCTCCGCCAGAATGCCTTGTATTGATGAGTGGCTTCGATCAAACAACTGGGCGATCTGCTGAAGGGACTCCCCTTTCCGCCAGCGCTCCCACATCACGGCTTTCTGACTTTCCGTGTAATAGATCCTCGGTCTTTGCTTCATCTGCAACACTCCTTCTGCTTTCGCAGTCTCTAGTGTGTTGCATCGACCAGTTGAATTCGCCGTCCGCCTGCAGCCGTTCAGGGCATCGAAAAAACCTCAATCCAGTGCCCATCTTTGCCCGATTCGGGGAGCCAATATTCAATGGGTTAAGCTCATTCGAGCGCCCGCGTTGGGAAATATTTCCGGTAATATTTTTTTCCCGCACCTCGCGCCAAGTCAGCATCAATCAAGAAGATACAAAGCAAAGAGCGGCGGACTCTTGATCCGCAGATCACCCGCGTCCTGCTGAACCGGGGCGCGCGCCTAAATCAGCCGCCTCTGATTTTCTCGCAGACTCTGCAAGAAGCATTTGTCGTCAGCTTGTGCCGGCGCGCGCATGAAGCTGCAGAAACGCGCTGGTCGCTCTGCCTGCGCGACGCTTGATCTCATCCTCTTTCGGCGTCGAGGCCACTCCGAGGAGTAAGCTCACCATCAGACCTTCCCACAGAAGTCCAAGGTACTGAGTTGCCATCTCGGACGGATCCCCTGCGCCGATCACGCGCGCGGATTGGGCGCTGGCGAACAGATCGGTCAGCGCGTCCCGAGAGGGGTTGCGTCCTGCGGCTTCCAGGGCTTTCGCGATTTCCGGCGAACGTGTCGCCTCGCCGATGGCAAGCCGGAACGTCGCGATCACGGTGGGATGAGAAACCTCGGCCATTAGTCTCATTGCATAGGTGTTGAGTATCGAAGCGAGCTGCTGCCGGCTGCGCGGGGCGGGCAGCTCGGGCCGCAGTTGCATCTTCGCCGTTCGCCCCGTGATGCCAGCGACGAGCATCGCTTGCTTGTTGCCGACACCGGCATAGAGGTCGCGCTTCGACACCTTGGCGCGGGTCGCGATCTCCAGCGTGCTCGTGCCCGCATAACCCTTTTCCACAAACAGTTTGAACGCAGCGTCGAGGATGCGCTTGCGCATCGAGTCTCCGTCCTCAGCCGGCGGAGGGCTTGCCGAAGCTTTCATTCGTCTCACAGACACCCCCTTGACAATGGTACCCAATAGTACCATATAATGCGTTCCACGTGGTACTTAACGGTACCATGCTCGAGGCAACATGAATCTGCATCTGATAGGAGACATCATGTCACCGGAAACCATTTTTCGCATGCAACTCGTCCTGGGTTATGTCGTGTGGCTGCTCTGCTTCGGTGTGTACATCTGGCCAAGACTCAAGGCGATGGACCGGATCGAAGCGCAGCGCGCTATCGCTACCTTGCACAGCTTTCGCTTCTTCGGGCTGGTCTTCATCCTTCCGGGCGTTGCCGGCAATCTGCCGACCGGTTTCGCCGACTTCGCCGCTTACGGTGACTTCGCAACCGGGCTGCTGGCCATCCTGGCGCTTTTGACTTTCAGGATACGTCCCCTCTTCTGGCTGTTCGTCGTCGCCTTCAATATCGTGGGGGCGGCCGACCTCATCGGCGACTACTACCACGCCACCATGCTGGACCTTCCAGCACATGCGGGGGAGTTCGGCGCCCTGTACTGGATCCCGATCCTCTACGTGCCGCTACTGATGATCACTCACTTCGCCGCATTCTATTTGCTGGCGCGTCGACCGAGCCGGCAAGCAGCAGGGGTGGGAGTACAAAATGCCGGCCGCCCCGTTGTCTGAGCTGGCGCACGCGAACGCGACATCGCCTCCAAGGAGAAACTCGATGCCCAGTATCGCTAGCATCGTGGGTATCTCAAAGGACAAAGGTTACCGCCGTGATTGGAGAAACGAGATCGATGAAAGCAATCCGTAACGTCATCTTGGCACTTACCCTAACTCTGATAGGAGCTATCTCAATGACGCATCCATCCGCTGCTCAAGCACAAGCCACCTCGCCCACAACCACTGGAGTGATGGTCATCCTTACCGTGAAGGCGGGCGTCACACGCGAACAAGTGATGGCCGTCATGCCAGTTGAAATCCGGCAGACCGTGCAGCTCTATCTCAATGGGCAGATTCGTGAATGGTATTCGCGCGCGGATGGGCGTGGAGTCGTCCTCTTGCTGGATACCAGGGATGTCGCCGAGGCGCAGGCGATTATGGAGGGCCTACCACTGGCCAAACAGAACCTTATGGACCACGAGTACATCGCAGTCGGTCCACTTTTGCCGCTCCGCTTACTCATAGGCAATCCCTGAGCGCTAGCAAAAAGCGCGCGGCTCACATGGAGTACTGTCGATGACCACCGAAACGGTTTCAGCTGCTATGGTTCCGTCGAGTACCGCTTGGCGCAGCCTGCTCTGGTTTGCGCCGCTCACGACGCTGTGGATACTGATGATCTACAGATGGCCGGCGATCCCGGCCAGCGGCGTTCCGACCACAACCCACCAGCTCGCGGCCCACGGGCTCATCGCGCTGGGATTGTGGCTCGGCCTCGAACACACGAGTCTGACGCCAGATCAACGTCGCGCGACCTGGTTGGCGATCTTCATTCCGGACACGCTCTGGTTCGCCGTCGCCTGGAGCGCGGCCATCAATGGCGCTTTCCGCACGGACGCCTCACCCTTACCGGTGCTGCCGCTGGCGATCTTCCTGCCAGTGATCATCGGCGTGCCGCTGCTGCTGTTGTCGAAACGGGTGGGGCAGGTGCTTGATGCGATGCCGGTGAGCTGGCTCGTTGCGCTTCAGCTCTACCGCGTATTCGGCAGCTGGGCGCTCGCTGCTTCGCTGCGCGGAGCGCTGCCCGGCGTGTTCGCGTTGCCCGCGGGAATTGGCGACGTGCTGACCGGCCTGTTGATTCTTGCGAAGAGCATCCGCAGACATTTACATGGCGTGAAAGAGATCGATTTCAGATTACAACCCTCTCGCCATTGGGACTGCTCTGAAAAATCCAGTTTCCTCCGCTTCGGAATGACGCACCTGTCGCGAACGTGTCCTCCATGAATTGGAGGTAGGTGCACATACCCTGTTCGACCTTTGCGAAGACGGCGAAGGGCGATGTCACGACCTTGGACAGAACGGTCGATTTGTAGGTGAACCGACCGAACATCGCGGCGTACTCATCGGAACCAAACAGCGCGTGCGGTTCGAAGGATTGGACTTCCCAATATCGGCCTACGTCGACGAAGGTCTTAACAATGCTCTCAGGCCCTCGAGACGTCCCGGCCCATGGCATGATCTTTTTTAGGTCCGGATTGTCGTAGTTGAGCGATACATACGTGACATCCGGAGTAACGAGGGATCGAACGTGGTCGATATCGGTTGGATTCTTCAGTATCGAGGACAGGACCTCGGTTGGGCTGAGCATCGGATCACTCCTTACTGCCACAGGGACAATCGGCACCACCTGACGTGGTCAGCGTATAGCAACGGCAAGACGCGCAGTAGAGCGCAAGCGATCGTCGGTACGCCAAAGACCTTGGCTGTCTTGGCCAAGCCAACTAGGTTATCTGACCAGCAGAGTCCGATCGATATTCTTCACACCGGCGAATTGAAGGGGCTGATGGTCGATGAGTATCATCGTGCAGTTGTCTGGGGCGAGCAGGTTGCTCACTCCCGTGTAGCGGGTTGAGTAGCTCATGACTCTTCTCTCTCGTAGCGCCATTCAGAACATTCCGTTTGGATTGGCGCGGGGGATGTTCGGCGCGATCAACGGGGCCGAGTTTTTCGGATCACCGACCAGTTGCAAGGTGTCCCAATGCTCTATGGCCTTTCCATCGGCGTCCATTTTGTAGATGTCGACACCGGCGATCCCCGTATCCTTCGGCTCGTCGTTGAACAGATTCAAGAAATTCACGTGAGCCCACACATAGTCGCCGACGGCGATGATGCGGTGGACGACAACGCGGGCGCGGGCGCGTTCCCGGGTGATCTTACCAAAAAATTGTCCCAGTGCGACGGAGCCGTCCGGAATCAGCGGGTTGTGCTGAATGTACGCCGGACTGACGAACTTGGCCGTTCCCTCCTCCGACTTCTTCTGGTTGATCATCAGTTCGTAGAGGACAAGAACGTTGTCCTTATTACGAACGGCACGGCTTTTATTGGAGTCGACGAGTACGATCATGGTTACCCTCCTCTAAGACTTGACTCCGAAACCGGCGGTGAGGCCGGCCCCATTACGATTCCAAGCCGACCATATGGAGGCGAATCGCGTCCTGTTCGGTATCGGATTTCTCACGGACCAGCCGGAGAATCTCTTCGGCGTCCGCCCCCACTGCTCCCCGGCTCGGCGCGGGTACCTGCTCAGCAAGCTCGATAACGCGTCTGGCAGCCGAGGTTGAGTCCAACCCGCTGCCCTGCATCTTATTGAGGGTTTTCGCAAAGGCATCGAAAGCTTTCCCGTACAACTCGCGCTGCTCCGCGGTCATGCGTTCGGCGACTCGCTTGAGGGCCGTGGCCGTCTTGGCCGGCCCACCAGTTCTCATATTGCCGGCCACTGCCAAAACGACATCGATGCCAAACGGCTTCAGCTCCGCGCGGTAGACGGCGGCAAGCGCGTCGAAAGCGGCCTTTGATGCGCCAGATGGACCGTTGAATGGAAACGGCAAAGTTGCTGTCATCGTACTGACCTGGACGATGCGACCGCGTGCCTTTCGCAACGCGGGGAGAAAGGCATTCACAACGGCGAGAGCGCCGAAGACATTGACTTCGAATTCATGCCGGATGGCGCTAAGCGGCAGAACCTCCAGGGGTCCGGGCGTCAGGATTCCAGCGTTGCTGATCAGAAGATCGAGTCCAGCCTCATTCTCTGTTGCGACTTCGCTTGCCCAAGCCCTGACGGCAGCTTCAGCTGTAATGTCGCATTGGCTCAGGGTTACCACCCCACCCGACGCTTGTTTGAGGTCCGCGATCTCCTCTGAGGACATTGCCGTTCCGAAGACGCGGTAGCCTTTCGCCGCGAGACCGAGCGCAATGTCCCGGCCGAGCCCGCTCCCCGCGCCGGTGATTGCGGCAGAACGCTTTCTCTGTCCACTCGTGCTCATGTTCCTCCTTGTCGTCAACTCAGCAGGGCAGCGTCCGCTTCGTCTACCCTCACGCCCATCCTCAATCGTCGCGGCTCCACGGCGACGTCTCAGTATTTTCTGCTCACCTCGTTGCCTGAGCGTATGGTCCGCCAAGGCACCTCTGATTTTCTTGCGTGATATTTGATAGGAATGTCGTAATTGTGATAGCGTGGATACCGCGACGCCGTCCGAAGTAATCGTAGAAATTGCCCAAAACCGATGAACCAGCGATTGGTCTCGGCTTCCCGACTTGCGGATCTTCTGCCTGCTCCGCCGAAGACGTTAGCAGGGACGCCGTTTCCTGTGCATGTGGTCGATGCGACACCGCTGCGAGCATCGACGGCCTTTGCCGATCCCGTGCTGGGTTTGTACACGTCCGGCAGGCATCGTATTCGTCGAAAAGCAGGCGGTCGATTAGCCGAGGGATGGACCGATCCGGGTACAGTCAATATCACTCCCGCCAATGTCTACGGGACGTGGGAGGCGGACGGACCTTCTCACGCCATTGTGTTGTTCGTACCCGACGCTTTCTTGTCGCATGTGATCGCGGAACATTGGGAGGCTGATCCACGGCGCGTCGAGATTATTCCGCAATTCCTCGTGCGTGATCCGGTGATCGAAGCCGTCGTGACTCGGCTCGCGGTCGAGGCTCAGGAGGGCTCCCCATCCGGAACACTCTATGCAGAGAGCGCATGCGAGTTCTTGGCGCATCACATGATCCAAGCGTATTCGTCATTGTCGAGGCCGCCCCCGCGACCTTCTGGCGGATTGTCGGCGCACCGCATCAAAGTTGTCGTGGATTACATAGAAGAAAATCTCGCGAAGCCAATCGCTTTGCACGAACTCGCCGCGCTGGCACGTGTGAGCGTGCGCCACTTTGAGCGTGCGTTTCGCCAGAGCCTAGGCGTGCCGCCACACACCTACGTGTTAGAAAAGCGTCTGTCTGCCGCGCGTGACCTGCTCCTTAGTCAACCGACACTCACCATTGAGCGGATCGCTCAGCGGGTGGGGTTCAGCAGCCCAAGCCATCTCGCGTCGGCTTTCCGTCGTCAGATGGGATACTCGCCCGCGACATTTCGACGGACGCACACGTAGCTCTCCGCCGGGTAACGACCCGCGTTAGCAGCTTCCGGCAAGAGGAAACCTTCGAAGAGCTCGCGCACGCTATCGCCGTCGGTTGAGCGTGCAACACTGGTCATTAGAGTTGGGTCTATTAAGTCGGAACATCTGTGCGGCCAGGGGCGTTAATTGCCATTAAGTGCCAAAAAACTGACCCAACCGAGAAACACTTAAGTACTTGATTGCCGTTCTGATTTCGACCTCGGAATCGACGGACTGTTAATCCGCAGGTCCCAGGTTCGAGCCCTGGTCGGGGAGCCATCCAGCTTGGTTCATGGCGATAGCACCCACTAACTGGTCTACTTGATCCGTCGCTCTCCGGCAGCGACCCACGCCGCCTCACTGCCAACGCCTTCGATACCCCGCCTGATCTGTCGAGGATACTTCTCCCAACCCGTCGCTGAACTTCGCGCTCCCGCGGCGTCGAAATGGTGCCATCGAGCAGCGCTGCTGCGTATTGTGCCATCGGCGTGCATCATCGGCTTCATCGACTGTTGCGCGAGAGCTCTGCCTGCAGAAAGCGCCGTACCGCGGGATCCGATTCGAGGCCGATGGCGCGCTGGTAGGCTTCGATGACTGCTTGCGCGTTGCCGGTACGCGCCAGCAGAGCTGCGCGCGCGGCCCAGTAGGGTTGATACTCGGCAAGTTGGGAATCGTCCTTCAGCGAATCGAGCGCCGCAAGCCCCTCGGCCGCGCCACGCGCGCCACCCAACTGTTCACTGAGGGCAACGGCGCGATTGATTGCCACCACCACCGACCCTGTCATCGCGAGCAGCGCATCGTAGAGCGCGACGATCGCTGCCCAGTCGGTTACGCCGGTGAGGCGCCGTGCCGCGTGCGCCGACTGCACCGCGGCTTCGAGCTGGAAGCGGCCAGGCGCGCCCAAGCGGCTCGCCGAAAGGAGCAGCGCCTCGGCCTCGTCGGTGAGGGCGGCGTCCCAACGCGCCGGGTCTTGCGCGGCGAGCGGTACGAATCCTCCCTGGGCATTTCGCCGCGCATCGCGTCGCGCCTCGGCGTGCAGCATCAGCGCGAGGAGTCCAAGGGCTTCGGGCTCCTGCGGCAGTAGCGACGCAACAAGGCGTCCGAGCCAGATCGCTTCTTCCGCCAATCCTCGGTTGCGCGCCTGCGTGCCGGCGGGATCGGACCACCCTTCGCTGTAGATCGCGTAGATCGCATCGAGCACCGCGTCGAGGCGCTCGGCGAGCTCGTCCTGCTCCGGCACACGGAATGGAATTCCCGCCTGACGGATGCGGCTCTTCGCGCGCACGAGACGCTGGCTCATCGTGGACGGCGCCACCAGGAACGCAGAAGCGATCGTCGCGGCGTCGAATCCGAGCACCACCTGCAGGATGAGCGGTGCGCGCACGCCAGCATCGATCGCCGGGTGCGCGCAGGCGAACATGAGTCGCAAACGATCGTCAGGAATCGCGGCCACGCTCTCCTCATCCTCGACTTGGTTCGCGAGAAGCTCCAGCGTCGGAATCGCCTCCTCGCCGGTGCGCCGGCGCCTCGCGGTATCAAGGAGCTTGCGCCTGGCCACCGTCAGGAGCCATGCCTCGGGCACGCGCGGGATGCCGCTGCGCGGCCAATCGGCGAGCGCAGCCGCGAAGGCTTCGGCGAGCGCGTCTTCAGCCCCCGCGACATCGCGCGTGCGCGCGGCGAGAAACGCAACGAGCTTGCCGTAACTCGCGCGCGCCACCGCCTCCGCGGTCTTCGCTACATCGGCCAGATGGGGCGCACCTCGACGGCGCCGTGCTGCGCGCCGGGGCAGCGCGCAGCCCACGACAGCGCGGCGTCGAGATCCGGCGCCTCGATAAGGTAGTAGCCGCCAAGCTGCTCTTTGGTCTCGGCGAATGGCCCGTTTACGACGTTCTTCTTGCCGTTCGGTGCTCGCACCGTGGTCGCCTCCGACGTGGGGCGCAGGCGGTTGCTGCCGACCAGCACGCCGGCTTTCTTGATGGCCTCCGTGTAGGCCGTGTAGGCGGCCAGCATCTGACTCGACGCCTCCTTAGGCGCGTTCAGCATGGCGGACTCGTTTCCGTAGATCATCAGCAGGTATTGCATGCTCGTCTCCTTATCGATGTCGCGGCATCATGTGCCGCCATGACAATGACGTTCGGCAAGGCCGCATTTCGACACTCAGCCCGTGACTGCGTAGAAGAGGACTTGTTCGACCTTGATTTGCGCTTTTCGTTGAGAAGGGAGAGCCAGGCCGCCGGCAGCGTCATCTTAGCCCCGCCAAACGGGCCGCCGGTCGCCTGTCGCGGGCAACATGCGCCGCTACGACAATGACGCTCGGGGAAAGGCGAATTCGACAGCTCTGCGTTTGGAGGCCGTCCTTTTTTGTCACCTCAGCAGCCAAAAAGAACGCGCGCAACTTCACGGCAACAACTCAGTCTGGTGGAGTACCGGTCCTTAGCGCGCGATAGACGATCAACCGAGTGGTTGCAATAATCTGAAGCTCTAATGCAGGACTGACGCGCACATGCGAGGTAGCACTTGTGGATATTTCGCACGTAGGTCGTCGTCTCGATCCCGATCTGCTTGGCAGTGCTTTACAACCGCCTCGAAGACATACAAATAACTATAATTCCGGGATCCCGGAAACTGGAAAATCCAATGGAAACAGTCAAGCTAGGCAAGAAAGGGCAGATGTCGATCCCGAAGGGCATTCTCAAGCGCCTCGGGCTCGAGGGTGACGTGACGCTGCTTGTTGATACGACTCCCGACGGTGCAATCGTGTTGCGTCCGGCGGCGGTTTACCCTATCGAGATCTATAGCGATAAGCGCATCCGGGAATTCGACGCGGCCGACCGCATTGATGCGAAGACTGCAGCTCGTCTCGCGCGGATCCTGAAGCGCAAGTGAGGCGCTTCTTTCTAGACGCCAATGTGATCTTCATGGCGGCGCACAATCCCGACGGTAATAGTAGGGCGCTGTTCAGACTTGCGGCCCAACAGCAGCTTGAGCTGGTCTCGTCCCGCTACGCACTGGAAGAGGCTGCGCGCAATATCGCCGTCAAATTTCCTGAATGCGTGGCGGAATTTAACACCTTAATAGCTGGCCTTCTACTGGTGGCCGAACCAAGCCAAGCGGAAATTCAGCTTGCCGCAACTCGCAGCCTACCGGACAAAGACGTTCCGATCCTCGCCGGGGCGATGGCGGCTAGAGCCGCGGCGCTGGTGACGGGCGACCGGCGTGACTTCGGACATCTTTATGGGACAACTGTAGAAGGGGTTGCGATATTGACACCTGCCGAGGCGGTGTCGAATGCCTTGAGTTCACGGGTTGCGAAATGAGGCAGGCGACCCCGCTCCCACATTCCGCACATCTCTCGACGCAATGCCGCGCCGTTTCTCCGGACCCTTAGAATCTCACCGGAATTTGGTGCATGAGGCCCGGTAATATTGCGATACCGAATTGATCCTCCCTAGGGGAAAACACCCGAAATTAGCCGAAAATATTACCGGCCGTTTTGGCCAAGATCATTGACTGGCGCGGCTTTCCGGGCAACGACCGGACGGACTGTTAATCCGTAGGTCCCAGGTTCGAGCCTGGTCGGGGAGCCAATATCCACGCGGGCTCATTCGATGGATTCGGGTGTGACAATGCGCCCGTTCGTCGCTCCGCATATTCAATAGTTTGGGAGTTGGCCGTGTCACACTCGCTGTGACACGCGGGCGCATTCCTGCCGGTTCTCGTTACGCGCTAAGCGCGCCGCTTTGGCCCGCGCGCGCGCGCCTCCGACGCCCGGCCGCTGAACTGCCGCCGATACCATCGTGAAAAGCCGCTCGGCGCCGCGAAGCCGAGCAGCGACGACACCTCCGCGAGCGAACGCTCGCGGTCCTTCAGGTAGCGTTCGGCGAGCTCCCGGCGGACCGTGTCGACGATGCCGGAAAACGTCTGTTGCTCGCAGGCCAGGTGACGGTGGATGGTGCGCCGGTCCACGCCCATGTGCTGTGCCACGCGTTCGATCGTGCACGCACGGCCGCCGAGCAGCATCGCGACCAACTCCCGCACCTGCCTCGACATGTCACCCGCGGAGCCCGTGAAGCTCGCTTCCAGCAACTGGCGCGCGTACTTCGCCATCGCGGGGTCGGCGTTGGGATTCGGCAGGTCGAGGTCGGTGCGCGCGCATACGATGCCGTTGAAGTCGTGTCCGAATTCCACGTTGCGACCGAACACGCGCTCGTGCACCGAGCGGTCGGCGGGGGCCTCGTGCGCGAAGCAAACGCGCCGCGGTCGCCACTCCGAGCCGAGCAGCGTGCGCAGCATCCGGCAGGCGACGCCGATCGCGAGCTCCGTCGACTGTCGCACGGGTCCCGCACGGCCGATGATCAGTTCCTCGCGCAGCACGACGACGTCGCCGGCTTCCTCGATCGCGAGCAGCAACGCCTCGTTGAGCCGTCGCCCGTAATGCGCGAACGCCTCGACCGCGAGGCGCAGCGTCGGCTGCTCGCGCACCAGCAGCCCCAGGGGACCGAGATTGGAAAGGCGCCGCGCTTCGGCCATGAGCAGTCCGAACGCCTCAACGCCGCTGCGCTCCGCGGAGACCTCCAGCAGGCGGCGCACCGAGTCGATCGGAATCTTGATTTCCGGGTCTTCCAGGCAGCGTTGCGGCAGATCGAATTCCCGCAGCATGCGGCCCGGGTCCAGGCCGGCTCGCCGCGCGACGTCGGCGTAGTGTGTGAGGCTCGCGCTACGGATCAGCCCTGGCATGAGCTCTTTCGGGGTGTCCCGAAAAGATAAGGGTATGTCACCGCGGATCAATTGGCAATCCGCCTTGTTGGCAGACAATGCACCGCATCGAGCAACGCGCCGACTCGAGCGCAAGACACTCGACGGCCAATCAGCATGGTTCGCCCTGGAGCAACGGAATTCGGACAATGAGCATCGCGATTCACCCCGCAGCCTACGACCCCGCCGACCATCGTCCGGCGCCGCGGCGCTACGCCTGGTCGGTCTTCGCGATCATCTTCGCGCTGATGGTCGTCGACTATGTCGATCGCCAGGTCGTGGTTTCGATGTTCCCTCACCTGAAGGCGCAATGGGACCTGTCGGACCGCGAACTGGGCGCCCTGGTGTCGATCGTCTCGATCACCGTCGCGCTGGGCGCGGTGCCGCTGTCGTTCCTCGCCGACCGGTGGAGCCGGGTGAAGAGCATCTTCCTAATGGCGCTGGTGTGGAGCCTCGCGACCATCGCCGCGGCATTCGCGGGCAGTTACACTCAATTGATGGGCGCGCGCAGCGTCGTCGGTCTCGGCGAAGCCGCGTACGGGACGGTGGGCGCGGCGCTGTTGGCGAGCCTGTTCCCGCTGCGGATGCGGAGCACGGTGCTCGGCGCGTTCCTCGCCGCCGGAATGTTCGGATCCGTGCTGGGAGTGATACTGGGCGGATTCATCGCCGAGCGCTGGGGCTGGCCGGCGGGATTCGGAGCCGTCGGCATCCCCGGGCTCGTTCTCGCGTTCGTGTTCCTGTTGACCGTCCGCGACTACAAGACCGTGGCGCTGCCCGTCGGCGGGACAGGCGAAGCGACGCCCCGGATGACGGCGCGCGCCGTGGTCGCCGAGTTGCTCCGCCCGCGCACCGCGCTCATTACCTGCATCGGTGCTGGACTGAACCTGCTGGTGGTTTCCACGATGTACGCCTGGTTGCCGAGCTACTTCAACAGGTACTACGGTCTCGCGCCGGATCAGGCGGGCCTCAAGACGGGCGTCGTCGTACTGGTCGGCGGCATGGGCGCCCTGCTCTGGAGCGTGGTCGCCGACCGTCTCACCGCGCGCCTGCCCCGCGCCAGGCTGATCGTGCCGGCGATCGCGGCGATCGTGACGACTGCATTCATGCTGACGGCTTTCGCGGGCTTTCCGCCGGGGCCGATGCAGTTCGGCCTGATCATCGCCGGTAGCCTCGTCATGGCCGGCAGTATCGGTCCGACCGACGCGGTCGTCATCGACGTCATCCACCCGGCGCTGCGGGCCACGGGAGCATCGATCCTGTCGGTGACGCGAAACCTGTTCGGGCTTGCGGGCGGTCCGCTCCTTACCGGTGCCCTTTCCGACGCCTACGGATTGCAGTTCGCGATGACCGTGGTGCCACTGTTCGGCCTGCTCGCCGCGGCGATGTACATGCTCGCCGCGCGCACTTATGTTGCCGACCTCAAGAGCGTGGAGCGCGTCGAGCCGGCGCTCGGGCGTGAATTGAAGCCCCAGGCGGCGTGACCCATGAAGACCGACAACAAGGCCGCAGTGAGCAAGTCACCGAAATCCCGGCCGCTCCGCGGGCGCAAGGAGAAGGAGGCCTCCGGCAACTGGAACCCCGACTGGGAGCCTTTCGCGAAGCTCGATCCCGCGTGGACCGACAAAGTGATCGCGATGACGATCACGCCGGCCATCGCGGGCGTGCTCGATTCGAAGACGATCGAGCTGATCGGCATCGCGATCGACGTCTCGTGCACGCACATGTACGCGCCCGGCGTCCGCCGGCATATCCAGCGCGCGCTCAAGGTGGGCGCGACGCGCGAGGAAATCACCGCCGTGCTGCAGCTCGCGAGCATGCAAGGACTGCACAGCATGTGCCTCGGCGCACCGATCCTGCTTGACGAGCTGGAAGCCCGCGACCGGCGCAACGGCTGACCTTCATTCAACCCGACACCGCGCAAACTTCCTAAGGAAACGCACATGAACTTTCTCGACGGATCCCTGTTCCCCGAAAACCAGGACAAGCTCGTCATAACCGTCGCCCCCTACGGGCCCGAGTGGATGCCTTCCGACTTCCCCGAGGACATTCCGGTGACGATCGACGAGCAAGTGCAGAAGGCGGTGGACTGCTACAACGCCGGCGCCACCGTGCTGCACGTGCACGTTCGCGAGCTCGACGGCAAGGGCTCCAAGCGCCTGTCCAAGTTCAACGAGCTGCTCGGGCACCTACGCGTCGCGGTGCCCGACATGGTCCTGCAGGTGGGCGGCTCGATCTCCTTCGCACCGGAAACGGAAGGCGCCGCCGCCAAGTGGCTGTCCGACGACACGCGCCACATGCTCGCCGAGCTCGATCCGAAGCCCGATCAGGTGACGGTGACGGTCAACACCTCGCAGATGAACGTCGTTGAGCAGATGTGCGAGGCCGACCTCGCCGGTACGTCGCTGGCCGAGCCGGCCAACTACAACGCGTACCGCGAAATGACGGTTCCAGGCGGTCCAGGCTGGGCCGAGGAACACGTCAGGCGCCTGAGCGCCGCTGGCCTCCAGAGCGCGTTCCAGTTCTACAACATCAACTCCTTCGAGACCGTCGAGCGCATGATCCGCCGCGGCGTCTACAAGGGACCCCTGGTTATGAACTGGGTGGCCATCGGCGGCGGCATGGACGCGCCCAACATCTACAACCTGGCCAACTTCATACGCGCCACACCCGATGGCGCCATGCTCACGCTCGAGAGCAGCATGCTCAACACACTGCCCGTCAACATGATGGCCATCGCGATGGGGCTGCATGTGCGCTGCGGCATCGAGGACAATCTCTGGACTCAAGACCGCAGGGCAAAGATGAGCTCGGTGAAGCAAGTCGAGCAGCTAGTGCGCATCTCGCGCGAATTCGGTCGCGAGGTGGCGACCGGGATAGAGGCGCGCCAGATCTGCAAGATCGGCACCTTCTACGAAAGCGTCGACGAGACGCTGGCGAAGAACGGCTTTGCCCCGAACCGTAAGGCGAGCACGCGCGGCACGTCGCTGCGCGCGGTGGCGTGACGGCGAACGACACACGAGGACGATGACCATGGCGCAGGCGATCCGGTTTCACAAGGCGGGCGGGCCCGAAGTGCTCGAGCTCGAGGAGATCGCCGTCGGCGAACCCGGGCCCGGCCACGCGAAAATTCGCCACATCGCCGTCGGCCTCAACTTCGCCGACACGTATTTCCGCAGCGGCCTCTATCCGATCCCGCTGCCGAACGGCATCGGGGTCGAGGCGTCGGGCGTGGTCGAGGCGGTGGGCGAGGGCGTCACGAACGTCGCGCCCGGCGATCGCGTGACCTACACGGGATTCCTCAACACGCTCGGGGCCTACAGCACCGAACGGATCATCCCGGCGGCGCCTCTGATCAAGCTGCCGCCAGCAATCTCCTGCGAAACGGCGGCGGCGATGACGATGCGCGGGCTCACGTCGGCGTACCTGATGCGTCGCATCTGGCCGTTGCAGGCGGGAGACACGATCCTGCTGCACGCCGCGGCGGGCGGCGTCGGGCTGATCGTATCGCAGTGGGCGAAGCTGCTGGGGCTCACCGTCATCGGCACGGTGTCGACGGACGAAAAGGCTGCGGTCGCGCGGGCGCACGGCTGCGATCACGTGCTCGTCACCCGTCGCGACGACATCCCCAAGCGGGTTGGCGAGTTGACGAACGGCGTCGGCGCGACGGTCGTCTTCGACAGCGTCGGCAAGGACACGTTCGCCGCCTCGCTCGCTTCGCTGAAACGGCGCGGCCTGCTGGTGTGCGTGGGCACGGCCTCGGGACCGGTCCCGCCGATCGACGCGACGCAGCTCGCGGTCAAGGGCTCGGTGTTCGTCACGCGGCCGGCGCTCGCTGACTACATCGCGGATCCCGCGGAGAAGAGCGCGCTCGCCGGCGAGCTGTTCGGGCATGTCGCCGCGGGCCGGATCAGGATCGAGATCAACCAGCGCTACCGGTTGCAGGACGCCGCGGACGCGCATCGCGATCTCGAAGCGCGCAAGACGACCGGTTCGTCGATTTTCGCGATTTGATTCGCCGCTGCCGAACGTTCACCGGAGGAGCAACGGACATGACGAATGCAACCGCACCCACACAGGCGACCACGCGCGGTTCCATCAAGGTCGAGCCGCTGACGTGCACGATCGGCGCGGAGCTCTCCAACGTGAGCCTCGGTGCCGCCTCGCGCGACGCCGGGCTCGTCGCCGAAATACGCGCGCTGCTGCTCGAGTACAAGGTCCTGTTCTTTCGTGATCAGGACATCGCTCGTGCCGAGCACGTCGCGTTTGCGCAGCACTTCGGCAAGCTCGAGGACCATCCGGTCGCGGGCAGCGATCCCGACAACCCGGGGCTGGTGCGAATCTACAAGTCCCCCGACGGCCCCATCGACCGTTACGAGAACGCGTGGCACACCGACGCAACGTGGCGCGAGAAGCCGCCGTTCGGGTGCGTGCTCCGCTGCGTCGAATGCCCGCCGGTCGGCGGCGACACGATGTGGGTCAACATGGCCGCGGCCTACGAGCGCCTGCCCGAGCACGTCAAGACGCAGATCGCCGGCTTGCGCGCGCGGCACAGCATCGAGGCGACCTTCGGTGCCGCGATGCCGAACGAAAAGCGGCTTGCGCTGAAGGCGCAGTTTCCGGATGCGGAGCACCCGGTGGTGCGAACGCATCCCGAGACCGGCGAGAAGATTCTCTTCGTCAACGCTTTCACCACCCACTTCACGAACTTCCACACGGCGGCGAACGTTCGCTTCGGCCAGGACTACGCGCCGGGCGCGGCGAACCTGCTGGGCTACCTGATCGGCCAGGCGCAGATCCCCGAGTACCAGGTCCGCTGGCGCTGGAAGCGCAACAGCGTGGCGTTCTGGGACAACCGGTGCACGCAGCATTACGCCGTGATGGATTACCCGCCTTGCCACCGCAAGATGGACCGCGCCGGCATCATCGGCGACACCCCGTATTGATCACCGGAGTCCTCTGATGTATCGGCATTTGCTGGTCCCGCTCGACGATTCACCGCTCGCGGTGGACATCGTTCACCAGGCCGTCACGCTCGCCAAGAAACTCGACGCGAAGGTGACGTTCTTCCACGCGCAGGCGGACTACGGCGCGTCGAGCATCGGCGCGCTCGAGCGCGTGATGTCGCCCGCGGCGTTCAACGAGCACGTGGCGGGCGAAGCGCGGGCGATCCTGGCCAAGGCCGAGGTGGTCGCACGGGTCGCCGGCGTGCCGCACGACTCCGCGGTCATGACGAGCGATCGGCCGCACGAGGCCATCCTGAATGCCGCCGAGGCACGCGGATGCGACCTGATTTTCATCGCTTCGCACGGCCGCCGCGGCATCAAGGGGCTGATGCTCGGATCGCAGACCCAGAAGGTGCTCCAGCAGGCCACCATTCCGGTGCTGGTGTCGGCGGTCGAAAGCAATCTGCCGGCCGCGGAGACGCTCGCGCCGCTCACGACGATCCGCGACGAGCACCGCTCGCTTGCGGCGGTCATTCACGCGCTCGAGTACGTCGCGCGCCAGGCCCGCGACCTCGGAGTGCCGCCGTCGTTTTCGCTGCTGCGCGCCATGCTGTATTACATCGAGGCGTTTCCGGAGAGGCTGCATCATCCGAAGGAAGACGCGTACCTGTTTCGCAAGCTGCGTGAACGGACCAGCGAATTCGACGCGACGCTCGATGAGCTGGAGCGCCAGCATGTCGACGGACACCGGCTCGTGGAGGAACTGGCGCGCAGCATCGACGCCTACGAGGCAGACCCAGAGCGCGGCTTGACGGGGTTCTCGACGGCGGTCGATCGCTTTTCGGCGGCGCAGATCCAGCATATGTTGCTGGAAACCAAGGTCATCATCCCGGCCGCGCGTGTGCACTTGACGAGCGAGGACTGGGCGGAAATCGCCGCCGCGTTCGCCGGGAACGGCGATCCGCGCTTCTCGGCGGACACCGACGAGGAGTTCCGCGAGCTCTTCGCCCGGATCATCAACCATGCGCAGGCGCAAGCCGCCGCCACGCCGGCACGCGGCTGAACCGTTGCGCGTTCGCTGACCACCCGACAAAGAGGCAGACGCCATGTCGCGCGCGCTCCGCGCGACTGGGATCGTTGTGATTGCAATTCGATAAACCACCAGGGAGACGGAAGACAATGCAACACCTGACGACAGGCGCTTCGCGCGCCGCAGCACATCGACGAAAGGCGGTAACGCTCGCCATCGCGGCGGCGTTCGCCGCGTCCGGCGCCGTGCAGGCGTTCGAGATCGACACCGGCAATCCGGACGTGCAGATGCGCTGGGACAACACGGTTCGCTACAACCTCGGGATGCGCGCGCAAGACCAGGACAAGGCGATCCTCGGCAGCCCGAACTACGACGACGGCGACCGCAACTTCGGCCATGGATCGATCGTCACCAACCGCGTCGACGTGCTCTCCGAGTTCGACTTCGTCTACAAGCGGACGCTGGGGTTCCGCGTGAGCGGTGCCGGTTGGTACGATTTCGCGTACAAAAACCTCGACAACACCTTCGATGCCACGGCCAACACGCTGGTAAACGGACTGCCTGTCGCCGGGGCGCTGAGTCCCTACACCAAGCGCTACGCCAAGGGTGTTTCGGGAGAATTTCTCGACGCGTTCGGCTTTGCGAACTTCGACGCGGGCAACGTTCCGGTCAGCGTCAAGGTCGGCCAGCACACCGTCTTTTGGGGCGACAGCCTTCTGCTGGGCGGCGCGATCCACGGTGTATCGTACGGGCAGAACGCGCTCGACGTCTGGAAGGGCTTCGCAACGCCGGGAGCCGAGGCCAAGGAGCTCTTTCGGCCGCGTGGCGGAATCACGCTGCAGGCGCAGCCGGCGACGGACCTGTCAGTGGCCGCCCAATGGTTCTACAACTGGCAGGCGGATCGGATACCCGAATCGGGCAGCTATCTCACCATTCAGGACCCGCTCAACTTCGGCGGCGACTCGTTCCTCTTCGGCCCCAATCCGCTCGCCGCATCGATTCCGGGTGCCCCCGCTTACCTGCGCCTGTGGAGAGGGCAGGACATCAAGCCGCCGGCCAACTCCGGCAGCCTCGGCGAGTTCGGCGTTTCGGCGCGTTGGAGCCCGCAGTGGCTGGACGGCACGATGGGCTTCTATTATCGCAACGCGACCGACGTCTTCCCGCAGGCGATGGCCACACCGGGCGTCGCTGCCGTGCCGGCCGCAGCGTGCACGCCACGCGGCGGTGTAGCGCTGCCCGGTGGAGCGCTTTGTTTCATCAATCCCAACGCTACGACGATTGCCGACCTGCAGAAATTCGGCAAGCTGGGACTCTACAACGGCGCCTACGGCGACGACATCCACATCTTGGGCATCACGATGGCGAAGAGCATCGCGGGGGTGAGTGTGGGCGCGGAGCTTTCGTATCGGCAGAACATGCCGCTCGCGAGCGATCCGGTCCAGGTGCTGCCCGCTGCGTTCGTTCCCCTCGTGCCGGGCTCGATTGCCACGACGGCCGTGCCGTCGAAAGGCACGCCGGGCGCGCTGGGCGACACGATGCATGGCCTGATCAACGCCGTGAACATCCTTCCGGCGACCGCGCTGTTCGATACGGCGACGATAGCGGGCGAGCTCACGTGGATGCAATGGCTGAAGGTCACGCAGAACGAGGCCGTGTTCAAGGGCCGCAGCAGCTATACGGCGATCGACAAGCCGTCGAAGAACTTCTTCGGTCTGGCGATCAACTTCACGCCGACCTGGTTCCAGGTCTTTCCGGGCGTGGATCTGCTCGCACCCGTCACGTGGAGCCAGGGCATCTCCGGCAACTCCGCAGTCCTTTTCGGCGGCAGCAAGGATGGCGGCAACTGGAGCGCGGGTGTCGGCGCCGACATCTACCAGAAGTATCGGATCGATCTGAAGTACAACGGTTACTTCGGAAACTACTCGACCACCCCGACTGCGCTTACGCCTGCCGGCGGTGTCATGGGCGTGCCCAACGGTGCCAACGCATCGCTGTCCGATCGCGGCTGGGTTTCGCTCACTTTCAAGACTACCTTTTGAGAAGGAAACGAATCATGTTTCGCAGAACTTTGTTTGCCGCGGGCTTCGCGGCGCTATTTGGCACCGGCGCGCTGGCGGCGGTGTCCGCCGACGAGGCGAAGCAGCTCGGTACGACGCTGACGTCCGTCGGCGCGGAAAAGGCCGGCAACAAGGACGGCACGATTCCCGAGTACACCGGCGGCATCAAGCCGCCCGCGGATTTCAAGGCTGGAAGCGGCTTCCGGCCCGACCCGTTCGCGAGCGAGAAGCCGCGTCTCGTGATCACCGGCAAGGACATGGCCGCGCAGGCCGACAAGCTGACCGAAGGCACAAAGGAGCTCCTCAAGCGGTATCCGACGATGCGGGTCGATGTCTATCCGACGCATCGCACGGTGGCCGTGCCGCAGCGGATTCTCGACAACACCGCCAAGAACGCGACGGGGGCGAAGACCACCGACGGCGGCGTCGCGCTCGATAACGTGCAGGCCGGCTACCCATTCCCGATTCCGAAGACCGGCTCCGAGGCAATCTGGAACCACCTGCTGCGCTACCCCGGACTCGGCTATGACAATTCCCGTTACGAAAACTGGAACGTCGACGCGGCCGGCGTGCCGACGCTCGCCGTGACGGCCGATGCGAACTGGGCGTGGCCGATCTTCGATCCGAAGAAGTCGGGAGTGATCAACGCCACCGATCCCTATTGGCTCGTCAAGCTCCAATACGTCGGGCCGGCTCGTCGCAACGGCGAAGCACTGCTCTGGACCGACGCCGTCAATCCGCTGAAGCAGCCGCGCCGCGCCTATCAATACCTGCCGGGCCAGCGCCGCGTCCGGCTCGCGCCGGACCTCGCGTACGACACGCCGAATCCGGGAGCCGCCGGCGCCGGCACGTACGACGACGTGTCGGTCTTCAACGGCGCGATCGACCGCTTCGACTGGAAGCTCATCGGCAAGAAGGAGATGTACGTTCCGTACAGCAGCTACCGCCTGACGTACCACAAGACGGCGGCGGACATCACGAAGCCCAACCACGTCAACCCGGACTTCGTGCGCTGGGAACTGCACCGCGTGTGGGTCGTCGAGGCGACGTTGAAGCCCGACAAGCGTCACATCTACAGCAAGCGGGTGTTCTATCTCGACGAGGACAGCTGGACGGCGCTCGCCTCCGACCAGTACGACGCGCGCGGCCAGCTCTATCGAGCGAGCTTCGCGTATCCGTCCTACAGCTACGACGTGCAGGCGCCGTTCGGAGACACGACCGCGATCTACGACCTCAGCTCGGGCGTGTACAACATCACCGCGCTGTTCGGGCCGTACAGCGGTCTCAAGTACATGACCGAGCTGCCGCGCGAGAGCTTCTGGTCTTCCGAAGCGCTTGCCGGCGCGGGTCTGCGCTGACCGGATTTCTGTCAAATCTCAAACGCCACACCTGGCGCGGGCGCGAACCGCGTCGCGCCAGGTAGGGCGGGGCGGATATCGACCCTCGAATCATGATCAACTTCCGGATGGCAGTGTCCGCGCTCGGTGTTGCCGCTGCCGCGATGTTTGCGACGCCAGCAAGCGGCGCCGGCTTTGTCGACGTGCTCGACACGCCGGCGCAGATGTCGCCGCTCGCGGCGAAGAGCCTGCTGCAGGCGGTGGCGAAAGCGGGCGACCGACTGGTCGCCGTCGGACAGCGCGGTCATATCCTCGTGTCGTCCGATGGCGGCACGAGCTGGAAGCAGGCGAGCGTGCCGGTCAGCTCGGACCTCACGGCCGTGTTCTTCGTCGGCGACAAGCAGGGCTGGGCCGTCGGCCACGACGGCGTGGTTCTGCACACGGCTGACGGCGGTGAGAAATGGGTGCTGCAGCTCTCCGGCAACGCGGCCAACGAGCTGCTGATGGCCGCGATGGAGCGCAAGGTGGTGGTGGAACCGACATCGGCGGAGGCAAAGAAGCTGCTGGCCGAGGCAAGGCGCTACAAGGAACAGGGCGCGGACAAGCCGTTCCTCGACGTCTGGTTCGCGGACACTCAAGACGGCTATGTGGTCGGCGCGTACAACCTGATCCTTCGCACCCGCGACGGCGGCAGAACCTGGGAGCCCTGGTTCGACCGCACCGACAATCCGAAATTCTTCAACCTCTACGCGATCCGTCCGGCGGCCGGCGGACTCTATATCGCGGGAGAGGGCGGCCTGGTGCTGAAACTCGACGGCGCGGCGCAGCGCTTCCGCGCGTTGACGGTCCCCTACAACGGTAGCTTCTTCGGCGTCGCGGACGCCACACCCGCAGTCGTCGTCTTCGGCCTGCGCGGCAACGTCTACCGCAGCGATGACAACGGCGCGACGTGGACGAAGGTCGACGCCGGACTGCAGGCATCGGTCGTCGGCGCAACACGTACTGCGGAGGGGACCATGCTGCTGGCCGATGCCGGCGGCCGCGTCGCGGCCAGCTCCGACGGCGGCCGTGCGTTCGGCCAGGTGGTGCTCACCATGTCGATGCCACTCACCGGCATCGCCGACGTCGGCGGCGGCAAGCTGGCGCTCGTCGGGCCGCGCGGTGTCGCGCTCTCCTCACTGGCCGCGCGCTGACCGACGTGTTCGCGCAAGGATGATCGACATGGCCGCCGCCTCGACCGAAACCGAGCAGATGCCCGTGGTCCGCGAGCTCGCGGACTTCGACCGGAAGTCGGGCAACCGGCTCGAGCGGCTGGTGTTCAACCACCGGCTGGCGATGGTGATCGTCTGCGCGCTTGTCACGCTGGCGCTGGGGTACGTCGCGGTGACGCGCCTCACGCTGAACGCCAGCTTCGAGAAGATGATTCCGCAGGGCCAGCCGTACATCAAGAACTACCTGACGCACCAGAAGGACCTGCGCGGCCTTGGCAACGCGATCCGGGTCGTTGTCGAGAACGCCGGCGGCGACATCTTCGACCCGCGCTACCTGGAGGCCCTGAAGGAGATCAGCGACGAGTTGATCCTCACCCCCGGCGTGGATCGCGCCTGGGTGAAGTCCTTGTGGACGCCGTCGGTGCGCTGGACCGAGGTGACCGAAGAGGGCTTCCGCGGCGGGGCGGTGATGCCGGATTCGTACAACGGTTCGCCGCAGAGTGTCGAGCAGCTGAAGCAGAACATCGCGCGCTCGGGGATCGTCGGCAGCTTGGTCGCCAGCGATCTCAAATCGAGCATGATCTTTGTGCCGCTCCTCGACAAGGAACCGGGTACCGGCAGGCGGATCGACTACCAGGGTCTGTCGAAGGTGCTGGAGGAGAAGATCCGCGCCAAGTACGAGTTCGCGCGGAACCTCGAGCAGGTGCGCTCGAAGGTGGAGACGCCGCAGGTCAAGGTCCACGTGATCGGGTTCGCGAAGCTCATCGGCGAGCTGATCGCCGGACTGGTGAAGGTGATGGTGTTCTTCGGTGTCGCGGCGCTGATCGCCACCGCCATCATCTACGCCTATACGCGCTGCGTACGCAGCACGGCGCTGGTCATTGCCTGCTCGCTCGTCGCGGTCGTCTGGCAGCTCGGGCTGGTGGCGCTGTTTGGCTTCGAGCTCGATCCGTTCTCGATCCTGGTGCCGTTCCTGGTGTTCGCGATCGGCGTATCGCACGGCGCACAGAAGATGAACGGCATCATGCAGGATATCGGCCGCGGCACGCACAAGCTCGTCGCCGCGCGCTATACGTTCCGGCGGCTGTTCCTGGCCGGACTGACCGCGCTCCTGGCCGACGCGGTTGGCTTCGCGGTGCTAATGGTCATCGACATCCCGGTGATCCGCGACTTGGCACTCACCGCGAGCATCGGCGTTGCTGTGCTGATCTTCACCAACCTGCTGCTCCTGCCTGTTTTGCTCTCCTACACCGGCGTGGGCGCAAGGGCGGCGGAACGCAGCCTTCGTGCGGAGAGGGAAGAGCACCGCGGCAAGGGCCTTGGCGCCGCCTGGGCGTTTCTCGACCGCTTCACGACGCGCAACTGGGCGGCCGGCGCAATCGCGGTGGCGGTCCTGCTGGCGGTGGCCGGCTTCGCGGTTTCCCAGCGGCTCAAGATCGGCGACCTCGATCCCGGCGCTCCGGAGCTTCGACCGGGTTCGCGCTACAACCAGGACAATGCCTACATCACCGCGCACTATGCGCTCTCCTCGGACCAGTTCGCGCTGATCGTGAAGACGGGGAAGGAGGGCTGCCTCAAGTACGAAACGCTGGTCCAAGCGGACCGGCTGGCCTGGGCGCTGCGGCAAGTGCCGGGTGTGCAGACGACGGTTTCGCTGGCCGATGCCGTGCGCCAGATCACCGCCGGCTCCTTCGAGGGCAATCCGAAGTGGCTGACGCTCAACCGCAACCAGGACGTGTTGAACTACGCGGCGCAGCAGGCCTCGGTCAACAACCCCGATCTCTTCAACACCGAGTGCTCGGTCATGCCCGTGATCGCGTATCTCGCCGACCACAAGGCCGAAACACTGGCCCGTGTCGTGGATACCGCCGCGGAGTTCGCGCGGGCGCACGACGACAAGGACCGGAGGTTCCTGCTCGCCGCCGGCAGCGCCGGGATCGAGGCGGCGACCAACATCGTCGTCGAGCAGGCGAACCGCACGATGCTGCTCTATGTCTACGCAGCGGTGATCGTGCTGTGCCTGATCACGTTCCGGAGCTGGCGTGCCGTCGTGGTGGCGGTGGTGCCGCTCGTCCTCACGTCGATCCTGTGCGAGGCGCTGATGGTCGCGCTGGGGATCGGCGTCAAGGTCGCCACACTCCCGGTCATCGCGCTCGGCGTGGGCATCGGCGTCGACTACGCGTTGTACCTGCTTTCGGTGCAGCTCGCGCAGCAGCACGCCGGCCTGCCGTTGACCGAGGCGTACAAGAACGCCGTCCGGTTCACGGGCAAGGTCGTGGCGCTCGTCGGCGTCACGCTCGCCGCCGGCGTCGTCACCTGGGTGTTCTCTCCGATCAAGTTCCAGGCCGACATGGGCATCCTGCTCACGTTCATGTTTCTGTGGAACATGCTCGGTGCGTTGTTGCTGATTCCGGCGCTATCGTACTTTCTATTGCCGACGTCGATCGTTCGCCGCGCCGTGCGCGCGCCTCATTCGACCAGGAGCATTGCATGAAGTCACTTGCCATTACTCGCACACCTTCCGCCCACGACGCATCGCCTACCGTCGCGCACATCCTCGAGCGGGGTCTTGCCGCCGCCCCGGACCAGGAGGTCGTCTACGGCGATCGGCTGCGCTACACCTATGCCACGCTGGGCGAGCGCGTGCAGCGCCTCGCCTGCGCACTCGACGCGCTCGGCGTCAAGGCCGGATCCACCGTCGCGATCATGGACTGGGACAGCCACCGGTATCTCGAATGCTTCTTCGCGGTGCCGATGATGGGCGCGGTGCTCCATACGGTGAACGTGCGGATCTCCCCCGAGCAGGTGCTGCACACGATCAATCACGCGGCCGACGACGTGATTCTCGTCAACGCCGAGTTCCTGCCGCTGCTGGAAGGCATCCACGCGAAGATACGCCCGGGCGTCAAGGTCGTGCTGATCGACGATGCCGGCTCGACCGCGCAAAGCAAGCTCGAGTTCGCGGCCGAATACGAGTCGATGCTCGCGCGCGCGACGCCGTCGTACGCGTTCCCCCATCTCGGCGAGGACACGCGGGCGACGACGTTCTACACGACGGGAACGACCGGACCGCCAAAGGGCGTCTACTACAGCCATCGGCAGCTCGTGCTGCACACGTTGGCGACGGCGGCGGTGCTTGCGAACGCGCCGCACGCGACGTTCACCGCGCGCGATGTCTACATGCCGATCACGCCGATGTTCCATGTCCACGCCTGGGGGCTGCCGTACGTCGCGACGCTGCTCGGCGTGAAGCAGGTGTATCCCGGCCGCTATGTGCCGGACGCACTGCTCGGGCTGATCGGCCGCGAAAGGGTCACGTTCTCGCATTGCGTGCCGACGATCCTGCAGATGCTGCTGGGGAGCCCGACGCTTGCCGACGTGGACCTCCGAAGCTGGAAGGTGATCATCGGCGGATCGGCGCTGCCGGCGCCGCTCGCCCGCGCTGCGCTCGAACGCGGCATCGACGTGATCGCCGGCTACGGAATGTCGGAAACCTGTCCGATCCTCACGCTAGCGCATTTGCGGCCGAACATGCTCGACTCGCCGGTCGAGGAGAGCGTGCCGTACCGATGCAAGGCGGGCCGCCCGATCCCGTTCGTCCAATTGCGCATCGTCGACGCGGAGATGAACGACGTCGCGCGCGACGGAGCGAGCCAGGGCGAGGTCGTCGTGCGCGCGCCGTGGCTGACGCAGGGCTACCTCGGCGAACACGAGAAATCGGAGGACTTGTGGCGTGGGGGCTGGCTGCACACCGGCGACGTCGGCGTGATCGATGCGGACGGCTATCTGAAGATCGTCGATCGCATCAAGGACGTGGTGAAGACCGGCGGCGAATGGGTCTCCTCGCTGGAACTCGAGGACATCATCTTGCGGGTGCCGGGCATCGCTGAGGTTGCCGTCGTCGGCATGCCTGACGAGCGTTGGGGCGAACGTCCGGTTGCCCTGGTGGTCGTCAAGCCGGGGCAGAGCGAGCCGCCCACCGCAGAGGCGATTCGTCGCCATGTCGACGCTTGCGCGCAGCGTGGCGCGATCTCGAGGTATGCGGTGCCGGACCACGTGCAGTTCGTGGCGGCCATCCCGAAGACCAGCGTGGGCAAGCTCGACAAGAAGGTGATCCGCGCGACACTGCGAGCCCGGGCCGCGGCGTCGTGAAGCCCGCAAGTCGGGCGATCCGCGAGGATTCCGGCAAGAGCCGATGACCATGAACGACCTCGCCACGCCTACGATCCTGATGGTCCCCGGCCTGCGCGACCACGTGCCTGCGCACTGGCAGACGCTGCTCGAGCAGAAGCTGCCCAATGCGAAATCCGTGCCGCGGATGGAGCGCGACAAGCTGTCCTGCGCAGCGTGGGTCGCCATGCTCGACGAATCGTTGGCGGCGATCGACGGCCCCGTGATTCTCGTGGCGCACAGCGCGGGTGTGATGATCGTGGTCCATTGGGCAATGTGGAATCGGCGATCGATCATAGGCGCGTTGCTCGCGGCACCACCGGACTTCGAGTCACCTTTGCCGGAGGGATATCCAACGCACGATGTGCTTCGAGAGAACGGCTGGTTGCCGACGCCGCGTGCGCGATTGCCGTTTCCGAGCATCGTTGCCGCGAGCGCCAATGATCCGCTGGCACGCTACGAGCGCACCGAGGGTCTGGCGCAAGCATGGGGCAGCAAGCTCGTCAACGTGGGCAACGTCGGGCACCTCAATCCGGCGTCCGGCTATGGCGAATGGCCACGCGCGGAACGCTTCATCCGCGAGCTCGCGGGCTGAGATCACACACTCGGTTCCGTCACGCGCTGCCCGACCGCTTCCGACGGCACTGGGAATGCTGGATGCGATTCATCTTGCTACGGCGTTGCTGTGGAGGGAACAGGCGGGAAAAGACTTGTCGATGGCGACCCACGATGTGACATTGGCCGTCGCCGCGAAGACAAGCGCGTTGCGCGTTAACGGAGCGTCAGCCAGCCTTGAGTTGGCGGGCGGCGGCATCGGCGGTGTCCTCCGGCCGCGTGTTGAATGCGATCACCGCGAGTGGTGCTGCCTTGTGGATGATGTTGACCACCGTCTCGAACAGCGCGAGGCCTTTCGGCGGAATTCTCAGACCACCGCCGATCACCACGCAGTCGTACGCGGAACCTTTCAGCGCTTTTTCGAGCATGGTACTCCCTGCTGAATCGGGCGTGATCATGCACGTGTCGCCCTGCCAGCCTCGTTCCGCGATTTTTGCGACTGCAACAGTAATGCCCGCGTTTATCTTTTCGGCATTGAAGCCGGGCGGCAGCGAGGGGTCCGAGAAGTCGACAGTCTCAGGCTTCTGGCCGACAAATAGTATCCGTGTCATGTTGTTTCTCCATGCGAGTGGTGGTGGTCGGATAGGCGCAGCATGTCACTCAGCGAGCGAGCGCTTGCGCCGAAGGAATTCGCCGGCGATGTCAAGTGCTTCGCGCGCGGCCTGCAGCAAGCCAAGGTTGGCGGGGAAGACGCGCACCATGCCCTCCCAGACATGAAGCTCTCGTTATTCGAAGCCGAGTCCTCGCACGATAAATGCCGTGATCTGTTCGATTACATCCTCCGGCGGCACGTCGTTCTTCAGCGACCAGCCGCGCAAGGCGATCATGACGGGCAGGAACGTCAGCATATTCGCGGACAGGTGTGGATGTGCCAGTGGCACGCCCAGCTCTCGCGCGGCATCGGTGATGATGCGCTCGAACATGCCGATGAATTCCTCGACGCGCGCCAGGATCACACGACGCGAGCGCTTGTCGAGCAGATGGCTGTCCTGGTAGATCAGGAGGATCTCGCGGCGGTGCCAATACATTACCTGCGAGATCGCGCGAACCGCGGAGCGAACCCTTCCCACCGGGTCGTGCGACGTGTCGAGCGCCTTGCGTGCCTGTTCGTTGTACTCGGCGACGATACGATCGCAGACCAAATAGAGGATATCGTCCTTGGAACTGACGTAGTTGTAGATCGTGCCCTGCGTCATGTTGGCCGCTCGGCCGATGTCGCGCACGGTCGCGTTGTGAAAGCCCTTTTCGACGAACACCGCGATGGCGGCGTTGATCAAGCTCTCGCGCCTTTCGCGCACGCGATCGGGGTTCTTGGTCGCGGTTTTAATGCGCCGCGATCGCAGCGCACGGCGAGAGTCGAGCTTTTCCTGCAACTCCACTTCGGCACCTGTTTTCTGAGCGCTCAGTCAATCTAGGTTACCGTAGCAGCCCGGGAGTGGGCAAGGCGTCCGCGGCTCGCGACAGCGACCCTCCCTGCGGGGGAACATCAGTATTGCCACACTGCCGTATTGACAGGACGCTTCGCGCGCCCCTATTCTGAGCGTCCAGTCAGTTTTTCCAAGAGCCGACATCGGCCATAGGAGGAGAACCATGAAGAGGCTGCTGCTCGCCGCCGCGGCGTTGCTTACCGTGGCACTGCCCGTCGCTGCCCAGCA
>Ga0210402_10001095_pt1 | contig 28550 bp, 23 predicted proteins | sample IncBWC7MmetaG_FD_161055 | JGI IMG/M metagenome (GOLD analysis project Ga0210402, IMG submission 161055) | Forest soil microbial communities from Barre Woods Harvard Forest LTER site, Petersham, Massachusetts, United States - Inc-BW-C-7-M | ecosystem: Environmental > Terrestrial > Soil >...
GTCGAAGAAGCCCCCATCGCCCACCCCCGCGGCGCGATAACGCGCCGTCCCTCCAAAAGGCCGCCTCGCGCAAGCGAGGCGGCCGTCTTGGAAGGGACCGGTGGATTCGTAGATCAGTGGATTAGTGGATTTTGCAGACCACCGCGTTCTCCAACCACTAATCCACTAATCCACTCGATTCACCCAATCCACTGCTTCACCGAAAGGAGAACGTGTGTCCCGACTACATCCCGCTCCGCCGCACGACCAGCCGCTGTGCCTCGTAGGTCTGCACCAGCGACAACGGATTCGACCGCAGCAACTCTTCGGAGAAGGCTTCCGACAGCACGCTGCCGTCCATGTCGCGCCCGACCGGCAGGCCGGCCAGGTAGAGCACCGTCGGGACGATATCGACCGCGAGCGCGGAACGCGGCTTCTCGCTGTGGACGACGCCGGTGCCACGGATGAGCACGAAGCCATCGTCGGCGCTCGGATCGGCGGGATCGATGAAGTCGTGCAGCAGCGCGTATGGCGTGGCCGGAAGCTGCGGCGGGACCGGGCCGGAGGGCGAGACGACGACGATCATGTGATTCGGGTAGTCGCGCGCCAGCGACGTGAGCATCCGGTCGATCTGCTCGGCATAGGCACGCAGCACCAGCCCCTTCACCGTCGAGCGCGCCGGCAGGTCGTTACTGAAGATGTGGATGGCACGCTGGGCCTGCTCAAAGCCGCCGAGCGTACAGACCGTGAGCGGAAAAACCGGAGCCGAGCGGCGGAGGATGGCCATCGAGGTCAGATCGGCGGTCAGCCCGTTCACGATCCGCTGCCGGGCGTTGCCGGTACCGTTGAAACGCTGTGTCTCAGACTCGGGCGGCGCGGTCTCGAGCTTCGCGATTTCCGCGGCGAATTGGGCCGGAGCGACATCGCCCGGACTGTGCGCCGGATTCTCGAAGTAGCGGTCGGTGACGACGCGCGCCGCACCGATCGGTTCCGACCACGGCCAGCCGATCACGGCCGCGTGCAGGCCGAGCCTCTCGAAGAGAGTCCAGAGCGGCAGAGCCAGACCGGAGGGGAGCGGCGTCGAAACGCGCGTCACCGGCGGAATCAGGCCCCAGGCTTTGAAGCCGACGCCGGCCGGAATGATCAGGAATCGCTCGCCGGCGCGGTTCAACGGCGTCTGGTAGCCGAGCCTGCCGGTCACCCCGTGCCGGAACGGCAGCTTCCCGGTGGCAACGGACGCCCAGAGCGATTTGGGGCTGATCGTCGGGAACGGCTCGAGCCGCGTGAAATAGCCGTGCGTCCTGGCCTGCTCGAAGAACGGCAGCGAGCCTTCGCCGGCCAGGGTCAGGATCCAGTCGTACGGAAGATTGCGGATGGCCACGACGATGACCGGCCGCTGCCCGGCCACCGTTCCGATTTCCGCCACCACCACGGCGTGCTCCTCAGTGCGATAGCTGTCGCGGCGCTGGAACAGGAAGACCGAAGAGACCGCGACCACCACGACGCCGATGACGACGAGGATGCGCGAGACCCTGCGGTCAGCGTTGCGCTCGGCGAACCAGATCATCAGCAAAACGAACGATGTGGCCGTGATGAGGTTCGTCGCCTTCGACAAAACCCGGACCGCGCCGATGGGGAGAAAGTTCCCCCGGAACACCTCCAGGTGCATCCAGTAGATGGCCGCGGCGAAGAACGCGGCCAGGACGACGAAGCCGAAGCCGTGTGGCCGGAAGCCGCCGTCCGCTTCCGGTTTGCCGAGGAGGCGAACGCGCAGTACGCGAAGAGACCAGAGCGCGGTTCCGAACAGCAGCCCGCAGATCAGGCCGTAGACGATGGTGACCGTTGCGAGGCGACCGGGCGTGATGTCGATCTGCGGATTCAGAAAGTAGAGAAGATTGGCGATGTAGAGGCCGAAGATCGCGCCCGCGAGCACGCGCTTGATGTACGCCCAGCGTATCGGCATGTCGGCGTGCGCAGTGTATCGCGCGGAGGCGCGGCATGATCACCGCCGAGCGCCTTCAGGGCTGCTGTTCCAGCGACGACGCCTTCACCCTCCTCCGCGACCTCGGCTACGGCGTCTCGCCGATCGCCATCGCGGCGGCCGGCTGGCGACGCGCCGGGATCGAGATCCCGTGGAGCGACAAGGTCGCACTCCACCTGGCCGCGCGCACGCCGCAACTCGATGTCTACGTAATCGCCGGTGACGAATTGCCGGACTCCGGCGCCATCACCGCGTTCCTCCGATCGCTGGCCACGTACAACGCCCTCGTCAAGCCGGTCGCTCTCGGATTGAGCGCAGGGCGGTTGACGATCCACGATCTCTCTGCCCGCCGCGAGCCGAGACGCCTCGACGTTGATCTCAATCATCCGACGGCACATGCGCTCGACCGTCTCAATCTTCTCGGCAGCGGCAGCGACCCGCAACGGATCTTCGACCGTGCGCTCGACCGCGAGTCGCTCACGCGCCAGTTCTTCGAGCGCTTCCGGCGCGCCGTGCGTGAGGTCTCGCAGACGATCCGCGCCACGGTGCCGGCGGAGCCGCCGGATGCAGCGGACGATCAGGCGTTGCTTCTCCTCTCCCGGCTCCTCTTTCTCTACTTCATCCAGCAGAAAGGGTGGCTGAACGGGGAGCGCCGCTTCCTCGTCGACCGCATCGAGGCCGCCGTACGCGATCAACGAGGCGTCTACACCGCACTCTATGAACCGCTCTTCTTTGGATGCCTGAATACCGCCGCGCGCGACCGCGACCGCATCGCGTGCCGGCTCGGCAGGATTCCGTATCTCAACGGTGGCCTCTTCGAGCCGTCGGCATTCGAAGAGCGCAATCCTGCGCTCACGCTTCCAGACGATCTTCTGCAGCGCGTCGTCGAAGAGGTATTCGAGAGGTTCGCCTTCTCGATCGACGAATCCGACGCGGCCGGCGCGCATATCGATCCGGAGATGCTCGGCAAAGTCTTCGAGTCGCTGATGAACACCGACGAGCGGCTATCGACAGGAAGCTTCTACACGCCACGGGCGATCGTCGATGTCCTGGCCGCGCGCGCGATCGTCGCCTGGTTGAGCGATGGCGACGTCGAGACGGGCGAGATGCTGGAGCGAATCCTTCGGGGAGAGGCTGGGCGGCGTCTTCGCAACGGCGAGGCGCTGGCGAGACGGCTCGGGTCAATTGCCATCCTCGACCCCGCCTGCGGCTCGGGCGCCTTTCTTCTTTCCGCATTGCGAATCGTCGAGCGCCTGATGACCGCGCTGCATCCGAGCCCGCCGCCTGACCTTCGCCGCCGCATCGTGGAGCGTTCGCTCTACGGCGTCGATCTGAAGCCGGAAGCCGTACGCCTTTGCGAGCTGCGGCTCTGGCTGGCCATCGTGTCGCAAACGGACCAGTCGATCGACAACATCGAGCCGCTGCCGAACCTTGACCGCAACATCCTGCAGGGCAACTCGCTTCTCAGCCCTACCGATTTTCTCGGCGACAACCGCGCCGACATCTATCGCCAATGGGTCTACGCGCTGCGCGCGCAGTCCGACCTGATCGAACGTTATCGCAACGCGCCGCATCGCGAGCGCGCACAGGTGGCGCGGCTCATACGAGCGAACGACGGCCGGCTTGCCAGCGAGCTCCTGGCCAAGGCCATCGATCTCGACGAGCTCGAGCAGGAAGAACTTTGTGCCCCGCAGCGCGACCTCTTCGGGCGCTTGCGCGAGATGAACATCGAACGCTGCCGCGATCTGCATGAGCGCATCGGTGCGAGCCGCCGGATGCTCGAACGGATCGAAGACGGCCAGATCGGCTTCTTTTCCTTCGATGTTCACTTCGCGCATGTCATGGCCCGGGGCGGATTCGACGTCGTGATCGGCAATCCGCCGTGGGTGCGCAACAGCCGCATCGAGCCGCGGGCGAAAAAGATGTACGCCGAGCGCTTCGCCCTCTTCCGAGGCAACGGTGCCGGCGGTGCCGCATTTCATCAGCCGGACCTCTCCATCGCCTTCGTCGAAAGGGCTCTTTCGCTCATGGCACCCGGCGGAGTGGTGTCGTTGCTCGTTCCTGCCAAGGTGCTCAACTCCGGCTATGCGGCGCCACTGCGAAGATACGCCGCTTCGGCGGCGAATATCATCGCGCTCGACGACTGGTCGTCCGACGCGAAACGGCACTTCGATGCCGATACGTTTCCGCTCGGTATCACGCTCGCTCAACGAAACGGCCGGCCCCGGCGAGCGCGCATCTCCGTCACTTCGGATGGGAAATCGTTTGCTCTCCCGTCGGCTGCTTTGAGCCTCGGAGGCTCCGAGTGGTCGCTCCTCCCTCCGGATATCCATGCGATCGTGGCACGTATTCACGCCACGCATTCGCCGCTGGCTGAAACTCTCGGCCGCACGCCGGTGATGGGCGTGAAGACCGGCGACAACGGCGCCTTCTTTCTCGACGTGAAACGCGTTCGCGCCAAGACGGTCGAAACCACCGACGGCCTGCACATTCCGCTCACTGCCGTTTGTCGCTGCGTACGGGGCCGCGACGTACGCCGCTGGCAGGTTGCCGAGCCGGCCTGGATGCTTTGGCCGCCCGCCGGCGGATGGCGTAAACCGCCCCGCTGGGTGGAGCAACTCGCTGAAGCACGCGGCGTGGAGGCCGGGGCATTGCGGCTGTCGCATGTCCGCCCGGAGCACGTCGGCATCAAGGTGGTGTGGAAGGATCTCTCCCGCGGTCTCAACGCCGCCGTGCTCGACGGGACGTTACGCCTCGGCGATCGCGGCATTCCGCTCGTGCCGAATCAGACGCTCTACGCACTCGATGCCGCGTCGTTCGAAGAAGCCTGCGTCCTGGCGGCGCTTCTGAACTCGACCATCGTCAACGCCCTGGCGATCGCCATCGCTGAGCGCGCCAAGGACTTCTACTTCCGCTACTTCGGCCGGACGATCGCACGCCTCCCGTTGCCGGCGGTCACACCCTCGAGCGAATCGTGGAGACTCCTTCTCCGAGCGGCACGCCGCGCGCGGCGGACTCCGGATGCGGCAGCCGACGCCATCGACGCGACCGTCGCCTCGCTCTACGGCGTCTCCTCGGAAGAGCACGCGCGCCTCGCCTTCTTCCTTCGCAATCGGCTCGGCATGGACGGCGATGCCTGACCTTGCCCGGCACCAGCGGGACGCCGTCGAGCGTGCGCTGGCTCTGATCGCCCGCCATGGAGGGGCGATCCTCGCCGACGACGTCGGCCTCGGCAAGTCGTACGTCGCGGCGAGCGTCGCCGCCGCATGGCACCGTCGCGGAAGCCACGTCGAGCTCATCGTTCCCGCGTCGCTTGCGGAACAGTGGCGCGAGACGCTGCGCGAGTTCTGTATCGATGCGCGCATCATCACGCACGATGCCCTGGCCGGCGATCCGACGCTCAGCGAAGGGGAGCGATTCCTGGTCATCGACGAAGCGCACGCCTTTCGCAATCGCCGGACGCAACGCTGGTCAGCCCTGGCTCGCCGTTCAATCGCATCGAGGCTGCTCCTGGTCACGGCGACACCGATCTGCAACTCCGCCGACGACCTTCTTGCACTCATCGCGCTGATCGCCGCCGACGACACGCTGCGCTGTTCCGGCGTAGCGTCGATCGACGATGCCTTCGCCGTTCGCGACGGACCTTCGCTCGACACCATCGTCCGCGAGCTCATCATCCGGCGCGAGCGCGACGTTCTCCCACCAGACTTGTTCTTTGGCACACTCGATCGGCGGGTCATCCGGCATCCGATCGCCGATGCGCCGATCGACGCGTTGCAGTTTCCGCTCAGCACCAGCGCGCCGTTGCTGCGCCAGTTTCTCTGGCGCCGGCTGGAGTCGAGTCCGGCCGCGGTGCTCGAATCGGTGCGGCGGCAGCTTCGCTTCTACGAGCGCGTCGTCGAAAGCGGCCGAGCCCTTTCGCGCCGCGATTATCGAAGCGCCTTCGCCGCTGAAGCGGATGAGGACGCGTTTCAGCAAATCCTCTTCTGGGATCTGGTCACGCCCGCGGATGGCCTCGATACGAACGCGATTCGTGGCGAGATGGAGCGGCTAGCGGCCGTTCGCGTCGTCGTCGAGCGCGCCGAGGACACGAAGGCGGCGCTTCTCGAAGCCGCGATGACGGCCGAGCCTACGCTGATCTTCACCGGCGCGGCGGCGACGGCGCGCGCGCTGTCGAAACGGTTGCGTAGCGGCCTGGCCACCGCGCGCGACGGATGCGGCGCGATCGATGCCTTTCGCAATGGCTTGATCGACCGCCTCGTTGCCACCGACCTCGCCTCGGAAGGACTCAATCTGCAACGGGCCGGCGTCGTCGTGCACTACGACATCCCCTGGAACCCGGTGAAGCTCGACCAGCGCAATGGCCGCGCCTACCGCATCGGCCAGAGGCGCGACGCGGTCCGCGCCATCTACTTCCTGCCCGAGCGGCGCAGCCGTGTCGTCGAAACGATCGCATCGAAGAACCGTACGCGTCGCCGCATCCTCGGCATGCATCCGCGCCCGATCGAGTTCGCCGCTCCGCATGTGCTCGATCTTCCGCAGCGGCTTCCCGGCGATTCTCCCGCTCTCAACCTGATCCGCGCATTGCGCGCCCACGGACTCACCCCTACGCCCGCGCTCTTTCGCCGTCACCGCGCCGGCGTGGAGCAGTTGTTCGAAGAGATGGCGCACGAGTATCTCGACGGCAGCCGGTTGTCGGAATTGGAGAAGGTGCTGGAGAGGGAGAGGGTGGTGACGTCCGGACGGCGCGCCTAGCGGGGCGTTCCGCCATGCCGCCGCGTCATTCCGTCCTCCCACCCGGGTCATTCTGACCCGCAAAACGGCCCGTTCCCCCTGAAAACCGATGGCACCACGCTTGTTCCAGTCCCTCCCCGAAAAGGAGACACACCCATGAAGAAAACAGCGATCGCAGTACTGGCACTTTTGATGGCGGCGACGTTTGCCGCCGCGGATGACCATCCGGGCGGACCGGGACCGGGAGCACCCGCGGGTTACGAGGGCGGCGGCGGATATCTCGACGTCGCGTCAGACGGCACCGTGATCATCACCCGAGCTGCCGCGAGCAGCACGCACGCTAACCCGGTGGCCGAGCTCGTGGCCATCCGCAACGGCGCCATCGCCTGGACGGCAACGCTTCCCTCACCGCGCACCCAGACCGAGATCTCCGGTTCGCAGGTGATCGAGGTACGCGAGCCGGCACCCGCCGCCGGCGCCACGCCGGCGACCACGCTGACGGCGCTTTCGATCTCCAACGGCACCGAGGCCTGGACGCTCAACATCACCGGACGCGTCAATAACTTGACGCCATTCAGCGGAGGGACCTATGCCGTCGTAGTCATACCGGCTGCGACCTCGGGTGGCACACCCACCCGAAACCTCGTTGCGATCAGCAGCAACGGTGTCGTTCTTTCAACCGTGGCCTTCTGATCATTTCCTTCTCCTGTCGGGCGACGGCGCGTCGCCGCCGCCCATTTCGCGTTCGCCCTGGAGCCTTCATGCACATCCTCCATCTGCCTTCCTGGTACAGCACCTCCGATAAGCCATGGCGCGGGATGTTCGTGCGCGACCAGGCGCTGGCGTTGCAAGCGGCCGGAGTGCAGAACGGAATCGCCTTCGTCGAGCGCCGCAGCCTTTCGCGGTTCAACGGACTCAACCTGGCAGTCAGCCACTGGCAGACCGAGGCTCGTGAGGAAGACGACATCCCGACGATCCGGATGAAAGGATGGAGCATCCTGGCCCAGACCGTTCCGGGGTCGCTGCTCTGGGCGCGGCTGATGCGGCGGCTCTCCGAATCGTACGCGGCCGTCTACGGGGTGCCCGATCTCATTCACGGTCACGCCGCGCTCTGGGGCGGATACGCGGCGATGCTGGCCTCGCGCGCCCTTCAGCGGCCGTTTGTCGTCACCGAGCACTCCAGCGCGGTGCTGACCGCGGACCTTTCGCCGAACGAACGGCAACACGCCGCCACCGTCTATCGCAACGCCTCGGCGGTCATCGCCGTCAGCCGCCATCTGAAGACGAGTGTCGACTCCGTCGCCGGCACGCCGGTGGCCGAGGTCGTTCCGAATACAGTCGACGGCGATTACTTCGCGCTGTCGCCGCGGCGCAACAGAACGACGTTCACCTTCCTGGCGGTCTGCGACCTCGTCAACTACAAGCGGGTCGACCTTCTCATCCGCGCGTTTTCCCGGTTGCACATCCGCCGTCCGAAAACCCGGCTGGTCATCGCCGGCACGGGGACAGAAGGCCCCCGCCTGCGCGGGCTGGCGCGTGCACTGGTGCCGGCGCATGCGGTCCAGTTCACCGGCGCGCTGCCGCGCTGGCAGGTGCGGCAGTGGATGCGCGAGGCGGATGCGCTGGCGCTATGCAGCGATTGCGAGACGTTCGGCGTCGTCTTGATCGAGGCCATGGCCATGGGCATCCCGGTGGTTGCCACGCGCTGCGGCGGCCCGGAAGACATCGTCACGCCGGAATCGGGCGTTCTCGTCGACCGCGATGATTCCGATGCCCTCCTTGACGGTATGCACGATCTTCTCCGGCGGCGTTTCGATCCGCTGGCCATCCGCGAGAACGCCCGGCGACGCTTCGGCTATCCGGCGATCGCAAACCGCCTGTGCGCTGTTTACGAACGGCTGCTCAGGCATGAACATCAGGAGGTGGCGTAATGCCCCGTCCCCCGAGCTATCCATTGCCGCTCGTTGCCGGTTCGCGGCGGCCGTCAGCACTTCGTTGCGATTCATGCTTCCACATCGGCGCTGCCGTCCACGTCAGCGGCCGGTCGCTCTGCGGTGAATGCTTCTTCGAGATCTCCGCGACCGAGGAGGCGAAGAGGCTGGGAACAATGGACCAGAGAATGGAAACGGAGGCGGCGTACGATCACGTTGCGTGATCGTGATTCTTCTCCTCGGCATCATCGTCCCCGCCGCGCTTCTGGTCGCCGCCGTGCGCCGCTGGATCGCTCCTGTGCCGTGGCGCGCGGCGCTGCTGCTCCTGTTGTTGACGCTGGGATTCCTGCACGAGGCGGTCTTCACCACGAAGCTGCCGGTGCCGGTCGATGAAGCGGCGCGCGGCTATCCGTGGCACGGCGTCGTCGGTGACGTCGACGCGCGTAATCCGCTGACGAACGATACCGTCAAGCTGTTTCTCCCGTGGATGCAGGTAGCGCGCGAAGAGCTGGCACATGGGCGCACGCCACTGTGGAACCGCTAATCGTTCGCCGGCTATCCGCTGCTGGCAAACGGCGAATCGGCTCCCTTCTCGCCGCTTTTTCTGGCCACGCTCTTCGTCCCGCTGCCGAAACAGATCGTGGCGATGGCAGCACTCAAGATCTTCGCGGCGCTTCTATTCACATGGCTGTTTCTGAAACGCGAGCAAGCCAGCGATGCCGCGGCAACGTTCGGTGCCGTCGTCTTCGCCTTCTCGACGGTAATGACGGTCTTTCTCTACTACTCGACCGCATCGGTCGTGGCCTTTCTTCCCGCGGCCGCCTTCGCACTGCTTCACGCGATGGACAAGCAGACGAAGGCCAGCATCGTCCTGGTGGCGATCACCATCGCCACGTTGCTTGCGAACGGCCATCCGGAGAGTGTGTTGCACATTGCGGTCGGATGCGGCGGGATCCTCGCGGTGGAATGGTTGCGGGGTCTCGGGGTTGCGCGGTCTCGCGGTACCAGTGAGGTCAAAACACCGCGAGACTCCGCAACCGCGAGACCGCGCAACCGCCTCATCGCACCGCTGATCGGCGTCGCGCTCGGCCTCGCCCTCGGTGCGCCGGCATGGGTCCCGGTGCTCGAGCAGGTCCGCATCAGCGAACGGTTCGCGACGTTGCGTGCGATGACTCATCCCGGACCGTTGCCGCTCACCGCGGCGTGGGGCATCATCAGTCCGAACGGCTTCGGCAACCCGCTCCGCCACAACTGGTCGTGGATGTACAACTACACGAGCGTGGCCATCTCGTACGCAGGCCTGCTGCCGCTGGCGCTCTTTCTAGCCGCCGCGATCTCCCGCCGGACCGCCACACGCGAGCGACTGCTCATCGTCCTATGCGCGATCTTCTTTCTCGTAGCGATGGACTGGAGCATCGCCGGACACGCGCTCAACGCCCTCCCGCCGTTCAACATCGTGGCGAATGACAAGCTGCGCTTTGTCTGCATCTTCCTGCTGGCAGTGGTCACGGCGAAATGGTTGGACGCGCAGGCGGACGACTCCGCAAACATCTGGATTGCATCGTTCGTCGTCATCTCCGTCGCGCTCTACGTCTATACCGTCCGCTTCAATCTCATGCACCCGATCGATCTCCTCGGCATCGCCGCGATCGGCATCTTCCTGTTCCTTCCGAAACGATTCCGGGCATGGGGCGCGGCCGCTCTTGCATGTGCGGAGCTCTTCGCCTTCAACGCCGGATTCAACGCCCTCGTCGATGCAAGATACTTTCGCCCGCCGCTGCCGATCGTCGACGCATTGCGCGTGCACGCGCCGCACGAGCCCTTCCGCGTGGCGGATCTGAACTGGACCTTCCTGCCGAACGCTTCCGCACAGTACGGACTCGACGACGTACGCGGCAGCGACCCGATGGCATTCGCCGACTACGATCGGTTCCTGCAACGCTTCACGATCGCGGAGAGCGGCTCGTGGGTGCGCCGCATCATCGATGCGAACCGGCCCGAGCTCGACTTCCTCAACGTCCGCTTCCTCATCGCTGAACCGGATGGAGTGCCCGGCGGACGCTGGCACCTCATCTACAGCGGTTCCGACGGAACACTCTGGGAGAACCCCGCTTCCCTCCCGCGATTCTTCGCGCGCGCGGCGAACGTCCGCAATCTCCGGAGCACCGCGCCGGCAGAATTTACGATGACCGTCGTTTCATCCGCACCAACACTGGTCGAATCGAGCGAGCCGCTCGGACCCGGGCGGCGCGTCTACGTCAACGGTCACCGAGTTTCGCTACACCACCTCGACGACGCGTTCATCGGCTTCGAGGTACCGGCGGGAGTGTCTGATGTGCGCGTCGTCTATCGCCCGGTCAGCTTCTACCTTTCGTGCGTGATCGCGCTGCTGGCGATGATCGTTATGGCGGTTGTTCCTTCGACAAGGGCCTTCTACCGATCCACCCACCCCATCGCTCGTTCGTTGTAGCGAGGTCCGGCAATTGCCTCGGGGCGCAGCGCGTCATCGAGCCGCGTCATATCATCGACGCTCAACGTGATCGACGCTGCTCCGACGTTCTCCTCGAGATACTTCCTCCGCTTCGTGCCGGGGATGGGGACGATGTCGTCGCCTTTGTGCAGCAGCCAGGCGAGCGCGATCTGCGCGGGGGTGGCATCGTGCGTTGTCGCAACCTCGCGGACGACCGATGCGGCTCCCATGTTGGCGTCGAAGTTCTCTCCCTGAAACCGCGGATCGCCGCGGCGGAAATCGCCCTCGGGGTACTCCTCGGCACGCTTCACGTTCCCCGCCAGAAAACCGCGACCGAGGGGACTGAACGGCACCAGACCGATGCCCAGCTCGCGCAGCAGAGGGATGATGCGCGGCTCGAGGTTGCGCTCCCACAGCGAATACTCGCTCTGCAGCGCCGTGATCGGATACACCGCATGCGCGCGGCGGATCGTCTGCTCGCCCGCCTCAGAAAGCCCGAGGTAACGAACCTTTCCCTCGCGCACGAGGTCGGACATCGCGCCGACGACCACTTCGATCGGAACCTCGGGATCGACGCGGTGCTGGTAGAGAAGATCGATGTGATCGGTCTTCAACCGCTTCAACGATCCTTCGACCGCCTGGCGCACGAGTTTGCTGTCCAGCCCGGTCATCTTCCCGTCTTCGATCTTCCAGCCGAACTTCGTGGCGATGATGACCTTGTCCCGCTTTCCGTGCAGAGCCCGGCCGACCAGCTCTTCGTTGGCGTAAGGCCCATAGACCTCGGCCGTGTCGAAGAAGTCGATCCCCAGCTCCAGCGCGCGGTCGATCGTGGCCAGCGATTCCTGCTCGTTCGCCGGACCGTACGACTGGCTCATCCCCATACATCCGAGACCTTCCGCGGAGACGACGAGACCCTGGGATCCGAGAGTGCGTTTGTTCATGGCGTAACGCTACTATGCGCGTTTCGCTTCGTCCAATGTTCCCAACCACGCGACGCAGTGTGATCGCCGCTCTGGCGAGCGATGACGACGAGCAGCGCCGCCGCGCGTTCGATACGTTTGTCGCGCTCTACTGGAAGCCGCTCTACAAATACCTTCGCGTGGCGCGGGGCCGCGAGACCGCCGACGCCGAGGATCTGACGCAGGCGTTTCTGGTGAAGTGCTTCGAGGACGGGGCTCTGGCGGCGTACGACACGGCGAAAGCGAGTTTTCGGACGTTCCTTCGGATGTTGTTCGACCGCTTCGTAGCGAACGAAGTCAAGGCATCGCTGCGGCTGAAGCGCGGCGGCGGCAGCGTGCTGCTCGATTTTGGCAATGCGGAAGTTGAGATCGCGCGCGAGCACGACCGGGGCGGCACGCCCGAGGATTACTTTCAGCGCGAATGGACGCGCAGCGTTTTCACTCTTGCCGTCGAGCGGCTGCGCGAGGAGGCCGACCCGGCACGCTTTGCCATCTTCGAGGCGTATGACCTCGACGACACATCGCGGGCCTCGTATCGCGAGACCGGCGATCGCCTCGGCATCAGCGAAACGAGCGTCACCAACGGCCTTGCGGCGATGCGGCGCCGTTTCCGGGCAATCGTGCTCGACGTGTTGCGCGAAGCGACCGCCTCCGAAGCCGAATACCGCGCCGAGGTCCGCGCTCTGCTCGGAGTCGAGGCGTGACCTGGCTCTCGGACAATGCTGTGGCGCATCTTCGCTCCGTGGCCGAACTGCCTGACTTCAGCGGAACGCGTTACCGCATCGAACGCGAGTTGGCCCGAGGCGGGATGGGAGTCGTCTACGAAGCGGAAGATCTCGAGCTGCAGCGCCGCGTGGCGATCAAAGTACTGGCCAGCGAGCTTGCCTCGGACGATGCCGTCGAACGGATGCGCGCCGAGGCAAGAACCATGGCCCGTCTCGAACACCCGGGGATCGTGCCGCTGCACGACGTCGGACTGCTTGCGGACGGGCGACTCTGGTACGCCATGAAACTGGTCCGCGGGCGGCGCTTCGACGAGCTGAACGCCGCGCCGGCCGAACTGCTGCGCGTGTTTCTTCGCATCTGCGAGGCCGTTTCCTTTGCGCACGCCAACGGAATCGTTCACTGCGATCTCAAGCCGGAGAACGTGATGCTCGGCGACTTCGGCGAGGTGCTGGTCATGGATTGGGGCGTTGCCCGCGCGGCCGGCGTCAACAGCGCACCTATCGCAGGAACGCGCGGCTTCATGGCGCCGGAACAGGAGCAGGGGACGTCGTCCATCGATGCATCGACCGACGTCTTCGCCCTCGGAGCGATGCTGCGGGCGATTCTTCCGAAGCTCCCCCGTCCCCTTGCCGCGATCTGTGCGAAAGCGACCGCCCCCGCGCAGAGCGACCGTTACACGACCGCGCGCGCGCTGGCAGACGACGTGTCACGATGGCTCGACGGACTGCCGGTCTCCGCCTATCGGGAGAATGTCATCGAGCGCGCCGGCCGTTGGCTCGCGCGCAATCGCGTACTGATTACGATCATCGTCGCCTATCTGGTCATGCGCGTGATCGTCTTTCTCTGGATTCGCCGTTAAAGGATTTCGAGCGAACGTTGAATACGATCTTCGGAGGAACAAACATGAACAAGATTCTCGTGGGACTTCTGCTCGGCGCCGCGCTCGGGGCGGTCGACGGTATGACGGCCTGGTTCACGCCGGCCGTACGCGCCGGGATCATCGGCATCGTCATCGGCTCGACAGTCAAAGGGATGATCGCCGGCATCGCCGCCGGCTGGTTCGCGCGGAAGGTGCAGTCGGTGGCGTGGGGCATCGCCTTCGGCCTTCTCGTCGGCGCGCTGCTGGCGTACGGCGTCGCGGCCATGCAGCACGGCTACTACTTCGAGATCATGCTGCCCGGCTCGATCGTCGGAGCAATCGTCGGATGGGCCACGCAGCGCTACGGCCGGCCCGTGCGCGGCACAGCCGGAGCAACACTCGCCGCCACCTTCCTGGTCATGCTCACGGTCAACGCCCGCGCGGCGGAGCCGGTGAAGGCTGCCGATGCCTTCGCGCATCTGAAGGCACTGGCCGGCACATGGAACGGCCACGCCATGACCTCTGACGGCCCACCCGCCAGCGTCAGTTATCGCCTCACGGCCGGCGGAACCGCGGTGATGGAGACGCTCTTCGGCGGGACGGAGCACGAGATGCTGACGATCTACACGCTCAACGGCAATGACGTTGTAGCCACCCACTTCTGCGGCGCCGGCAACCAGCCGGTCATGAAGCTCGACAAGACGCAGTCGACGCCCGACCGCCTGGTCTTCTCGTTCGTCAGCGTCGGCGGCGATCACGCCAAGGATCATCCGCACGTCCACAACGGCTTCATCCACTTCATCGGCAACGACCAGTTGGAAGCGACATGGACGATGCAGACCGCCGACGGCGGCCCCTTCGAGCACAGTCCGAAGTTTTTTCTGACCCGAGGGAAGTAGGCGGCGTAGACAAGGCCCCTGGATAGGACGTTCGCTCCCGTTTCGATCCTCGCTTGCTTGGTTTCGACCCTCGCTTGCTTCGTTTTGACCCTCGTTTTGCTTGGTTTCGACTCTCGGTTGCTTCGTTTCGCCGATCGCTTGCTTCATTTCATCTAATACTCCAGCGCGATCGCCGGCGTCCCTACCTCTTTCCCATCCGCCTCGGCATGTGGATAGATGAAGTAGTTGAGCGGCTCGGCGGTGTGCGGCGTGAGCACGAGGTCACGTCCCATCGTGAACTGCACGCGGTCGGGATCGAGATTGCCGAAGAGGTAGGCGCGGCGCGCGGGATCGGCCGACTTCGAAGCCTCGGATGGATCGACCGGAATCCAGCCCTGGCCCTTCACGTAGAACTCCGCCCAGCAGTGATAGCCGGTGACGGTGCCGTGATCCGACGTCATCGGAAAGCCGATGACGAAACGCGCCGGGATTCCTTTTGCGCGCGCCATCGACATGAAGAGCGAATGGAAATCAGTACAGTTGCCGGCTTTGATGTCGCAGGCGCGCTCGGTGTCGCCATGGCCCCAGCCCGGGATGGTTTTGTCGTACTTCATCGTCGCCAGGAGGTAGTCGTAGATGGCATGCGCCTGGTCGGCCGGCGTGGTCTTGCCGGCCGTCACCTCATTGGCCAGCTTCTTCACACGCGGTGAGAGAGTCACGAGTTTGTCGGCCTTCAACGCGCGCGTCAGCTCCACCCGCGATGCCTGCGTTTCCGCGAGCTTCGCCGTCGTCACCTCGTTGCGGGTTCCACGGAAATGCACCTTCACGACAAAATCACCCGAATGCGGATTGGTGATCGTCGCGTAGGCGTATCGGTCGCCGAACTCCCCATCGGACGTTTCCGTCCATCGCTGCGGCGAGTCGATCTTGACGTCGCTGATGGTCTGCCCGCCGCGGCTTACGGGCAACGGAATCCAGACGGTCATCTCTTTCAAACCAGCAGGGACATCCTTGACCGTTGCGATGTAGGTGGCTTCGAACGACTTGCTGTCCGAAGCAAAGAGAGGAAAAGCGGTAGCGGCAAGGAGGAGGAAAAGAAGGCGGCTAGTCATAATCGCAAGTTTATCGGATCAATGATTTGCAAGCAGCCCCTTGACAATTCGACGATTGGACTCCAATGTTTCTATTCCATCAAGTCAGGAGCCAAGCCATTCTAAGCGTTGACCAACTTCCCGACAGCCGCCGGGCGATCCTACTCGCTCTCAAGCGCCAGGGTCCGTCCACCATCGCGCAGCTCGCTTATCAGTTGCAGCTCACCGGCGAAGCAGTGCGTCAGCAGCTTTTGCAGCTCCAGCGCGAAGGGTGGATCGAGTCGCGAGTCGCGCGCGGCGACGAGCGCGGACGCACCGGCCGGCCGGCCACGCGTTACAACCTTACCGAGGCCGGTGACCACCTCTTTCCGAAGAGCTATGACCTCCTCAACGTCGCCGTCATCGACGCTGTCGCCGAGGAGCTCGGGCCCGATGCCGCGGTGCGCGTGCTCAAGCGCGTCTGCGATGACCGCGTGTCGATGGAAGGAAAGACCATCCATGGAATGCCGCTGGAGAACAAAGTCGAGGCGCTCAAGGGCCTCTACGCCTCCGCCGACCCGTACATGACCAGCGAGAAAGTCGACGACGGTTTCCTCCTCGTCGAGCGCAACTGCCCCTTCTTCACCACCGCCATGCGCCGCCCGGCACTCTGCAGCGTTTCCGTCAACGCCCTGACGCGGCTCCTCGGCGTACGCGTCGAGCGCGATGAGACCTTCCAGGCCGGCGCCGGCCGCTGCGTCTTCCACATCTACGCGAACGAGCCGATCGACGCCACGAAGTGGGAGTTCACGATGGAGAACGAACTGCCGCACCACGAGGGGACGTAACCTCTTAGATGTTCGACACAATCCTTGGCTCCCTGACGACCTCTCTCTGGGTGGTTGTCGCGATGGGGCTCGTGGGCCTCGTCCTCCTGTTCTCGATCCACAGGATCGGGCCCACGGAAGTAGGTCTTGTGATTAAGCGGTTCAGTTGGTCCAAGCTGAGCGACGGTAACGTCATCGCATTCAATGGCGAGGCCGGCTACCAGGCAGACCTGCTGATGCCCGGCCTGCGCTTCAAGCTCTGGCCAATGTACGGCGTGGACAAGCGTCCGTTGGTGCAGGTGCCAGCCGGCCAGATCGGCGTGGTCATCGCTCAAGTAGGTTCAGCCCCGCCGACTGGCGCGAAGAGCGTCGAATACAAGCAGCAGTTCGGGAACTTCTCTGATCTGGGCGTGTTCGTGAGGCAAGGCGGCCAGAAGGGCATCCAGCGCCCGGTGTTGCCCGGCGGCACCGTAGGACCCATTCACCCCATAGGCTTCCTCGTCATCACAGCGGACCGAATCTACGGTGAGCCCATCAACGACGAGCTGCGCCGGCAGAGCAAGGGCGACGAGCTGACCTGTCAGGCCTGGGGCCTGGAGCGCAAAGATCTCACGGTCACCCGCATTGGCGCTGAGCGAGGCATCGACATGGTCGGTGTCGTCACCGCGTTGGACGGGCCGCCACTGGAGCCGGGTCAGATCGCGAGTCGCCTCGGCGGCTTCGACGATATCCGAGCGGAGGAGAACTCGGTTGCCAATGACACCCCCGAGAATGTCCGTACGGCCGACCAGCGCCTCATCGAGTTGGTTCTTGGCAACAACAACACGCAACACAACAACTACCAGGACTTCCAGGCGTTCCTGACCGCCGGCGGTCGCATCGGTCGTCAGCACGACCCGCTGTTGCCAGGTGCTTATAACCTGAACCCTTTCCTCGTGAAGGTGGAACTGGTGCCGATGGTGGTCGTCGAACAGGGTCAGGTCGCCGTGATCAAGTCTTACGTTGGGTTGCCCACAGAGGACACCTCGGGTGCGGAGTTCAAGCACGGCTCGCTGGTGCGCCCCGGACATCGGGGTCTCTGGCAGGAGCCGTTGCGCACAGGCAAGTACGCCCTGAATCCGCACATCTACGAGATCGTGATGGTCCCGACCTTCATCCTGACGCTGAACTGGGGCGAGGCCAACAGCAAGGCTCACAACCTGGATAAAGGCCTTTCCACCATTGCGGCCAAGAGCCAGGAAGGCTTCGAGTTCAGTATCGATCTGCAGGTGCAGATCCACGTTTCCGACGTCATGGCTCCACGAGTCATCTCCCGCGTCGGTTCCATGGAGAACCTCATCAACGAGGTGTTGCAGGCGGCGGTGGGCAATTACTTCCGTGACACCTTGCAGGGCATGCCCGCGGTCAGGTTCATTCAGGAGCGCAGCAAGGTGCAGATCGAGGCCCAGGCTTACATCACAGGCCACCTGAAGCGCTACGACGTGGAGACGCCGGGCGCCTACATCCAGGACATCGTTCTACCCGTGAACCTGGTTGCGGTGCTGCAACAGCGCGAGATCGCAAACCAGGAAATCGAGACCTTCAAAAAGCGCAAGGAGGCTGAAGACGAGCGCGTCTCCATGGAGGCTGCGAAGGGCACGGCGGACATGCAGAAGGAGCTCGCGGCATCCCAGGTTTCTATCAAGATCAACGAGAACAAGGCGCAAGCCCGCATGAAGGAAGCGGAGGGCGAAGCCAGCTACCTCACCCAAGTCGGTCGCGCACGAGCCGTTGAGACCGAGGCCAAGGGTCTCGCGCTCGCGGCGGGCCTCAAGGCCCAGCAGGATGCTGTCGGCAAAGAAGGCACGACGCTAGTCAACGTCGTGAGTCAGCTCGCCCAGGGCGGCAATCGTTTCGTTCCGGAGATCCTCATCGTCGGCGGCGAAGGCGGCGGCATCATCGGCGGGGTCGGCGCGCAGCTCATGAAGCTGCTCGGCGACGTCAACAGCTCCAGTACCGACGGCAAGGAGAAGGAGGCCTGAAGACAGGGTTGCCGGGTTGCCGCTACAGGAGCTTTTATGTTGATCCACGCCTGACTCGATCTCCTTGCCTCAGGAATCTGTTTAGACTTAACGACCCCCGCCCTGCGCGCACCCTTTTTGTTCACCACGAGGTAGGGAGATCGACCGGCACGACACTCCTCAGGTAACAGGTCCAATTCATGGGCAAGACTGTCGATGCGACTGACGACAAGGAGACCGGGCCGGGCGCGCGGCGCGCGCCGGTTGTGATCACAGTCGTCGTCCTGGCGGTGGTGGGGAGTCTGTACTACGGCTACTACCACGGGCAGGTGGAGTACTTCACCGGCCGCAATCTGCGCCTCCTGTCGATGCTCACCGCACAGGTCGAGGGGCGCGTGGAGATGTTCTCGGACTTCGTGAAAGCGCAGGCGAGTGCCGGCGCTTCGGAAGGACCGGACCCTTATGCGGGCTCCGGGATCAAGTTCGGCGATTGTGCGGGCTATGCGCCGGCGGGCGAAGTCCGGCGGGGCATCGACGAGACGGAACATGGCTGGCTGTTGCGGTTGCAGACGGCGGCGGCCGCCAATCCAGGTCTCGGCCCGCCGCAAGGCGCGCCCACATGCGCGACGGTCGAGATCGACGACCTGATCCGCCCGATTTTCGAACGGCCGGTAGGCGCCGCGTTCGATATGCTGCTGGTGGCCAAGGATGACGGGACGGTGCTCTACAGCGTCCGACCGCCGCAGGCGTCGTCGTCTCTCCTCCACCATGATGAGGAGTGGATCGACGAAGAGGAAGAGCCGCCACCGCCGGACACTACGGGCACGGTGACCACGACGAGCGCCGCGCCGACGCCTGCGCAAAGAACTAAGGGGATGGAGGCGAAGAAAGCAGCTCCCTCAACCAACGCGGCAAACAGCGCCATCGCTGACCGGGAAAGTGGTTCGACTCTCTCCATTACCACCCTGAAGGCTCTCAAGATCCGGAAAGGGTGGCGCGCCGATCCGGTGGATATCGATCTCGCCTCTCTGACCCGAGGCACAGGTCAACTCACAGTCACCCTCGGCGGTACCGACTATGTCCTCTTCACGCAGCCCTACACCCTCGCCCGAGCGGTCCCGGGCACGAAGGACGGGGGGAGTCAGTGGGTCGTGTGCGGGCTGGTGTCGGCGTCGCGGTTTCGCTACGAGGTCTCCGCGGTTTCCACGACGATCATCCTTCTGGGCATCGCCATCGCGCTGCTGGTCCTCTGTTGCTGGCCGTTCCTACGGATCGCGCTCATCGACCCGGCCCAGGCACTGACGATCACCGACGTCGTGCTCATCATCATGTGCACCATTATCGGAGCGGGGGTGCTCACGCTGGCGCTGCTCGACGTTTTCGCCTATCGCGGCATCACCGCCACGGCTGACGATCAGATCGAGAAGTTCAGCGGGACCGTAGACAGCGATTTCGGCCGCGATGTCGTCAGGGCGATGCATGTCCTGTGGCTGGCGGAGGAACGGACCCGGGGACCGGCGCTCGCGAATATTTCCAATCCGACGCAACCGCTTCCGGAGGAGCTCATCGCCGACCCACGCGTGGGCGAGTATCCGTACGTCGACTCGATTGCCTGGCTCGACGACGACGGGATGCAGAAAGCGCGCTTTGCGCGCATCCTTCCCAGTCCGCGCCTCGACGTCAGCGGGCGGCAGTACTTCCATCTGGCGAAACTGGAGAGGACGTGGTCGGTGGCGGGTGTGCCATACGTGCTGGAGTGGGTGCGCTCGAAAGCGACCGGTGAAGTGCGGGCCATTCTGGCGAAGAAGACGAAGGAGGCGATTGCGTGGGACCAGAAGTCCGACGCGGAAAAGGCGACGGCCACTCCTCCTCCGTTCGCAGTGATCGTCATGTCGACGGAGCTCATCGACATCACCCACGCCGTCCCGCCGCCCGGCGTGCAGATGGCGATCATCGATGAGAACGGGGAGGTGATCTACCACTCCGACACGCAGCGTATCGGCTACGAGAACTTCTTCGCCGAGGCCGACCACAATGTGGATCTGCGTGCGGCGGTGGTGGCGCGGCGCGCGAGGCTGGTGAGCGCGTCGTACTGGGGCGAGGATCAATCGATGTACGTCCGTCCGCTCACGGGATCGAGCTGGACGCTGGTGACGTTCCGGGCGAAGCGTCTGACGCGAGTTCTGAACGTCGAGGCGACGCTTCTGACGCTGATGATGCTGCTGTTCAATTCGGCGCCGTATCTTCTGGTCTACATCATCGTGCTGATCCTCAAGCCGAGGTATCGGGCGCCGCGCCTGTGGCCGGACGAAAAGCGCCACGGCGATTACCTGCGCCTGGTCCTGATCCTCATCGCGCTGATGATGCTCTCCTGCCTGAACAACTATGCGCTGGCGCCGTGGTCATCGTTCTACGGCATTGTGCTCATCCCGCTGCTGTCGATCGTGACGACGTACGTGATGTTGCACCGCACCGGCGCACCGCGGCCGCTGGCGATCGGATTGGCGGTCTGGATCATCGTCACGGTCCTGCTGGTCGTTCAGATGTCGTTCGCCAAAATCCATCCGGAGCGCGCCTTCGCCGCCTATCCGGTTCTTTCCCGAGCCTTCCTGGTGCTGGCGACGGTCATCGTAGCCGCGCTGACGTTGATGCTGATCGGTGGCTGGAAACACGGCGGGCCTGTCTCCAAGCTGCTCCGCCGCCTGCAATTGCGGTACGGCTATTCGACGCTCTACCGCGTCTGCGGCGTGTTGCTGATGTTGATCGGCGCGGCTCTTCCCGTGGTCGGCTTTTTCCGGATCAGCCGCAATGTCGAGCTGGAGCTGATGGTGAAGTACGGCCAGTTGCGCTCCGCGGCCGGCCTGGAGCAACGCATCGATCAAATCGTGACGTTGAGCGCTCTGCCTACTCGCGCGAAGCCGGAAGTTACGAGGTATCTCTTCGCTGACATTTTCTCCGACCGGCTGGGGATGCTCTTCGGCAGCAGTTGGTCAATCGATCCCCCGGTGACCAACCCGGCGGTGCCGCGCGAGAGCAACGATGGATCGTGCCCCGAGGATCGGAATGCCGGCTGGACGGATCTGAAAAACCGCACGATTCCGACGTGGGCGTCGGACTGGCTGCCGGCGTTGTACGAAGACTCGCTGGCCATTCAGCCACTCTTCGAAGCGGGATCGTCCGACAACCTGTGGCACTGGTGTGTGAACCGGCAACAGATCAAGCTCGTTCGCAAGGTTCACTTTGACCGCGATGTGGCCGCGGTGGTCTGGAACGGCCGGGAGAGGGACGAGACGGCGGAGAAGATCGTAATCGACTCGCACCTGCCGCGCGCATCGTTCTGGAAATCGTCCCAGGAAAACACGCGCGATGCCGTCGGAACCGAACCGGCCGATTCCTCAGCGCTTCACGTTCTGACGATGATCCTCATCGGCGTGCCGCTTCTTTCGATCTTCTGGTACGCGGCCGGTTTCGTCGCCAAACGCGTCCTGCTGATCGATGTCCACGAGCCCGACTGGCTGGCGCGCAAACCTCTCAGCCCCACCCTTGGCGACCACATCTTCCTCGTGCGCCGCGAACGCGACGTGAATACGCTGACCAACCACGAGGCCTTCGTCGATGTCTCCTTCGCCTCGCTCGATCAGGACGACATCTGGACGTCCGTCCTGGAGATGCTCGACAGCAGCGTGGCCGGCCGCAATGTTCGCGTCATCGATTTCGAGCACGGAATCAACGACAGCACCGTGAACGCGAAGAAACTGCAGTGGCTCGAGCGCCTTCTGGCGCTGGCCGACCGTACGGTGATCGTCGTCTCGAACGTCAGTCCGTCTTACGTGATGACGACGCCGGCTCCGGCGGATACGGACGCGCCGGCGTACGCCGAGCGCTGGCGCGCACTTCTGCACCACTTCGTGATCGTGACAGCGGAGGAGTTGGACCTGCGTCACGAGGAATCGATGCGGCGCAACGCGACCGTGAGTCAGATTACGCCGCCGAAGAGCTGGCTGGCGAAAGAGACTGCGTACAACGCCTTCCTGGGTCATCTTTCGAAGGAGCTCGAGGCGGACGACGACCTGCGCCGCACGCGCAAAGAGAGCGATCCTGATACCGACCAGCGCCGTCTACTCGACGAGATTGGCGAGCGCGCCGAGACGTACTTTGCCGGCCTCTGGTCGAACTGCAGGGAGGACGAGAAGCTGCTCCTCTATCACCTCGCGCACAACGGCCTGGCCAACGCGCGCGCCCGCCGCACCATCCGCCGTCTGATGGCGCGCGGCCTGGTGCGCCGCAATCCGAATCTGGAGCTCTTCAGCGAGTCGTTCCGGCTCTACGTGCTGGAAGCCGCACAACGCGAGAACATCGTCAAGGTCGATCGCCAGACGCGAGGCGCCAGCACCTGGGACTCACTCCGCGTCCCCTTCTTCGTCATCATCATCGCCTTCATCCTGCTCCTGTTCGCCACGCAGAAGGACATGCTGACGACGACGACGGCCCTGGCAACAGCGCTGACGACCGGCCTGCCGGTTTTGATGAAACTGATCGGGGTATTCACCGAGCGAAGGACGGAAGCGAAGGAGTAGGCGTACGCGGGTGGGCGAGTCTGACTCCGGCATCGGACTCGCCAACGACCCACGGACTAGTAGTCCGTGGGTTTAGACGTCGCGATAAACTGCTCTCTTGATCCACGGAAGGAATTGGCTCCGGCAGTAGGACTCGAACCTACGACCCACGGATTAACAGTCCGTTGCTCTACCAACTGAGCTATGCCGGAGTACTTGGCGCGGCGGGCGGCGGACGATAGCAAAGGGCGTCCACGCCGTCAACGTGGGGGCAAACCGAGGGGGGTCGCGGTGTATTTCGCCAGCACTGTGGTCAGCCGGGGGAGCAAATCGGAGAGCTCGGAGTACTCGAGCAGCTCGATGCCGCGGTCGCCGGCCACCATCGCCGTGCAGCGGGCGGTGTGGGCCGGGCGGTAGAGGCAGATTACGGGGATTCCGTAGTGGTAGCGGGCGGTGGCGATCTCGTATCCCACCCCGGTTGACGGCATGGAGACCTCGGCGACGAGGATGTCGGCGGCGGCGATCCAGCCGAGGTCGCGGTCGAAGATGGCGACGGAATCGATCGTTTCGCCGGATGACGTCACATGCTCAGCCGCGACGGCGCCGGCCAGGACGTGATGTCCCGCTGCTTCGAGCGCGGCGATGATCTCGCGATAGAGCGCGACGTCGGTGCGGCCACCGGAGATGGCTCCGGCAAAGTAGATCGTGCTCATCGCTTCATCCTGACGTGGAGCGCAGCGAAACGGTCAGGATCTCCGGTGGAATTGCGCGAACTGTGGGCGCAGGCAACGTTTTCGAGGCGCCACCGAAGATTCTGACATGTTCGCTGCGCTCACGGTCAGGATAGAGTACGAATAGAAACCATGTCCCGAGAAATTGTCATCAACGCCGCGAAGCACGAGTCGCGTATCGCCGTGCTCGACGAGGGGCAGGTCGTCGAGCTGTGGGTGGAGCGGACGCGCCATCGCACCATCGTCGGCAACATCTACAAGGGGCGCGTGACCAAGGTGCTGCCCGGGATGCAATCGGCGTTCGTCGACCTGGGGCTGGAGCGCGACGCGTTCCTCTATGTCTCCGACGTCATCGAGGACCTGGAAGAATTCGACAACGCCGATTCGACGGACGATCTGACCCTCGATGACGTGCCGCAGCAGCGTGCCGAGGCTTCGATCGCCGATCTGCTGCGCGAGGGGCAGGAGATCGTCGTACAGGTGTCGAAAGACACGATCGCCGGCAAGGGCGCACGCATCACCAGCCACATCACGCTGCCGGGGCGGTTCCTGGTCTACATGCCGACGGTCAATCACATCGGCGTTTCGCGGCGCATCGAGAACGAAGCGGAGCGCACGCGGCTCAAGGAGATCCTGGAGCGCATCCGTCCGGCCGGCTCTGGTGGCTTTATCGTCCGCACCGCGGGAGAAGAGCGCGAGGAAGACGAGTTCCGCGCCGATCTGAAATACCTCACCGACCTGTGGGAGCAGATCCGGCGGAAAGCGGAGAAGGCGTCGGCGCCCACGGCGATGCATCACGATCTCGATCTCGTCCTTCGCACGATCCGCGACGTGCTGTCGCCGGAGTTCAAGAGTGTCTGGGTCGACTCCGTCGATCAGTACCAGCGCATCGTTGAGTTCCTCGACCAGATCCAGCCGAACCTCGTTTCGCGCGTGCGACTGTTCCGGCGCGAGGAGCCGATCTTCGAGGATTTCAGCATCGAAGGGGAGATCGCCAAGGCATTGAAGTCGAAGGTGTGGCTCAAGTCCGGCGGCTACATCGTCATCAACCAGACCGAGGCCCTCGTGGCCATCGACGTGAACACCGGCAAGTACGTCGGTAAGCGCAACCTCGAGGAGACGGTCTTCAAGACGAACCTCGAGGCGGCGAAGGAGATCGTCCGGCAGATCCGCCTGCGCGACCTCGGCGGGATCATCGTCCTCGACTTCATCGACATGGAGGATCCCTCCAACCGGGCCAGGCTTTTCGAAGCGCTGGAGATCGAGATCCGAAAAGACCGGTCGAAGACGAAGATCCTGCAGATCTCGGAGTTCGGGCTGATCGAGATGACGCGCAAGCGCGTGCGCCAGAGCCTGGAGCGCTCGCTGACGCAGGCCTGTCCGTATTGCGGCGGCAGCGGACGCATCAAGTCGAATACGACCATCGCCTTCGAGATCTGGCGCGAGCTGATGAAGCTGCGCGACCTGCACGAAGGGCAGGACGTCATCGTCCGTCTCAACCCGGTCGTCTACAGTTCCCTGAACAACGCCAATGATCCGATCTTCGAGGAGATCGAGCGAAACCTCGGAGTCCATCTCGTTTTCAAGCCGGATGACTCGCTGCACCACGAGCAGTTTGACGTCATGCGGATATGAGTGGGCCGGGTGTCGGGTGTCGGGGGTCGGGGGTCGGGGGTGGAAGTAAAACCAAGATCCTCTTCTCCGACTCCCGGCCCAGATTCCACACGGCACGCCCCATGCAGTTTGGCCAGTGAGAGTAGTCATGTCTCTTGAAGACACCTTCACCAATCTTGCCTCGTTCCTGAACAGCCTCGATGCCGAGGGTGAACAGAAGTTCGAGCTGTCACACTCACTCGTGATCATCTGTCCTGATTGCGGGAAGAACATCGCCTTTCGCGGACGCTGTCCGAAGTGCGGCGGCAACTCGTGGATTCCGGCCGGCCATACCGGCGGAATCTTCGAGCAGATGAAGGCGCAGCGATGGCGGACCCAGATGCAGAGCGACGAGGACGACATGGACGTCGAAGTCCGCGAGATGGAGGAAGCGCGGCCGGACGCGTAGGATAGGCGCGGAATACCGCGTCGCCATCGATCGATGCGCAACACGTTCCGGGTCAGCTCTTCCGGCGACGTTCGCCAGCTACGTAATGCGAAACGAGCGCTCGTTGCCCATCAGGCTCAACCTGTTGCGGCCTGTAGCTATGCTCGGTAATCAACGCGATGAACGCCTCCGGCGATTCGATCGCGGTCTCAAGCAGGCCTTTCGACATGAGGCTCATGAACAGCGCGCATGAACGCGCTTGGCAATTCACCGAACGCTCTGGGTTGAACTCGATATCCGTAAAACCAGCGTATCTGTTCAATCGCAACAGCAGCCATTCGCGATGCGGATAAATCGCGTTGATGTACAGCCAATCGTAGAACGCGGTTTTAGGCTCAAGAGGGAACCGAATGTCCTCGAAATCGAAGCCGATCAAGCGTCCGGACTCCCTCAGCCGCGGATCGCGTTTCGCATCTCTTACATCTGCTCCGTAGAGATCCGTGAACGGCCCGCCATGCTCGAATACCTTGCTGCCCTGGAACGCGCATTCCAGCGACATCTCACCATGCTGCCCCCGTACGTTCAGATGAAACGCGCTCAAGTGTTGCCCGACCTTCTCGGTCGACTTTGAGGAGATCTCCAGTAGCGGCTCGAATCCGGCCGCAGCCGCGGCCGCATGGAGCGACGCGACATTCTTCTGCTTCTGGACTGGCGCGAAACCCGGGTGCCACCTCAGCCAGAAATAGAACTCCTTTACGAGCTCGGGCTCATCGGGTACTGGTACAAAGATCGGTCGTTCAGCCATTAGGGAAGTTCCGAATGAGGTCCAGCGAAATGAATCGGGGTACGAGGATTTCGCTTTTCTCAGCCTGCAACAGTCTCTCTCTGATCGCAGGATCGCGCCACTCAGTCCAGCTATACAACACCTCGAAATCGATCATGTTCGCTGCTTCGTCGATTGGGTAGGCTTGCACGCCGCTTTTATTCGATACATCCGCCGTGAACAGAACCCCGTCCCACTGAAGAACTTCAGGATGCACGTTGAGGAAGATCGTATCGGTGATGCGCCCGTCCGCGCGCGCGACGTACTCCATTGGATGCGTCCACCGGAAGCACAGATGCACGTACTCGTCGAGCCCTCTCATGCAGTCAGTATCGTGGCTCCACTGGTTTCCACCCGGCGCCGGAATCTCGATTCCTCGCCGCTTCATCTCCGCGAGCGCCAACAACCCTCCATGCTCGCGAATCGACGCAAGATTTCGTCGGTCCGTGAAGTGAAACAGAACGTTGATGCGCTTGAGTTGCTCTTTGGTCATCACTTACCCGATCGCACGATCGGTTCTGCCACCATCGTACGCTGTCCTACCCTCGTGCGTCGCCTCCTCGATCGCCTCCGACCCCTGCCCGCCCTCGCCGCGCTCACGCGCGCTGCAACCCGAGTTGGGCGGGCGGAAGCCGGAGGCGCGACCGTTGCTCGCCTCGTACGTACGGATTCGCGCCTCGTGCAGACGCCGGCACTGCGGCCTAGTACACTATTTCCATGTCGGGAGAAATCATCGGCGGTGTGCTGGCGCCGCATCCGCCGCACATCGTTTACGGCGACAACCACTGGCGGAACGAGCCACGGTCGGAGTGTGGCTGGGAGGTGTTGCGCTGGGGATATGAGAGGGCGCGCAAGCACTTTCTGGAGAAGAAGCCGGACGTCTTTCTCGTCCACTCGCCGCACTGGCAGACGGTGATCGGGCATCACTTTCTCGGTATGCCGGAGTTTCATGGGCTGTCGGTCGATCCGATCTTCCCGAATCTCTTCCGCTTCCAGTACGACATCAAAGTCGACGTTGAGCTGGCGGAGCTCATCGCCGAGGAAGGGCGGCGCGATGGGCTGATCACGAAGATGATGCGCAACCCGAACTTCCGCGTCGACTACGGCACCATCGTCTCCTGTCACATGATGAATCCCGATTGGGACATCCCCATCGTCGGCATCTCATCGAACAACTCGCCGTACTACTTCAGCAACGAGATGGGCCAGCAGCAGATGCTGAAGCTGGGGCAGGCTACGAAGCGGGCCATCGAGAAGAGCGGACGCCGCGCGGTGCTGCTGGCGTCGAACACGCTTTCGCATCGCCACTTCACCACGGAGCCCGACATCCCCGAGGACATGTCGCGCGAGCACGTATACGAGCACAGCGGCTATCTGTGGGATATGAAGGTGCTCGACCTGATGCGCAAAGGGAGGACGCGCGAGCTCATCGCGGTGCTTCCCGAGTTCATGGACATGGCCGTCAGCGAAGTGAAAGCCGGCGGGCTGGCGTGGATGCTCTCCGCGCTCGACTTTCCGGCGTATCCCGCCGAGGTCTACGGCTACTGGACCGTCATCGGAACCGGAAACGCCGTCGTCGGCTGGGATCCGCAGCTGAAAGCTGAGGCCACGACGCAGGGAGCGGCATGATCGCCGTCCTCGCCCTTGTTTTCGCCACGGTCTTTCCATCGAACAGCAAGACGTCGTGGATGCGTCCCGAGTCGTTCCATCTGAAGGTTGGGATGAATCGCGCCGCGGCGGTGAAGGCGCTGGAGTCGAACGGCTGGAAGACGAAGCGCGGCGATGCCGACGGCCAACTCGTCGTCGACTACGCGGACGACAAATCGATCACGCTCCATTTTCGCCGCGAGCGATTGCAGTCGATCCGCTTCGAGCTCTTCACGATCCTGCAGGATGCGCCGGCCGCCTTCGAAGAAGAACGCGCTTTCCTCCGCGAGTCCCTCGGCAAACCGCGAATGGGGACGAAAAGGATTCTCCTGTAAGAC
>Ga0210402_10001096_pt1 | contig 28546 bp, 25 predicted proteins | sample IncBWC7MmetaG_FD_161055 | JGI IMG/M metagenome (GOLD analysis project Ga0210402, IMG submission 161055) | Forest soil microbial communities from Barre Woods Harvard Forest LTER site, Petersham, Massachusetts, United States - Inc-BW-C-7-M | ecosystem: Environmental > Terrestrial > Soil >...
CCGGCCTTGAACTCGACCGTCGTCCAGTCGGAATATTCGCCAACCTTCAACGTAAATTTCTCGGAGCCGACGACGAAGCGGGCCTGTTGTCCGCCTGCATCCGGTCGGACTTCATACTTCACCCGCATTTCATGGCCAGCGGTTTCGGCAATCGGATTGTCGGGGCCCGGAACATACGAATAGCAGACACCATTCCGGCGCTCCATGGGAACGCGCACGCCGCCCTCGCGGAATTTGTCGTCCGACATACGGGTCGTGCATAGACAGAAAGTTCCCTGGCTGCCTTTCAAGTCCGGCACGCACATGCCGGAGAGCAGCACTCCGGAAAATTTTTCGGGTGGGAAGGTTACGGGGACGCGAATTACAGAACTGAAGATGCCAGCCTTGCCGAGCCAATGCCAGAAGGGCGTCCCTTTGCGCATGTTCTTGACTTCGGTCTTCCCCCAGGGGATGGAGTACTTCCCTATCTTGATCGCCTTCGTCGGACCTTTGATTTCCGCCGACGACAGGAAGGGAAGATAGTTGCTCGCGTCACGCGCCAGAAAATCGTAGATGTTGTGCTTGCCGGGATTCACTCCGGTCATAAAAGTTGACCACGCGACGGGGGAAATCGCTGGAAAGGTTGTTCGCAGTTTTGTGAACGTGCCTTTATCTCGCAGCTTCGCTAGATTAGGCAGTTTGCCTTCGTTCATGAAGCGATCGGCGAGTTCCGGATCCATGCCGTCGAATCCGAGAATCACGGCACGCTTGAACTTTGCTTTGCCATAAGCGTTGCGGTTGCGGATCTTCCTATACAACTGCCGGATCGGCCAGGTCATCAGGGCGTACAACGAATACAGGAAAGCGACGAAGATCGCCCAGAACGAGGAGAGCACGGCAAATCCCGCACCGGGGCCGGCGTAAGCGTAAGCTAGGCCGGGGAAAAGTACCATGGCCAAAACCAGCAGCAACCGATGCCGCACTTCAGTTCGACGCACGCGGGCGGGGGCGTCCGGCTTACACAATCTGCTCATACTTTAATCCCCAGAAGTTCCTTGAAGATGAATCCGGCGATCATCGAGAGAATGAAAAACAACCAGATCCAGTTCATCTCGTATCCGAAAATATCAATAGTACGCTCCGGATAGGTGACGGCAATCGATTCGATCGGACTGCTGTCTGGAAGCGCCGGCTCGGCCGACGAGAAAATTCGTTCCCAAAACTTTCCGCGAATTCTTACAGGCGAGATCCGCGGCAGATCGCTGCCTACGCTCAGGCTTTTAACGGCGCTCTCTGCGCCGCTTGCAACTTTCACTTCAAATTTTCCGTCTTTTGTTCCCGTCAGGCGCCAGACAACTTCGTTGTCGGCGGGAATGTGGACGGGAGGCGCAGTCATCACGATCTCCGGCGGCAGTTCTACGCTTACATCATTCTGCGAAGCCGGACTTGTATGCACGCTCAAAAGAAACGGAGCATTTGCCGACACGGGAGTCGATCCCAGGTAGCGATCGAGTTGCACGATCAAGAAAGTGATGGGAACGATGACATAGAGCAGCGGCATGAACGCCAGTTTCAGATAGCGTCCCGTACCGCGCAGGATGCGTCCGTACGATCCCATCACCACGTGCAATTGGTCCTGAAACAGGCGTACGGCGAGCAGCTGCGCTTTCAGTTGATCCTTAGCGATCCCGATCGCTTTCTGATTCGATGTGTAGCCGAACAGCACAATCATCAGCAGGCCGATCACTACGGAAAACAGAATAACGATCGACAGCGGACTCGTGAGCCACGAGACGCTGAGCGCCGCTAAGGCCACATTGGATTTAAGCAAGGGTGCCAAGTTACTCGATGTACCCCAATCCGCGCAGTCGTTTCTGCACGTCTTCCTTGGAGGTATTGCTTTCCTCGGGCGGCATGATCTTCTTGATTTCTTTTTCGAGCATGTGGATGACGAATTCATCGACCGATTCGTAGCCGGCTACGTCGGAGCACTGCTTTACCTTTTCGAGAAGTTCGCCTTCGATCTTTACTTTGTGTGAACCGAACATTGATCCTCCGGTGCGCAGTGTTGTCTTATATCTCGTTCAGTGAGGCCCGAATACTGACTGGCCCTTCATGTCTCTGGTCTTCGCGATTCCGAAATGGGCGAGAATCGTGGGCGCGATGTCGGTTAGGGCGGGTGTCTCAGCGTCAATTTTGCGATTGCTTAAGAGCACGCCCGGGACTTTCGTGTAATCCATGCAGTGATCGCCGCTCCATGGATTCGAGTTGTCTTCAAAAATATCCGGAGGAAATGCGCCCAGGATCGTCTTCCATCCCGCGCGATAAGCGCGATTGTAGCCAATCAGGGCATCCGGTCCGGTGCGGGCGTATTGGCCCTGATAAACCTCGCTAGCCAGATCCACGCGAGTGATGGCTTGCGAGTTATCCTTCGGATCGCGGACTTCCAACAACTTCTGCCGAATTTCACGCAGCAATGCGTCGGCCTGTGCGCTATCGACGATGCCTTCGCGCTCGCGGCCGCGGATGTTCGCGTACAGGCCGTTCAATCCAAGGCCGTAGGCACGCGTATGGCTCCAGTCGACTTCAGCGAAAGGCTCGTTCGGGTCAGATGGTGCTCCCGATGTCACGGCGATGTATCCGTTCTCCAGCAGCCAGGTATTCAGATTGAATGACCGCCGGTAGGGCGCAAAGCCGTGGTCGGAGAGTACGAGCAGCGTAGTGTCACTGTCGATCTTCGCGAGCACTTCTCCCAGCACTTGGTCGATCTGCTGATAGAACTCTTCGAGCGCCGTGCCGTACTGGCTGGCCAACGCCGCGTCGTACGCCGGATGCGAGGGATCGGTGTGCCGCCACATCATGTGTGCGTTCAAATCCAGACTGGAAAAGTAGAAGAAGAACAGTCCGTCGTGAAATTTCGGGAATTCGGCGTCGAACGCCCGGCGATGCTCGGACAGCACGGTGCGGGATTGTTCCAGAAATTCTTTGTCGTCGAGCACACCATCGGAGAGCGCTTTCGTGTCTTCCGCAATGCCCTGCGTGTGGTACTCACCGATTTCTTTCGCCAGATCGCGTGAGTAGCTGGCCGGCGTGGAAATCGGCAAGGCCGGGTTGGCGGGATCGATATTGATCGGCGAAACGTAGAGTTGGAAGCGCGGATGCGCTTGCTTCAGGAAAAAACGGCAGATGCCTTTGACGTTGCCAATGATCGGCATCAGCTGAAACTCCACCGGCGTCCATCCGCTCCACTCGCCTTCTTTCAAAACAAACTGCTGACTCTGGAAAGAAACACGGGCCACCGGTTCCAGCGGATCGAGATCAACTTTGAATGGTTCGGTCGCGGGCGGCGAGTCTTTGCGAAATGTATTTCCCGGGCCAATCAGATTGCTGGTGACCCGGTTATCCTTGACTTCGACCTGGACGACTTCTCCGCCTTCGACCGCACCGGCTGCCGCGGTCGCGTCGTCGGTATAAAACGTAAAGGTGCCGTACGTGCCGCGCAGATCGGGCGTTCCCATTCCGGAGAGAGTCTTTCCTTTGGCCGCAATCGGAGGAAAGTTCGCGGGAATCCGGTAGATCGAGTTTGGGATTCCCTGGTCGTCCAAAATTTCCCAGAACGCCTTGCCGTGCCGGAGTTGATCGGCGCTTCCCGACCCTAGAGGAACAACCCAATTGCCGATTTGCCAGGAATGCTTCGGACCTTCGACGCGCGAGGTCGAGAAGTAGAGCTGAAAATTCTTCGGGTCGCGGTGGATGAAATCGAAGATTCCGTGGCCGCCTGCATTCATCCCCGTGATGAGATTCGACCACGCCACCGGACTCTGGGGAGGGATGCTGGTCGTCAGCCGCCGGAATGATCCTTGTTGTGACAATCGGGCGAAGTTCGGCATTTTGCCTTCGGCCATGAACTTCGTCAGAAGATCCGGATCCATTCCATCGATGCCGAGGATGATCATTTTCTTGCCGCTCGACGAGCCGCCCCGGGCACGCTGGCAGGAAAGAACGAGAACGGGCAGCAACGCGCAGCAAAGCAGCGCACACACCCTTCCCCAATTCGTCTTTTTTCGCAACATGCTCACGGCTATTGGGTCGACTTTCACCGGATCGTAGTGCCTCTGCAGGTGGCAAGGCCCAGAATACCCGGCGTGATTAGGGATGGGACAGCCAGATCAACGGGTTACTAAATTGTACCTGCAAGCGGCGGAACGTCAAGCCGGAAGCGCGGTTGACGAGGCCAATAGCGTGCCCAGCCGAGAGCCAAAAGCTTTGCGGCACGCGGCGCACGAATTACACTGGATTTCATGTTTCGAGGAACATCCGTTCGAAAAACTCTCGTTGCCCTGGGCCTTGTCCTTTGTACTGTGTTTGCCGCCGCGACCACCAAACCCAACCTGATTCTGATCACTCTTGACTCCACCCGCGCCGATCGCATGGGTTTCCTTGGGGGGAAATCCGGAGTCACTCCTAACCTGGACCACTTGGCCGCCGAAGGGTTTGTTTTCGAACACGCCTATGCACAGGCGCCGGGAACGGTCGTGTCGCACGCTACCATTCTCACCGGCACTTATCCGCAAAGCACCGAGATGAGTGAAATCGGTGGCACGCTACCAAGCTCGCTGCCCTATCTGCCGGACCTGCTCAAGGCGCAGGGCTATCACACAGCGGCGTTCGTCGGATCGATGCAGCTCGACCCGCGGAACGGATTGGCACAGGGTTTTGATCGTGGCTTCCAGACCTATGACGCCGGATTTCGCCCGGCAATTTCAGGAGACGCGCGCCCCGCCATAACAGTTCGCGCCGCGGGCCAAGTCGTCGCGAACGCCCTTGCGTGGATGACACGCAATGCGCAGGGGCCGATGTTTGTGTGGATTCACTTGAACGATCCGCGCGTGGCAACGCCCTCATATAACGCTGCGGTCACCGCGGCTGACGCGGCCATTGGCAAGCTGTTAGCTGCCTTGAAACAACAGAAACTATATGCCAATACTGCGATCATGATTGCGGCCGACCACGGAGAGAGCCTGGGCGCCCACGGCGAAGACGGTCACGGGATATTTCTGTACGATGAGACCATCCATGTGCCGTTGCTACTAAAGCTGCCCGACGCACAGCCCCCAACGAAACTCGTCGCCGCAAGAGTGCGGCTGGTGGACGTAGCGCCCACGTTACTGGAGATCGCGGCCATACCCGTCCCGTCGCAGATGCAGGGACAATCCCTGCTGCGAGTTGCCAAAGCCAGCGGCCGGGATCAGGCAGTCTATTCGCGGAGCGACCTGCCCCAGCGCGGATTCGGCTGGAGCACGCTCGAATCCTGGCGCTTAGGGAAATTCCTTTACGTGCGGGCGCCCAAACCTGAACTCTACGATCTGACTGCCGATCCCGGCGCAACCCACAACCTGGCCCAGAGTTCGAAAGGCACGCTCGACACGATGGCCGGACAACTCGACAGCTTCGACCGCCGTTTCAGCGGAGATACCGGCAAATCGTCGAACGCACAACTCAACTCTGCCGAAATGCAGAAGCTGGCATCGCTCGGTTACGTCGGGCTGCAAAAATCGTCCGGATCAGCGTCGGCCGCGACGGGAATCGACCCCAAAGACAAGACTGCGATCGCCAACAAAGTGGCGGACGCAGCCCTCGCACTCGAGCAAGGCAAGGCCGATCGCGCGATTGCAACGCTGACGCCGCTGGTTGCCTCCGAAAACAGCCTCTACCTCGCCGAGTACACGCTTGGGTCCGCGCTGGCGTTCAAGGGACAGCACGCCGAAGCGGTAAAGCATCTACACAGAGCCATCGAACTCCAACCCGACTCGGCCTGGGCGCACTACCGGATGGGCGCCAGCCTGCTGAAGACCGGCGACTTCAAGACCGCAACCGTCCATCTGGAAATCGCAGCGGGGCGGCTGCCGGAATTTGCTCCCGCGCATCAGGCGCTGGTGGAAGCGTATGAACACCTGGGACGTGTAGAAGATGCAAAGAAGGAGCGCGCCAAAAGCGGGGGAAGGTAAGCCGGCTCTAGGCTCTACTCTGGAGCCTCCCGCTGAGACTGCGCTGCCAGGGCTCGCTCCCGGGCGGCACTCTCTTTCTTGCCGAGTGCATCGTACGTCCTGGACAACGCATCATGCGCTTCGCCGGACTTGGGGTTCACTTTTACGGCGTGGGTCAGCCGGGGCAGCGCTCCAGCCGCGTCACCTTGCACGAGCAGCATTTCGCCATACTTCAGGTTGGCAAGAAAGTGATTTGCATCCAGCGCCAGAGCTTTGTCGAACTCGGCCGTCGCTTCGGGAACTTGCTTCAGGCGCAGATGAACTGCGGCGAGGTAGAAGTGCATCTGGGCTGAGCCGGGAGTACACAACACGGCCGCTTTCATTTCAGGCAAGGCGTCTTCCCATTGCCCGGACTTGATCAGGGCAAGCGCCAGTTCGTAGTGAGCCATACCCGAATCTGGAGTCTTCTGCGCCGAAATGCGCAAAACCGGCAATGCCTCCTCGTAGCGCCGCTGATGAACGAGTGCACGCCCCAGTTCGAGATATCCGGTTGACGTGCCGGGGTCCTGGCGGATCATCTCCTGGAGCTCGCCGATAGCCTCGTCATATTTGTCCTCCTCGATATCCACGAGCGCGCGATGCAGGGCGTTCGCAACTTCGATCTTGTCCTTCGGATCGATTGCCGCCCGCTCACTATCATTCGGTGCGTTGTTGTCGGACGCCAGATACCCAAGTGCCCGCAGACTCTCTACCTGAGAGGGATCCAGCTTCGCCTGCTCGGTCTTGGCGCGACTTGTCTTCTGATGGAAATCCGAAAGTTGCCCTTCCAGCGTGTCCGCCACTGCCTTCGAACTCGTAGCCAGATTCTGATTCGCTCCGGGATCTGAAGATTGGTCATACAGCTCTTTTTTCGGGGCCTGCACCAAGAGATACTTCCCCGCGCGCCAGGAGCTGAGTTCGGCCCATCCGAACGCGCGGTGCCCGTAGTTCGTTTCCGAGTAAATCGGACGATCCTGCGCCTTGGCGTCCTCATCGGCCGGCGTCTTCGCGGCGTCGATCAACGGCAAAAGCGATTGCGCCTGCATGGTGGGGGGAGGCACAAGACCAGCCGCCCGAAGCAAGGTGGGAGCGATGTCAGCCAACGCGACGCGCGTGTCGACACGCTTCCCCGCAGACTTGCCCGAGGGCAACTTCAACAGAAGCGGAACATGGATGGTCTCGTCATACAGAAACATTCCGTGTCGTTCCTCGCCGTGTTCGCCGAATGCCTCCCCGTGATCAGCGGCGATGGCGATCACCGTGTTCTGATACAGGCCATGGCGTTTGAGCACCGCGAGGAAGCTTCCTACAACGGAGTCGGTGTATGCGATCTCACCGTCGTACGGAGCATCGGCGTAACGAGCCTTAAACGGTGCTGGGGGATCGTACGGATCGTGCGCATCGTAGAAATGCAACCAGACAAAGAACGGCCCCTTCGGATGTGTGCTCAGCCACTTCAGCGCACGGTTGGCGACGTCCTCGGCACGGCGCTCGACGCTGTGATAGCGATCTTCCCCCGGCTTTCGGGGATGATAGTCGGTGTCGTAGAAATCAAAACCGCGCTCGAAACCCGGAGCGGTATGCCGCCAGGGATCGAGAATGTACGCCCCAATGAAAGCGGCGGTCTTGTAGCCGTGCTGGTGCAGCAAATCCGGCAGATAAGGGAGATCTTTCGACAACGGCGCGCCCAAGTCTTCCAGATGGTTGTATTGCGGATATGTCCCGGTCAGCAACGCCGCATGGGACGGAGTAGTCAGCGGAACCTGTGCGTAGGCTTTGGTGAAGATCACGCTCTGCGCGGCAAGTACATCAAGGTTAGGAGTCAGCCCACGCTGGGAACCGAGGAAGCCCATGCGGTCGGCCCGGGTGGTATCGAGAGTGATGAGGACGATGTTGGGTCCTGGTGGCACGGCCGATGGCGCTTTCTTGGAGGCCTTCGGAACAGTAGGTGCAGCACTGACGCATTGCGGTAGAACGACGGCCAGAACACAAAGGAGCCAACGCACAACGTGCATAGCGGATAGAAAAAGTCTAGCACACGGTCTCGAAGTCGCTTAGCGCAGCGACGAAGTGCAAAGAAAGAAAAAGGCCGACCTCGCGGTCGGCCTGAAATTGCTCAAGTAGGGATTCGGTTAGAAATCGAACCGGATCGCCAACTGGGTTACCCGATGGCCACCGGTATCTCCGTCGGTCGTTGTAGATTGTCCGAAGTTGCCAGAAGCAAAATTCGCACCGCCACCAGCCGCGCTCGGGTTCTGGAAGTTCGGATGGTTCAGCAAGTCAAAGAAGTTGGCGTCGAATCTGAACGCCATCCGCTCGTTGATTTTGAAGCTCTTGCTGAGGCCGAAATCGATATTTGCAAACATCGGACCGGGAATGGCGCCACGGGAAAGGTTCGGGTTACACCATTTGCCACCATGTGTGTTTGCTTTTGGGTCGGTAAGGCAAGTCACAGCCTGGGCAAACTTGGATGGGTTCAGATATTGGTACGCCCCGCCTACGATCCTGTGACTGTTGATAGCACTAGTGGGACCTCCCGGACCGATGAACTCCGGTCGGTCAATACGAGTACCGTCTCTGTTCGAATCGCTTGAACCATCCAACAGGCCGATTGGAGCACCGGTGTTCCACGAAACGATCGCGTTCGTGGTCCAGCCGCCGAGCCAGCGGTTTCCGTGGAAAATTGGCAACTCGTAGCTGGTACTCACTACCACCCGGTTGCGAATATCAAAATCGGCCGGGCCGTAGTCGTTCTTCAAGTTCTGTACGTCGGTCGCAGACACGGCAGCGTTTCTGGCACGGAAGACGTCGCTAAGTTCGTCCAAAGCCTTCGAATACGTATAGTTGGCGTTGAGCAACAATCCGTGGGAGAACCGCTTCCGGAGTGTCACTTCCAATGCGTGATAGTTAGAAGTGTAGTAATTACCACGAGCGTTATCGCTATTGAAGATCGGGTTCGGGCGGATCGAAGAAAATCCAGCGCCCGACCGGCCATCGAACGTGTTGCGGTTGACGATGCCAAGCAGCTTGCGGCCGAGAGTTCCAACGTAGTTGGTTTCAATTACGTAGTCCTTGGCCAACGAGTATTGGACGCCCAAGTTGAACTGGTAGTAGAACGGCGCCACCATGTTTTGATCCATGTGCCGTGGAACAGGCTTCGGCAGCCCATTTGGGAAGTGCGCAGGATCGACAAAGAATGCATTGCTCGTGAAGGGTACCGTCAGCAGGCCAGGATTCTTCAGGGGGCCCAGCGAGACTCCGCTGCCAATGCCGGTAATCTCGTCGGCGTGAAATGGAGCATTGAACCGGATATTTTCGAAAATGTTGTTGTAAATCCGATCGTAATAGGTTCCACCTCCACCGCGAACGACAAGCTTTTGGTTGCCCGTTGTGTCCCAGGCAAAACCGATACGCGGTCCGAAGTTGTTCAGGTCTTTGTTCCAGATGCTGGTGTTACGCACCTCAAACCGGGCACCAGCCTCAAACGCATACGCCTGGTCGTTTACAGGTTGGAACGGATTTGTACACGGCACAACAGTCGGCACGCCACTAACCAGGACCTGACAAGGATAGGGTGTAATCCCGTCCCCAAAATATACGTTAGAGTCGATGTTCGATTTATAGTTGCGCGGCGGGCCGAAATACTCCCAGCGGACCCCCAGATTAAGGGTCAGGCGGGAATTTACGCGCCAGTCGTCCTGCCCGTAGGCCGCCATTTCGTTCGCTCGATAACCGCGATAAAAATCAGGTACCGCCCCCGTGCTGGGAACAACGGCCGCCCCTGCGTAGTACCAGCCACCTAGCCCGGAACTGTTATTCCCGTAGTAGGCATTGTCGATAGCATCGGTAAACAACCCGTCCGTAACCAGGCCTTCAGCGCCCCAAGTGGCGAAGTGGCCATACGCGTCATTACTGAAAGTTGATTTGTTGCGGGTCCGCCGGAATTCAGCGCCGAACTTTAGAGAGTGCTTACCCTTGGTGACCGAAATGTCGTCCTTGTACTGAAATAGGTTTTCTGTGAAGAACTGCGGAATACCGAGCGATGCACCTAACCCGACGCCACTCGGATCGATGGAGAAGAACTCAGGGATACCGGCGCTGCCGGGATCGATAAAGTTTGCCGTGCGGCGCACGTAGCCAATCTTGAATTGATTCAAAACCGTGGGCGAGAACGTGTGGGTCCATGTAATGCCGGCGGTTTGCGCTCGGTTCGGATTGTCCAGCGGTACACCGAAGGTCGTATCGCTACCACCGAAGTTACTGGTTGTCTTGACGTCCTCGAAAAGATACGAACCGCTCAGCCGGTCGGTGGCACTGAAGTTATGATCGAGTTTGACACTAAAACGATATTGATCGAGAGGAGTGATCTGCGACAGAGTAGCTTGGCCGTAGATCGGAACCGGATAATTACCCAAAGCGGTATTGTTACCTAAACCGTTGAACCCCCAGCCATCCTGGCTCGTACAATTGGTCGGTCCGACGGTTGGGTCAAACGGCGTGCACACTTCGTTGGAATCCACCAGCGGTACCGCCTGCGGCCACTTCTGAATCAAAGACTGGAAAACCGGCCCCAGCGTGGTCGGCAGTAGGGGACATCCCCCCACGCTAGTGCAAATCGGAAGGCTATTTACATAGGTAGCAAGCTGCCCGGAGTTTACAAAATCATAAAACTGCTTAGTAATGGAGAGCGCCGAAGACGGAGACGACGTACGGAAACGATGATCTTCGAACGCCGCGTAAAAGAACGTCTTGTCCTTGAAAATCGGGCCTCCCACCGTGCCGCCAAACTGATTGCGAACCAAGTGGTCCTTAAGACCAGCTGCATTAGAAAACCAATCATTAGCCGCCAGAGCTTGAATGCGGTTGTACTCGAATAATGAACCGTGCCACTTGTTCGTGCCGCTCTTAAGAACGGTGTCGGTAACGAATCCGCCGACTTTGCCGTATTCGGCACTGAAATCATGGGTCAGTACGCGGTACTCTTCGATTGCGTCAGGGGAGACCGAAGTATTCGCTCCACCCTGGCCGCACACCGTGCCGCAAATTGCGACGCCCCCCTGGCCCTGCTCGTTGTTGTCGACGCCTTCGACCATGTAGTTACCGCCGCCGGTCCGCACGCCGTTCACCGCAGCCCCACGGAACGTTCCGCCGGCAATCTGCTCGGGAACTGCGCCCGCGACGAGGTTGATGAAATCATTCGCGTTGCGCGCTTCCAGCGGCATGTTTTCCCACACGCGCCGGTCGATCAACTGAGAAATCGAGGAGTCTTCCGTCTGAATGATCTGCTGGCCGGCCTCAACTGTTACCTGCTCGGTGCTCGCGCCGACTTCCAGTTTCACATCGCGGGACGTTATCGTGCCCACGCTGATCACCACGTTCTGGACTTTCACCGATTTGAACCCCTTCGGCGAGACTTCCAGAACATAGACACCAACGACCGGCAGCGCCGGAAAACGGTAAATGCCGTCGGTGCTGGTCGTGGTGGTCCGCGCGGTCGATGTGGCGGTGTTGGTCAGCTTTACTTCGGCGCCGGAAACCACAGCGCCGGTGGGGTCAGTCACCTGACCGGTCAGCTCTCCCGATCCACCGCCTTGGGCGAAGGCCAGTCCGGCACAGACGGCGAGAACGGTCAACACTACGAGGAGGCGGGTCGAAATTGATCTAAATGCTGCTTCCATGCGATTTTCTCCTGAACTCATGAAGCAAGTGGTGATTCGTTAAACGGTGGGCCAGCCTCTGGGAATCGACTCGACCCTTGTTTTAAGGAGTTAGAGCGAACATCACTAAACAGCAACTCACATTCCAAAACGGACAGCCTGTAAATACCTATTTTTGTGTAGTTTACATTAACATAACGTGTAAAATACAGAATCTTGGAGAGTTCTGTCCTGATTTGATATGGAATATCGTAGTTCTGTGAGTGATTCGGCTACCTTGCAGGCCACGTATATTCAAGGTGTTATGCCAGATGTCTGGCGGCATGGAATCTCTTTGTTCAACTCGGCTCGCTTCTTCGACGCCCATGAGGCCTTCGAAGAGGTTTGGCGGGATGCGCCTCGTGGAACACACCTCCGGCGCCATATCCAGGGTATTGTTCAACTGGCGGTTGCGTTCCACCATCACTCGACCGGAAATCCGGCTGGCGCTCGATCGGTTCTCGAACGTGCCTGGCGCAACCTTAACGGCGCGGAGGAATCGTTTCCCGAACTGGACCTGGGCCGTTTGCGGCATGCGCTAAGTCCATGGCGTCGCTACTTGCAGCGGGATTATAGCGGTGAAGGGCCCAGCCCGGACCTGCCGCAGCTTTTGTTTCACGATCAGCTGTTTCGCGATCAGTCGCACTAGACCAGCCTGCTAAAATTGCGCAGTGAAACCCAGCCTTACAGGGACGCGTGTCGCCGTCCACCAGTCGGTGCCGCTGCTCGACTTGCAGCGTCAATATCAGGGGATTCGGGAAGACGTGCTGGCAGCGATTGCCCGGGTGTGTGATTCCCAGATTTTTATTCTGGGGCCCGAGGTTGAGGCCCTGGAGCGCGAGATCGCTGCGCTGACCGGAGCTGCGGGGGCGGTCGGGTGCTCGTCCGGAACCGAGGCGCTTTGGCTGGCGCTGGTTGCCGCAGGCGTGAAGCCGGGAGACCAGGTGGTCACTACGGCCTTCAGCTTCTTCGCGTCCGCGAGTTCGATCGTGCGGGCGGGGGCCACTCCAGTATTTGTCGATGTCGATGCGGCGACGCTGAACCTCGACCCCGCTCTCGTCGAGCGGCGGTTGCAGAGCGTCGGCAACAAGAATGTGCGGGCGATTCTTCCCGTTCATCTTTATGGACAATGCGCCGACATGGATGCGTTCGACCGCGTGGCTCAGGAATACGACGTACGAATCGTCGAAGACGCCGCGCAGGCGATTGGCGCAGAGTGGGACGGGCGTCCGGCGGGGTCGCTGGGCGTTGCTGCGGCATTCAGTTTCTATCCCACCAAGAACCTCAGTGCCTATGGCGACGCCGGGATCGTGACTACGACTTCCCCTGAGATGGCGGACCACATGCGGCGGCTGCGCAATCATGGCAGCCCGCAGCGCTATTATCACGACGAATTTGGATGGAATGGACGACTGGATGCGATCCAGGCCGCGGTGTTGCGGATCAAGTTGGCGAAGATTGAAACGTGGAATGAGATGCGCCGCCATCATGCCGCCACCTACGACCGGCTGTTTGCGGAAGCTGGTTTAATTTCGGGGCCGGGATACATACCTGTCCGATTGCTGGGGCGGAGTCCGAAGGCAAAGCACGTCTTCCATCAGTATGTGATTCGCGCGCAGCGGCGCGATGAATTGCGCCAGTTTCTGGCTGACCGCAAAATTGGCAGCGAAATTTACTATCCCCTTCCGCTGCACTTGCAGCCCGTCTTTTCTTATCTGGGGTTAAAGGCGGGCGACTTGCCCGTTGCCGAACAGGCTGCTCAGGAAGTACTGGCGCTGCCGATGTTCCCGGAACTTACAGAGGCTGAGATCCGGCTGGTGGTGGCGAGTGTCGCGGATTTCTATTCTTGACGTCTCCAGCGTCTAGGGCTTGCGTCGCGCGCGCGCAGCCGGATGGGATGCTTCTCCCGGCGCCAGCACTCTCCGCACTATCGGCGTATTAAGTTTGTATTTGCGCTCCGTCACGTTGCCGCTGTCATCCTGCGCGCGGATCACGAACGTCGGAAGCATTCCTTCCTTTTCAAAATTCTCCTGCGCTACTGTGACCGGCAAGACGCCGGCCAGGCGCTCCCGGTATGCAGTCTCGTAGCGGTGACGCTTCACGTTCCAGGTAAAGACGCGAACCTGATTGAAGTCGAAGGGCAGACCGTCCCGGGGTTCGGTCAGGATAGTCAGATACTGCGGAACTTTCTTGTCGCCATCGTGCACCTCGTCAAGCACAAAGAATGCGGCGATGCGCTGGCCTTCGGCGTACTGCGCGACTTCCAGCGGGACGTCGAGGTCGACCATGCGGGCCAGCACCCATCCGACACGGTCGTGCGTGTCACGCACCAGCCACCAATCTTCCAGGACAGGATTGATCTCTTTTTTGTCGTTTTTATCTTTATCGTTGGCCTTCGTACCAGGACGCAGGGCAGGCGCCGCAGTATTGGGCTTCTCCGCTGTGGACCGCTTCAGGAGCAGAACCTTTTCTCCCTGCGTCATTTGGTAGAGGTGCTCGCTATCGCGGCCGGGTTCAACGTGAAGGTTGGTGTCGGCACGGGTTGTGCCCTGCCCTTGTGGCGGATCGTTCAGATTGTCTTTGGTGAGTTGTTGCAGTTGCTGGAAGACCTTCTCGCTCACAAGGTAGCGCTTTTCCATCCAGCCTTCGACGCCGCCCACACTGCGGACTTTGACGAACGTGCGGTCGCGGTCGAGCACTTCGACGCGCTCTCCGTTCTTTACCAATCCGGCCTTATTGTAGGCGACGGCGACGCGATCACGCAGATTGACCTGTGGAGCGGAGACGTAGTTAATTTCCAGAATGCGTCCGCGGCCGCCTCGGCAGGCGGAAAACGGGATCGTGCATGCGAGGGCGAGTGCGAAAGCAATTCGATGTAAAAAGGGGCCGGTCACGGGTCAATCCTCACTATAGCGCGAGAATCGCGCTGGAGGATTGACACGGAAGGGACCGCGTCCAGTCTCCGACAAATTTGGATTGTCTCAATTACGCAGCGTCACGAGCCAGCCTATCGCTGGTCAGGCCCAGAAAAGCGGCGAGCTGTTGCTGCTAATTCAACCGAATTCATCTTAACGAACAAGACACAATTCCGCGCTTTTAGGGCGTGATGCTTATGGACGCCGTAACAGGCGTAGCATTGGGATACGTAACGGTGATGACGTAATTGCCGATCGATGTGTTCTGATCAATGGTACAAACCGCCGGAGAAGCAGTTGCATCGCAGTTAATCTTGCCAGCTGCGGGAGTAGGAGTTACCTGCCACGTAGCCACCGTCGTGACGTCATTTGGCGAACCGTTGATAGTACCCTTCGCGTAGTAGTCTTGACTTCCTCCAACGGCGGTCTTGACAATCAAGGTGGCCGCCGGACACGTTCCGGTATCGAATGTCCCCGTACATACTGTGAGGCCAGTGATATTTGAAAATGCTGTGGCGGTCGCTGTTGCGTTAAGGCCCTGAGAATCCGCTGTGAGCTGCGTCGTTCCGACCGCGACACCAGTCATTATGCTGGTAGTGGGGTCGATCGACACGATGCCTGGGGGCACGGTGGACCAGTTCACCCCGCTTTTCAATTGTTTTCGCGAGCCATCGTCAAAGGTTCCGAAAACCGACAACTGTTGTGTCTTGCCGACTTCCACCTGCGGCGAAGTGGGCGAAATCGTAATGGAAGTGAGCGTGGGATCCACGAAGAACCCATTACAACTGGGCCCAATGGCCAGCGCTACCAGCACTACAAAAGCAAGCGTGATCGGCAGTTTGCGCCCACTGAACATAGACAATCGCCTCGAATAGCGTGATTTTAGCAGAATATGGGCACTGCCCGACTGCCTCTAGTGCACTTTTGGTGTCGTCCCAAACGAACCACCTCGATTGACCCAATCATGTTAGGAACGCGGACTCCGGAGGACCTTGCGAAAAGTTTTCTTGACGGCCGTTCTCTGGGTAACTGCTAGGTGGCGCGCTTCTTGCCGGCGTTGGCGATGCGCTCGTCGATTGGTTTCCGCCCGGCAAAGCCGGAGGTGGTTTCGTGCCAGAAGGCGATCTTCGCCTCGCCCAGTTTCCAGCACAGCAGGACGATCTCTCCTTCGACTTTGCAGGGGAAGTCGAGCAGGCCGACGTCGAGGTCTTTTACCTGCACTCCAGTGGCGTCGATTTCGGCGACGGCGTCCTTGGCGCGCTGAATGGCCTTTTCCCGCGCCGCCTTGCGCCCCGCCAGGTGGACAACATTTACGAGCGTACCGCCGTTCAGAAAAATACGGTGGGCGGTCTCCTGGACCTCGGCGTCGACTTCTTCGATTAATTTCTTGCTCTGGATCGCTTGCTTAAGCAAAGACTCCAGCACCGGCAGGAGCATCTGAGCTTCGTCAAGAGTGAAGGTGCGGTCGGACATTGCGTTAGCTCTATTGTAGTGCATCGGGCGAGACGACGTTGGACGCCTGCGTTGGCCGCTCGCAAATTCCGTCCGCGGAGAATTGCCCGATCTTGACCAGTGGGAGATCAAGAATGTCACGACCGCTGGCAACGACGAAACGGACTCAGCGTGCGCCTTTGTAGAAATATTCCCCCAGGCCGACTGTGAACATCAAGCATCCGTAGAGTGCGTGTTCCAGTGAGGTGACGAGCACGGAATTGCATTGACTGTATCGCCAGGCAAAGAGGAATCCTCCCGCCAGAGTAAAGGCGAGAGCGACCGGATTGCGGAAAATGATGTGCACGAACGCGAATGCCAGCGCACTGACAAACACCAACAACATCGTGTGCGGAAACAGCGCGCGATAGCGATGGAAAATAAACGCCCGATAGATAATCCCCTGCGGATAAACCGACGCAATTGGATAGAACACCATAGCGAGAGCCCACAGCCAGGGCTCGCGCCGCACGAAGTTGAAGAGTAGATCCGGCCTCAGAAAATAGACGCCTCCGCCGACCACAACAGCGACCGAGGCAAAACCCAAAAAGATCTTCGACCAGTAGTACGGAAGCACTTCCGCGTTCCAGAGCAGGCGGCGGTCAAAACTGGGATCGGCAAAGAGCTGCCAGATGCAATACGCCGCAAGCAGCCAAAGCGCAGGAATCGGGGGAAAGGGAAATACCTTGAAGCGGAATGCCAATGGCAAGCCAACAAACATCACCAGGAATTCTCCTATCAGGAGAGTGTGATTAGGGCTGATAACTGGAATAGACGTTGGCAGAATGCACCGCGCAAGTGTTTCCAAGAATGATACCGTGCCAGTGGATCAAATCACGCACGTCTTCCCCTTCAACGTGCTCAATCACCCGAATTTCCGCCTTCCTGACGGCGATATCAGTTCGCCAAACTTCGGAAAAATTCAGACGGCACTGGATCCGCGCGTGATTCAGCTGGCTCTTAAGTTCCTTTACTAGCAGTCACTGGCGCTCGCTTGCGCAATGCAAGGTAAGCGAGCGCGAGTGCCGCCAGTCCCGCAGTGCTGTCCAAGAGCACATCCCACGGAGTGCCTGTGCGCGATGGGATATAACTCTGGTGCCATTCATCAAGGGTTGCCACTAGAGCCGTCCCCAGCCAGGCAAACACCGGAAGCAGCCGCAGCCATTGCGGATGGTTTCCGAAGGTCATCCAGAAACCACGCAGCAGGAGCAGGCCCAGCACGGCGTATCCAACCACATGTCCGGCCTTGCGCAGGTAGTGGTGCCAATAGAGGAAATCGTAGAGGTCGATTTGGCCGAACAGACGCGTCAGCAAGTCGTACAACATGTTGCCGGTGTTCTGCGACGACATGTAGTCGGTGGACTCGAACGAAATGAGTCCGATCCAGACGGCTGCAGGCCACCATGCGCGAAAGAGATTGGGACGGGTTGTAGACAATCGCAGGCTCTTACCCTATTCCAGCGCGTAATTTGGAGCTTCGCGTGTGATGATCACGTCGTGGACGTGGCTCTCGCGCAAGCCTGCAGAACTGATGCGAACGAAGCGCGCTTTTTGCTGCAGATCGGAAATTCCCGGAGTACCGCAGTACCCCATGCCTGATTTCAATCCCCCGACCATCTGGGTGACGATCATCGCTACGGAGCCGCGATACGGTACACGGCCTTCGATGCCTTCGGGCACCAGTTTGGACAGCCTGTTGGACTCTTCGCCGATCACGGGCGCCGCAATCGATGCGTCGCCGTCCGAGTTCTGAAAATAGCGCTCGCTGGAGCCCGCCGACATGGCGGCCAGCGAACCCATGCCGCGATACGACTTGAACGTGCGGCCTTGATAAAGAATCAGCTCGCCCGGGCTCTCATCGGTTCCCGCGAACATTGACCCGATCATGACCGCAGACGCGCCCGCCGCGATCGCCTTCGTGATGTCGCCGGAGTACTTGATGCCACCATCGGCAATGACTGGGACGCCCGCATCGCGCGTTGCTCGCGACGCTTCGGCGATCGCGGTAATCTGCGGCACGCCGACTCCGGTAACGACACGAGTCGTACAGATCGAACCCGGCCCAATGCCTACCTTGATGCCGTCAACTCCGGCGCGAATCAGTTCGCAGGCGCCGTCGAAGGTTGCGACATTGCCGGCGATCAGGTCGATTTCCGGCAGCAGCGCTTTCACTTTCTTGACGGCCTCCACGACCAGCATCGAATGCCCGTGCGCACTGTCAATCGCCAGTACGTCGACCTTCTGGCCGGCCAGAGCCTGCGCGCGCTCGAGAAAATCTCCCGTGGCGCCGATAGCGCCGCCGACCCGCAAGCGCCCCTGACTGTCCTTAGCGGCGCCGGGATATTTCAATTTTTTCTGAATGTCCTTAACTGTGATCAGGCCCTTCAGGTTGTACTTGTCATCGACGACCAGCAGCTTCTCGACGCGATGTTCGTGCAGAATTTCTTCCGCCTGTTCGAGGGTCGTTCCAACCGGTACGGTAATCAGGTTGTCCTTGGTCATCACCTTGCTGATGGGAATGTCGAAGCGCGTCTCGAAACGCAGGTCGCGGTTGGTGAGAATCCCGACCAGCCTGCCGTCTTTCTGGGTAATGGGCACTCCGGAAATCTTGTACTTCTTCATCACGTCGAGCGCATCGGAAACCTTGGCATCGGGTGACATCGTAACCGGATCGACGATCATCCCGCTCTCGGAGCGTTTCACCTTGTCGACTTCGTTCGCCTGCTGCTCTATGGTCAGGTTGCGATGAATAATTCCCAGCCCGCCCTGCTGCGCCATGGCAATCGCCATGTGCGATTCGGTGACTGTGTCCATGGCAGCGCTGATGATGGGAATATTCAACCGGATGTTGCGGGAAACCTGCGTCTGCGTGTTCGTCTGCGCGGGCACAACCTCAGAGCGCGCCGGGAGCAACAGAACATCGTCGAAAGTAAGGGCTTCGGGAACTGGGAAATGGATCATAAATTTTTGCGGTGATTTCTATTGTAGGGAGCCGGGGCGGATCAGGCAAATGGCGGAGAACTCGAACGCTTTTGTTCTGATTTTTGTTTGCCACCGTGGGCGCCGACGCAGACTCTTTGCGCGCCGCATTGAGAACGATTAATGCCAATGCATCGATTGCCAAAGTACCCTAAACAAGATAGATTCCCATATTCTCCAGGCTCGGTAACACTCAGGGAGGTGTTATGTTTTGTAACTTGTCTTGTCGTGTGGCGCTGGCATTTTTTCTTATCGTCACCCTGGCCGCCGGGCCGTCGACGCTTGCCCAGGAACCGCCAGCGGACCTTCCTCCCATTACGATCCGCACTAACTCCCGACTGGTCATGGTGGATGTCGTTGTCACCGACAAAAAAGGGGACCCCGTCACCGGATTGAAAGCCGAGGACTTTACCGCTGAGGAGAACGGCAAGAAGCAGAAGATTTCAGTCTTTGTGCCGCCAGGCGCTGCGAACAAGACCGCTCCCACACCGCCTCCACCCGGCGTTCTGTCGAATCATCCCGAAAACGTAAGTCCCGCAGGCGTACCGACTGTGCTGCTTCTGGATGCCAATTCTCAGTTCAAGGATCAGGCATACGCCCGGTCACAGATGCTGAAATATGTGCTGGAGCAGGGACAGTCCGGTCGGCCGATGGCAGTAATTACGTTGACGGATCGTTTGCGCGTCCTGCAGCAGTTCACGAGCGATCCTCAGATTCTCATTGCAGCGATCAAGAGCTTGCGGCCAGAACAGCCGATCTTGCAACCTGGAGCTCCGTCTCCCGTATCGGCAGCGGTAGGCGGCGGAAGTTCGGGACGAGGGGAGGGACCCGGGGGCAATGTCGCGACGATGATCGCGAATGCTCGCGCCGAGGTTGACAGTTTTGCCAACTTGCAAGTCGGATATCTCCTGGAGCGGCGCACGGTCATTACCATCGAAGCGATGAGGAACCTCGCCCGGATGCTTGGCGGCCTGCCAGGCCGGAAGAACGTCGTCTGGCTGACGGCGGACTTTCCGTTTGACCTACACCCCGAAGACCGCAACATGAGCGATGAAGAACTGTTGGGTGACCTGCCGAGCATCCGCCAAAAGTCGGTGTCGACGATTGCCGCAGGCTCGCTGGCATCACAGCAGCGCGAGATGCATGGCCAGGAAATTCGCGATGCCGAATGGCAATTGGCCAGCGCGGGCGTTGCCATCTACCCGGTCGATATCCGGGGCATTATGACTACCGGCATCGATGTTGCGAACACGGGAACCATGCAGGAAATCGCCTCGGAAACCGGCGGCAAGGCCTACACGAATCAGAACGACATCAAGCTCGGAATTGCGCTGGCGGCATCTGACGAAAAGGCCTCCTACTCCATTGGCTATTATCCTGACAACAAGAAGTGGGACGGTAAATACCGGACGATTAAAGTCAAAGTAGCGCAGGGAGACACCCAGGTACGTCATCGCAAGGGTTACTATGCAGTTGACCCCACCATCGCGAAGGGACACAATTCGGAACAGGACGTTTCCGCCGCTCTCGATGTGAACGCTCCCGCAACGCAGATCTCGTTCATGGCGCAGTCCAAACCAACCGACCCCGGAAAAATGCGCGTGATCTTCCTGGTCGATGCCCATACGTTAACGGCGGAAGATTCCGGCGGCAGCAAGAAGATGAACGTCACGATGTATGCCAGCGTTTACGACCAGAATGGCAAGAATCTCGGGACGCGCACCACCAAAGTCGATCGCGCTTTCGACGCCGCCACGTATCAGCAAATTCTCGCCAAGGGAATGTTGGTGCCAATCGACATGGACATTCCTGCTGGCGGCAAGGAATTGCGCCTGGCTGTACTCGACAATAAGACTGGATTGATTGGCACTGTGGCCGGGCCGATCGGGCAGTGAGGGGGAACGAACGGAAAAAAAAAGGGCGTCCGCTTGAGGACACCCTTTGTAATTTAAGGTTCTGCGAATCTTATTCTTTCTTGTCTCCACCCTCGTCCGGCGGCGCTTCGGCGGCATGCTGCGCTTCGGCCTCTTCCATTGCCTTGCGGGTTTCCTCTGCACGCTTGGCGCGGATTTCGGTGCGCTTCTGCCGTTTTTCGTCGAGCACCTGCTCGCTGCCGAGCAGTTCGATGAACGCCGTATCGGCGCCATCGCCCTTGCGCCAAGCGGTGCGGACAATCCGCAGGTACCCGCCCTGGCGATCACCAAAGCGCGGAGCAACCGTGTCGAACAGCTTGGTGACGGCTTCGCTCGTCATCAGGTACGCGGCCGCCTTACGACGGGCTGCCAGATCGCCCTTCTTGCCGAGCGTGATCATCTTCTCGACCAGCGGACGGATGGCTTTCGCCTTGACGGCCGTGGTCTCGATTCGTTCCTCCATGATGATCGACGTAACCATATTCCGAAACAGTGAACGCCGGTGAGACGTGGTTCGTCCGAGTTTGTATCCCGCAACTTTGTGACGCATGTCTAAACCCCAGTTGTCAGTTGCCAGTGGCCAGTTGCCAGTGGTTGGTCAGTCAGCAGCCAGTGGCTTGGGTCAGCGTCCTACTGACAACTGCCCCCTGGCCACTGGCAACTGCTCTACAGATCGTTATCCCCGTACGCCGAGGCGGGCAGTACCTGGTTCGAAGTCGGTCCGGGTACGGCGTTGCCGTGCTCGTCGATCTTCATGCCCAGGCTCAAACCCATCGAGGACAGGATTTCCTTGATTTCGTTCAGCGACTTGCGTCCGAAGTTCTTGGTCTTCAGCATTTCGGCTTCGGTCTTCTGTACCAGTTCGCCGATGGTCTGAATATTCGCGTTCTTCAGGCAGTTGTAGCTGCGAACGGAAAGTTCGAGTTCCTCGACCGAACGGTTCAGGTTTTCGTTCTTGATCTCCGGCTTGCGCTCTTCGCTCGACGACGCGGTTTCGATTTCCTCTTCGAAGTTGATGAAGATGTTCATGTGATCCTTCAGCAGCTTCGCGGCCAGGCCAATCGCATCGCCCGGCGTGATCGAACCGTTGGTCCAGACTTCGAGAGTCAGCTTGTCGTAGTCGGTGATCTGTCCAAGACGCGCCGCCTCGACGGTGTAATTGCACTTGCGTACCGGGGAGTGAACCGAATCGATGGGGATGAATCCGATGCCGAGATCGTCTTCGAAGTTCTTGTCGGCTGCCACGTATCCGCGACCGCGCTTCAGGCGCATCTCCATATCGAGCTTGCCGCCCTCGCTGACGGTCGCGATATAGATTTCCTTGTCCAGGACTTCCACATCGCCGTCGGCTTCGATCATGCCGCTGGTCACAACACCGGGCTGATCGGCGCGAAGATAGATCGCCTTCGGGCCTTCTCCGGCGAGCTTGAACGGAATCTGCTTCAGGTTCAGGATGATGTCGGTCGCATCCTCGACGACACCGGGGATCGACTGGAACTCGTGCAGAACGCCCTCAACCTTCACCGCGGTGACGGCGGCGCCTTCGATCGAACTCAGCAGCACGCGCCGCAAAGCGTTTCCGATGGTTGTGCCGAAGCCGCGTTCAAAGGGCTGGGCCCAGAACATTCCGTACTTATCGGTGAGGGCAGTGGCATCACTGGCAAGACGCTTTGGTTTTTGAAAACCTTTCCACAACATGGGTACTTCTCCTCTCGGCCATTGGGCTCTGCGACGGCTCTCCGAACCGGCCTGGAAAACTTTTGGTTCGGATCAAACGCCGTTGCGGGCTGATCTGGCTCGAAACAGGCCCAAAAACTTTCGATTTACTTGCTGTACAACTCGACAATCAGCTGCTCGTTGACCGGCAGTTGGATGTCTTCACGTTTCGGCAACCCAGTCACGCGGCCCTTATAGGCATCGCGCTCGACTTGCAGCCATGCCGGTGCGGGCTGATGGCTGGCGAATTCCTTTGCGATTTCGAGAATCGGCACTTTGTGGCTGCTCTCGCGAATCGCGATCTCGTCGTTCACGTTGACTTCGTACGACGGAATGTTCACTTTCTTGCCATTGACGAGAACGTGTCCGTGGCGCACCAACTGGCGTGCCTGCCGGCGCGAGATGCCGAAGCCAAGACGAAAGACCACGTTATCGAGACGCCGCTCGAGTTGCTCGAGCAACTTCGCGCCGGTTACACCCTGGGACTTTACGGCAGTCTCGAAATAGTTCCGGAACTGGCCTTCCTGGGTGAAGTAGATGCGCTTGGCTTTCTGCTTTTCGCGCAACTGGAGACCGTAACCTACAACTTTGGTCTTTTTGTCTTTCCCGTGCTGGCCGGGAGCGTAGTTTCGCTTCTCAATCGGACACTTGTCGGTGAAGCACTTCGGGCCTTTCAGGAAGAGCTTAATGCCTTCCCGACGGCACAGACGGCATACTGCATCGGTATAACGGGCCAAGTTGTTCTCCTTTTTGGATGACCGGTTTACAGGTTTGGCTTCACCCTTCGTCCCGGACGAAAATCAGTTCTCAGGTAACTGAGAACTTCCAGCTACTAAACTCTTCGCCGCTTTGGCGGCCGGCATCCATTGTGCGGTATCGGAGTCGCGTCTTTAATCGAACGGACTTCGATTCCCGCCGCTGCCAGCGCACGCACGGCCGACTCGCGGCCCGATCCCGGACCGCTTACCTTCACATCGACGCTGCGAACACCGTGGTCGCGTGCCATGCCGGCAGCGTTTGACGCAGCCTGCTGCGCTGCGAATGGAGTCCCCTTACGCGATCCGCGGAATCCCAGTGACCCGGAACTCTTCAACGCGAGAACGTTGCCGCCCATGTCGGTAATGGTGACGATCGTGTTATTGAAAGAGGCCTGCACGTGCACGAGTCCGTGCGGGACGTGCTTGCGCTCTTTCTTCTTAAATGTCTTCTTCTTGCCTTTTTTATCCGGCGCCGCCGCTGCGCCCGCCGTTGCCGCTACTGGTTTTGCCATTGCTGAGTTCTCAGTTCTCGGTTCTCAGTTCTCAGTAAACCAGTTCGCTCTTCACGGAGAACTGGGAACCGGGAACTGAGAACTGGTTTTAGGTCTTTGTCGCCGTTTTCTTCTTCTGCGCCACGGTTCCCTTGCGCGGACCCTTGCGGGTACGGGCATTGGTGTGGGTGCGCTGTCCGCGGACGGGCAGGTTGCGGCGATGCCGGAACCCGCGATACGAGCCGATTTCGATGAGACGCTTGATGTTCATCGAAACGTCCTTGCGCAGATCTCCTTCGACCGAGCCTTCCGCTTCAATCACGGTGCGGATGCGGTTGACCTCATCCTCGGCCAGGTCCTGAACTTTCTTCATCGGGTCGACTTTCGCTTCGTCCAGAATATGGGCGGAGCGCGAGTTTCCGATTCCGTAGATATAAGTGAGCGCGATATTCACGTGTTTATTACGCGGAAGATCGACGCCGGCAATACGAGCCATATGTTTCCGAACCCTTTCCCGCCAACCCTTAGCGGCTTCGAGCTTCGAGCTTCGAGAGTTTTGGCTCGCAGCTCGCAGCCGATTTATCCTTGACGTTGCTTATGCTTGGCAGTCTCGCAAATCACCCGCACTACGCCCTTGCGGTGGATGACTTTACACTTATCGCAAATTTTCTTTACTGATGCTCTTACCTTCATAAACCAGTTCTCAGTTCCCGGTTCTCAGAACCGTGTGGGACCGGGTCTCTGACCCGGTCGCCGAGCGAAGCTCGGCTCTCTATTTGTACCGATATACAATCCGTCCGCGATTCAGGTCGTACGGAGAAAGCTCGACTGCGACTTTGTCCCCCGGCAGAATGCGGATAAAGTTCTTCCTCATCTTCCCGGAAACGTGCGCCAGTACCTGGTGTTTGTTTTCCAACTCCACCTTGAACATGGCATTCGGCAGAGGTTCGAGAACCACCGCCATCACTTCAATCGCGTCCTCTTTACTCATCGACCCCCTGAAAGTAGCTCTCAGTTGTCAGCTCTCAGCTAGAGCCTGAGAGCTTGGAGCTGACAGCTTGGAGCTTCATTGCGTCAAAATCATCGGACCTTGCTTCGTCACCGCTACACAGTGTTCAAAGTGCGCACTGTAGCTGCCGTCCAGCGTTACGGCGGTCCACTTGTCACCTAAAACCTTGGCCTCTGGACGTCCCGAATTCACCATCGGCTCGATCGCCAGCACCATGCCTTCGGTGAGTTCCACGCCCTGGCCCTTCTTGCCGAAATTCGGGATCTGCGGCGCTTCGTGCAGCTTGGTCCCGATTCCGTGCCCCACAAACTCACGCACTACACTGAAACCGGCCGCTTCCACATACTTCTGGATCGCCGATCCTACATGGCCGATCGTATTGCCGATCCGCACCTGCTCGATTCCCTTGTACAGCGAAGCTTCGGTGACTTCGAGCAACTTCTGCAATTCCGGTGTCAGCGTTTCGCCAACCGGCACCGTAATCGCGGCGTCTCCGTAATAACCGTCGAGCACTACTCCGCAATCTACCGAAACGATATCGCCTGCCTTCAGTACCCGTTTTTCCGACGGGATGCCGTGCACAATCTCTTCGTTCACCGAGGTGCACAGCACACAGGGATAACCGTAGTATCCCTTGAAGGCTGGCGTTGCTCCCAGTTCCGCGATCAGCTTGTCGGCGGCCTTTTCCAGATCCATCGTCGTGGCGCCTGGCTTAACCAGCGCTTTTACGTGGTTCAGAACCTGGCGGACAAGCTGGCCGCTGCGCCGCATCTTCTCGATCTCTTCCGGCGACTTGCGAACGATTTTGTCGTCTCCAAAACTCATTGTTCTGACTTTGCCGTCCCACTCGCAGCACGCTCAGCCGCCCGGCTGTCAACGATCCTGAAAATGTCAGCCGTCACTTCGTCCATGGGACGATCCGCATTCAGCGGAATCAGGAGGCCCTGTGCCTGGTAGTAATCCGCCACCGGCTTGGTCTGGATTTCGTACGCCGTCAGACGAGGGCGAATCACCTCTTCGCGGTCGTCATCCCGTTGAACCAGCTTGGAACCTTCCAGGTCACACAACTGGTCGACGGTAGGCGGTTGAAAGTGGAGGTTATAAATGCGCCCACAGGTGGAACAGGAACGTCGCCCGGTAATCCGTAGCAATAATTGAGTATAATCTACATCCATCCGGATCACAACCGGCGAGCAATTCCCCAATTTTTCAAAGAACTCACGTCCCAGGTAGGCATCCAACCACCCAGCCTGCGCGGCAGTCCGTGGAAAGCCGTCCAGAATAAACCCGCGATCACAATCCGCCTCTTTCAGGCGGTCTGCCACGATTCCATAGAGCAACTCGTCGGGGACGAGCTTGCCCTGCACCATGTACCCTTTGGCGTTCCGTCCCAACTCCGTATCGCGACGGATGTGATCCCGCAACAGGTCGCCGGTGGAGACTTGTGGAACGCCGTAGTGCTCGACGATCCTCTTGGCCTGGGTGCCCTTGCCGGCGCCCGGAGGACCCAGCAGAATCACCGGCCCGATTTTCAGTGCGGTTACGTTGGCCATTCGAAATGGCCCCTGATTTCGTACTGCTTCTCGCGGAGGGACCGCACTCCCGCGCCCACAATCTTTTCTTTCACCGGTTCCCACCGGCCACGGCTTACCAGGTCCGGCGTCCCCGCAGACGGCCACTCTTCGGAGTAAACCCGTCATAGTGCCGCATGATCAGTTGCGCTTCGATCTGCGTCACCGTGTCCATGGCAACGCCGACCACAATCAGGGTCGAAGTGCCGCCAAAATAGAAATTCACACCCAGGCCGTTCAGCAGCCACGTCGGCAGATTCTCCAGGTAGCGGCCTACCAGCCACAGGTGATTCAGCTTGATACCGGTAATCATCCACTCTGGAATCAGCGAGATGATTACGAGGTAGAGCGCACCGACAAGCGTAATCCGGGTCAGAACGTCGTTCACGTAGTCGGCGGTGCGCTTGCCCGGCCGTATACCGGGAATAAACCCGCCCCACTTCCGCATGTTGTCGGCAACCTCGTTCGGGTTGAACACGATCGAGATATAGAAGTAGGCAAAGAAGATGATTCCGACGGCGTACAGGGTGGCATACAATGGCTCTCCCCAACGCAACGCGTCGAGCATCGGCCCGATCACTTTGTTGTTGTGGAATGGAGTGCCCAGCATCTGCGGCAACGCGAGGATGGAGGAGGCGAAGATTACCGGCATCACGCCGCCCGCGTTGACGCGCAGCGGAAGATGGGTCGACTGTCCACCCATCACTTTGCGTCCCACAACGCGCTTGGCGTACTGCACAGGAATCCGCCGCTCGCTGCGTTCCACATAGACGATGAAGGCCACCACTGCGATCATCAGCGCCAGCAGCAGCAGGATCGCTGGAACGGTGAACGCACCCCAGGCATCGTTACGCGCTTTTTCGTAGAGGTCGATAATGCCGCGCGGCAAACCGGTGACAATTCCGGCGAAGATCAGGAGCGACATGCCGTTGCCGATGCCTCGTTCCGTGATCTGCTCGCCCAGCCACATGATGAATGCCGAGCCTGTCGTCAGCGTCAGCATGGTCATGAGAATGAATCCCGGGCCAGGATTGGTGACGAAGTCGCCACCCTTCATCAAACTGATGGCAATGCCGAATGACTGCACCGCGCTCAGTATGACCGTCAGATAACGCGTCCACTGCGTGATCTTCTTACGGCCCATCTCGCCTTCTTTTTGCAGCTTGGCGAGCGGTTCATACACGACCGTCAACAACTGAAGAATGATCGACGCCGTAATGTACGGCATGATGCCGAGCGCAAAAATCGTCAGCCGGCGCAGGTTGCCGCCGCTGAACAGGTCGACAAAACCGAGCACCGTGCCACGGTTCTGTTCGAAGAATTGCGCCAGCTTTTCGCCATTGATTCCCGGCGTGGGGACGTGTCCGCCCAGACGGTAGACTGCGAGGATTCCGAGCGTAAACAGGACGCGCTTACGAAGGTCGGGGACCCGGAAGATATTCGACAGCTTCTGCCACATTACTGCAAGACCTCGAACTTGCCGCCTGCCTTGGTGATCTTGTCCTGCGCCGTCTTGGAAAACTTATGCGCCTTCACGTTCAGCGCGGTTTTCAGTTCGCCGGTGCCGAGAATCTTCACTTGCTTCTTGCCCTTGATCACGCCGGCTTTCTTCAACGATTCCGGAGTGATCTCGGTTTCGCCGATCGCTTCCAGGCGGTCCAAATTCACAACCGAAAATTCCTCGCGGAAAACGTTTGTGAACCCGCGCTTCGGAATGCGCCGGTGGAGCGGCATCTGGCCGCCTTCAAAACCGCGCAACAGGCGCGCGCCCGAACGCGACCATTGTCCCTTATGCCCGCGCGTTGAGGTCTTGCCCATGCCGGATCCCATACCGCGTCCGACCCGCTTGCGCTTCTCCGCCGCCTTACGTGGAGCTCGTATTGTCGATAAATTCATGATGATCTCTTCTTGTCGCGTCTCTACGCCTTGACGATCTCAACCAGGTGCGGCACCTTTTTCACCATGCCGCGGATCGCAGCATTGTCCGGGCGCTCAATGACCT
>Ga0210402_10001097_pt1 | contig 28533 bp, 26 predicted proteins | sample IncBWC7MmetaG_FD_161055 | JGI IMG/M metagenome (GOLD analysis project Ga0210402, IMG submission 161055) | Forest soil microbial communities from Barre Woods Harvard Forest LTER site, Petersham, Massachusetts, United States - Inc-BW-C-7-M | ecosystem: Environmental > Terrestrial > Soil >...
AAACCACGAGCCCCTGAGGGCAGCCAGGGAAGCAGCCCACGTACCGTCGATGCGAATGCGAATCCATCCTTTCGATGCGCATACACGACCGGTTTGAGCCCGAGCCGGTCGCGGATCACGAAAATCACGCGGCGGCGAAGGTCACAGATCGCGATGGCGAACATGCCGCGGAGCCGTTGTAGAAAGTCAATTCCCCAATGCTCGTATGCATGCAGAATGAATTCGGTATCGGAACGAGTACGGAAATGAAAACCTTGGTTCCTCAGGACCGCGGCATCCGCGCTCCAGTCGTAGACTTCGCCGTTATAGGTGATCCAGATATCGCCGGCGTCATTCGCAATCGGTGGGTCGGCTTCCGGCCTGGGATCGATGATCGCCAACCGCGTGTTCAGCAAGGCATTCGGTGCAGGTAAGGATGCTGAGCGAAAATCAGCGTCCCAAGCCTGCACGCGCTCGGCATCGGGACCGCGTTGCCGCAAGGCGCTTAACATGTGCTCAACAGTCACCGCAGTCACGATTCGACTGCCAAAAAATCCCGCAATCCCGCACATGTCAGGCCGGATCCAGGACGTGTCGGAAGACCGATTCCATGCCATCGAGCATTCGATCGATGCCAAAAGACCCGATTGCACGAGCCCGACCGGCCAGTGAATAGCGCGCCCGCAATTCCGGGTCGTCGCGCAAACGCGCGAGACCGGCGCCGAGGGCGCCCGCCGAACGTGGTTCGACCAGTATTCCCGTGACGGTATCGTCCACCGCTTCGCGGATCGCGCCAACCGGCGTTGAGACCACCGCGATAGCGCACGCCATTGCCTGCATGATCGCCTGCGGCACGCCTTCCTCTCCATAAGACGGCAGCGTAAAGAGATCGAACGACTGAAACCAAGGCACGACGTCGCGCTGCTGACCAACGAACCGCAGGTTGTCGCCCAACCCGAGTTGCGCGACTCGCCGATCAAGCTTCGCGCGATGCGGCCCGTCACCGACGACTACGATATTCCAGCCGGCCCACGCTTTTCGCTCCAGGGCGATCGCCTCGAACAAGTAGTCATGGCCCTTCCAATCACGCAGAGTGGCGACGATACCCAAAGTAGGCCTTTGCGGCAGACCGACCTTCGATCGCGCGACGACAGCGTCGCCCGGAACGAATTGCTGAAGATCAATGCCTGTGGGAACCGACGTCATTCGATCGAGCGGGACCGCATTGGTCTCGGCAATGCCGCGGCGTACGGCCTCACCCGCGGTTACGATGTGGGCGGCTGCCCGACAATAGAGCCACTGCGTCGCGGCGCTGTTGTTGATGTGCGTTGACACATGCCGGGTGCGGACGATGGGCGGCGCATTGGCCATCGAAGCACATGAAATGGCACCAAGCCAGCTGTCGGTGGAACTGTGCGTGTTGAGGACGTCGATCGCCCGCCTATGTCTCGACAGCCAGGCGCGCAGCACGCAGAGATCTGAAGGCAGTTTTCGACGTATGCCAAGGGGAACCGTCGGAACGCCATAACGCGCAGCAGCGCCATATATCGGAGTCTCCGGTGGCGTCAGGAGCGTGACTTTATGGCCGCGCTCCAGCATTCCGCGAGCTTCGGTGAGAATGCGGATTTCCTGGCCTCCCCAGCCAGCGGAATTCTCGGTGTGGACAATCGAGAGCGGCCGCACGCGACCAGGTCCTAAAGGGAGAAGGATGGTTCGTACCGTGCAAACCAGCGCTCGAGGATCAACAACACCCAGAGCCGCATGGCGTGGTTGTGAAGGTTCAGGGAATGTTCGCGCAGCAGGCGCTCTATCGCATCCGATCGAATCAATCCTCGGCGTTGCAACCCAGCGGGACCCAGCGCGTGTTCGAGATCGCCTTTCAGCTCGCGACCGAGCCATCGCTGCAACGGCATCATGAATCCCTGCTTCGGGCGATGCACGATATCGAGAGGGAGATGCCGCTCCGCGAGTCGCTTCAAGAGCAGCTTGCGTCCTTGACCGCGTACTTTCTCGGCGGGTTGCAACCGTGCGCACCATCCGAAAAAATCGTGATCCAGGTAAGGTACCCGTGCTTCCAGGGAATGCGCCATGGTCGATCGATCGACCTTGGCCAGCAAATCATCGGGCAGCCACAATCGAGCATCGATATTGAGCAGGTGATCGAGGTATGACGGTGAGTCACACTCGTTGTAGAACAGCTCCGCGCGATCGGTGATGCTGGCCGAGACAGAACGTCGAAAGTTTTCGGTAAAGTATTCGCGCCGGAGCAGCGTGTCAAAAATATTCGGGATCGTCGCGTATCGCCTGGAACGAGGCTCGGCTGCCGCTTTGAGGATTCGATCGCGCGCAAGCCGTGCAGGGAGCCGACGTATCAAGTAAGGCATAGGGGAGCCTCGCGCGCCGAGCACGCTGGTCAAGCGCTCTTCGCGGATGCGCTTGCCATAGTTGCTATAGCCGCCGAAAACCTCATCCGCTCCTTCACCGGTAAGAACGACCGTTACGGTTTTCCTGGCGTGTTGCGCAAGCAACATGGTAGGCAATGCCGCCTGGTCGCCGAACGGCTCGTCAAAAACATCGCCCCATTGATCGAGAGCAGGCAAGACTTCTTCGGGGCTCAGCATCAGGCAGTGATGGTTGCTGCCGATGTGACGCGCGACCCGCGCGGCCTCCTCATGCTCACTGCCGACGTCGTCACCCCTGAAACCCAGGGTGAATGTGTCGAGCGCACGGCCGGAGATCCGCGTCGCGAGCGCCGCGATCAAGCTGGAATCGATGCCGCCGCTGACGAAAACGCCGAGCGGGACATCGGCGACGAGCATCGACTCGATGGACGAAGACAATCTGGTGGAAAGCGCGTCGACTGCGGCCGTTCCCTGAAGCGCGTGCTTCGGCGCATAGGACGGGCGCCAAAACGCGCCGCTGGCCAACGTTGTGTTCTGGAACGACAGCCAATGTCCGGCGGGAAGCTTGCGGATTGCAGCATAAACGCTGTACGGCGCCGGAATGTACTGGCACTCGAGATAGAGTGCCACGGCGTCGAGGTCGACATCATGCGGCATTGCCGGAAAGCGCAACAGCGCCTTGATCTCCGAACCGAAGACGAATGATCCGGCGTGCCACGCGTAGTAAAGGGGCTTTACGCCGAGGTGATCGCGCGCCAGAAACAGCTCGGCACGCTTGCGATCCCATATCGCGAACGCGAACATGCCCGAGATCTTCTCGAGTAACTGGCGACCCCATTGACGCCAACCGTGAACCAGCACTTCGCCATCGCCGTTGGTCGCGAAAATATGGCCGGCATCCGCGAGCTCCCGCCGCAGCGCGCGATAGTTATAAATCTCGCCGTTGAAAATGACCGCGATGTCCCGATCAGGGGAGATCAGCGGCTGGTTGCTGCCTTCGACGTCGATAACCGAGAGTCGGCGATGACCGAGGCCGACCGCGCCGTCGCGATAATAACCGTCGGCGTCGGGGCCCCGGTGCGCGAGAGCCTGGGTCATGCTCGGCAAGGACTCCCATGCCCTCCGATCGGTGCTTACGTAGCCGGTGATGCCGCACATGATCGTATCGTTCCCGCCCGCTATGCGAGCGCCGTCGCCGCAGCAAACTGGAGGCGATGAAGGTTGGCGTAAATGCCGTCACGCGCGATCAGATCCGCATGTGTGCCATGTTCGACAATGCGCCCGGCATCGAGCACCACGATGCGGTCGACCCGTTCGATGGTGGACAGGCGGTGCGCAATGACGATGGTGGTGCGTCCCCGCATGAGCGCGTCCATCGCCGCCTGAACATGTCGTTCCGACTCGGAGTCGAGCGCCGACGTCGCCTCGTCGAGGATCAGGATCGGCGCGTTCTTCAGAATCGCACGCGCAATTGCAATGCGCTGCCGCTGACCGCCGGATAAGCGAATGCCGTTCTGGCCGACGAGAGTGTCGAAACCCTTCGGCAAGGCCTCAATGAAGTCCAGCGCATGCGCAGCGACGGCGGCACGCTCGACGGCATCGCGCGGCGCCTCGGACATTGCGCCGTACGCGATGTTCGCGGCGATGGTGTCGTTGAAAAGCGTCACGTCCTGGCTCACCAATGCAATGTGGCTGCGCAGGTTGGAGAGCGTCAGCTCGTCGATGCCCCGGCCGTCGAGCATGATTCGTCCCGCAGTCGGCTCGTAGAAGCGCGGGATCAGATTGACCAGCGATGTCTTGCCGCCGCCCGAAGGCCCGACCAGCCCGACGCTCTCGCCGGGAGCAATCACCAGGCTGACCTCGCGCAGTGCGTCCTTGTCCGAGCCGCCGTAGCGCAGCGACACGCGGTCGAAACTGAGCTCGCCGCGCACCTGAGCGAGGACGACGGTGCCGCGGTCCTCTTCCGGCTTCTCGTCGATCAATCCGAAAATGCTCTCCGCCGCGGCGAGGCCGCGCTGGATGTTGCCGTTGACCCCCGACAGCGACCGCAGACGGTCGAGAAGAGTCAGCAGTGCTATCACATAAGCCGTGAACCGCGCCGCGTCGAAGCCGCCGGCTTCGCTTTGCTTGAGCGCAATGTAGACGATGAACCCGACGACGCATGCGCCGACGAACTGCAACAGCGGCGAGCTGGCGGCGTCTGCCGACGATTGCTTGCTCATCGACTGCCGAAGCTTGTTCGCTCCGGCAACCGCGCGCTTGCGCTCGTAATCCTGCCCGCTGAAAATTTTCACAACCCGCTGCGCGCCCACGATTTCCTCCAGCACGTGGGTGATCGACCCGGTGCGCTGCTGCACGTCGCGTGCGACTCGACGCAAACGACGGCCGAAGTAGCGAATCACCAGGGCGACCGACGGCATGACCACGATCGAGATCAACGTGAGCTGCCAGTTGAGCCAGAAAAGGAGGCCCAGGCTGCCGGCGATGGTCAACCCGCTGCGAACCGCGGTCGTGATCGCCGACGAGGTGGCGGCGGCGAGCTGATAGGCATCGAAGGTGAACTTGGAGATCAGCCGCCCGGAGGCCTGCGCATCGTAGTACGGCGTCGGAAGCGAAAGCAGCCGGTCGATCATCTGACGTCGAAGGTCAAAGACGACCCGGTGGCCGGTCCATGCCATTCCGTATTCGGACATGAATGAGCCCAGTCCGCGAAGAAGGAAGACCGCGACAACCGCGAGTGGCAACTGGACCGTCATCGCCGGGTCCGGCGTCTGCAGCCGCTGGATGATGGGCATCACCATATAAGCCATGACCACGTCGCCGGCCGCAACGATGACCATGCCGAGGATCGCAAGTGCAAACGCCCACCAGTAAGGACGGACGTAGCGCAACAAGCGCCGGTAGAGAGTCAGACTGGGTGCCACAAGGACGATGGGGAACCGATTGGGGAACCGATTGTGAAACCGATTGGGCCGATGGATGCGCGCGAGTTGGTCCTCGCTGCCGGCGTATGAACGAAGTGCCCGCAATTATAGCGCAGCGGGCTTCTCTTCCCCGTCTCTCACCGCGACCGCCGCGGCGATCAGATCGCGATACAGCAACACCAGCTGCAATGTCATGGACGCAGGTGTCAGCGGAAGCACCGCCTGCCGCGCCCGTGCACCCAATAAACGACGAGCCTCCGGATCGGTCAGCGTCATCATGTGCCGGGCCAGCGCATCGACGTCGCGCGAATCGCACACCAGCCCTGCGTCGTGTTCTGTGACCAGTTCGGCCGCCCCGGACTTGGTGCTGGTTACAACCGGCAGGCCGCAAGCCATCGCTTCCAGGGCTGCGTTCGGGCACGGATCGTACAGCGTCGGCAGAACGAAGGCGTCGGCCGCACCGTAGAGGGGCTTGGGATCGTCCAGCGCACCCAGCAGCGCCACCCGGCGCGCGATGCCGAGCTGCTGTGCGAGTCGCTTGTAACGTCGTCCGGATTTATCGCGGCCAACGACGAACAGATAAGTATCGCTGGGCAGCCGTGCCAGTGCCCGGATCGCGGTCGCCACTCCTTTTCGTGCATATCCCGAGCCGACGAGCAGGAAGACCGTTGCCGAATCCGACACGCCGAGCTTTTGCCGCACGGCGGCGCGATGTTGTTTGAGTTCGGGCGAGAAAACGTCGCTGTCGACGGCGTTATAGATTACCGGCAGCTTCTCGAGGCTCAAGCCGAAGCGCTCGTGAATCTCGTCGCGGACCATCTTTGAATTGCAGATGACCGCGCGCAGCCAGGGACTCGCGAACAGCCGGCGCTCGATGTCGAGCAGGTACCGATGGTAGAAGTTCGACTCGATCCCCCAGCGCCTGAATGTCGATGCGTCGCGCAGCCGCTCGTCGAGCCAGACCCGATGCACGCCGTCGCCGGCGCGATAGATGTCGCAGCAAAGCAGGCGCTCGTGCGACTGCACCAGCTCCGGCGCCTTTTTTGCGACGGCACCGCATACGGCGCGGGCGAAGCTCCAGTCGCGCCACAGACGGCCGATATAAAACGGGTTGCACAGCACCGGCTCGATAAGTTGGAGCCGGGTGTTGGGCCACTGTCGCGTATAGAGCGAAATAGCGACGCCGCGCTCGAGGAGCGCCTCCAATGCGTTCTCGACAAAGCGCTCGGCGCCGCCGTAAGGCGTATAGCGTTGCCGAATGATCGCGAGACGCAAAGGGTCAGACCTGCAATGCCATGCCGCCGGTCGCGTCGATCAATTCCGCAAAAGCTGCACAAACGCGTTCGACGCGGAGGGTGGTGAGGCATTCGGATATCTTGCCTCCGCCACAGCCATCGATTCCGCACGGCCGGCAAGGATGGTCCATCGAGGTGATGATTCGATGCGGCACGGCCCAAGGACCCCACTCGAACTCTCCGCTGGGTCCAAACAGCGCGATCACCGGTGTTTGCATGGCCGCCGCGATGTGCATCGGTGCCGAATCGACGCCGACGAATATCCGCGCTTGGCCTATGACCGCGGCAAGCTCGCGCAGGCCGAGCTGGCCGGTCAAATCGACCAGGTTGGCGCGGGTGGAGAGCGCGGTTTGTGCAACGATCGCCTCGACCAGGCTGCGCTCGGAGGGATCCGGCGCGCCGGTGATGACGATCCTCCACCCGCCTTCCGACAGCCGATCGGCCAATTGCGCGTAGCGTTCCGCCGACCAGCACTTGAACAGCCAGCGCGATCCTGGATGAAGGTGGACGAAGCGCCGCGCCTCTACGCCGTGCTGCTCGAGCAACGTGCGAGCGCTCCGGGTTGCGGTGTCGCCGGGCACCAGCACCAGCGCCTTCTCGGCGGTTGTCGGCTGCACTCCGATGCGGCGCAAGCCGTCGAGATTGCATTCGACGAGGTGACGCGGTGTCGACCGCGGCAACCGGTAGTAATGGGTGAAGCTCGTCCGCCACAGCCAATGCGCGCGGTCGAGCTCGCGCGCGACGCTGTAGCGCGGCCGGAGCAGACGCGCGAGCCATATTCCGCGTGGATGTTCGGTCAGGTGAACCACGAGATCGTATCGCCGCGCGCGCAGAGCAGTGAGCAAACCGCGCTCCGCTCGCGCATGGGCGATGAATCCCCGGTGCTTGGCGTCGCGATCGATAACATGGATCCGTGCAATCGCCGGGTGGCCTTCGAGCATCGGTGCGGTTTCGCGATAGACCAGCGCATCGATCTCCGCCGCCGGAAGCGCGCGCTTGAGCACCGTGAACACCGGAGAGGTGAGCAAGACATCGCCGTGATGCCGGAGCTTGGTGACGAGCGCGCGACGGACGAGGCCAGCATCGATGGGGTCCGGCAACACCTTAAGCATCCGCCAAGATAACAAAATGCGTTATCCGATACAACGCGATTCCATGCCTCGCCAGTTAGGGCTTACTCGTCTAAGAAACGGCGCGGGTGTTTTGTTCCCGGTGTTCCGGTACAATCGCCGCAACCCGTCGCGTCGCCGCTTAAGTGAGGTGCTCGTCATGCCGATCGAGGCCGCATCGGCCGCCCTCAAAGCTCAGATTCTTGCCGAAGCGCTGCCCTACATCCAGCGGTTTCACGACAAGGCGATCGTGATCAAGTACGGCGGCAACGCCATGACCGAGGCCGCGCTCAAGGCCGGTTTCGCGCGCGATGTCGTCATGCTCAAGCTGGTCGGCATGAACCCGGTGATCGTGCACGGCGGCGGCCCGCAAATAGGCGATTTGCTGAAGACGATGGGCATCCAAAGCGAGTTCCGCCAGGGCATGCGCGTGACCGACGAAAGGGTCATGAACGTCGTCGAAATGGTATTGGGCGAGCTCAATCAGGAAATCGTCGGCTTGATCAACCAGCATGGCGGCCGCGCCGTCGGCCTCACCGGCCAGGACGGCGCGTTCATCCACGCGCGCAAGATGCTGTTGAAAAGCGAGAGCAACCAGGCCGAATTCATCGACATCGGACTGGTCGGCGAGATCGAGAAGATCGACCCGGAGTTGATCAACCTGCTCGATTCGCGCGACTTCATTCCGGTGATCGCACCCATCGGGGTCGGCAAGGAAGGCGAGGCCTACAACATCAACGCCGACCTGGTCGCCGGGAAGCTCGCTGAGACGCTGAACGCCGAAAAGCTGGTGCTGATGACCAATACCGTCGGCGTGCTCGACAAGAACGGCAAGCTGCTGACCGGATTGACCGCCACCGAGATCGAAGCGCTGTTCGCCGACGGCACCATCCACGGCGGGATGCTTCCCAAGATCGGTTCGGCGCTCGAGGCAATCAGGAACGGCGTCAAGAGCTCGCATATCATCGATGGGCGGGTCGAACACGCACTGCTGCTGGAGGTGCTGACCAACGAGGGCGTCGGCACGATGATCAAGGCAGGCTGAAGCACCGGTCGCGGTGGGCGCGTCAAGCGGCGTTTGCCAAGTACGGACCGTAAAAAGGGGAGAGCGCGATGGCGGGCAAACCAGGCGAGCGTCGGTTGCAGATACTGCAGACGCTGGCAACGATGCTGGAGTCTCCCCGCGGCGAGAAGATCACTACCGCGGCGCTGGCCGCACGCCTCGATGTCTCCGAAGCGGCACTGTATCGCCACTTCGCCAGCAAGGCGCAGATGTTCGAGGGTCTGATCGAGTTCATCGAGTCGACGCTTTTTTCGCTGGTGAACCGCATCACGACCGAGTCGACCGACGGTGCGGCGCAGGCCGCGCAGATGGTGACGGTGCTGCTCGGCTTCGCGGAGAAAAATCCCGGGATGACGCGAGTGCTGATCGGCGACGCGCTGGTCAACGAAGACGAACGCCTGCAGGTGCGTATGAATCAGCTCTACGATCGGATCGAGGCGTCGCTTCGCCAGTCGCTCAAGATCGCGCAGGCAGGCGGCGCATGGACGGGAGATCCGGTCCCTGAAGCGAACGTCCTGCTCGCTTTCGTGGTCGGACGTTGGATGCTGTTCGCGAAGAGCGGATTCAAGCGGATGCCGCAGGAAGGCTGGGATGCGCAGCGCAAATATCTCTTTTCATAGGGTGCTGGCGCTTGCCGCCCGCTTAGGCGCCGAAGACGCGCGCTAGCGTTCCGCCCGCTTGGTCACCGACACTTCTTGTCCTCGCCCGTTTCCGCAGACACCCTGCTGGCTGAAGCGCGCTCCGCACTCGCAAGCGGGCAGGTCGACGCCGCGAAGGCGCGTATAGCCCGTGCTTCGGCGCTGAAACTCGAGCCGCGCCATGCGGAATTGCTGTTTCTTCTCGGCAACGAGTTGGGAGAGCGCAATGAAGCGGCCGCGGCGATCGCGGTTTTCGAACGAGCACTGAAGCTTGCGCCCGGGAACCCGAGCCTGCTCAACAACCTGGGCTTGCAGCTCGATGCGACCGGCGAATCGGATCGTGCCGAGCGCTGTTATCGCGACGTGCTGGCGCGACGTCCGGGCGAGATCGCGGCGCTTGCCAATCTGGCGCATCTGCTGTTCGTGCAAGAGCGCTACCGCGAAGCGCTCGAGATATACGATCGCCTCGTCGCAGGCGCACCCGACGCGCCGGCGGACGTGTGGAACAACCGAGGCGTGTGCCAGAAGGCCATGCAGAACAGCGCCGCCGCGGAAGATAGCTTCCGACGCGCGCTTGCGCTGCAACCGGACTCACCGCAAGTGCTCGCGAATCTTGGGTTTCTGCTCTATGAGCGTACACGATACGACGAAGCGCGGCCGCTCCTGCGGCGCGCGCACGAGCTCGATCCCGATCGGCTTCAGCTCGCGGCGCAATTGCTCGATCTCGATCTTCAGTTCGCGGACTGGCGTGACTTCGATCGCCGGCGGGCGCAAATCGTCGAGGGAGTCAGAACGCTCACGTCTCTCGATCGGCGTCCGCGACAGACCGTTCCCCCTTTTACGCTTCTCGCGCTCTGTGACGATCCGTCGCTGCAATGGACGGCCGCCCGGAGTTTTGCGTGGCCGCAAGCCGCCGACACGGCCAGGGCTGCCCCGATAGCAAACACTCCGCCGGCCCATCGCCTGCGAATAGGCTTTGTGTCGGCGGCGTTCAAGGAGCACCCCGAAACACGCTTGCTGATCGGCCTGCTCGAGCGACTCGACAGCGATCGCTTCGATGTCTACGCCTATGCGCTCGAAGGCGCAGTCGCGGATCCGATGCGCGCCCGGGTTGCAAAGGCGACCCGCGGATTTCGCGAGCTCGAGCGAATGAGCGCCGATCAGATTGTCGCGACGATTCGCGACGATAGGATCGCTATTCTCTTCGATCTTACGGGCCACACCGCGTATTCGCGACCTGACGTCTTCGCGGCGCGGCCAGCCCCGGTACAAGTCAATTTCCTCGGGTTCGCCGGAACGCTTGGCGCCGCATATTACGATTACATCATCACGGATGCCTACACCACGCCTCAGGATGAGCAGGCAAACTTCGAGGAGCGGTTGTTGCCGCTGGCGGAGTGTTACATCCCAAGCGATCCGAAACGCGTTCTCGGACCTTTACCGCCACGTGAGATCTACGGTCTTCCCGCGGATGCATTCGTGTTCATGTCCCAGGCCGCTCCGTACAAGGTTTTGCCCGAGATGTTCGCCGTGTGGGCTCGACTCGTCGCAAGCGTCGATGGCAGCGTCCTTTGGATGCGCCCGATGCGGCCGGAGGCGCAGGCCAACTTGCGCAACGCGGCGTCGCGGCGGGGGATTGCCGGCGAGCGGCTGATCTTCGCGCCGAGTGAGTCCGTGCCGCAGTACCTCGCCCGTTACCGGGTGGCCGACCTGTATCTGGATACGTTTCCGTTCGGCTCGCACACGACCGTCAACGATGCGTTGTTCGCGGGTCTGCCGGTGCTCACACTGGCCGGACGCAGCATGGCGGCGCGCGCCTCGGCATCGCAGGTGAGGGCGGCCGGTCTTCCGGAGATGATCGCGAGCTCGCATGAGGGTTACGAATCGATCGCCCTGGCGCTGGTGCGAAATCGCCAGCGTCTCGACGATCTCACCGCGCGACTGCGAGGCCGGGGACGGACGTCGGCCCTGTTCGATATGACAAGCTACGCGAAGCGGTTCGAAGACGCGATGCTCCGAATTGCTGGCGATCGCGGCGCTGGTGTTCGCCACTCGGTCAGCGAATAAGCGGCCTGGGTCGTCGACGGGCCGATCCGGCAGCCACTGATGCGCCAAGCTCCGCCCTTCTGCTTTTCCATCGTGTAGAGCGCAACGCGCACGCTGTTGTCCGCATCGACCAGGCGCAGCGGCTGGATGATGAGTCCGTCGATGACCGCGCCTTGCAGAAATTCGGTGTAGCGCGCAGTGAGCAGCGCCGAATATTGTATCTGGACCATGGCCATGAAAATATCCGGGTCGCCAAACTGCGCGCGAATCGCGGGCGTCGCATAGCCGAACGCCTTCTCGCCATCGCCCGAGATGAGTGCGGCACGCTGGGCGGCGATCACCTGCTTGATCGATTTCCAGTCGGACGCGCGCATCGGATCGGCGGCCAGCGCCGCGCTTGTGTAGAGCGCGAAAAAAACAGCAAGCGAGAGCGCCGCGCCGGCGAGCCAGCGCAAGCGATGGTGGTGCGACGAGAGGGCGCTCATCGGTGGGCACCGGGCGCGCAGACTGCACATTCGGGATCCTTGAGTACGCGGACCTCGCGCCATTCCATCGCCAGCGCGTCGAGCATCAAGAGGCGGCCCGCGAGCGATTCGCCGGCAGGCGCCAGCAGCTTCAGCGCCTCGGCGGCCTGGGTCGCGCCGATGATGCCGACCAGCGGCGCAAACACGCCCATGGTCGCGCAGCGAGTCTCCTCGAAGTCGTCGCCCTCGCCGAACAGACAGTGGTAACAGGGCTGGGTCCGGTCACGGGCGTCGAATACCGCGACCTGGCCATCGAAGCGAATCGCCGCACCGGACACGAGCGGCTTTCGCGCGCTGACGCAGGCGCGATTGACGGCGTGGCGGGTGGCAAAGTTGTCGGAGCAGTCGACGACGATGTCGGCGGCCGCGACCAGCGGCTCAAGCTCAGCGTCGCCGACCCGTGCCGCGACGCGCACGATGCGGACCTCGGGATTGACGGCGGACAGGCGCTTTGCGGCCGCATCGACCTTGGCGACGCCGACGACGTGGGTGTCGAACAGGATCTGGCGCTGCAGATTGGTCAGATCCACGCTGTCCGCATCGACCAGCGTCAACGTCCCCACACCGGCTGCCGCCAGAAACTGCGCGACCGGGTTGCCGAGGCCGCCGACGCCGATGATGAGCGCGCGGGCGCCCGTGAAGCGTTGTTGCGCGTCGATACCGAGCTCGGGCAGCAGAATGTGACGGCTGTAGCGCAGCAGTTGAGCGTCGTCCATCTTTCGTTCCTTGCTCCAAGCCAAGAACGTCCGGACGAGCCGGGCCTCCAAGACAAAAACGTCCGGACAAGCCGGGCGCCCGAGACAAAAACGCCCGGACAAGCCGGGCGTTCGTGCCATTCGAGCGTCGGCGCTTGACTAGGGTTTGACCTGAGCCGCGACAGCTTTGGTCGAAGCGATCACCGGCTGCCCTTTGAGCTGATGCAAGGCTTGTTGCAACTGAAAGTCGTCGGCGGAGCCGAACTCGAGCCGTGGCGGCGTCGGCGCCGTTGTTTCGATATTCGACTTGGCCGGAGCCTTGGATTTTTCGTCGCCCTTGATGGCCGGCGTCGGCAAGGGAACGACGACCTTGGCGTCGAGCGCCGCGTCGCCTTTCGCTGCGCCAACGGGGATTTCCAGGTGATGCTCGAGGTTTGCCTCGCGCAGCCGGTTCGGCGTATCGCGACCATCGTCGACCGCGACATCGGGCTCGATGCCCTTGGCCTGAATCGAGCGGCCGCTCGGCGTGTAATAGCGCGCGGTCGTGAGCTTGAGGCCGGTGTTGGGGCCAAGGGGCAGGATGGTCTGCACGGAACCCTTGCCGAAGGTCTGCCCTCCCATCACGATCGCGCGCTTGTGGTCCTGCAGCGCGCCAGCGACGATTTCCGACGCCGATGCGGTGCCGCCATCGACCAGCACGACCATCGGGACGCGCTTGACCGCCGGGGGAAGATCCTTCAGATAGTCATCGCCGCGCCCCCGCATGTAGTCGCCCTTGGTCGCCGAGAGACGCATCCGCGCGTCGGGTGTACGGCCGTCGGTGTATACCACCAGCGCGTCGGGCGGCAGGAAGGCGGAGGCGACGCCGACGGAAACATTGAGCAAGCCGCCCGGGTCGCTGCGCAGATCGAGCACCAACCCTGAGAGGTCGCCCTGCTTGTAAAGGTCGCGGATCGCTTTCGCCACGTCTTCGCCGGTATGTTCCTGGAACTGAACGACACGCAAATAGCCGTACCCGGGCTCGACCAGCTTGGCCCGAACGCTGCGGAAGCTGATGATCTCGCGCGTCAGCGAAAACGTCAGCGGCGTATCGACATCCTTGCGCGCGATGGTCAGCGTGATCTGCGTGCCGGGCTTGCCGCGCATTTTCTCGACCGCCTTGCTGAGCGGGAGGCCGCGGGTCACGGTGTCATCGATCTTGATGATGAGGTCGCCTGCCTTGACGCCCGCACGGAATGCCGGCGTATCCTCGATCGGAGAAATGACTTTGATGATGCCGTCTTCGACGCCGACTTCGATGCCGAGGCCACCGAACTTGCCCTGGGTCGAGATCTGCAGTTCCTTGAACGCGTCGGCATCGAGAAAGTCGGAATGCGGGTCGAGGCCGTGGACCATGCCGTTGATGGCTTCGCGGATCAGCTTGTCGTCCGATACCGGCTCGACGTAGTCGCTCTTGATCCGCCCGAACACGGCGGAGAACAGTTGCAAGTCTTCGTAGGGGACCGGCAAACGGGCGTCACGCTCGGCCAGGGCGGAGAAGTTGAGGCTCAGCAACAGCCCGAGGACCGCACCGAGGCCGATCCATCCCGCTTTCTTCCAACCATCGCTCATATTTTCCTCATTTCGCTAGTTCGTTTACCGCCGACCCACCTTGGCAGGTCGCAAGACACATGCCTGTGAGCGGAGACCCTTGCGCCGGCTTCCGCGACTTGCGCAACCCCATCCTCGGCTTTCAAATTATACGCCGACTGCCGCACCCTCATTCCCCGAAAACGGGGCTGGCCGCGTGTCGAATTGTGATGAATTGTTACGAGCTACAAAGGCCGCCAGGCGTCGCTTGGTTCCCCAAAGCGTCATTTGAGCATCGCGGAGCTTGGTCTGACAAGAGCTGTCCCCGATGGCCAAACGCCCGGCATTGGTGGCCCGAGCAGCGGCGCTTGACTCAAACGCACGCCGCGTTGCGCCTAGCCATGTCTTCGTGGACTGCGGGAATGGGGCACAAGTTCCCCTTTTCCGACAAAGGAAGGACCGGCCGCGTTGCTTCGATCTATTGCGTCAATCGGATCAACGATCGGCCGGTCATTTCCTCGGGTTGCGGCAAGCCCATCATCGCCAGCAGAGTCGGCGCGATGTCCTGCAGCGCGCCGCCGGCTTCCATTTGTGCCGGACGCCCGACGTAGAGGCACGGCACCAGATTCAGCGTGTGCGCCGTATGTGCCTGGCCGGTGGCCGGATCGTGCATCATCTCCACGTTGCCATGATCGGAGGTGATCAGCGTTTCACCGCCGCGTGTTCGCTGCGCGGAAACGACGCGGCCGATGCACTCGTCGAGCACTTCGATCGCTCGCCTCGCCGCATCGAGATTGCCGGTATGGCCGACCATGTCGCCGTTGGCATAGTTGCAGATAATGGCGTGATACCTGTCGCTCGCGATCGCCGTGACCAGCTTGTCCGTCACCTCGACGGCGCTCATCTCGGGCTTCAGATCGTACGTCGCGACCTTGGGCGAGGGCACCAGGATGCGATCTTCGCCGGGGTAGGCCGCCTCGACGCCTCCGTTAAAAAAGTACGTGACGTGGGCATATTTTTCGGTCTCGGCGATGCGCAGTTGTCTCAAGCCTCGTGCCGCGACCATTTCGCCGAAGCCGTGAGTGATCGACTGCGGGGTGAAGGCCACCGGCAAGTGCGCGAAGGCGTCGCCGTAGCTCGTCAGGCACACGAAGGCGCCGAGCTTTGGCACCCGCCGTCGTGAAAACCCGGAGAAGGCGGGATCGGTCAGTGCGCTGGTCATCTGACGCGCGCGATCGGCGCGAAAATTCATGAATACTACAACGTCGCCGTCCTGCATCGGTGCCGGCGCTCCGATAAGCGTCGGCTTGACGAACTCGTCGTTTTCGCCACGGGCATAGGCCGCGGCAAGCGCCGTTTGGGGATCAGGAGCGGAGTAGTCGGCGACGCCGTCGACGATGAGGTCGTAGGCGACCCGCACTCGCTCCCAGCGGTGGTCTCGATCCATCGCGTAGTAACGGCCAACGATGTCGGCGATGGAGCATGCCGGACTGGCGGCGCAGACGTCGGCCATGGTCGCAAGCGACGCCGCTGCGCTCCTGGGCGGGGTGTCGCGTCCGTCGAGAAAGGCATGCACGCGAACGCGCCGCGCTCCGCCTTTGGCCGCCATTCGCACCATCGCCGCGATCTGCCGCTCGTGGCTGTGCACGCCCCCCGGCGAGACGAGTCCCAGCACATGGAGGGTGGCGTCGTTGCGGCGCGCGGTCGCGACCGCCTCGACAAGGACAGGGTTGGTCGCGAACTCGCCGGTCTCGATGGCGCGATCGATGCGGGTGAAATCCTGGTAGATCACGCGACCGGCGCCGATATTGAGGTGCCCCACTTCGGAGTTGCCCATCTGGCCGCTGGGCAGCCCGACCGAGCGCTCGGAAGCGTCGATGGTCGTGTGCGCGAACTCCTGCCATAGCCGATCCCAATTCGGTTTGCGGGCAAGGCTCACCGGATTGTCGGGTGCCGCGTCGCGGCAGCCGACGCCGTCGAGGATCAACAGCAGAACCGGGATCACGGAGTGGTTGTCGGACACGGCAGGCATCGGAGCAAACGGAGGAATCGGGCGGCGGGCGAACGTCGGCAATCGTGCGATACGCTATCATTTTACCTTGCCCTCGCGCCGTGTTTGGATTTCAATGCCACCGGTCATGCAATTCATTCAAAACAATTGGCCGTTGATCCTGGTCATGATCTTATCGGGCGGCATGCTGCTCTGGCCGCTCGTCGGACGTCGTTTCTCGAAGGTAGGAGAGGTCGGCGCATCGGCCGCGACGCAACTCATCAACCGCCAAAATGCAGTGATGCTCGATTTGCGCGAAGACAAGGACTACGACGGAGGACACGTGCCAAACGCGGTGCATATTCCCTTGTCGCAGCTTGCAAGCAGAGGCGGCGAGCTCTCCAAGCTCACGAGCCGCCCGCTGATCGCCTATTGCGACCGCGGCAGCCGCAGCCGCAGCGCGGCCGCGGCACTGTCCAAGCTCGGCTTTACGGAGGTCTATACGCTGCGCGGAGGCGTGCGCGCCTGGGTTGAGGCGGGATTGCCGATCGCGAAAAAAGCGTGATGGCGGACGGGGAACAGGAAGGTGATGGAAAACGCGGAATGGCGGAAGTCATGATGTACGCGACCGCGATGTGCCCGTACTGCAATTACGCCGAGCGCCTATTGCGTGCGAAGGGCGTGGCCGAAATCGCCAAGGTTCGAGTCGATCTCGAGCCGGCGCGTCGCGTGGAAATGATGAGCAAGACAGGCAGGCGGACGGTGCCGCAAATATATATCGGCTCGTTTCATGTCGGCGGCTACGAGGATCTGGTCGCCCTGGACCGTGCCGGCAGGCTCGCTCCGATGCTGACTGCCGACGCCAGGTAGCTCCGCCGCGCTATAATTATCGGCAGTGCCCTTAGTCAGGAATCCCATGGCCGACCCGCAGCCGCAGTCCGCACCCTCGCTCTCGATTCAGAAAATCTACGTGAAGGACCTTTCACTCGAGAACCCGGGTGCGCCACAGTCTTTTTTCTTGCAGGAAGCGCCGCATGTGGAGGTCGGCTTGCGCACTCGCGGAGAGCAAATCGAGCAGGATGTCTACGAATGCGTGCTCACCGTGACGGTCACCGCGAAGCTTGGCGACAAGGTTTTGTTCCTGGTCGAGGCAGCTCAGGGCGGCGTATTCCAGATTCGAGGCGTTCCGGTGGCCGACATTCAGCCCATCATGGGCATCCATTGTCCGAATGTGCTGTTTCCCTACGTCCGGGAGACCATCGCCGACGCGATCTCGCGGGCAGGTTTTCCGCCCGTTCACCTCGACCCGATCAATTTCGAGCTCTTGTATCAGCAGCAGCTCGCGAACCTCGCGCAGCAGCCGGCAGCGTCGCCGGTTCCCAGCTAGGACGATCGGTGTTCGGGCGCCCGCTTGCGCTCGCCGCGTCACTGCTTTTTGCGACCGGCGCCGTCGGTGCGGAGTTTCACTCCACGTCGGAGGCGATCGTGCTCTACGATGCGCCGTCGGTCAAAGCCAAGCCCTTGTTTGTGCTGGGGCGTGAAGTGCCGGTCGAAGTCATCGTCGCCGTCGAAGGCTGGTACAAGATCCGCGATGCCACCGGCAGCGTGGCATGGATGGAGAAAAAGGCCGTCGCCGACCGGCGCACCGTCGTTGTCCGGGTGTCTTCCGCCGACATTGTCGCCAGTCCGGAGGCGAACGCGGCGATCGTGTTCAAGGCCGAGCAGAACGTATTGCTCGAGCTTGCCGATGCCTCCTATGCCACCAGCACCCCCGGCTGGGCCAAGGTCCGACATCGCGACGGCCAGACGGGATACGTTCGCATTTCGCAAGTCTGGGGCCTCTAACTCCAACCGCGCGGGTCATGAGCGAGACCGTCGCGATTCTCGGCGCCGGGGCGTGGGGTACCGCGCTGGCGGCGCATCTGGCGCGCGCTTCGGGGGCGCCCGCGGTCAAGCTCTGGGCGCGCGACGCCAGGCAGTCGAGCACCATGGAAGGGTCCCGCGAGAACGCCCGTTATTTGCCGGGCGTAAAGTTGCCGTCGGGTGTCTCGGTGCTCAGCGATTTAGGCGAGGCGGTGGACGGCGCGTCGCTTGTCGTCCTCGCGACCCCCGTCGGCGCGCTGGTCGATCTGGTCGAAAAACTCCGTTCGAGCATCGACGCTCCCCTGGTGTGGGTGGGAAAGGGTTTCGTCGCGACGGCCGATGCTGCCGGCGTCACCTTGGCGCATCAAAGGATTGCTCCGCTGTGGCGCTCGCAAGTCGGCGTGATATCGGGCCCCAGCTTCGCCGAGGAAGTCGCGCGCGGGCTCCCCACTGCGGTGAGCGTGGCCGCGACCGGCCGCACACTCGCCGAGGATGTCGCGCGCCGGCTGCGCGGAGAAACCTTCCGCGCCTACGTGAGCGACGATCTGATCGGAATCGAAGTCGGCGGGGCGATCAAGAATGTGCTGGCGATCGCGGCCGGCGCGAGCGACGGACTGGGTTTCGGCAATAACGCGCGCGCCGCGCTGATCACCCGTGGCCTGGCGGAGACCGGCAGGCTTTCGATCGCGCTCGGCGGCAGGCGCGAAACTCTGATGGGGCTCGCCGGGCTGGGTGACCTGGTGTTGACCTGCACCGGAGACCTGTCGCGCAACCGGCGCGTCGGCCTCGCGCTGGCAGCGGGCAAGAGACTCGATGCGATCACCGCCGGACTGGGCCACGTTGCCGAGGGCATCGCCGCCGCAAAAGCGGCGCACACGCTGGCGTCATCGCTCGAGGTGGAAATGCCGATCTGTGCGGCGGTCTATCGCGTCTTGTACGAGAATCTGTCGCCGCGGCGCGCGGTCGAAGCCCTGCTCGCGCGCGAGCCCGGCCCGGAATTTCAGTAAGCGAGGCAGGGTGCCTGTTCGCGTGCGTCCGCAACGCGAGGGTTTCGCGCTGGCTTGGCTTGCAGTGAACAGGCCCTAGCACGCGCCGCCGAATCCCGTCTGGCGCCACGCCTCGTACACCGTGATCGCGACCGCGTTGGAGATGTTCAGGCTGCGCACCGCCGGCTGCATGGGAATGCGCACGCGAGCGTGCTCCTCGAAGTCGGCGAGAATCTCGTCCGGCAATCCTGCCGTTTCGCGCCCGAAGACAAATACGTCGTCATTGCCAAGCTCGCACGCGAAAAGAGATCGCTTGGCCCGCGTCGTCAAGGCATAGCGCCGGCGTGTGCCCAGCGTGGCGAGGCACGCCGCCCAGTTGGCATGGACGATCAATCGCGTGTATTCGTGGTAGTCGAGACCGGCGCGTTTGAGCTCGCGATCGGTCAGGCTGAAGCCTAGCGGCTCGACGAGGTGCAATTCCGCGCCGGCATTCGCGGCGAGGCGGATGACATTCCCGGTGTTGGGCGGGATCTCCGGCTGCACCAGGACGATCGCGACCATCGGCAAAGCAATCCCTCGGACGCTAACGCAGCAGGATCGCGCGACAGGAGCGCATCAGAGGGCCGGTGGCGGCGTTCGGGCAACGACCCAGTTCTGGACAGCTACCGCACCGGACGCCTTCAGGATCTTCGCCGCTTCGGCGAGGGATGCACCGGTGGTCATCACATCGTCGACGAGTGCAACGGTCAGGCCCGAAAGGTCGAGGTCGCAGGTAAACGCGCCGCGAACGTTTTTCGCCCGCTCGGTCCACGGCAGCGCCGCCTGCGGTGGAGTCGCGCGGACACGAGAGAATCCGCGGGCAAGGAGCGGAATGCCGGTGCGCGTACCGATCACGCGGGCAATTTCGAGCGCCTGGTTGTAACCTCGCTCCCGTTGCCGCTCGACAGCGAGCGGCAACGCGATCAGACGATGCGGTCGCGGGCCGATGGCGACGTTGGCGTGTTCGCGCCGGGCAAGGATCGCATCGGCACACCATTCGGCCAGCGCCAGTCGGCCTTGATATTTCAAGGAGTGGATGAGCCTGTCGATCGGAAACGTGTACGAGAATGCGGCGAGCGTCGCATCGAATGGCGGCGGGTCGCTCAAACAATGACCGCATACGCCGCCGCCGGAGGTCGGCAGAGCGCAAACCGGACACGCGCTCGAAGCCCAAGGCAGGTCGCGCATGCAGGCATTGCAAACGAGCTCGGTGCCGGAGACGCCCGCGCACAATTCGCATCGTTGCGGCAACGCCAGGCGCGCGGCGTCGAGCGCACTTCGCCGAACGGTGTCAAATGCGCTCGTCAGAAAATTTGACAACCATCTCCCCCTGCCCGAAACTCACCGCTATTGTAACTAGCCGCCGCCCGGAAGGTGCGTCAAGCATGCGGTCGATCACGATGGTGCGCGGCAATCCGCAGTCGCGCTCGGATCTCCCCTGGAGCGTCGATTCGGTCGAGGCGCTCCTCGCCTTGCCGATGAACGACCTGTTGCGCCTGGCGCACGAGACGCACCGCGCGCATCACGATCCTAACGCGGTGCAGCTCTCGACACTGTTGTCGATCAAGACCGGCGGCTGTCCGGAGGATTGCGGCTACTGCCCGCAGGCCGCGCGCTATCACACCGAGGTGGTCAGCGAGGACCTGCTTCCGCTCGACACCGTGGTGGCCGCCGCAAAGGCGGCTCGGGCGGCTGGCGCGTCGCGCTTTTGCATGGGCGCGGCGTGGCGCGGACCCAAGGACCGCGACCTCGAGCCGGTGCTGGCGATGGTGCGCGAGGTCAAGGCAATGGGTCTCGAGACCTGCGCGACGCTGGGCATGTTAAAGGACGGCCAGGCCGAGCGGCTGCGCAAAGCCGGCCTCGACTATTACAACCACAACCTCGACACCTCGCCCGAGTTCTACGGCAAGGTCATTACCACGCGCGACTATCGCGACCGGCTCGATACGCTGGATCGCGTCCGCGCCGCCGGCATGCACGTCTGCTGCGGCGGCATCGTCGGCATGGGCGAATCGAGGCAGGGACGCGCCGGACTCATCGCGCAGCTCGCCAATCTCGATCCGTATCCGGAGTCGGTGCCGATCAACAGCCTGGTGCAAGTGGAAGGCACGCCTTTGCACGCGCAGTTCGGCGGCGTCGCGGCGATCGACCCGATCGAGTTCGTGCGCACCATCGCTGCCGCAAGGATCACCATGCCCAGGGCCATGGTGCGCTTGTCGGCGGGCCGTCGCGAGCTCGGCGACGCTGCGCAGGCGATGTGCTACTTCGCCGGCGCGAATTCGGTTTTCTACGGCGACAAGCTCCTCACCACCGGCAATCCCGATTTCGACGCGGACCGCGTCCTGTTCGGGCGCTTGGGTCTCAATGTTGGCGTCACCGCGACCACCCGTACCGACCTGAGTGCGGGCCTCGGTGCAGGCAACGGCGCCGTGACCCGTGGCGATGTCGCCGGCGTTGCCTGAGGCGTAAGGCCGTCGGCCAATTTCGCAGTCGCTCAACACCCCGCCGGCGATGTCCCGGTTGATCTCGGAGCTCGATGACGCGCTCGAAGCGAGAGCCGAGCGGGGTCTACGGCGCCGACGTCGCACCGTCGATTCCGCGCAAGGTGCGCGGTTGCGGGTCGACGGCCGCGAGGTGCTCCACTTCGGCAGCAATGATTATCTGGGCCTGGCCGGCGACCCGCGCGTCGTCGCCGCGGCGCAGGCCGGTGCGGCGCGCTACGGCGTGGGCGCCGGCGCATCGCACCTTATCTCCGGGCATTTCGCGCCGCACGAGGCGATCGAGCGCGAGCTCGCGGCCTGGATCGCTCCGTGCGGGAAGGCGCGAGCGCTGCTCTTTTCGACCGGATACCTGGCCAACCTCGCCATCGTCACGGCGCTGGTCGGCCGCGGCGACGCGGTGTTCGCCGACAAGCTGAACCACGCGTGTCTGAACGATGCGGCGCTGCTCTCTCGTGCCGATTTTGTTCGTCATGCGCACGGCGACCTCGAGGCGCTCGAGCAAAGACTCGCGTCGAGCGTCGCGAAGCGCAAGCTGATCGCCACCGACGCGGTTTTCAGCATGGACGGCGACATCGCCGCGCTCGGGAGCCTGCTCCAGCTCGCCGAGAAGTACGACGCATGGCTGACGGTCGACGACGCGCACGGCTTCGGCGTGCTCGGCGAAGAGTCGGCGGCCGGTCTCGGGAACTCCGGTCGCGGCACGCTTGCGCAACTCGGCCTCGTCTCCGAGCGCATCGTCTATATGGCAACGCTCGGCAAGGCGGCCGGCGTTGCCGGCGCGTTCGTCGCCGCGCACGATTCGGTCATCGAGACCCTGATTCAGACCGCGCGAAGCTACATTTTCACCACCGCGGCGCCGCCGATGCTTTCCTGCGCGCTGGCGGCGAGCCTTGCCTTGATCCGCGACGAGCCCGAGCGGCGAGCACATCTGTTCGCGCTCATCGATCGCTGGCGAGAGCTCGCATCAGCGCTTCCATGGCAGTCGCTCCCGTCGGCGACCGCGATTCAACCCCTCATACTCGGAGCGAATGCAGACGCGCTCAACATCAGCGATGCGTTGTGGAAGCGCGACATCTGGGTACCGGCAATCCGTCCGCCGACGGTGCCGCAGGGCTCGGCACGCTTGCGGATCACCTTTTCCGCGTCGCATACCCTCGACGATGTCGACCGCCTGGCCGATGCGCTCGCCGATGTCGCGGGATGAGCGTCCATGTCGAGAGCGTGGGCCGCGGTCGGACGCTGGTGATGCTGCACGGGTGGGGGATGCATTCCGGATTGTGGTTCCCGCTCTTGCCGCGCCTGATCGAGCGCTACCGCATGCATCTGGTCGATTTGCCGGGTCACGGATACAGCGACGCGCTGGTGACGCCGCCGCCATTGTCGTTGCGCCGTGTCGTCGAAGCGGTAGAGCTCGCGCTCGCAGAGACGCCGGCGCCGGCTCCGCCGATGATCCTGGGCTGGTCGCTCGGCGGCCAGGTTGCTCTCGAATGGGCGCGGTTGCGGCCTGAGCGCGTCGGCGCGCTGGTGCTGATGTCGACCACGCCAAGCTTCGTCCAGCGGCCGGACTGGCCGCACGCCATGGCGGAAGCGACGCTGAGACAATTTGGCGATGAGCTCACCGTTGCCTATCGGCCGACCTTGCAGCGCTTTGTCACCTTGCAGGTGCAGGGAAGCGAACATGCACGCGACGCGCTCGCTTCATTGCGCTCACAGCTGTTTGCACGCGGCGAGCCCACGCCGCAAGCGCTGCGTGACTCGCTCGAGCTGCTCGCCTCGAGCGACCTTCGAAGCGGGGCAGGCGCGATTTCGCAGCCGGCACTGGTCATCGCCGGCGATCGCGACACGCTGACCCCGGTCGCCGCGGCGCGGTGGCTTGGAGGTGCGCTTCCGCAAGCTTCGCTGGTGGTCATTGCCGGTGCCGCGCACGCGCCGTTCCTGTCGCATCCGGAAGCCGTCGTCGCCGCATTGGACGCGTTCGCAGAAGGCAAGTGAGGGCAAGTGATGGCAAATGAGCGCAAGCGATGGCAAGCGAGGCCCAATGAATCCTAGTGAGCCCGCTGAGCGTACCAGCGGGCCCATGGATCTCGATCGTGCACAGGTGCGCCGTGCGTTCGAGCGCGCCGCGGCTACGTATGACGAAGCTGCCGTACTGCAGCGCGAGGTCGGGCAGCGCATGGCCGAACGCCTCGGCTTCGTCAGAATGCAGCCGGTCACGATCCTCGATGCCGGGTGCGGCACCGGCGTCGCGCTGAGCGAGCTGCACACGCGCTACCCCGATGCTCGTCTAATCGCCCTCGACCTGGCGTTGAACATGACGTTGGCGGCACGCCATCGCGCGGGTGCGGCCATGAGGTCCGCCCGATCGCTGCTCGGGCGCGTGCTGGGCCCGCTCGCGCCCGAACGCGAGCTCAAGCCCTGGTGCATCTGTGGCGACATCGCGTCGCTGCCGATCAAATCGGGGAGCGTCGATCTCATCTGGAGCAATCTCACGTTGCAGTGGGTGGGCGACCCGCAGAAGGCATTCGCCGAATGCCGGCGCGTGCTGCGAGTAGGCGGCTTGTTGTCTTTCACCACTTTTGGTCCCGACACGCTGAAGGAGTTGCGCGCGGCGTTCCTTGCCGCCGACCGCGCGACGCACGTGGGCCGGTTCATCGACATGCACGATCTGGGCGACATGCTGGTTCACGCCGGCTTTGCCGACCCGGTGATGGACATGGAAGCGCTGACCCTGACCTACGCTGACGCGACCGGCCTCATGCGTGATCTGAAGGCGATCGGGGCACACAATGTCACCGCCGGGCGCCCGCGCGGCATGATGGGTCGGCAGCGCTGGCAGCGCATGCTCGCCGCGCTCGAAGCTTTCCGCTCGGACGGGCGCCTGCCGGCGACCTTCGAGGTCGTCTACGGGCATGCGTGGAAACCGGAACCACGGATGACCGACGACGGCAGCGCGATCATCCGCGTCGAACCGCGAGCCCGGCGATGAGCAAAGGCATATTCGTCACCGGCACCGATACCGGTGTCGGCAAGACGATGGTTGCGTGCGCGCTGCTGCGCAAGTATGCCGCCGCAGGGTTGCGCGCGGTCGGCATGAAGCCAGTCGCGGCCGGAGGCGGCGAAGACAACGACGACCTCGTTGCGCTGGCCGCGGCCGGCAACGTCGACGCGCCCCTGGCGGCGCGGTGCCCATACGCTTTCGAGGCCGCCATCGCGCCGCATCTCGCCGCGCGTGCGGTCGGCGTGGTCATCGACCTTCATCGTATTCAGAAGAGCTATGCGGAGCTCGGCGCGCGCGCCGATCGCGTCGTCGTCGAAGGCGCCGGCGGGGCGCTCGCGCCGTTGGGCGAGCGGATCGACATGCTGGACATCGCCCGAGCGCTTGGCTTGCCGGTGCTGATGGTCGTCGGCGTGCGTCTGGGTTGCCTCAACCATGCGCTGCTGACTTCCTTGGCCATTCGCGCGCGCGGCTTGCAGCTCGTGGGCTGGATCGCCAACAGGATCGATCCCATGATGGCGTGTCAGGACGAGAACGTCGCTGCGCTCGAGCGGCTGCTCTCCGCGCCGCGCATCGCCAGCATGCGGTGGGGCCACGCGGATGTGCCTGACTGGAGCGCGATCGGAGTGAGCCCCGATTTTTTGTGTCCCGGCGATCCATGCTAAGATCGCCGCGTTTTTCATAGGCAATTTATCGCGGCAAAGCGGGCCTCCGCCGGTTGAGCATTTCTGCCGGAAGGCGCGCATTTCGAGGAGCGCGGCGGCGCTTTTTCAAGGGTGTCGGTCGAGATCGACCTCTCATTGGCGGTTCGTTCGGAGTTCTGCGCGGTCTCGCGGCGCAACGATACGCTGGGCTCGCGCGCACGGTAGCGCCGGCTTCAAAAGCGCATCGATTCTTTCGCGCATCGTCGACGTTTTCTAAGGAAAGCATGGATCGCATCAAAGCGGCGCAGCGGGCGGGACAAGCCGTCGGATTCGTTGCGAAGACGGCCGCGCCGGCCGCAATGCTCGCATCGGCGCTGATGGCGGGCGCGGCGCACGCAGCCCTGGAATACAACCTGCAGCCGCCGGTAACGCCGATCGGCGAACAGATATTCGACCTCCACATCTACATCATGTGGATCTGCGTCGTGATCTTCGTCGGCGTCTTTGCCGTGATGTTCTATTCGATCTTCGCGCATCGCAAATCCCAGGGTCATCAGGCAGCCCAGTTTCACGAAAACACCATGGTCGAAGTCGTCTGGACCATTATTCCGTTCCTGATTCTCATGTTCATGGCGCTTCCCGCGACCAAGACGATTCTGGCGATGAAGGATACGACCGTGCCGGACATGACCATCAAAGTCACCGGCTACCAATGGAAGTGGGGCTACGATTACATCGATCAGGGATTTGGCTTCGTCAGCAATCTCAAGACGCCGTATACGCAGATCTACAATCAGGAACCCAAGGGCGAACATTACCTGCTCGAAGTCGACCAACCGATGGTGGTGCCGGTGGGCAAGAGGATACGGGTGCTGATTACCGCGGGTGACGTCATCCATTCATGGTGGGTTCCGGCGTTCGGGGTCAAGCAGGACGCGATTCCCGGCTTCGTGCGCGACGCCTGGTTCCGCGCCGACAAGCCGGGCATCTATCGTGGCCAGTGCGCCGAGCTATGCGGCAAGGAGCATGGGTTCATGCCGGTGGTCGTCGAGGTCCTGCCGGCGGACCAATACGCGGCCTGGGCCGATGCGCAGAAAAAGAAGGCGAGTGCCGCCGCGGACGATCCGGCCAGGATCTGGGACGTCAAGGAGCTCACCGCGCGCGGCGAGGCGGTCTACACCGCGAACTGCGCTGCTTGCCACCAGGCCAACGGAAAGGGTGTGCCGCCCGCGTTCCCGCCGCTAGACGGATCGAAGATCGCGACCGGGCCCGTGGCCGCGCATCTGGACGTCGTTCTCAACGGTGTGGTCAAGAACGGCCAAGCCACCTCCATGGTCGCATGGAAGAACACGCTCTCGCCGACGGAGATCGCGGCCGTCGTTACCTACGAACGCAACGCCTGGGGTAACCACGTCGGCGACGCGGTTCAGCCCTCGCAAATCGTGGCAGCCGGGAAATAGCCCGAAGTCAGAGGCCCAAGGAGCATTGAGCATGAGCAGCATTCCCCACGCAGTCGACCACGGACACGTGCATGACGAGCACGCGCATCATCCCGGCGGGATCATGCGCTGGATCACCACGACCAACCACAAGGACATCGGCACGCTGTACCTCTGGTTTTCGTTCATCATGTTTCTCGCCGGTGGGTGCCTCGCGCTCACCATCCGCACCGAGCTCTTCGAGCCGGGCCTGCAGATCGTCGATCCCGAATTTTTCAATTCGCTGACCACGCTGCATGGGCTGATCATGATTTTTGGCGCGATCATGCCCGCGGCGGTCGGATTCGCAAACTGGCAAGTGCCGCTGATGATCGGTGCTCCCGACATGGCGTTCGCGCGCATGAACAACTGGAGCTTCTGGCTGCTGCCGTTTGCAGTGACGCTGCTTTTCACATCCTTCTTTGTTCCGGGCGGCGCCGCCGCGGGCGGTTGGACGCTCTACGCCCCGCTGTCGGTGCAGGCCGGGATGGGAATGGACCTCACCATCTTCGCGATCCACATCATGGGCGCGTCGTCGATCATGGGTTCGATCAACATCATCACCACCATCCTCAACCTGCGCGCGCCGGGGATGACAATGATGAAGATGCCGCTGTTCGTTTGGACCTGGCTCATCACCGCGTATCTGCTGATCGCGGTCATGCCGGTGCTCGCCGGGGCGGTGACGATGCTGCTCACCGATCGCCACTTCGGCACCAGCTTTTTCAACGCGGCGGGCGGCGGCGACCCCGTCATGTTCCAGCACATATTCTGGTTCTTCGGGCACCCCGAGGTCTACATCATGATCCTGCCGTCGTTCGGTATCGTGTCGACGATCATCCCGGCGTTCTCGAGAAAGCCGCTGTTCGGTTACGCGTCGATGGTATACGCGACGTCGTCGATCGCGATTCTCTCGTTTCTGGTGTGGGCCCATCACATGTTCACCGTCGGCATGCCCGCCGCCGGGCAGCTTTTTTTCATGTACATGACCATGCTGATCGCCGTTCCGACGGGTGTGAAAGTTTTCAATTGGGTCGCCACCATGTGGAGGGGCTCGATGACTTTCGAGACGCCGATGTTGTTCGCAATCGGTTTCGTCTTTCTGTTCACGTTGGGGGGCTTTACCGGACTCGTGCTGGCGATCACGCCGGTCGACATCCAGCTCCAGGATACCTATTACGTCGTCGCCCACTTTCACTACGTGCTGGTTGCCGGTTCGCTGTTTGCGTTCTTCGGCGGCATCTACTACTGGCTGCCGAAATGGTGCGGCCGCATGTATAACGAAACCTTGGGCCAATGGCATTTCTGGCTGTCGATGATATTTTTCAACGTAACTTTCTTCCCGATGCATTTTCTGGGACTGGCAGGCATGCCGCGCCGGGTCCCGGACTACGCGCCGCAGTTCGCCGACTGGAACATGGTGGCGTCGATCGGCGCCTTCGGCTTCGGACTGTCGCAACTACTGCTCCTGTACAACGTGGTGACGTGCATCCGCAGCGGGCCGCCCGCGCCGGCGAAGCCATGGGAGGGGGCCGACACGCTGGAGTGGACGCTGCCGTCGCCGGCGCCTTATCACACCTTCGAGACGCCGCCGGTCGTCGAATAGACACGGGCCGCCGGATTCTCCGTGACATGGACGCGATGATGCAACGAGGACCGGACGAGAATAGGCGATCGAATCGCTCGCTGCTCAAGAGGCTCCTTGCGGTCGTCGTGGTGATGTTCGGATTCGGTTTTGCGATGATTCCGTTCTACAACAAGATTTGCGAGGTCACCGGTCTTCGCAACATCGA
>Ga0210402_10001098_pt1 | contig 28521 bp, 26 predicted proteins | sample IncBWC7MmetaG_FD_161055 | JGI IMG/M metagenome (GOLD analysis project Ga0210402, IMG submission 161055) | Forest soil microbial communities from Barre Woods Harvard Forest LTER site, Petersham, Massachusetts, United States - Inc-BW-C-7-M | ecosystem: Environmental > Terrestrial > Soil >...
CGCAGCGATCACGACAACAACTGTGGTATCGGGGCGCCCGAAATCGAATATGCCTTCCATCCGGACGCCGATTGGATCGACCTCACCACAGTGCATAAGGGCGGGCTGTTTGGCACGGATTACCGCATGCTGTTTCCGGCCGACGGTCTCGACGGCATCAAGCGCTTTTATCTCGACACGCTGGTCCAGTTCGGCAAGCGCGGGCTTGCCTGCCAACCCGCCATCGTGGGCATCGGACTCGGCGGCTCAAAGGACGTCTGCTCGGTGCTCGGCAAGCAGGCCGCCTGTCTGCGCGTGGTCGGCGACCGCAACCCGGATCCGCGCATCGCCGATCTGGAAGAGGAGTTGATTGCGCTCGGCAACTCGATTGGCATGGGAGCGATGGGTTTCGTGGGCAGCTCGATGGTGATCGACTGTCATATCGAGGTTGGCTATTGCCACACTGGCGGCATGCCGATGAGCGTGCACATGTTCTGCCTGTCCTCGCGCCGTGCTTGCGCCCGAATTTACCCGGACGGCACCGCGGAATTCCGCACCGACCCGATGTGGTTCACGGATTACATGCGCCGGTCGGCGGTTGAGTGGCACAAGCCGGTCGCGACTGCGGCGGAGTGAGCATGTCCGAAATCGTCACGACGCACCTCGACCTGCCGGCCGCCACCGCCGATCTGCGCAAGTTTACGATCGGCACGGTCGTGTATCTCACGGGCCGCGTATTCACGGCCCGCGAACGCGTCTATCAGCATGCCATCGAGGACTGCGCCGGCATGCCGGCGAGCCGGGAGACCCTCGGCGCTGTCAATTTCCACTGCTCACCGGCGGCGGCCGTGAATCCCGACGGGAGTTATACTGTCGGCGCCGTTACGGCGACTGCGTCGTTCCGCTTCAACAAATGGCTCGACGACTGGTTTCGGATCAGCGGTTGCAACATCATTATCGGCAAGGGCGGCATGACGTCGGAAATATATCGGGCGCATTTCGTGCCGAATGCCGCGATCTACCTGACCACGGTCGGCTATGGTACGGGCGCTCTCCTGGGCCGTGGCATCAAGCGGGTCGCGAATGTGTACTGGCTCAAGGAACTCGGCCTCGCCCAGGCTGTGTGGGTGCTGGATGTGGAGAAATTCGGTCCCTTCATCGTCGAGAGTGATCTCGAGGGCAACAGTCTGTTCGAACGCGAGAACGCCAAAATCGCGGCGGGGCTTGCCAAGGTCTACGAGGGCACGCGGCCCGCAACGATGCGTCGCTTCGGCGAGACGGACGATAAGACCCAGGAGGTGATTTAGAGTATCCGCTGAACAGATGTCATCGCCCGGCTTGACGGGCGATCTGGTAATCGCCGATCCGGGGACACTGGATTGTCCGGGCAATGACCGGCAAAGAGCGTATCTTGACAGCGGTTGTCGCGGCGACGTTGCGCTGCCACAATGGGTGTTGAACGCCCCTCCAGTGGCGATGGCACGAGAACTGATGCGCAAGTGGACAGTCATTGGGATTTTGCTCTGGGCCGCTGGTCTTGCGCTCTATTTCAGTACGGCTAGAGGATCGATTCCATTCTTCACCCCGACTGCCTCGCCCAGGCCCGCCACGATACCGGTACCAGTGTCGGCTGTGCCGGTGCTACGTCAAGACGTGCCTATCTATTTGACCGGCCTTGGCACGGTGCAGGCTTATAACAGCGTGTTAGTGAAATCCCGCGTCGATGGCCAGATCGTCAAGATCAACTTTTCCGAGGGCAGAGACGTCCGCGCCGGCGACGTGCTGGTGGAAATCGATCCGCGGCCCTATGAAGCCGCGTTAAGCCAGGCGCAGGCGAACAAGCTCAAGGACGAGGCACAGCTCGAAAATGCGCGCCTCGATTTCGATCGCTTGAGCCGGCTCATTGCCACGAATGCGGTGAGCAAACAGCAAGCCGACACCGCCCGCGCTCTCGTGGCTCAGCTTGATGCCACCGTCAAAGCCGACCAGGCGTTGATCGATATGGCGCGCACGCAACGGGATTACGCCGAGATCCATTCGCCGATCGACGGCCGCGCCGGCACCAGGCTGATCGATATCGGAAACATGATCCGCGCCACCGACACCGGCGGCATCGTCACCATCAATCAGTTGAACCCGATCTTCGTGAACTTCGCGTTGCCGGCCGATTCGCTGCCGCCGGTTCGCGCAAAGGCGAAGGAGGGCAACGTGCCGGTCACTGTCCAGGACAGCAACCTCGTCGACCTCGCGACCGGCACCCTCACGGTCATCGACAACCAGGTCAACGCCACGACCGGCACCGTCACCTATAAGGCGACTTTTGCCAACGGCGACGAAGTGCTGTGGCCCGGCCAATTCGTCAATGTGCGGGTCGAGCTCGACGTCCGCCGCGATGTGCTCGCGCTGCCGGTCAGGGCGGTCCAGCAAGGGCCGGACGGCCCATTCGTTTTCGTGGTCGGGCCGAACCGCGTGGTGGAGAAGCGGCCCGTGAAGGTTGGTCTGTTGAGCAAGGCGACCGCCATGCTGGATGCCGGCCTGCAACAGGGTGAAATGGTGGTAACCGACGGCCAATATCGCATCCAGAACGGAACGCGGGTCGAACTCCTTGCCAATCCGGCGGAAGCGCCCGGCCGAGCCGCGGCGTCGCAGGCGACGCAATGAACGTTTCTGCGCCCTTCATCATTCGGCCGATCGCCACGACCCTGCTGATGATCGGCCTCACCCTCTTGGGCCTCGTCTCCTACTTTGTGTTGCCGATCGCGGGCGTGCCCCAGGTGGACGTGCCGACGATACGTGTCAGCGCAAGGCTGCCGGGCGCCAATGCCGAGACCATGGCAACATCCGTGGCGACGCCCCTCGAAGGTCAATTGTCCTTGATCTCAGGCGTGACCTCGATCAGTTCCGCAAGCTCGCTCGGCGTGACGCAGATCCAGGTGGAATTCGATCTTTCGCGGAGTATCGAAGGCGCTGCGCAGGACATTCAGACGGCGATCAGTGCGGCGGGCGGGCTGTTGCCGAAGAACCTGCCGAACCCGCCGACCTATGAGAAGGTCAATCCTGCCGACGCGCTTCTGATGTCGATCGCGGTCCTGTCGGACGACCTGCCGATTTCCAAGGTCGACGAATATGTGGAGAATTTTCTGGCACCGCAGATCTCTCGGATCACCGGGGTTGGCTTAGTCGATTTCCATGGTCAGCAGAAGCCCGCGATCCGCATTCAGGTCAACCCGGCGGCGGCCGCCGCCATCGGGATTACGCTGGAAGACGTTCGCGCAGCGCTCGCCACCACGACCGTCAATTCACCCAAGGGAACACTGGACGGCCCGAAGCAATCCCTTACCCTCGACACCACCGACCAGGTCTTCGATTCCGCGACATTCAACGAGGGCATCGTGGCCTACCGCAATGGCGCACCGGTGCGCGTTGGCGATCTCGGCAAGGCCATCGACGGCGTCGAGACCACCCGTGAGGCGGCGTGGCTAGGCGGCCGGCGCGCCGTGATCATCGATGTTCACAAGCAGCCCGGCTACAACATCAATCAGACGGTTCAGCGCGTCAAAGATGCCCTGCCGGACCTGCAGCGCCCGCTGCCGCCCTCGATCGCGCTGCAGGTGTTGGGCGACCGTACCCAAACTATCCGCGCCTCTGTGATCGACGTGCAGGTCACCATGGCGATCAGCATCGGCCTCGTGGTGCTGGTCATGTTCCTGTTCCTGCGGCATCTCCGGGCGACCCTCATCCCGAGCGTCACAATTCCGGTGTCGCTGCTCGCCACCTGCGCCGTTATGTATCTCGCCGGCTACACGCTCGACAACGTATCGCTGATGGCCCTGACAATCGCGGTGGGCTTCATCATCGACGATGCGGTCGTGATGATCGAGAACATCATGCGCCATATTGAGGCCGGCGAGCAGCCGCTGAAGGCCGCCCTGGTCGGGTCGCGTGAAATCGGCTTCACGATCGTGTCGATGACGCTGTCGCTGACCGCCGTCTTTATCCCGCTGCTGCTGATGGGCGGCTTAATCGGGCGGCTGTTTCGCGAGTTTGCCGTCACGGTCAGCATGGCCATCATCATTTCGGGCGTGGTCTCGCTCACTCTCACGCCGATGATGTGCGCGTGGCTGCTGCATCCGCACCGAGCCGCCGATAAGGAAAGCCGCATCTTGGCCGCGCTCGAACGTGGATTCCAGGCCACGCTCGACTGGTACGCAGCGAGCCTGCGCTGGTCCCTGCGCCATCGCCTGTTCGTCGTGAGCTTGATGGCCGCCACGATGGCTACCACTGTCTATCTCTACGTCGTCATTCCGAAAGGTTTCTTCCCGCAGCAAGACAACGGCACCATCCAGGGAACCGCTGAAGCCGCTCAGGACATTTCCTACGCTGCCATGGTCGAACGCGTGCACGAGCTCGCCGGGGTCGTGATGGCAGACCCGGATGTCGGCACCGTGTACTATTGGGTTGGCGCCAATCCGACCGTCAATACCGGTCGCCTGATGATCGACCTCAAACCGCTCGCCGAGCGCAACGCAACGGCGACCGAGGTCATCAACCGGCTGCGGCGGGCAACGCTTGTGGTTCCTGGCATTGCCCTGTTCGGGCAGGCGCGCCAGGACGTACAAATCGGCGCACGGGTCAGCAAGACCCAATATCAGTACACGCTGCAGGATCCCAACGTGGCGGAGTTGTTCCAGTGGGCGCCGATCGTGCTGGCGAAGCTCGCCGCGCTTCCGCAGTTGCAGGATGTGACCGGCGATCTGCAGGCGACCGCGCCGCGTATGATGCTCAAGATCGATCGCGACGCCATCGGACGCTTCGGCATCACCCCGCAGGCGATCGACGACACTCTGTATGACGCCTTCGGGCAACGTCAGGTCGCAACCATTTTCGGCCAGCTCGATCAGCGCCGCGTCATTCTTGAAGTCACACCGAGCTACCAGGAGGATGCTTCATCATTGCAGAAGCTCTACGTCCGATCCACGACGACCGGGCAATTGGTGCCGCTGTCGACGTTGACGAAGAACGGAATGTCAGTATCGCCGCTCACAATCAATCACACCGATCAGTTTCCTTCGGTTACGCTATCATTCAACTTGGCACCCGGATATTCGCTGGGCGATGCGCTCGGGGCGATAGGCGACGTGGAGCGCTCGATGGCAAAGCCTCCGACTCTTACGGCCCGGTTCCAGGGCTCCGCGAGGGTTTTCGAGACCTCGCTCGCCACACAACCCTACCTCATTGCCGCCGCCATTATCGCGGTCTACATCGTGCTGGGCGTCTTGTACGAGAGCTTCGTCCATCCGATCACGATTCTCTCGACGCTCCCGTCGGCAGGCGTTGGGGCGTTTCTGGCCCTGATGGTGCTGCATTACGATTTTTCACTGATCGCGTTGATCGGCGTGATCCTGCTGGTCGGCATCGTCAAGAAGAATGCCATCATGATGATCGATTTCGCCCTGGTCGGGGAACGCGCGCGGAATCTGACGGCCGAGCAATCGATCTTCGAGGCGAGCCTCATGCGCTATCGACCCATCATGATGACCACCATGGCGGCGTTGCTCGGCGGCCTGCCGCTCGCGCTCGGCACCGGCGCCGGATCGGAGCTGCGCCGCCCGCTCGGAATAGCGATTGTCGGCGGATTGCTGCTATCGCAGTTCCTAACCCTCTACACGACGCCGGTGATCTACATCTACCTCAGCAAGTTTGTTGAATTTGTTCGTGGGGGGAAAATCCGGAGAGACGCCACGTCCGAGGGCGGCCATCACGAAGCGCCCAGGCTTCATGCGGCAGAATGAAAATGGAGAGCGCGGGATTGCGGGCGTCCGCCGCGATCATACCCTCGCGCCTGCTTTGGCGCGGGCGAGACATCCGCCTGCTTGCGGTCGCAGGCGTGGCCGGGTTAATCGATAGAATGGAGAACCAGTCATGTCCCATGTTCAAAAACTTGCCCGAGTGGCGTCGTTTGTCGCAGGCTTGGCCACACTAGCGTTGCCGGCGGCGGCCCAAACGGATTACCCGAGCCACCCCATCAAGATCATCGCGCCGTTCGGAGCCGGCGGCCCCGGCGACGTGTTCAGCCGCCAGCTCGCCCAATACCTGCCGGAATTGCTCAAGCAGTCCGTTGTGGTGGAAGATCGCCCCGGCGCGGCGTCGATCATTGGTGCCGACGCAGTGGCGAAATCCGCTCCCGACGGTTACACTCTGCTGACGATTTCGAATACGCTGACCGCCAACGAGACGCTGTTTCCGAATCGGCCCTATGTGCTGATGCGCGATTTCGTGCCGGTCGCAGCCCTCAATTATTCCGAGCTGGTGATGGTAGTCCACCCTTCGGTGCCGGCCAAAAATGTCCAGGAATTCATCGCATTCGCGAAGGCCAAGCCCGGCGGGCTCAACTATGCCTCGGCGGGCACCGGCACGCCCTATCACATGGCCGCCGAATTGTTCAAGAAAATGACCGGCACCGATATCGTCCACGTGCCGCACAAGGCTGCAGGCGACAGTCGCAACGCCGTCATCGGCGGCCACATCGAGATGATGTTCGACGCCATCACCACCATGGCCTCGAACGTTCAGGCAGGTCAGGTCCGCGCTCTCGGTACCACCGCCATCACGCGATCCAAGGTGCTGCCCGATGTGCCGACCATCGCGGAAGCCGGGGTTCCCGGCTTCGAGGCCACCATCTGGCTCGGACTCATGGCGCCGGTCGGCACACCGAAACCGATCGTCGACAAGCTCAATGCGGCGATCAATCAGACCATCACGCGTCCCGAGATCGTCGCCGCGTGGGATCGCCAAGGAGCGATACCCATGACGATGACGCCTGTGGAACTTGATGCCTTTCTGCGCAAGGACATCGAGAAGTGGGCGCAGGTGGCGAAATTTTCCGGCGCCGCCGGCCAATAAGATTGTTATTTGCCGGGCGGCTTTACTTCGGGCTTTTGCGGGCCGGCCGGCACGTTCGCTTTCTGAAGCTGATCGAATCTTGACTCCAGGGCTGCGAGCGCGTCCTTGAGTGCAGCGACCTCGCGGCTCGCTGCCACGAGTTGCTCCTTCAGCGCGGCGATGTCGCGATTGGCAGCCGAGAGCTTTTGTTGAGCGTCAAGCGCGTTCTTGGTCACGACCTGCTGGAGGAATTCGACATTGCTCTGAAGGCAGCTCGTGCGCCGGTCCAGCCGATTTTCGCGCGTGCAGATTTCGATGCCGGGCACGTCCTGGGCCAGAGCTATGAGCGGCGCAACCACAAGCCACGCGATCCCGAAATTGACAGAGTAGTTCATGGCCCGCCGTTTCATGATGAGGTCCCACGCGTTGTAAATCGCAATTCGCCGACTACTTTGGTTTCAATTGCAGATTCTGCCAAGGGGCGCACGTAACCACGGATGACGGGAGACGCGACCATGTCTGAGGGCATTCGCAATAACACGGCCGAGAGCCGCTTCGAGCTCGACGCTGACGGGCACACAGCGCTTGCCTTTTACCGCATGGAGCCTGGCGTCATCACCTTCGTGCATACAGAGGTGCCGCAAGAGCTGTCCGGCCGCGGCGTAGGATCACGACTTGTACGCGGCGCTCTGGAGCAGGTCCGGGCGCTGGGGCTCAAGGTCGCCCCCAAATGCCCGTTCGTTTCCGCCTATATGGGCAAGCATCCCGAGTTCAACGATTTGTTGCGGTAGCTTGCCGCAGTTCAAGATCCTGGCGGCTCCGCCGTGTACGTTGCGCGCGGCATTGGCAACGGACTATCATTGTGGCCGCGGCGTGTGTCCACGCTGCCGCTATTTGAACGTTTGAGGGAGGAACTACCCGTGTTTAAGAAATCGCTCATCATCGCGGCGGTCGCTGCACCGGTCGTCTTCGTTTCGGCCGTCGCGCAGCAATCCGCCATCAAGCGCACACCGCTGCAGACCGTCGATTTCCCGGCGGGCTACAACGTTGTGAGCGCAATCGCCGAGGTCCCGGCGGGCAGTTGCGCCGGGCGTCATACCCACCCGGGTATCGAGTCGAGCTATGTGATGGAAGGCCCGATGGTCGTGAAAATCGAAGGCAAGCCGGACCAGACGTTCAAGGCCGGAGAATCCTTCCAGATTCCGCTCAACGCGGTCCATGATGCCTGTGGCGTGGGGGGCCAGGGATTCAAGGTGCTCGGCAGCTATATCGTCGAAAAAGGCAAGCCGCTGGCGTCGCCGGCACCGTAACGCATCTATCGGGCCAAGGATCAGCGCCGCCTTCCGCGGCTGGCTCCAGCGGCTTCGCACGCTGCCGACAGCCGGCCGCTGACCTGCCCGGGGTTGTCCGCTCGCATGATCTCGCCCATGACGGCAACGCCGCTGGCTCCGGCTTCAAGGCAACGGCCGACGACATCGGCCGTTACCCCACCAAGTGCGACGACGGAAATTCCGAGGTCCGCAGCGGCTCCGATCGCCGCAAGGCCCAACGCCGGGCCGTAGCCGGGCTTGCTGGCTGTTGGAAAAATCGGGCTCAGGGTCACATAATCGGCACCGGCGGCGGCAGCAGCGGCGACGTCGTGAAGCCCATGTGCGGATACGCCGACGAGCCCGCCCGGCCTGAGGCGCTGCCGCGCCGCATCCACGTCCGCCGCAGATTGCAAGTGCACCGAGGCGCCGTATTCCGCCGCAAGATCGACATCCCTACTCACAGACAGATGAATCCCGCGACGCCCGGCGATCTCGGCCAGCCGGGCCGCGAGATCGCGGCGCCCCGGCGGCTCCAGGTCCTTATCGCGCAGCAGTAGCCAGCGCCCGCCCGCTTGTCCGACCGCCTCCGTAATTGCCTCGATGGAATGTCGGGCCTGGTGGCGGTCGGTGATGACGAGAAGCGGCGCAGGCAGCGCCCTCACGAGCCGACCAGCCCGAGCTGCGGGCTTGACGGCTCGGCGCGGCCGCGGCGCGGAATGCGACCTGCCAGATAGGCCTGGCGGCCCGCTTCAACCGCGTGCCGCATGGCGGTCGCCATCCGAACCGGATCGTCGGCCTTGGCGACGGCGGTGTTGAGGAGGACCGCGGCGGCGCCGAGTTCCATTGCAATGACGGCGTCCGAGGCCGTGCCGATACCAGCATCGACGATGACCGGAACCGCGGCGCGGCGGCAAATTAGTTCCAGATTGGCCGGATTGGCAATGCCCATGCCGGAGCCGATCAGCGAGCCCATCGGCATCACGGCGGCGGCGCCGGCGGCGGCGAGCCGCTGACACACCACGGGATCGTCGTTGCAATAGGGCAGCACCACGAAGCCGTCATCGGTGAGGCGGCGCGTGGCGTCGAGCAGCTCCGCCACATCCGGATAGAGCGTTTCGCGATCGCCGATCACCTCGAGCTTGACCCAGTTGGTGTCGAGCGCCTCGCGGGCGAGTTCCGCCGTCCTGATGGCGTCGCGCGCGGTCTCGCAGCCGGCAGTGTTGGGAAGGAATCGATAGTTCGACAGCACATTCACGGTATCGAAGCCGTGCCCCCGCAAAGAGACGCGGCGGATCGAAACCGTCACGATCTCGCAGCCGCTCGCCGCCGCAGCATCGACCAGGATGCGCTGGGTCGGATAGCCCGCGGTGCCGAGCAGCAGGCGGGAAGCGAAGGTTTCTCCGGCAAGCGTGAAGGGATCAGGGGACATGCGGCACTCCTCGAATTCTTCTCCCTCCCCGTCTTCGGGGAGGGCGGGTGGGGTTCTTTCCGCGGCACTGCTCGTGCGCCCGTGGTCCCCACCCGACCTCGCTTCGCTCGGCCACCCTCCCCGAAGACGGGGAGGGAAATCACCCGCCCGACATGGCGCGAATGATCTCGACCGCATCGCCGTCGCGCACCGTCGTGGTGGGCCACGCGGCGCGGCGCACCACGGCGCCGTTGAGCGAGATCGCGCAGCCGCGCGGCTCGGCAATCTCCAGATCGGCCGTCTCGTTCCGCCAAAGTTCGGCTAGATTGGCCGCCTCGCAGTCGCGCGGCTGCCCGTTGACGGTAAGCTTCATGCCGGCACTCCAGTTTCATATTGCGGCTCGCGACGGCCGGCCGCGCCGCAGAACCGATCGAGCCCGAACGGCCGCGCCACCGCCGGCAGGTCGCCATCGGCGATCAGCGCCTCCATGGCGAACGCCGTTGCGGGGGCCAGCAGATAGCCGTTGCGATGATGGCCGGTGGCAAGCGCCAAGCCGGGGACCGATGTGGCCCCGAGGATCGGGGCGTCGTCGATCGAGCTTGGCCGAAAGCCGGTCCAAACCGCCTCCATCGCCATTTCCTCGATCGCCGGAAAGGCGCGGCGCGCACCCTCGAGCAGCGCATAAAGACCGCCCGCCGTAATGGTGTCGTCGAAACCGCGCTCCTCGACGGTAGCGCCGATTATCAGCCGGCCGTCGCCCTTGGGCGCCATGTGGATCTGCTCGGTCCACACGATATGGGCGAGCGTTCCGGTGTCGGGTGTCGTCCTCACCGCAAGCGCCTGGCCCTTCAGCGGTCGCACCGGCACCGTAAGGCCCGGCGGGAGGACTTCGCCTATCCATGCGCCCGCCGTGAGCACGACGGTCGGCGCCCGGCAGCTTCCCCCGACCGTGGTTATTCCGGCAACCCGGCCGCCTTCAAGGTCCACGCCCGTGACCGCGCACTGCTCGAACAGACGGCCGCCGGCCGCGACATATGCGGCGCGTAAAGCCGCCATTACCAGACGCGGGTCGACCTGATGGTCGTCTGCGCAGCAGAGCCCGGCCGAAACCGACGGCCGCAAAGCCGGCTCCATGGCGCGAACCTGAGGCCCGCCGAGCCAGCGGGTCGGCAGCCCGCAGCGTTTGTGGAGATCATGACGGAAGCGCAGCCGCTCGACCTCGTCGCGACCGAGCGCGACTACCAGAGTGCCGCTCTCCCGAAAATCGATATCACAGCCGGAATGCGCCTCCAGGGCCGCGCGGAACTGCGGCCATTGCCGCTGGCTTTCCAGGGCGAGTGCCAGGAGGTCATGGCAGCCCGGCTCGTGCTCAGCGGAGGCTGCCAGCATGCCGGTGGCGGCAAGACTCGCGCCTGCACCCGCGGTGGTGCGCTCGAACACCGCAACCGAAAGGCCGCGCAACGCCAGCCGCCACGCAATCGACAGGCCGATGACGCCGGCCCCAACCACCGCCACATCGACGGCGGTCGGAATCGCGACGTCAGCGGCGATACCCTGTAGCGTCGGCCTTTTGCCGATCAATCCGGTTGCGGGCAAATCAGCCTGCATCAAAACCTCCACTCTCCTCGGGTGGAGATTTTCGCCACAGGTGGTAGTGGGCGCGATCTCCAATCCCTACGCCGGTGCGAACCGGGTCAGGTTCAAAGGATTTCCGCGCTGCCGATTGGCCAGCGGTTTCTCAGCCCCTTGTCGGGGATCTCCCTGGAACGTAGGTGCATTTAATGCCGCTGCCCTGGCAGGGTCAAGGGGTGTTGGCCAAGTGGGTTAGTTGGCGCGCGGTTGACCGGATGATCGCTTTGCGTCACAGACGCTTAAAGCGCCAAAGACGCCCAAGTCGTTTACTCGCAACAAATCAGCGGCCAACCAAAGGGGAAACGCCATGCAGATCACACGACGACATTTGCTCGGAACCGGCGCGAGCGCGCTTGCAATCGCAGCCGCGCCGCGCGCCTTCGCGGCCTGGGAGGCAAGCACGCGTTATCCGGATCCGGCCGTGCAGATTCTCGATCCGAGCTTTGCGCGCTACCGCGTCGTGCAGGCAAGCGTCGAGCGGCTCTACACCGGCACTCGCTGGAGCGAAGGCCCGGTGTGGTTCGGCGATGCGCGCTGCCTGTTGTGGAGCGACGTCCCGAACAACCGAATCATGCGCTGGGATGAGATCACGGGGCGCACCAGCGTCTACCGGCAACCGTCAAGCAACTCGAACGGGCTGGCCCGCGACCGACAAGGCAGGCTCATCACCTGCGAGCACAACACGCGACGGGTGACGCGCACCGAATATGACGGTACCGTCACGGTGCTGATCGACAAGTTCGATGGCAAGCCGCTCAATTCGCCGAACGACGTGGTGGTCAAATCCGACGGCTCGATCTGGTTCTCCGATCCATCTGCACCGGGCTTCGATCCTTATGAGGGCCGCGTCGAGCGCCCGGAACTGCCGACGAACGTTTACCGCCTCGACCCGCAAACCGGGCGAACGACTGTGGTGGCCGGAGATCTTCGGCCCAATGGGCTCTGCTTTTCTCCCGACGAACGCAAGATGTACCTTGCCGACAACGGCGTGACGCCGCGGGTGATCCGCGCCTATGACGTGGTGGACGACGGCGCCAAGCTCGCCAACCCGCGCGTCGCCGTCACTTGCGATGCCGGCACCATCGCGGACGGCTTCCGCTGCGACGTCGATGGCAATCTGTGGGTTGGGGCTGGACCGGGCGACGACCTCGACGGCGTGAAGATATACAACCCGGATGGCAAGCCGATCGGACGCATCGCGCTGCCTGAGCGCTGCGCCAATCTTACCTTCGGCGGCGTCTACCGCAACCGCCTGTTCATGGCGGCGAGCCATTCGCTCTATTCGCTTTATGTGAACACCCAAGGGGTTGCGGGACGCTGAGGGGACCCGTCCCAAACAGCTGAGGAATTCGTCCGAAACAAATGAATCACCGGTTGTCGTGCCCGCGGCACGCGGGCAGTGCACCCGTCATGCGATCGTGGTAATTGTCCCCCATGGGAGCATGCGTCGCGTCGAATGGGCGACAATGCGTCCTGAGTTACAATGAAGGGAGGATCGGAATGAAATACGCTTTGATGATTTCCGCCGCGCTGCTGGTGGCCTTGGGCCAGGGGCAGCCGGCATCGGCCCAGACGGCTCCGCTAGACTTAGTCAAGCAAAGCATAGAGGCGCTAGGTGGCGCCGATGCGCTGCGCGCCATCAAGACCTCCGTGCGCAAGGCCGATGCCAAGCATTGGGAGCCTGGTCAATCCAATAGCGTCAACGGCGAGTCGCGCTTCCTCGGCGACTCGACAGTCATGGTTTCGGTTGACTTTGCGGATCCGATTCGCATCCGCAACGACTGGGATCGTGAGATGAAATACCCAGCCGTCGAGAAGCTGAAATACAGCGAGATCACCTACCCGACCTATGGCGCCGTGATCGACGAGAAGGGCGAGACCAAGCCGATGTCGGGCATCCGGATGGCGACGGCCGCACGCGAAGCCGGCCGCGGCGGGCCGCGCTTTAGTATGCTACTGGCGGCCTTGGATTCCCCGCAAAGCGTTGCGGCGATCGCGGACCAGAAGCTCGGCGATCAGACCTTGCCCGCGGTTGAGATCGCCCTGGGTTCGACCAAGTACATCGTCATATTCGATCGCACCACCAAGCTGCCGGCGGCGTTGCGCACGCGCGACGAAGACAACATTTGGGGCGACGCAAATTACGACTCAGTGCTAAGCGACTGGAAGACGGTCGGCGGCGTCAAGATCGCGCATACGCGGTCGGATCGGCTCAACGGCATGGAGGTGCAACGGCTGACCTACAAGGAGGTCACGATCAACCCGTCGATCGCGCCCGCGACCTTTGCGATCCCCGACGCCGTCAAGGCGGCAGCGAAACCTCCGGCAACTGGCAACGTTCCCTATCAATGGGTGATCCGTCGTCTGTTCCTCGGTCGCTTCACCGACAGCGATGCGATCTACTTCCCGTCCGGCGGCAGCTTCAAGCTGGTCGAGCTTGCGCCCAATGTCCAGATGGTACAGGGCGGCGGCGCCAACAACCTGATCGTCAACATGAAGGACGGCCTCGCGGTGTTTGATGCACCGACCGATGAAGGCCAGTCGAAGTGGGTCATCGACGCGGCCAAGGCCAAGTATCCCGGCAAGCCGATCAAGTATCTCGTGCTCACCCACCACCACATGGACCACACCGGCGGCATGCGCGCGTTCGCGGCCGAGGGGGCGACCGTCATCGTGCCCTCCCCCGACAAGGCCTACTTCGAGCAGGTCATCAAGGCACCTCATACGTTGGAGCCGGATGCGCAGCAGAAGGCCATCAAGCCGGCGACCGTCCAGGAGGTGAAGGACACCTTCTCGATCAAGGACGATACGGCCGAGATCAACCTCTACAATATCCCGAACCCGCATGTGGACGGCTACCTCCTCATCCACGTGGTCAAGGACAATATCCTGTGGGTCACGGACCTGATTTCACCGCGCGGCCCGATCGGCCGTAACCCGGCCACGGTGGCTGTGGGTGAGGCTCTGAGAAAGCATAACATCACTGGCGCAACCATCGCCGGAGGGCACGGGGCAACCGCCAAGCAGGCGGACATCGCCCAAGCTCTCGCGATGAACTAGTAGATCGATTCCATGAAACCGATCATATACGCGACGTCATTCCGGGGCGCCACCGCAAGGTGGCGAGCCCGGAATCCATAGCCCCGGCCTGTGGTTATGGATTCCGGGCTCGCGCAAGAGCGCGCCCCGGAATGACACTGCATATGATTTGAACTTCGAAATCGCTCTACTAGCCGAACGGCAAGAAGGGAACGCGGCGCTCGGCGAACAGCCGGGCGCCGCGTTTTCGTTTGTGCAGTTTCAACTACAGGCCGGCAGTCCTGCTATGCGTGAGCTTGCTGCGGTCCGCCCTTGACGTGCGACGGTTGGAGCACGATGACAAAGGGGGAATTTCATTCGGCTACCATGAACCGGATATTCGGGGCGATCACGTTGAGCTTTGTGGTGATGGGCCAAGGCCTCCCGGCTGACGACGGGACGGCCCCGGTCTCTGCGCCGGCCCCGCTGCCTACGCTGGCGCCAATTCTCAAGAAGGTCACGCCGGCGGTCGTCAAAGTCGAAATAAAGGGGCGCGCGGCGGCTGGGACTGGTCTCAAAAGGCGCGAAATCCATGAAGTCGGATCCGGCGTTGTCTATGACGCAGGCCAGGGCTTGATCATTACCAACCATCACGTCATCGACCATGCCGACGAAATAACCGTAACGCTCACCGACGGCCGCGTTCTGCGCGCAAAGCGCGTCGGCTCCGACCCTGACTTCGATTTGGCCCTGATCAAGGTGCGGGCGGACAATCTGCCGTCCGTCCCGTTTGGAGATTCCAGCCAACTCGAGGTCGGCGACATCGTGCTCGCCATCGGCTATCCGATGAACAGGGAGCAGTCGGTGACCTCGGGAATCGTCGGCGGATTGCACCGAACCAACATCGGGCTTGAGCAGCACGAGAATTTCATCCAGACCGATGCGGCGGTCTACCCCGGGAATTCGGGCGGCGCGCTTATCAACACCAAAGGCGGCGTCGTCGGCATCAACACCGCCTTCATCGGCTCCACGAACACCAATCCCGGGGTGGGATTTGCAATTCCTGCAAACATGTCGCGAATAATCGCGAACCAGATTCTCAAGTTCGGCGATATCCGCCGCGGCACGCTTGGCATCGCGATCGAAGATCCCACGCCTGCGGTCATCCGCGACATGAAGCTGACCGGCCCGCAACCGGGCGCCGTGATCACGAAAGTCGATCCCGGGTCGGCGGGAGAGCGGGCCGGATTGAAGTCCGGCGACGTCGTCACCCGGCTCGGCGACGTGGCAGTGCGAAGTGCACCGTTTCTGCGTACCCGGATTGCACTCCTTAGGATAGGCGAGGCAGCCGAGCTTGCGATACTGCGCGATGGGAAGCAGATCACCATTCGGGCAATCATGGCGGAGCGGCAGCCGCGTACGTCGTCAAAGTGACCGAACTTGGGTTTGTGGGGCTGCTCCCGCCCGTATGCTCGATCTATGGAATCGATTCCGCTGAATTAAGCGTGTGGTAGCAGACAATGTATAGTCATCTCCGGGATTGCATGCTGCAACCGCCCGTAAGCAGACGCGTTGATGTTTCGAGAAATTGCTATGCAGTGAATGTCGACTCGCGATGCCGGTAATGTTGAGCAGACTGAGACTTCCGGCGCCGGAGTAGAGCATTTATTTGCGATGTGCTATCGGTTCGCCTGGAAGACCCTCCCGACGGCGCTGGCGCCGCCGACCGCAGAACGGAAATCATCATAATATCAACTCCTTGTAAACAGAATGCACCATGACATATCTGGCAAAACCGAAATTCCACCACCCCGCCTTGCCGAAAAACGAACTCGGCTACACACATCGCGATTACGAGGGCAAGATCTCGACGCTGTGCGCGGGCTGCGGGCATGATTCGATCACGGCCTCCATCATCGAGGCTTGCTTCGAATTGTCCATCGAGCCGCATCGGGTGGCGAAGATTTCCGGAATCGGCTGTTCGTCGAAGACGCCGGACTACTTCCTCGGCAATTCCCACGGATTCAATTCGGTGCACGGCCGCATGCCGTCGGTACTTACCGGCGCGAACCTCGCCAATCGCGATCTCATCTATCTCGGCGTCTCGGGTGATGGCGACTCGGCGTCGATCGGGGTCGGCCAATTCGTTCACGCCATCCGGCGCGGCGTCAACATGGTCTACATCGTGGAGAACAACGGCGTCTACGGCCTCACCAAAGGCCAGTTCTCGGCAACTGCCGACCGTGGCTCCAAATCGAAGAAAGGCGTCGTCAACGCCGACGGCGCGATCGACATGGTGGCGATGGCGCTGCAACTCGGCGCGTCCTTCGTGGCGCGCTCGTTTTCCGGCGACAAGAACCAGCTTGTTCCGATCATCAAGGCAGCCATCGAGCACCAAGGCGCAGCCTTCATCGACGTGATCAGCCCATGTGTCGCGTTCAACAATCACGCCGGATCGACAAAGAGCTACGATTACGTGCGCGAGCATAACGAGGCCGTGAACAGGCTTGATTTCATGACTGGCCGCGACCCGATCTACGTCGACTACGCACCCGGCACGGTGCAGACTGTCGAGCAGCATGACGGGACGACGCTGGTGCTGCGCAAAGTCAACGCCGACTACGACCCGCACGATCGCCTGGCGGCGATGAATTTCCTCCAGCAGCACGCCGCCAAGGGGCAGGTGGTGACGGGTGTCCTCTACCTCGACCGTGAGGCAGAAGATCTGCACAAGCACCTCAACACCAGCGAGGCGCCGCTCAACGCACTCTCGGAGAAGGATTTGTGCCCGGGTTCGGCGGTGCTCGACAAGATCAACGCCGGGCTGCGGTAATCCCCCCAATGGTGGGCAAAGGCGGTCTCGAAGCTTCAACTGACGACGGGACCCCGCCGGTTCCCCCTTGCCTACGCAGTCTGACCTCCTGAGTCCGTGTCGAAGGACGATTCTTCCGCGTCGGCAAAGCGGAACCGGTACGGCAGGTCCTTGTTGTTCGGCCGTGCCGGCGATTTTGCCTGCCTTACCCGCTGCTGGTGATCACCCATGGGCCAGATGCAATATTTCCCTCTCGCTGGGCCGTTCTTTGCCATCCTGGTGGGCGTATTCCTCCTTGTTGTCGTCCTCATCCAGATCAATGTGCTCCGCTATGCCTATACGCGCCTCGGCATCAGTTCGGGAGCCGCGTTGCTGCTGCTGCTCGCCTCGCTGATCGGCAGCTACGTCAATATTCCGGTATGGGAATTTCAGGAGCGCGAGGTGCTGTCCTGGCATGAAATCTCCTACTACGGAGTACATTACCTGGTGCCAGTCGTCGAACAGCCCGGCACCGTCATTGCCCTGAATGTGGGCGGCGCCGTGATCCCGACGCTGCTGTCGCTTTATCTGCTCTTCAAGAACAACCTGTGGATCCGCGGGATCATAACGACGGCAGTCGTGGCGGCGATAGTCTACATGCTAGCGGAGCCAGTGTCGGGGGTCGGCATCGCGGTACCGATTTTCGTGCCGCCGGTGGTGACCGCGATCGTGGCCGTACTGATCGCGCGCCAGCACGCCGCCGCGCTCGCCTATGTGGGCGGCAGCCTCGGCACCCTCATCGGCGCCGATCTGCTCAATCTCGGCGTCGTCCGTGGGCTTGGCGCGCCTGTCGCCTCCATCGGAGGAGCCGGAACATTCGACGGCATCTTTCTCACAGGTATCTTGGCGGTGTTGCTTGCGAGCTTCTCCAGGCGGGCATAGCGCGTAGCCCGGCTGGAGGGATTGCCACTTCGCGGTCCACGTAACCGAGACCAGCGTCTTGTGTTGTGGCAAGGCTGTCCAGGATTGTGTTGCGCTTTTATCCGGGCTACGGGCGCGATGAGCGTCGCCCGGTTGTCACGCCGCGAGCCGGTCCGCAAGCTCCGTCATGCTGCCGACCGCGATATCGACCAGCGCCGACGGCCCGGCTTCGCCCTTGCCGGGGCCCTTTTCGTTCGGTCGCGCGATATGTCCGGTTCGCAGCCCGCAGGCGGCGGCGTGAGTGAGATCGTTGGTGTGCGCCGCCACCATCATGCAGGCGCCCGGAGCAAGATCGAACGCCTCGGCCGCCGCAAGATAGACCCGCGGCTTGGGCTTGTAGTCGCCGGCGATCTCGGCGCCGAGGATTGCGTCCCACGGAAAGCCGTTGCGGCGAGCCAGATCCACCATCAGCGAGATGTTGCCGTTGGAAACCGGCGCCAGCAGAAACTTGCGCTTGAGCCTCTGCAGCCCGGGCGCCACATCCGGCCAAGCGTCCAGTCGATGCCAGGCGCGGTTGAGGTGGCTCGTTATCTCCTCGGAGAGGCCGGTGAACCCGAACCGCGGCAAAATGCGATCGAGATTGCGCCGATGCAGCACATCGAGCTTGGAAAACGGGATGCGCCCAGCCCGCACCTCCTCCATGCCGGGCTGGTATTCGTCGCGCCAGGCATCCGCGAAGCCAAGCCAGTCGGCGCTATATCCGAGCGGTTCCAGCACGGCCTTGGACTCGCGCGCGATGCTGGTACGCCAATCGACAAGGGTGCCGAACACATCGAAGAACAGCGCCTTGACGGCGGTGGGCTGGGGTTCGGGCATACAATGGAACCATCGTCAGGATAGGGACATCGAGTAATGAGCTTTGACGCGAACGTCACGATTTCGGCGGCGGCTGGATCTTCACAAATTCCTCTACCTGCCCGCTGGTGAGCGGCGCCGTGATGAATTTCTGCCTGGTGGCGTCGGCGATGATCTGGTCCATGCCCACGATGCGATCCGGCGCCATCGTGTCCTTGGGGATGAATTCCCGCACCCGTTGCACCACCGTCTCGGGAAAGCCCGAATACTCGGCATAATGCCTGAGCACCGCGGGATCGTCCGAATACATCCAGTCGACGGTCTCGCGATAAGCCTGCATGAAGCGCTCGAGCATCTCCTTGCGTCTCGCCAGCATGTCGAGATTGGTGACGTTCACGCGCGTGGTGCGCCCCTGCAGCGCCGTCACATCGAGGCCGCGTGCCAGCAGCCTGATCTTGCCGTCTTCGAGTGCATCGATGCCGAACGGTACCGACGCCCAGCCGACATCGATCTGGCTCGTCATGGTCTGGGTGAAGGTCGCCGGCATGCCGCCGGTAGAAACCGGCTTGACGTCGAGATTGTTCTGACGAACGAGCTCCAGCAGGCCGGCATGGCTCGACGACCCGGTGACCGAGAAGCCGATCGTCTTGCTGTTCACGTCCGCGATCGACTTGAGGGGCGAATTCGCCGGCACATACCAGAACAGATCGGGCGAACCGATCATCTCGCTGCCGATCAGACGAAGCGGCGCGCCCTTGGAGTAAGCGCCGATCGCTCCAGACACGCCGACCCCGGTCGCAATATCCATGCTGCCGGCGATCACGGCCTGCTGGGACTCGGCGCCGCCGGAGGTGAACAGGACCTCAAGCTCCAAACCGTATCGCTTAAAAATGCCGGCGCGCTGGCCGAGTTCGGCGACGCCCGTATCCCACAGGCCGCGCTGTGGAACCGAGATGCGAACCTTGTCTTGGCCGAAGGCGGGCGCGACAAAGCCGACGCAGATGAGGAGGGCGAACGTAAGCGCGCAGCGGAGGCTTCGCATGGGGTTTCTCCTGGCACCCTACATCTGCGCCGGAATCTGGATCATCTCCTTGACCTCCGCGGCCGTGAGCGGCCGCGCGATGAACTTGTTCTTGAGCGCATCCGAAAGCACCAGGTCGAGCCCGCGAATCTCGTCCGGCCACAACGTCGCTTTGGGAAAATACTGGTCGCGGGCCTTCGCCATCAATTCGTGGCGCACGTTGGAAAACGCCTCGTACATCCCCAGCGCGGCCGGGTCCGAATACATCCACTCGATGGCGTCGCGGTAGCCCTGGATGAAACGCGCAACGGCATCGCCACGCTTGAGCACCTGCGCGTTCGCCATGCATATGCGTACCGTCTGGTCGGCGCGCGTTTTGATTTCGCTGCCGTGCGCGATCACGCGGATCTTGCCTTCCTCGACAAGGTCAAGGCCGAAGGGCGCGGCGCCGCGGCCGATGTCGATCTGGCCCGTCATCGCCATGGTGAGGGTCGCGGGATGCCCGCCGGTGGAGACCGGACGCGCGTCAATCTTGTACTGGTCGAGCAGCGCGAGCAGCGCGGTGTGGCTTGACGAGCCGTTCTGGGAATAGCTGATGGTCTTGCCCCAGGCATCGGCTATCGACTTGATCGGGGAATTCGCGACCACGAACCAGTAGGTATCCGGCGAGCCGATCATCGCACTGCCGATGATGCGCACCGGCGCGCCCTTGGAAAAGCCGCCGATCGCGGATTCGATTCCGCCCCCGCAGGCGATATCCATGCTGCCGGAAATCACCGCCTGGTGCGCCTCGGGGCCGCCCTGGGTGTAGAGAATCTCAACCGTGATGCCGCGTTTCTTGAAGATGCCGGAGCGCTCGCCGAGTTCCGTGATGGCGGTGTCCCATTGGCCGCGCTGGGCGACCGCGACCTTTAGCAGATCCTCGGCGCGAGCGGCCGAGAGCGGCGCAAACACAGCGGCGGAAAAAAATGCCGCCGCAAGCGGTGCGGCGAGGGCGCGTGCCACCATGACGTTCTCCCTGGTCCGGACTTGCCTGCTCCGGTCGGCGCCAGCCTAGCCCATTTTGCGACGAAATGCTCCCATCCCCATGCACGCGTACGAGTGATATGCTACCAACATTCCGTACCAAGGGAGCGAAACCATGAGACGTCCAATTCCGGTAATGATCGCATTGGCGATGACGGCGATTGCTCAGCCGCATGGCGCAAGCGCGGAATCGATTGCGGTCTTTACCAAGAACACGACCAACCCCTTCTCCAAGGCGATCCGGCAGGGCAGCGACTTCGCGGCGAAGAAGCTGTCAGTCGACGTCTCGCACTATGTGCCGACCACGGCGGACAATGTCGTCGAGCAGACCAAGCTGGTTGACGACGCGATCGCAAAGAAGCCGGACATCATCCTGTTCGATCCGGTCGAAAACCAGAAAATGGTCCCCGCCATCGACAAGATGAATGCCGCCAACATTCCGGTGATCGAGATCACGGATCGCGCCGAGGGCGGCAAGTTCGTGTCCTCGGTGCTGCCGGACGATTATCAACTGGGCCTCGCAACCGCGCGCCGTCTGCTCAAGGCGCTGGACGGCAAAGGCGGGGTCGTCATCCTCGAAGGCATTCCCACCACGACGAGCAGCATCGAGCGGGTCAAGGGCTTCAACGACGCAATCAAGGAAGTTCCCGCGGTGAAGCTCTTGGCTTCGAAGTCGGGCGGCTACCAGCGCAAGCCGGCCCAGGATTTGATGGAAGGCTGGATCAGACAGTTTCCCCAGATCGACGGCGTGTTGGCCGCAAACGACTCCATGGCGGCCGCCGCCGTCGAGATCCTGGAAAAACGCAACCGCAAGGCCGTGGTGGTGGGGATCAACGGCAGCAAGGAAGCGATCGACCTCATCAAGGCCGATAAGATGCTCGCCACCGGCGAATTCAATGGTTTCATCATCGGCTGTCTCGCCGTCGAGATCGCGGCGCGAAATCTACGCAAGCAACCGGTTCCGAAAGAGGTGGTCTTGAAGCCCGCGGTCTACGACAAGGCCAACTATCAACAATATGAGGCGCGTGCCGAAATGCGCGAATGCCCAAGTCTGGAAGAAGAGCTGAAGAACTGAAGTTGTGTTTCCGCCTTCTCGTCCCGTTGAGCACCGAAACTTGGCAAGCCGGTTCCGGACGGAGGGAAGTATGGGGATCTTTCCGCGGCATGATCTTACCGATGGCACCGACCTGCCCCGAAGGCCGAGAGAGGTAAGCCGACGGGCGCCATTGTCCTTGACAGGGCACGGCGTTTTTTCATTAATGTCGCCTTATGGGGATGCGATCTCCCCATGAGGCGACAGCCGAAGAATCGCGTCCAACTAGTCTGCACTCCAGAGATGTGCCAGGGCGCGCCATGTTGCCGGTCAAATCCATTTCCGATGAAGAGCGCGTACACGCTTTTGGGGCACGGACAATTGCCGGGACGGCGCTCCGCCATTGTCTTCCGATCCTGACCGCAACCGCGATGCTTCTTTCTGGCGTGCCCCGATCTGGTGCGCAGACGCCCGAGGTCCGGCCGCTGAGTTTCGAAGTCAAGATTACGCTCGGCGATGTGCGGGGACGGATCGACCACATGGCGATCGATCTGGCTCGAAATCGACTATTTGTTGCAGAGCTTGGCAATGACACCGTCGGGGTCGTTGATCTCAATTCGCGTCAGGTCATCCACCGCATCCGGGAACTCCGTGAACCGCAAGGCGTTGGCTACGAGCCCTTCACAGATATGCTTTATGTTGCCAATGGCGGCGACGGATCGGTTCGCATCTACCAGGCGGCCGACTTCAAGGAAACCGGCCGCATCGAGTTGAGGAACGATGCGGATAACGTGCGCATCGATCCCGGTGCAAATCGCGTCCTTGTGGGGTTTGGCAACGGAGCAATTGCCGCAATCGATGCCGTCAAGAAAAGTAAGTTTGCCGCCTTCGCGGTGCCGGCTCACCCCGAAGGCTTCCAGCTCGACCGCAAGACCAACCGGATATTCGTAAATGTCCCGAAGTCGAGGGCAGTCGTGGTGCTCGATGCGGCCACTGGCGGACAAACCGCAATGTGGCCCATGACCGGCGCCGGCGGGAATTTTGCCATGGCGTTCGATGACGAGGCCCAGCGGGTCCTGGTCGCTTTTCGTGCCCCTGCGAGGCTCGAGGCGTTCTCCGCCGTCGACGGGCGGAACATGGCAAAGGTCGATCTATGCGGCGATGCCGACGACGTATTCGTCGACCCCAAACGTCGCCGCGCCTATGTCAGTTGCGGGCAGGGCTTCATTGAAGTCTTAGACATCCACGATTCCAGATACAGCCGCTCCGCGAGAATCCCGACCGTCCCTGGTGCGCGCACGTCCTACTTCGAGCCTTCGATCGATCGGCTCTATGTCGCCGCCCGTGCAACCTCTTCGGAGCCGGCCGCGATCTGGGTGTTCCGTGCGGTGCCATGAGTAATTTTAATGCGATGAAAGCTGTCATTGAATGTGGCCGGATTCCCTTAGCCCTTCAAGGCGCACTTCGTCTGCGCTCGGCTGTGCCGTATCGGCCGCAACGGCTGTTACGGCGGTGGGGCCGATACAACACATGATCGCGCCGCCAATGAGGATGATGACTTGGCCGTACAGACAGACGGCATCAACCAGCTTCAAGAGTGAGGTCAAGCGCTCCATCTTCTGTCCCCTCCTCCACTTGCGGGGGGAGGCCGGGAAGGGGGAACCTCCGCTCCCCCTCCCTAACCCTCCCCCGCAAGTGGGGGAGGGCGAGATTTCTGTACCCATCACTCGGCACCGGATGCTCCTTCCAATTTGAGCCCCCATGCCGACACCCCCCAACAGCCATCTGCTCTACATCGCACGATGCCTGCGCGGGTTCGGCGACGGCTTCGCGGTGATCATCCTGCCGGCTTATCTGTCAGCCATCGGACTCGGCCCGACTGAGATCGGGCTCGTCGCGACGGCTTCCCTTTTCGGTACTGCCGTGTTCACCCTGCTCATCGGGTTGGTCGCGCCGCGGCGCGATCTTCGCAACATGTTGCTGTTGGGCGCCGCCCTCATGGTGCTCACCGGCGTCGCGTTTCCGATCTTCGAGCAAGTCGCCCTGATTGCCGCAGTGGCATTCATCGGGACCATCAATCCTTCGACCGGCGATATCGGCGTGCTGGTGCCGCTCGAGCATGCATTGCTGGCGCGCAGCATCGCAGACGAGGACCGGACCCGCGCCTTCGCGCGCTACAGCCTGATCGGTGCGTTATCGATGGCGGCCGGCGCCCTCGCGGCGGGCGCGACGGACATCCTGGTGGCGCATGGCTTGCGCGATCTCGCCGCCTTCAAGCTCATGTTCTACCTCTATGCGGCGCTCGGCCTCATGGCCGTTGCCGTCTACCAGCGACTGCCCCGTTCTCCGGCAGAACCTTCCCGGCCGGTCGCACCGTTGGGGCCTTCGCGCCGTGTCGTGTACAAGCTCGCGGCGTTGTTCAGCCTCGATGCGTTCGCCGGCGGTTTCATCGTCCAATCGCTGCTCGCCCTATGGCTGTTCGAGAAATTCCAGCTGTCGCTGGCGGCGGCGAGCTTGTTCTTCTTCTGGTCGGGCGTATTGAGCGCTTTTTCCTATCCGGTGGCGGCCCGGATTGCCGGGCGGGTCGGGCTTGTCAACACAATGGTGTTCACCCACATCCCGTCGAGCATCTGCCTGATCGCCGCGGCATTCTCGTCTGACCTGACGCTTACTCTCGGGCTGCTTCTGGTGCGGTCGGCACTTTCGCAAATGGACGTGCCGACGCGGACGTCCTACGTGATGGCGGTGGTAACCCCGGCCGAGCGAACCGCCGCCGCGAGTGTGACAGCGGTGCCCCGCAGCCTGGCGTCGTCGATCAGCCCGGCATTCGCCGGCATGCTTCTGACATTACCGTTCGCCGGCCTGCCGCTCGTGTTGTGCGGGAGTTTGAAAATCGTCTATGACCTCGCGCTGTTGTATTCGTTTCGGCACATCAAGCCGCCGGAGGAACGAGGCCCGATCCCGCGATGAAAGCGCGCGGCCGACGTGGGTATCCGCCCCGCGGCCTCGCCTGCGAGATAATGCGGCCAGACGCAAGCCATGGTCGTGCGCCCCCGGATTCCAGGCGGTTCTTTTCCAGCCGGCCTTTGCTGATGTTTGGTAATGTCGTTTATGCTGCACCAACAATTCGTCCTGGCGCATCCGGCGGCAAATCTGAACGAGGGGTTGCTGAGGATGCGGCGCCGATGAAGAAACAATGGAGCCGGCCCGCGACGTGCCGCAATTCACGGCATATCGCAGCGCCAGCCGACGTGATGATGGGAGGACAGGATGCACGACGGAAGCACGATCGCTATGATCGCACTGGCTGCGGCACTGTGCATGCCGAATGCCGGCGCGCAGGCGTTCGAAGACTCGAAGTATCCGGACCTCCGGGGCCAGTGGATCAGAGCGGTCGTCCCCGGTACCGTGGACGAACCCCGGTTCGATCCGAGCAGACCGCCCGGTCGCGGGCAACAGCCCCCGCTGACGCCGGAATATCAGGCCATTTTCGAGGCCAACTTGCGCGAAGACGAAGCCGGCGTTCCCGGGATCTGGCCAGGCCCGACGTGCCTTCCGCCTGGTATGCCGGCTCAGATGACCGCCTACCGGCCATTGGAATTCATCGTCCTGCCGGACATCACCTACATCCGGGTCGATTACGTCCGCGAAACGCGCCGCCGGATCTTCACCGATGGCCGTGAATGGCCCGCTGAGGTCCAGGAAGGCTTCGACGGCTATTCCATCGGGAAATGGATCGACGAGGACAAGGACGGCAAGTATGACGTGTTGGAGGTCGAGACCCGTCACTTCAAGGGTCCGCGCAATTTTGACCTGAGCGGAATTCCCCTTCACGAGGACAATGAGACGGTCATCAAGGAGCGCATCTTTCTCGACAAGGTCGACCAGAACCTCCTGCATGATGAGATTACGGTCATCGACCACGCGTTGACGCGGCCTTGGACAGTGATGAAGAATTACCGGCGCGGCGCGGACCTGAAGCCGCAATGGGACGAGTATATGTGTGTGTGGGAAAGCAACACGATCCGCATTGGCGACGAAACCTACTTGGTGGACAAGGATGGCTTCCTCAGGCCCGCCAAGAAGGATCAGGCGCCGCCGAGTTTGAAGTATTTCCCGACTCAGAGGTGATGGCTTCGTGAGGAGACGTCGTAACCAGGCTTGCGCCTCACCTGGTTGGAGCCCTTAAGGCATCTTTCGGTTAGGTTGATCCCGCAAGATGCTGTCATCGCCCGGCTTGACCGGGCGATCCAGTAACCACCGACCGGGCTTACTGGATTGCCCGGTCAAGCCGGGCAATGACACCGATAGAATCAATCCTATCGAAAAATGCTCCAAGCTTTCGCGCCCGCGCTTCGCAAAAATCCCACGGAGGACCTACATGCTTTATCGCAGCTTGATCGGCACGGTCGCACTGGCCTCGGGCCTCACCTTGGCGGTTGTCAATGCCCAGGCCTTCGATCAGACCAAATATCCCGACTGGACAGGCGCATGGCGCCGCATCCCCGTCCCGGGCGTCACCGGCCAGCCCGGTTACGACCAGACAAAGCGTCTTGGTCCGGCGCAGCAAGCTCCGTTGACGCCGGAGGCCGAGGCCGTTCTCAAGGCCAGCATGGAGGACCAGGCTAAAGGCGGACAAGGGAACTATCCGACCTATATCTGCCTCTCGCCGGGCATGCCGCGCGTGATGACCCCTTATGGATCGATGGAATTCGTCATCACGCCTGACACCACCCATGTGTTCATCGAGCACGTTCATGACAGCCGTCGCATCTTCACCGACGGACGCGACTGGCCGAAGGACATGCCTCTAACCTTGCAGGGCTATTCCATCGGAAAATGGATCGACGCCGACGGCGACGGCAGGTTCGACACGCTCGAAGTCGAAACCCGCGGCCTGCGCGGCCCCCGCGCTTTCGACGCCAGCGGCATGCCCATGTTCAGCGATCCGGACAGCCGCGTGCTGGAGCGGATCTCGAGCGACAAGTCAAATCCGAACGTGATGCTCGACGAGATCACCACCATCGACAAGGCGCTGACGCGGCCCTGGACGGTGACCAAGAAGTACAGTCGCAATCCGAAGGAAAAACCGGATTGGCAGGAGGACAACTGCTCCGAGGGCAACGGCCACGTCGAAATCCAAGGACAAGGCTACTTCCTGGCCGGGGACGGCAACCTAATGCCGACCAGCAAGAACCAGCCGCCGCCCGATCTGCGCTTCTTCAAACAATAGGATCGTGGGCAAGGCCAGCGGGTCCGGCTGGAGCCTGCCATCGGGCCGGCCAAAGACCGGACCCGATGGCAGGCTCCGCCCGCTTTCGCGAAGGCGGTGATTTGATCCACGGGCATCGGGGATACGTCAGCACCGGCTTCCACCGGCCTCGCCTTCACATCCGGCAGCGCCAGGACCTTGTTGATTGCCGCAAAGCAGCAAGGTGTCCCATCGGGAAGGCTGGCCCGGATCAGAACGGCGCTGTACAGGAAATCAGCGACGATCGAAGGTACACCGGACATGCCGGCGGCGCAGTTGATCCGGCGCTTTTGACCCGAAGCTGCCGTCGCAAGGGCGTTTGGCGACCCCGCCGGTTCATCTGGCGGGGTTTGCGTTTCGGGACTAATTGATCGCTATGCCGGTATACTAAAGGGGCGCTGTAACAAGCCGAGCGCCGTGTCATTCGGCCAAATAGGAGGGCATACGGTGTTCGAGAAAGTGACCGTCCTGGGCGGGCCTCTTGTCCTGTCCCCGCCAGCGGAGGTGAACGCGGCCGAGGCGCAACTCGGCATCCGCTTCCCATCCGGCTACCGCGAGTATGTCACCCAGTTCGGCGAGGGCGTTCTCGGCGGGTCCTACGTCCGCATCTACCCGCCGCGCCGCATCCTCTCCGGGGCCAATAACCTGGCTGATTGGCGGCGGCGGATTGACCAATATTGGTTCTGGGACGGCGGCAGCAATGTGCTCACCAAGGAGCAGGCGCTTGAGTGTATCATCATCGGGGACACGGCGGAGGGCGACGAGTTGATCGTACACCCGGACAACCCTCAGCGGGTGTACGTGCTGCCACGGCACAGCGAGGATATTTACATCGCTGGAAATGGGCTACCGGCCGTCATCGAGTGGCTATGTGGCTCGGGCACGCTCACCGAGCCGTTCGTGGAGCGGAACTTTGTACCATTCGATAGCCGGTAAGACGCCGAACAAGTCCCGCAGCGGATCGGCCACGCGATCCAGGTTTGCCGTGACTCAACGCGCTCTCCCGCGTCAACCGGCTGCTGAGCTGAGTGCGGATGCAGATGAAGTCGCCCAGGCATTCCGAGATGTCTCGCCCATCGTTCCGGGATGATATCGCCCTTCGTTCCGGGGCGGTAGAATCAGGGGGATCATTATGCACCAAAACTGCTTCGGCTTTTGGCCCATAGGAGAACCATCTGAAGCAGCTCAATATTGCAGATTATAGGGGTGAAGCGGAAATTCGTGATGTCCGACCGCGACCAAGATTCCGTTCGACTGCTTCGCAGCGGCGATAGCCCTCTACATTTATCTCAAGCATCGTGGGGTGACGGACAAGACGATCGATTGCGGCGAGCGTTATGGTCTGGTCGGGAGAAGAATCCCCGACGGGTAGAGGTGAAGAGGCGCCGCATGCA
>Ga0210402_10001099_pt1 | contig 28519 bp, 24 predicted proteins | sample IncBWC7MmetaG_FD_161055 | JGI IMG/M metagenome (GOLD analysis project Ga0210402, IMG submission 161055) | Forest soil microbial communities from Barre Woods Harvard Forest LTER site, Petersham, Massachusetts, United States - Inc-BW-C-7-M | ecosystem: Environmental > Terrestrial > Soil >...
TGAACTTCACCGGTACGCCCGCATCGCCAAAGAATTTCTCTTCGAACGGGAATATACACAGCGCCAGGGCAAACCGACGCCGGACGATTCGAACCCGCCATGGCCGCCACGCCCAGAACTGCGGGCAGATGTAATAAACATTTCGAACGCCCAGCGGCTTCAGCTTTCGTGCCAGCCGCAAATGGAATCCCGGAAAGTCCGTGAGGATGGCCAGTGCGGGGCGCCGTTTCTGCGCAGCATTCACAAGTCCACGCATAGCGTGAATCAACTGCGGCAAGTGGGCGAGAATTTCCGTGATCCCGAGCACCGATACTTCGGAATAATCGGTGATGACGTCCACGCCTACGGCGCGCATCTGATCGCCGCCCATCCCGAATATTTTGCAATCGGCACGTTTCTGCAACGCCGCTGCCAGTTGCGCGGCGTACATGTCCCCGCTGGCTTCACCCGCGGACAATAGGATTTGTGTAGCTGGCATCGGGCGGCGGCGCGCTCAGTCAGTTGCGGGCAAAGGCGCCGGAAAGGATGGAAACGCGGCCGAACTATCGGAAGCTTGCGGCAGCGGCAACTCTTGCTCTTTGTATTGCAGTTGATAAAGCCGGTAGTAGATGCCGCGTTGCGCCAGAAGCTCCTGATGCGCGCCCTGTTCGCGCAGGCGCCCCTTGTGAAAAACCAGAATGCGGTCGGCGTACTGAATGGTGCTGAGGCGATGTGCAATCACCAGCGCCGTGCGTCCGGTCAGCAATTTGTCCAGCGCTTCGCGAATCAATAGTTCGGTCTTGGTATCCACGCTGGAAGTCGCTTCGTCCAGAATCAGGAAACGCGGATTGTGCGCCAGCGCGCGGGCGAAATTGATCAATTGTCGTTGCCCAACCGAAAGCGTCGAACCGCGTTCATTGACAGGAGTTGCAATGCCTTCCGGCAGCGAGTGCACGAAATCGCTCAGGCCGATTTTTTCGATGGCCCGCTCTACGTCTTCGCGAGTGATGCCGGGTGTGCCCAGACGAATGTTCGATTCGATGGTTCCAGTGAAAAGAAATGGATCTTGCAACACGATTCCAAAATGCCGCCGCAAATCCTGCAAATCAAGGAAGCGAATGTCCACGCCATCCAGCAGAATCTGGCCGCGTTGGATGTCGTAGAAGCGCAGCAGCAGGGAAATCAGCGTGGTTTTTCCGGCGCCAGTGTGGCCCACAATCGCGAAAGTCTGTCCCGGCGAAATTCGGAACGATACGTCGCGCAGCACCCAATCCTCGTCGGCAGGCTCTGCAACATTGCGATAGCTAAACCAAACATCGCGAAATTCGATCTCTCCGCGCGCGGCCGTCAACCGCTGCGCGTCGGCGCACGATTCGATCGTCACCGGCTCGTCCAGCAGCTTGAAGATGCGTTCGCTGGCCGCCATCGCCGACTGCAAAATATTAAATTTCTCGCTCAAGTCCTGAATCGGCCGGAAGAACCGCTGCGCGTACATGGTAAACGCGGTCAGCACGCCAAGAGTCAAACCGCCGTGCAGAATGCGCAGCCCACCGGTCCAGAAAATCAGCGCGATGGTGGCGAAGCTCAGAAATTCCACCGCTGGATAGAACAGTGCGTACGCCAGAATCGCATCGCGCCACGCCAGCATGTTTTCCTTGTTACGTAGTTCGAACTCCGCCATCGCTTTCTTTTCGCGATTGAAAAGCTGCACCACGTGCATGCCGGAAATGTATTCCTGCAAGAACGCATTGATGCGCGCGATCGCCGTGCGAATCTTGCGGTTGGCTTCCCGCACGTAGTGACGGAAAACGAATGTAACAATCAGGATTCCGGGAAGCACCGCCAGCGTTGCCAGCGCCAGCCGCACGTCAATCCAGAAAAGCACCACCGCCATAACCACCAATAGAAAAAGATCGTTGATCATAGTGACTACACCAGCGGCAAACAAATCGTTCAGCGCGTCCACGTCGGTGGTTACACGTGTGACCAGCCGGCCCACTGGATTGCGGTCGAAATAACTCATTGGCAGTCGTTGCAAGTGGCCAAAAATACCGCTGCGCATGTCGTACATCGTCTGCTGACCAACGCGCTGCATAATGCGGATCTGCGCGTACTGCGCCAGGAAATCGAATAGCAATACCAGGAAATAAATTGCGGAAATAATTAGAATCCCGCGCCATGCCGCATTCTCGGCAAGCGCGCCCTTCATTGCCGGCACGAAGTAGCGGTCAATCGCGTTCTTAAACATCAGCGGCGGCGCCAACTCCAGCGGCGTCACCACTGCCACCAGCCCCAGCGCCAGCACCACCCATAGCTTGTACGGCGCCATATATCCCAGTAGCCGCCGCATCAAGCGTGCGTCGTATGCTTTGCCGAGGGCCTCTTCTTCGTGCGGGTTACTCATGCGCGTTCCAGCTCTTCTTCCAAAAGCTGCTTGCGGTACAAATCGGCGTAGTAGCCGCCGGCGGCCAGCAGTTCATCATGCGTACCGCGTTCCGAAATCTTTCCGCCCAATAACACCACGATCTGATCCGCGTCGCGCACCGTCGAAGTCCGGTGCGAAATCAGAATCGTTGTGCGGCCTGCCATAATTTCTTTTAGCCGGCTCAAAATGCGTTCTTCGGTCTGAGTGTCCACGCTCGAGAGCGAATCGTCCAGTATCAGGATGCGTGGATCGCGAATCACCGCGCGCGCGATGGCTGTACGCTGCTTCTGTCCGCCGGAAAGCGTGATTCCGCGTTCGCCAACCACCGTCTCATAGTGTTTTGGAAAATCCTGGATGTCGCCGTCGAGATTCGCGATACCCGCCGCTTCGCGCACCTGATCTTCCGTAAATTCCGGCAATCCAAACGCAATATTGCCGCCAACCGTCTCGCCAAAAAGATAAGTGTCCTGCGGCACAAATCCTATCGAACTGCGCAACGTCTGTAGCGGCCACTCTTTCAGCGGCTTGCCATCGAGATACAACTGCCCATCCGGCGCTTCCCACAGCCGCGCAATCAGCGCCGCCAGCGTGGTCTTTCCACTGCCGGTCGGTCCAACGATCGCCAGTGTCGAACCCGCGGGAATTTTCAGGTCAATATTTTGCAGCACCGGATGCGAACCGTTTGCGTGGCCATTCGACTTCACTTTTGCCGCAGCATCGTTGCCGGAAAGCGCGGTCGGGTATTTAAATGTCAATCCACGAAACTCAATTTCACCCGCCGGCTTGGTGTCTGGTGGAACTTTGGCCTTCGAATCATCAATACTCGGCCTAGCCGCCAGAATGTAGCTGAGGCGCCCCATGGACGCTGCGCCACGCTGGAAAATATTCGTCACCCATCCCAAGGCGATCATCGGCCACACCAGCAGCGTCAAATACGCGTTAAACGCAATCAGCGCGCCCAGCGAAATCTGTCCGCGCAACAATTGGTGCCCGCCCTGCCACAGCACAATCAAGAACGTCGTTCCGATCAGCGCCTGCAGCGACGGCATGAACATGCTCCAGGTGCGGATTAGCTTGATATTGCGCGCGACGTACTCGCGGTTCGGCTCATCAAACTGCTTCCGCTCGGCTTCTTCCTGTGCATAGGCCCGCACCACGCGCACGCCCGACAAATTTTCTTGCACTCGCGCGGTCAAGGTCGCCAACGCTGCTTGAATCTTTTCGTAGAGATCGTGAATGGTGCGCCCAAAGAACCACACCGCTACCGCCACCACCGGCGCCGGCAGCAAAACCCACAGCGTGAGCGTCGGCGACAGCGCCACCATCACCGCGATCGCGAAAATCATGGTCACGATCGTGGTCGCGCTGTACATGATGCCCGGGCCCAGCACCATGCGCACCGAGTTCAAATCATTGGTTGCCCGCGACATCAACTCCCCAGTGCGGTTGCGCACATAAAATTCCGGCTCCAGCAGCAGCAACCGTTTTAGCAAGTCGTTGCGAATATCAAATTCGATGTCGCGCGAAACACCAATCAAAGTCCACCGCGCGCTGAACGACAATAGGCCTTTGAGTCCCACGCACAAAATCATGATCAGGCAATAAATGCCTAGCGTTCGGCTGCTGCTCGGCGCATAGAAGGGAATCGAGCGGCTGAGCTTTGATCCGACCAGCACCGTCGCCATCCCGGCCTGCGGCTCCGAAGAATGTTCGAACGGCGCAGCACTGCCGGTTAGCGTATCCGTGATGACGCCGGTCGCCAGCGGAATCACGTTTCCAATAATTCCCATCAGCAGCACAACCAGCAGTCCCACAACAATCGAAAACGTGTATCTCCGCAAATACGGCATCAACCCGCTCAAGTCCTTCCTTGGCGGCGCCATCTTGTTTTTCACTTGTGCTTCTGAGTTCACTTAAGTTGTGACCTTTGCGTCGTCAGCGAAGGCGACTCCAGCAAAAACTGCTGATACGTCCGGTCCAGCGATTGATAGCGTTTGTTTTTCGGATTCCACCGCACACCGATCGGCAAAACGTGTTTGTCTTCCATTCCGGTCACTGGAGTCAGATATAGCGTCAAGCCCTGCACCGGGTCCTGTTCGAACTGCACTCGCCATCCGCTCACCGGCGCCAACGGCGTCATGCCCAGATAGCCTTTGGCATTTTTCAGATATTCGTCGCCGCGAAAAAGTTCCGCCCACTGGCCGTTATCGCTTTCGGCGATCACCGTGCGCGTCACAATCGTTCCGGTAATGTCGTTCTTCGGAGTCTTCGGCACCAGATTCGCCGCCAGTAATTGTTGCTTGCCGGTTTTCGCCAGGTCGCCAAACGCCAAAACCTTCGTCTCCGAACCCAGCAAAGCTTCGGCCGCCGCCTGCACGTCAGCTGGAATTTCCGGCTCGGCAGGCTTTGCCGCCACTGGCTCCGCAGGCTTCGGAGCAGGCTCCGAACCACAGCCAGCGATCAACGCCGCTCCGAACACAACAGCGAACAGGGAAGCACCAGCACTTGCCGCGGCTGCGCGCACAAGAGTCGCTATCCTTCCAGACGAACACCGTGCCGCATTGTGAGCAGAATTTCGCATTGTTTGTTTGGCCACCACCGTTACAAGCTCGACGCCGTCAGCGTGATCTCCACCACCCGGCTCGGCATGCGGTCCTTCTCCACCGTGCACAGCACTGTCATCACCTGCGGCACGTCCGGCCCCGCCCAATCAAACGCGTAATACAGCAATTCTAACTGCTGCTTGCCTTTGGTGCTAGGACTCCGCGAATCCGGCTCGCCGTACAGCTTGATCACCCTGCTTGCCAGCTCTCCATTCTCCAATTTCCTTCCTGTCTTCCACGAGATCTCGGGCTTGCGCTCGCAATCCAATTCCAACAGATCTTGTCGCAATTCAACCTGTATTGCCTGCACCATACCGGCTTGATCCGTTGTTACGAACAATGATTCCGGTTGGCAATGAACTTCCCAAGAAAATTCGGTCTCGCCCTTTCTTCCGGTCTTCGGCTTGCCGTAGAGGCCAAAGACTCTCCCAATTTTGTCCCTGCCCGGACGGATTCCAGCCAACGTTAACTCGTTCGCCCGCGGCGAAGCGTGCTGCCGGTGCGCGTTCTGGTGGTTCGCTTCGATCGCCGGAACCGCCAGCAGCAATGCACTAACGCTGACCCACAATCGCATCCAGCCGGGCCTCAAAATTTTCCTCTCCTTCGCTCCACAGCTCGTTCCGTTCCACCGGCAATGCGCGCTCAATCGACTCAATCCAACCGAACAATTGTTGGATGTTCTCCCGCGTCTTTGCGGCATATTCGCGCCGGTTCGCCTCAATCGACATCCACTGCCGGAAAGTCTTCTCCAGCGGATGGTCCGAGCTGTCGAACGGGTTTGACGCCGCTCCTGGCGCCAATATCCCCCCGTGCCCGGTGAACAAATGTTCGAAGCCCAGGTCCACGCTGAAGTGTCCGTCGCTTATGGCCGCGCCGTCATCGTAAAGAAGCCCGCGGCACACAATCTCAAGAGGGTTCGGTCCCTGTTTCCATTTCAGGGTTTCACTCTCGAACGTCCACAAGTCCCACTCCGCCTCCACGATGTACGCAGAGTCTTCGTGAATGTGCTGCGCCGCAATCGCCGCCACCTCCGGCGCGCCAAATGTCCCTTCGCGAAAATCCCATTCCGAAATAGGAGTTTCCGTCGCATCAATCGCCTGTATCACCAGATTGTCGAAACTATTTCGCGCCGCAGAAAGCGGCACCGTCGCCAGAAATCTCACAAATTGCGGAATCATCGCTTCTCGCGAAAATTCCCGCGTCCAAATGCGTAGATATGCCCGGTTTGCCATGGAAAGGGAATTATACAGGCCGCCCAGCAGCCCAGCCAATCACGGTTGGCGGCAGCGCGGACCAGTCGTGGGCCCGTGGCCTGTCATCCTGAGCCCGCCGAAGACGGGCGAAGGATCTCAACGTTCGAAATGACTCGGTGTATGAAAGGTAGGCTTACTTCGACTCGGGCGACGACGCCCCGGAAAACTCCGCGGTAATCTCCTGCAACCGCTTCCGCAACGACTCACCAACATTCGTAAAAACATCCGCGCACGCAGCACGCAGTTTCTCTTGCGCTGTAACAGACAAGCCCGTCACCACTTCGCGCGATTGATGGTCCAGCTTCGCCACGGTCGTGAGCAGCCAGGTATTCGAAACATTGTCCAGCCGCGATTTAAATTCGCCGGTCGCCGCATTACTCAGGTCCGCCATCGACTCCCGCAGCTCCGCTTGCTGCTTCTCGGTCATCGCTTTCCACGATTCCCAGATTGGCAAAAATCCGTCGTTAATTTTTTCCTGCGCCTCGCGTACGCCGCTTTCCAACGCGCTGTTCATCCCCGCCTGAAATCGCTGCAAAAAGTTTTCCTGCTCCGTCGTCAGCCGCTGCGCCAACGCCTCGCGCGAAGCCGCAAACTGCCGGTCCGATTCGGCGGCGGACTGCTTCACCGTATCGGTAAATCCATCCAGTTCGTGCCGAGCCTGTCGCTGAATTTCGTCCGTGAACGCGGCGGTCGTGGTATCTGCGGCTTCCGCAAATAGCTCCCGCGCGCGGTCAAAAGATTCGCGCACCACTTCCTTCATCTGATTGTTCGTGTGGCCCACAAAATTGCGGCTGGAATTGTCGAGTTCCGCGGCGAACTCCGCGGAAACTTCGCCCGCCCGCTCCCGCAATTGATTTCCGGTCTGCTCCACCATCCGCTCGGCCAAACCGTTCAGCTGCGTCTGCACTTTCTTTTCGTACCATTCCGCAGTCTTGTAAACGTCTTCGACCGTGCGATGCCGAATATCGCCGGCTTTACCCTCAAGCTCCGTCAAGTTCCGGCCGATCACGCCCTGCGACGCTTCATGCAGCAACTGTTCCACGCCGCCCAGATTCTCCCGAAACCGCGCCAGCGATTCCGCGAACGCTTCATCCGCCGCGCCGCGGATACGATCCTGTTGCAAGGTCAAAGAAGCATCCAGAAGCGACCGCCCACCCGCCATCCGGCTGATCGCTTCATTGGTCTGGTTGACGTGCGGTTCCACCATCCCGCGAATCTGCTCGTCGAACCTGTTCACCGCATCGTTGCTCGCATCGCTAAATGAGCGGTGAATCCGCGTGTTCAATTCGTCGAACAGCGATTCGCTCCGCCGGTGCAGCTCGTTGCGATGCAGCGTCAGCACATCGTCCAGTTGCGATTGAAAGCCTTCCAGCGCCAGTTGCTCGGTCGTCCCCAGTCGTGAAGACAACTGATCCACCTGCGATGCAGCGTCACCCGCGCGGGCAATCACTTGCTCAAGCTGTCCTGAATGTTCCTGCAACTCGCCGCGCAGCGTATTCACGCGCTGCTCGGTTTCCGCCGCAATGCCGTTCGCCGTTTCACGCAATGCCGCGATCCGTTGTTCGATTTCTGCGCCCAGCTGTTCGCGAATCTGCGTTCGAATCTCTTCCGCGCTGTGGCTCGCCGTTTCCGAAACGCCGGTCTTCAGTCTTGCCGCCGCCGCTTCGACGTATTCCTCAATCTGCGCGCGCGCCGATTCAACCTGCTTCGCCAGACGTTCTTGCAATTCCGCATGCGCGCCGGCCACCGCGTCCTGCAATTGCTGCTGCGCCGCTCCTGCGCTCGCGTTCAATTTTTCCTGCTGTGCGCCAAACGCCTCTTCCTGCCTTCGAGCCTGGCTGTCCAGCACCGCCGATGTTACCGACGCCTGCTCCGCGATCCGCCGCTCGGCGTCCTGCGACTGGTTTACGATCCGCCGCGCGACTTCTTCTGCTTCCCGGCAAAGCTGTTGCACTCGCTCCGTAACACTCACCAAATGCTGGTTGTGCAGCACCCGCTGTTCGCTGCCAGCCTTGCCAATGGTCTCCGCAAGCTCCCGCGTCAATCCTTGCAGATGCGGTGTCAGCCACTTCGGCAGCTCATCTTCCAACGCTTTCGCCGCCGCCAAATACGCGGCCTTGCTGCGTTCTTCACCCTCTTGATGGACCCGTTCCACCGCGCTTCCAGCTTCATTCAAAATTTCTTTGCGCGCGCCCGCGAACTTCTGCTCCCACTGTTCCGAAGCCGCGCGATGTTCAGCAGCCACCGCTTGTGCTGCTGCTTCGCGTGCCGCCGAACTAATTTGCTGCTTCGCGTCGGCAATCAGCCGCGCCACTTGCCGCGCCAGTTGCAGCGATGCGTCGGTGGTACTCGCCATGGGCGGCAGCACGTGCAGGGTTTCAGGGTTTGTACTTGCAAACCCTGAGTTAAACGATCTATCGGTTCCAATCGCCGGTGGCGGAAGGTCCGGCTCATTCAAAGGTGCCGGCGCCTCCATCAAGTGCTCCGTCGGCACCGCGATATTTTCTTCACCCATTCCAATGGCACCCTTTGCGCTGACCGGAATTCCCAGATGCGCCCAGTCTTCCGGCGGAAATCCGATCCCCCACACATTTCCAGGAAGCTCAAGTTCCAACGCCACCTGAAACAGCTGTCGCACCGTTCGTGGCCGCTGAATCCATGCCACACGGCCCCGCACTTTGCGCGGCGGCTGGCCCGTCTCCGGGTGCGGAATCTCCAGCGTGACCCACATGTTTTTCAGGACGTAATGCTTCGACTGGTAGCGGCAGCCATGGCAGTTGATAATCAGGCTCGACGTGCGCTCCACAAACGGACGGCCCAGCGCATCCACGCCGGTTACCACCAACGGCACTGCCTGCACAATCCGCGAGCTGCGCCGTTTGCGCAGTTCCTCGCCGGCATTAATAGCGTTTTCTGGCACCATGTCTATTCGATTCGCCGCTTCGCGGTCATCCCTAGTAACGTCTCTAGTAACGTCGGCACGCTCTTTGCCAATCTCGTCCATCTCCGACGCCTTACCTTTGGCTTATCACGCCTGTTTTCAGTCACTTAGCGGTGGTCGGTTTTCTGCCCATCCGACGCTGCAGCTCGATGCGATCCGGTGAGGAACTCCCATGCCTCTTTTGCCACCCAAATCGGGCCGACCAGTAAGTAAACTGGTCCTTGAAAGAACGCCGGATGATTTCCTTCCAGCTTATGGCCGAGGAAAAGCAGCACCCATCCGCCGACAAAAAATGCGCCGCCCCAGATCCACTTGGTGAAAAGCAGCAGCACGATCCCCGCAAAGATCAGCGGGATGCCTATTCCGTGCAGAAGCTTATTCCATCCGGAAGAGTGCTCGTGATCGTACTGCGCCATGTAGTGCGCCAGACTAGGCATAGCGCACCTCCTTGCGACGGGAAAGTAACAGCAGAATTGTGACTCTATAACGAAAAAACTAAAATGGCTAGACTAGGCTAGGAGTACTGAAGCATCGGGCTAGTACGACCATCGAACTCTCTTCCGCCCAAACCGAAATCTGTCGTCCTGAGTCCGCCGCAGGCGGGCGAAGGATCTCAACTTTCAATGCTTGCCGTCACTACGCTAAAGAAACCCTACAAATCCCGCCGCCCTTCCATCGCTTTCATCATCGTCACTTCATCCGCGTACTCCAGATCCGCCCCAACCGGAATCCCCACACCAATGCGCGTTACCCGCACTCCCAGCGGCTTTAGCAACTTCGACAAATACATCGCGGTGGCTTCGCCTTCCGCAGTCGGATTGGTCGCAATAATGATCTCTTCGACCGTTCCTCCCTTTAGCCGTTCGATCAGCGGCTTGATTCTCAATTGCTCCGGCCCGCGGCCCTGCAGCGGCGCCAGCGACCCGCCCAGCACGTGGTACATTCCGCTGTATATCCGCGTCTTCTCGATCGCCATGATGTTGTGCGCTTCTTCCACCACGCAAATCGTTCGCTTATTACGATTGGAACCAGTGCAATACAGGCAGGGATCGGCGTCCGTGATGTTTCCGCACACCGAACACTCGTGGACATTCGCCTTTGCGTCGCGAATCGCGTCCGCCAGCGCCAGCGCATCTTCCGGCGGCAGTCTAAGCAAATGAAATGCCAGCCGTTGCGCCGTTTTCTGGCCAATTCCCGGCAGGTGTTTTAATTCATCAATCAGTCGTTCCACGGGAGCGGCAAAATCTGGCATGACCTCTGTGTAACACACCCGCGCACACAGGCGCAAACCGCCACCGTCAGCCCGCCAGTGTTTAATTCCTCTAACTACCCTATTGACAAGCGTGGTATAATACTCCTTGGGAATCCCTGCGCCTGTTTTCGTTCCCCTGAATCGTTTGAGCCTAACCCGCAGGTGGGTTCCCCAAAGCCCGATTGATCAGCAAGTCTTTTGTTTTGATAAGCTTGCGCACGTTTGGGTCCAAGAAAAAATCTATCTCTCTTCTTTTCAAGCACTTGCTAACACTTGAAGGCAAAACACCCGGGGTGGCATAGGCAACGCGGGCCGCGAAAGCCCCTCGCAGTTACAGTGTGTTCGTAGAGCCACAGTCAGCTAGCACCCCAAACCGCCAAGTCCTTCATTTTCAATAACGACTCTCCGGCTGCACTCTTGCACTCCCGAATCCGCAGCGGCGGGAGGATGCCAGCAATGCAAAAACAATCCGAGAGCGAAGTCACCAAAACAGTCAGTCTCAATTCGGCCTTCGTGCCCATTCTATGCGCTGCGCTTCTATATGCAGTTTCCTGGATCCAGGGGTGCTCCAGCGCGCTATCCCACGGCACCGGTGGCGGCAAGAAGCTCACCGCGTCCCGCGAGCTCGTAAAGCTCTCACCCGAAGACGCCGACGACAAACTCGTTCCCACCGTTTCCGGCCGCAAGCTCACTGTCGAAAAAATGGCTCAGCGTGCCGCAACCTCGCTGCTATATTCCAATGAAGAGTACGGCGTCGCCTTCGACGCCCCCAAAGGCTATCTCTTGAAAGAAGGCGAACTCCCGGAAATGGATCGCGGCCTCGGCTATCTAGGCCCAATCCCCATGCACTTTGCCGAACCGGGCGGAATCCGCCTCGCAACTGTCGAACCGCCGCAAGGCCTGCACCTCGGCACCAATTTTGTGAACGAATTTTTCACCGTCAGCGCGCACTACGGTTCCAGCGAAGCCGTCTGCAATCAATTCAACATTTCCGCGGATTCACTCGGCGCTCCGGTCACGCGCACCATCGACGGCATCGAGTTCCACGGCTTCGCCGAACATTCCGCCGCCAGCATGCACCAATACTCCGGCATCTACCTGCACGCATTCACCAACGACACCTGCTACGAAATCGGCTACGGCGTAGCCACCGCCGGATCGCCCAACTCCTCCAATAATCTAAGAAATATCAACGCGGAAAATATCCTGCACAAACTGGAAAAATTCCTAGACAACGTCCGCATCAACCCGCCCGCCTTCGAGCGCACCACCTCCACCGACTGAAATTTCTATGGCTGCTGGTTTTGACTTGTAGCGGCCACCTTTAGGTGGCCATCTTCGATTGATGCTCTTCTTAGACGGCCGCCTTCCAAGGCGGCTGTTTTTGGAGTGCGGCGGCTCGACGCCGCTTTTCCGGCGGGCGACTCAGACCGTGGCGAGACGCAGATCATTTGAGATTTCAATCCGCGAAGCATACTCAACATGCAAAACGCGGCGAGGAAGATTATTTTCAGTCTTCGATGACGCATGAATCACCAGCGGCCGCATCGCGATAATGCCGCCCCTCGCGACGGTGCACTCCACACCTTGCGATTCCGATGCGCGCGCCAAAATTTCGCCATCGGTAAGAACTCCGTCGCAGTGAGAATCAGGTATCACGCGCAGCGGTCCGTTCTCCGCGGTTGAATCGTCAAGATGAATTCGCAGCGCGAGAATTTGTTCCAACGCTTCCCTAGGTGCGTGAGCATAAATCACATTCTCTTTCACCGACCAGGGCCCCCAGCCAGGCGTATCAATCTTCTCCGCTAGTGGAAGAGCCGTGTCTTGATGCCACGCAACAAGCCAATTGGATGAAGGAGACTTATCGAACAGAGTTGCCCGAAAGGGAATTGCATTCGGCCCCAGCACAGCACGCGCAATTTCAATCAGTTTTGAGTCTTCCGCCATCTTGCGTACCGCGGGAAGCGACAGAATATGCCTCGCTCCAGCTCGGCTGCGCTTCAGTTCCGATTGCGAAAGTCCATTCACGATCGCGTCAATTTCAGCGTCGGAGAAAACATTGGGAAAAACTGCGTAGCCATGTTCTTGAATAAACGAAGTCAGATTTGAATTGGCTTGCTGCAGTGTCAAAGCGAGGGTTTAAAACAATCCAGGAATTTTCATTCCCGGAATTCCCGGAATGGTTCCGGCGAGCGACTTCATCTGGTTCGCGAGTTCATCATCCACACGGCGCGACGCTTCGTTCACCGCGGCGCGGATCAAATCCTGCAACATCTCCTGATCCTTCGATGCAAATACTTCCGGCTCGATGCGCACTTCCAGCACTTGCTTTTGGCCGTTCATCTTCACAACCACCATGCCGCCGCCGGCCGAAGCTTCCACCGCCACCGTGTTCACCTGCCGCTGCAGGTCTTCCTGCACCTGCCGCAACCGGGACAGCATCTGTTGGAGCGCATTGACTTCCATCAGGATCTCTCTTCGCGGCGCTTCACTTCAGAAATTCTCCCGCCGAAGCGCTGCAGCATCGAGCGTACCATCGGATCGCGTTCAAACTTCTCGCGCAATTCTTTGGTGTTCGACGCCGTGCGCGACGCATTCGCGGACGCCGCTGCAACTGATTCCATCTTAGCACAGACCCGCACCGAGCGATTTAGTACCTTGCTCGCGGTTGCGCGGATTTTTTCCAGCGACTCGCGTCCTTCAATTAATTCCGCGAAGGCGCGCTTCTCCATCGCAAAATAAATTCGCAATTCCGCGTTTTCCAGTTCCCAGCGATGCGCGTGCTCCAGCAATTCGCCCAGAAATTTCTGCTGCGCCTGAATCGCGCCGCGAATTTCCATCACTTGCTCAGCGGTCATTCCGCTGGCCGCCACGGAAAGAGTCTTCGCCACTGCCTCCGTCGCAACTTCTTCCGTGTCGGCGCTTCGCTCTGCTTTGTTTCCTAGGTCTTGGACAGTTTCCAGCGAATCTTCACTCGAGCCATTCGCCGAAGTTGACTGCGGTTCACTCTGCGCGTGCCCCACCCTCGGTGTTTGCGGGTGGGTCTTCTCTTGAATTTCTTCATTCTCCGAAATTGCTGTTCGCTGAGCTTCCAACGCGGGAGCAACAGCCGCCGCCGCTCCGTTGGATTTCGCAAAAGGTTCCGTCCGTTGGCTCCAAGCCGGCGAACTGAAACTTGCTGGCGTCGCTGCCGCACTCTTTACCGCGGGCAGGGAACTCGTCGCTGAGACCGCCACGCTCGCAACGTCATTCTTGGCCGACCACGCGGGCGCAGCCACAGGAGCGCTCGCGCGAGCTACCGAAGTTTTTGCGGCTCCGCCGTTGCCGCTCGCTCCGCCCAATTCCGCGAGTAATTCTTCCAGCGGCGCCATTCTTCCGGCATTGATTAATCTGAGTAAACCCATTTCCAGATGCACGCGCGGATCGGGTTTGCGGCGAAGGTCATCATCGGTCTGCAAAAGAATACTAAAAAATCGCGTCAGGTCTTCTTCGCTGAATTGCGCCGCGGCTTTCGCCAACGCTGGCCGCTGGTCCGGAGTCGCGGCGATTAAATCTGAATCGCCTCCGCAAACCCGCGCGATCAGTAGATTACGAATGTGGCGAACCGCCTCACGGCAGAAATGCTGCAGGTTGCGGCCTTCTTTTTGAAACGTGTGGACCAGTCCCAGCGCGCGGTCCGCGGAGCCTGCCGCAATCGCGTCGACCAACTCGTTCAGCGAATCTTCCGGAACGACGCCGAGCAGTTCGCGCACTTCCTTGTCGGGAATGTTGTCACCGCAATAGGCGCGGGCCTGTTCCAGCAGCGACAGTGCATCGCGCATGCTGCCTTCGGCCATTCTCGCGATCACAGCAACCGCGCCGTCAGCAATCGTCAGATTTTCTTCTTTGGCGATGTATTTAATTCGATCGGCGATTTCGTTGAACGTCAGCGCGCGAAAGTGAAAATGCTGCGAACGCGAACGAATTGTATCTTCAAGGTTTTCCGGTTCGGTCGTCGCCATCACGAAGATCACGCGGTCCGGCGGTTCTTCCAAAGTCTTTAGCAAAGCGTTCGACGCATCGGTAGTCAACATATGCGCTTCGTCGAGTATCACCACTTTGCTACGCGATGCGGCCGGCGCGTAACGAACCATCTCGCGCAACTCGCGGATTTGATCGATTCCGCGATTCGATGCCGCGTCAATTTCAATCACATCCAGCGAACTTCCCGCCGCGATCTCCTTGCACGAATCGCACACTCCGCACGGCTCCGCCGTCGGCCCATGAACGCAGTTCAACGCCTTCGCCAGGATTCTTGCCGCAGTAGTTTTGCCGACTCCGCGTGCTCCGGAAAAAATATAAGCATGCGCCACGCGGTCATTCTTGATCGCGTTCGCCAGCGTTCGGGTGACGTGCTCCTGCCCAACTAAATCCTTGAATGTTTGCGGACGCCACTTCCGCGCAATTACCTGGTAGCTCATAAGGGGAAGTCTCGCACGCCGCGGCGCTCCAGAAAAGTTCTAAGTTTTAAGTGGTAAGTATTAAGTTTTCCGACACGATCCGGAACTAAGTGCGAAAGGCAAACGGAAAGGCGAACGTAAGCTGCGAACGATGCGGCACTAAATATCAAACCAATGTGGATTCAACTTAGTACTTAATACTTACAACTTATGACTTGCTGCGTCAGTGCGAGGAACTTCGGGTGATCTGGGGCACACGAGGCGATCCCGGTACCGTTGCTCCCTTCCGGGCCTGGCGGGGTTCGCGGGACCTCGTTGCACAGAGCCCGAAGTTCCACGCTCCGGCAGTCCCGCAAAGCGAGGCTGCTGACAAAATTGTAGCACATCGGTTCAGAGCGGCGATTTTCCAGACTGCGAAAAACTACTGCGCGGGCTTGGCGTCGGGCGGAATGACGTCTGCTGGATTTACCCAGTTCACTTTGAACGGTCCGATGCCGTGCACTTGGACAATACTATCGGTCTTGCTCAACGCGAAATGGCGCATCTCCCTCGGCATGTTGACGAAATTTCCCACGTTCATCGTTTCCATCTTCGTTTCGTCGAATTTTTCGCCCATGCCGACTTGAAACGTCCCTTTCAGCACGGTCACGTTCTCATCCGTGGGATGCCAGTGCGCGGGAATCTTAGAGCCTTCGGTGCAGCGCAGCCGGACCACGAACGGCGTTCCTTCGCCATTTGGATCGCCGTCTACCGCCGCCAAGTCGCATCCTTTGATGATCGGCGTCCATTTCAGATCGCCGGAATGAACGATCTTATGAGCAGCTGCGCTTCCGTTTTTTTCCTGGCCGTTGGTTATCAGCGTGAACGCGAGCGCTCCGGCCAACAGAACAAATGTCACCGCAAAATGCTTGAATTTCATGATTGATTCCTCCGTCGCAAATCGTTGAGGCCCGAATGAATGCGAACATACTCTTTTGCTCGAAGTTGAGCAAGACTAACGGTGTCGCCGACGGCCTCGGCGCTAACCGTAATTGGTTTGCAGGCGTCTTATCGGAAACGAAACATATCGAAAATCGCGTGAATTGCAGCGCGGAATCGAGTACGCTACTCGTGGATGGAGTTCCTCCCCCATCCGCCCGTTGATGGCCGCAGCCTTCGCCGGGTCCGCGCGCCAGCGCCGCACCAAGGGACGTCGCCTCGGTGTCGCTCCACGTCACGGAGCACGCCTGCATCCGCAGGCACGCCCGCATCAAGAACGGGCAGGAGGAAATCATGAAATCCGCAGTTCGAATGTTGTTCGCTGTTGCAGTTCTTACATCCACGGTTTCGATTGCTCACGCAGCGCCTCGCCAGATCATTCAAGGCACGCAAATCCATCTGAAACTTTTGAACGACATCAGTACCGCCACCGCTCGCAACGGTGATGCGTTTCTCGCCGTAACCACGGAGCCGGTGATGCTTGGCGAAGAGATGCTATTGCCCGCCGGCACCCGCATTCGCGGCATCGTTACCAGCATCAACCACTCACGGCACTTCGCGCTGTTGCGCGGCGAAGCTTACATGAACATCTCTTTTCGCTCGGTCGAGGTGGATAGCCGCCTGATTCCGATTCAAATGAGCGTACTGCAAATTGAAAAGCCTTCGCACGAAGGCCAAGGCAGCCGCCGCAAAGACATTGACGTCACCGAAGGGCAGATGCTGCAGGAAAAGCACGACATCAAGGGAGACATTATTGCCGGAACGATTGGCACCGGCGGCTCCACGGTGATCGGCAAGCTCGCCAGCCACGCCGCGGCCGGATTTGGAATCGGCCTCGCCGGCAGCGCAATTTACGTTGTGCAGCGCAAGGGCAGGGAAGTCACGCTTCCCGCCGAGACCGGCATGCTAGTTCGAATGGACAACACCGTCACGGTTCCCGGCGTTAGCGCTTCGACCGGTTCGGTGAACGGAAGTCGATAGCGCCTTTGGCTTCAAACCAGAAATAGTCAACGCTTCGTCATTCCGAACGAAGTCCGCGGAGTGACGAAGCACGCGCCAGGGACTTCAGAAATTTTGCGAATTCTTCGTATCATTTCTTTCGATTGACGCATTTCCGTTGCTCGCGTTACCCTTTTTGGGCATGATTCCATGTTGTCTGCTCTATTGCTCACCTCAATCTTTTACGCCAACTTATTTCGAGGAGATTCATGTCCACTGAATTGCGTAATTTTCTAGCGCTCTCTTACGACGAGCTGGAACAACTGAACATCAAGGCCAAGGAGCAGCGCAAAAATCGTGTCGCGATCCATAAAGTTCAGGAAGACCGCCTCAAGTATTTGACCGACGAAAAGCGGATCAAGGCGGTCACCGTGCTGTTCAGCGATCTGGAAGGCCGCCTGCACATGCTGGATTACGACAAGAAGTTTCTGATCAACAGTTGGGACAACCTGACTTTCGACGGTTCCTCGATTCGCGGGTTTACCGCGCAGCGCGAAAGCGACTTGCGGCTGGCGATGGACTGGAGCGCGTTCTACTGGGCGCCCGCCGATTATTTCGGTTCCGGCAAGGTAATGGTGTTTGGCGAAGTCATCGACAAGGATGGGAGTCCATACAGCGCGGACATCCGCGGCGCGCTGAAGGGTTTCGCGCAAGAGCTGCACAAAAAGGAGGGCTACACGCTCAACGCGGCCAACGAGATTGAGGGTTTTCTTTTCAAAGGATCGGATGCCGAGCGGCACTACCACGAATCGCAGAAGTTCGAGTACGTGAACACCGGCGGGTATTACCACTCGCTGCCGGGCGATCTGCTGCGCGGCTTCATTGACACCACCGCTGAAGTGCAGCGCGCCATGGGCTTCCAGAACGAAAAAGACCACCCCGAAGTTGCGCCGTCACAGTTTGAAATTAACTATGGCTACGGCGAGGTGGTGGCCGCGGCAGACCAGATTCAGCTGTATAAGCTGATTTGCCGGCAGGTAGCCACGCACATGGGGCTCACCGCCAGCTTTCTGCCGAAGCCGGTGGTCGGCGTCAACGGCAGCGGCATGCACACCAACGTCTCGGTCAGCAAAGGCGGCAAGAATCTTTTCTGGGATCCGAAAGGCGAAGAAAAGCTCAGCAAGCTGGGCTGGTCGTTTGTGGACAAGATTCTCACCCACGGCAACGATATCTGCCTGCTGCTCAATGCGAGTGTGAACGCTTATCGCCGGCTGGACCCGCATTTTGAGGCGCCGAATCAGATTAAGGCGTCCGCGGTGGATCGCGGCTCGATGATCCGGATTCCGATCGGCAACGAGCGGAGCATGCGTGTGGAAGTCCGCTCGGTGGCGCCGGACGCCAATCCTTACCTGGTGATGTACTCCATCTTCAAGTCGGGCCTTGAGGGCAGCACTTCGACCATCAAGAACCTGCGGCAGGCGGAGCGCTACCTGCCGGACAACATCTATACGGCGATTGAGAATTTTGAAAAGTCTGACTGGACCAGCAAACTACTTGGTGCGGACGTCAAAGCGCGCTACGCGGACTTGAAGCGCGCTTCCGCGGACCGCTGCCCCCGTGCGCTGGGCACGTTCGTCAAGGCGCCGGAAGTCCAGTATCACCACGAGGTGTACAACCAGTTCCTGTGGAACATGTTCTAGAACAGGGCGAGCTGCCGGCAGGTTTGCTCGATATTCGGTCTCTAAAGGAGTGAGCGCCGCGCGGATGAAAAATCCGGCGGCGCTTTTGTTGTGGGTTCTGGCTGGGGGATAGTGGGTTCGCTGAAGTGTTGTCCTAGAGGAATTTAGACTTCTTGCATGCCAGCCGGAGCGATTGGCTCGCTCTGCTTTTCATGCTTCCTGCTTCTTGCTCCGAGTTGTGTGTTTGCCGCCGCGGCGCGCTTCCTGGTTGTGCGAAGAAGTCTGCCGCAGCAGCGATTGTTGCGGAATGTAGGTGCATGAGGCGTGCCAAAGCTTCAGGTGGACTAACGTTAAGGAAATCACGTAGTTATGCATTTCGCTGCGAGGAACGGATTGGATCATGGCGGGAAGGAGTTTCAAGGTGGGACAGAGCGAGTCCAGCTTTGGAATTGGCGGTCGTTAACGGTAAGTTTACGCTGATGTTTTGATCTTAAGCCTCGGCTGCGAATCGAGCGTTTTCTAAGAAAATTTCCGCAAAACATCGCGAATCTGCTTTGCTTCGACGACTCGGTTTCCCGTTCCGTTCTTGGCGGCGGCCAACAGCGCTCGGCCCAATTCCTGGGTCGTTGTTATGTACTGCGGCCAGAAGTGGCGTGCCGCGGAAAGAAACGGCGCGATTACTTTGTACATCATGCGATAGCTCGGAGTCTTGGATTCGATTCCGTCCAGAGGCTGAATCATCGCGGGGCGAAATACGTATACCGAGCGGAATGGCATGGCCAATAAAGCATTTTCGGCTTTGCCCTTTATGCGGGCCCACATGACGTTACCCTTCTCGGTGCTATCGGCTCCGGCGCCGGAGACAAAGACGAACGACATTTGCGGATTCAGGCGCAGCAGAGTTTTTGCGGCGGCGTTCGTGAATTCGCAAGTCACGCGTGCGTAAGCATCCTCGGTGATTCCTGTTGAAGCCACGCCGAGGCAATAGATGCAGGCGTCGAGGCCGGTCAGATCGTTTTCGATTGCGGTGAAATCGAGAAAATTCTTGTGCACGACTTCGCGCAGCTTTTGGTGCTGCTTGCCGCTGGGCGCGCGAACCACCGATACGACGCCTTCGACTTGTGCGTCGCGCAGGCTTTCCTGCAGCGCGCTCTGACCCACCATGCCGGTCGCACCAAAAACGACCACCTTCATCGCAGCCCCGTTCCAGCAGCTTTCTGAGACATTCATTCTTCAACAGATTGAGGCTTTTTGCTATTATGCCGCCTATGAAAAGACGAACACTTCTGAAATCCGTTTCCGCGGCGGCGCTGGTTCCGGCCGCCAATCTACTGGCTTCGGCGCACGAAAACATTAGTGCCGCGCCCGACGCAAGCCTGGTCTACGAATTACGTGTTTATCACTGTTTTGAAGGCAAGCTGCCGGATCTGCTGAAACGGTTTCGCGAGCATACGACGAAAATCTTTGAAAAGCACGGCATGAAGAATATCGCGTACTGGACGCCGATGGACGAGCCGCAGAAATCGAACACGCTGGTATACATCCTCGCGCATCCCAGCCGCGAAACGGCCGCAGCGAACTGGAAAGCTTTTGGCGCCGATCCGGAATGGCAGGAAGTGCAGAAAGCGTCCGAAGCTAATGGCAAGATTGTGGAAAAGGTTGATTCGACATTTCTCACGCTGACCGATTTTTCGCCGGCGTTGCGCTAGCGCAACCGCAACCGCAACCGCAACCGCTTGTGGGCAGCCAGCCCGCAAAGAAGTGTTTCTGAAAATTCATAAGAACGCGAATGCTTCGGGCCGGGCCGATGATATAGTTTCGGCCAAATGATCCCGCTGCGAAATGAAGTCGCGAATTTCCCGCCTTGCCGTGCAATTACCACAAAGGAGTTCTGGCCGATGAGAGTTCAAGCGCGATGGCAGGTTTTTTTGATTTGTGCGACGGCGATCCTGGTGTGCCTTGCTGCATCGGCTACCGCGTTCGCTCAAGGAAAGAATCCCTACGCTGGCGACGCAAAGATGGCGAAGTTGGGAGAATCGCAATTTCGCGCGAACTGCGCTTTCTGCCATGGACTCGGGGCGCGTGGCGGCGGGCGCGGGCCGGATTTGACGCGGACGCCGAAGAAACACGGCGACGCGGACGGCGAAATTTTCAACACGATTAATACCGGAGTACCGGGCACGGCGATGCCGCCGAATGGAGCTACTCAACAAGGCGTGGGGATGACCGAAGAAGAGATCTGGCAAGTGATTACCTACATTCGCAGCGTTGAGAAAAAGCCGAGCACATTGAGTGGCGACGCGAAACACGGCCGCGAATTGTTTTATGGAAATGCGACTTGCGCGACCTGCCACATGTTTGAAGGCAAAGGCGGACGGCTGGGGCCAGACTTGACGGGAGCGGGAACCGCGCGTTCGACGGAATATTTGGTGGAGTCGGTGCGGAATCCGAGCCGTAGACTGGCGCAGGGAATCAGCGAAGCAATGAAGGAGTTTTCAGCGGAGTACGAAACGGTGGACGTGGTGAGCGGCGACGGAACGAAATACAAAGGAACGTTGTTGAATGAGGATAGCTTCACGATTCAGTTCATTGATTTGCGCGAGCAAGTGCATTCGTTCGATAAGGTGGCGTTGAAATCGTGGAAGAAGTCGCGGGAGTCGTTGATGCCGGCGTATGACGAGAAAATGTTGCCGGAGAAGGATTTGCAGGATTTGCTGGCGTTTCTGGTGGGAGGTGGCAAGTGAGGATCAAGAGAGGAGTCAGCACGGGAACGACGGCGACGGAATTTGAATTTGAGGGAATCGTTGACGTTGAGATCCTTCGGACGTCGTTCGATGTCATCAGGATGACAGCACTCATCGTTTGCTGCGTCGGGTTCGTTTTGATTAACGGGTTGGCGGCCGGGCTCGCTAACGCGCAAGTTACAGCGCAGAGATTGTTGAATGCGGGACAAGAGCCGCAGAACTGGCTGATGTATTCCGGCGACTACGCCGGAAAAAGATTTTCAACGTTGCAGGAAATCAAAGTTGGAAATGCGGAGAAACTGGTACCGAAGTGGGCGTACCAGACGATGGCCGGTGGAAAATTTGAAACCACGCCGCTGGTGGTGGACGGAATTTTGTACGCGACGGGGCAGGACGATCGGGCGTTTGCGCTGGATGCGCGCACCGGGCGGCCGATCTGGCAATACCAGCGGGCCTTGCCGGGAGATATTCGTCCGTGCTGCGGAAGAGTGAATCGCGGGCTGGCAATTCTGGGGGATAAAGTTTTTATGGGCACGCTCGACTCGCACGTGATCGCGCTGGACACGAAAACTGGGAACGTAGTTTGGGACGTCACCGCAGCGGATTACGCGAAAGGAAACAGCTTCACGCTGGCGCCGCTGGTGATCAAGAACCTGGTGCTGGTGGGAATTTCAGGCGGGGAGTACGGCATTCGCGGATTCATTGATGCGTACGACGTGAACACCGGCGAACGAAAGTGGAGATTCAATACTGTTCCGGGGCCGGGCGAACCGGGGAATGAAACGTGGGAAGGCGAAACATGGAAGGTTGGCGGCGCGCCCGCGTGGATTACCGGCACGTACGACGTGGAGACGAACACAACTTTCTGGACGACGGGAAATCCTTCGCCTTCGAACCGCTCAGTGGGACGCGCCGGCGATAATTTATATTCCGATACGCTGTTGGCGCTGGACCCCGACACCGGAAAACTGAAGTGGCATTTTCAGTTTACAACGAATGATGATCATGACTATGACGCCACGCAGGTTCCGGTGATGGTTGACGAGGGCGGAAAGAAATTGATTCTGCAGGCAAATCGCAATGGGTTTTTCTACGTGGTGGACCGGACGAACGGGAAATTGGTGCGCGCGGAATCGTATGCGAAGGTCTCTTGGAGCAAGGAAAAAGATTCGAACGGGCGGCCGGTGCCTGCGGCGGAAGGGAAGCCATCTCCGGAGGGAAACAGGGTGTGTCCTGGAGCGGCGGGAGCGACGAACTGGATGTCTCCGACGTATGATCCGCAGACAAAATTGTTTTATGTGACGGCGCGCGAACAGTGCGACGTTTTCTCGACGGCGCCGCAGCCTTACGATGCCGGACACGCGTACTACGGTTCGGCGTATTTTCCGAACGACGATGCTGCGCCGTTTTATGGAGCGCTACGCGCGATCGAGCCGAGCACTGGAAGAATCAAATGGGAATGGAAGCATCCTTCGCCGACGTGGTCGGGAGTGTTATCCACCGCGGGCGGAGTGGTGTTTACGGGCGATGCGGAGGGAAATTTTATCGCACTGGATGCCGCGAGCGGAAAAGCGCTGTGGCATTTTCAATGCGGCGCGTCGGTCTATTCGTCGCCGATGACTTACGCGGTGGAAGGCAAGCAATACGTGGCGGTGGCGGCGGGATCGGCGCTGTTTACGTTTGGTTTGCCGTGAAAATCGCGACAGACAATTGATTGCCGTTTTTCCCTTGGCTCGGAAAGCGGCGTCAAGCCGCCGCTTTCGAAAAGAAACGGATCCTCAGGGATTTTGCGGTGCTGCCGATGCGGTGCTGCCGATGGCGTCGCCATTGACGACAAGTTCGACGCGGCGATTACGCTGGCGGCCTTCGGCGTTGTCATTCGAAGCAACCGGTTGAGTCTTGCCGAAACCCTTGGCGGTCATGGACGAAGCTCCAACGCCCTGTGAAGCCAGGAAATCACGCACGCTGTCGGCGCGGCGTTCGGAGAGTTGCTGATTGAAATCATCGGAACCCACACTGTCAGTGTGGCCCTCGATTTGAAGCGTCAGACCGGGATGTGCCAGTACAATGCCGGAAATTTTTGCGAGCTTCTCGCGAGCGCCGGGCTTGAGCGTCGCGCTTCCCGTATCGAAGAGCACGTCGGACATGTTGACGATCAGCCCGCGAGCGGAATCGCGTGTCTGCAAAATGGAATTGAGTTGATTGAGCAGTTGCGCGCGAAGATCCGCTTTCTCGGATTCGGCTTTTGCGGCGGCCTGGCGGGCTTTTTCGGCTTCCGCTTCGGCGGCTTGCTTTTGTTCGATTGCGGCCTGTTGATCGGCTAGCGCGGCGGCACGTGCTTTTTCCGCTTCGGCTTTTGCGGCCGCGGCATCGGCAGCAGCTTTTTGCGCTTCCTGCTGCAAGCGCACCGCGTCGGCCTTGGCGGCTTCGGCCTGCGCGCGAGCCTGGTCGGCTTCCTGGCGGCGTTTCACTTCGGCTTCAGCGTCGGCGCGAGCCTTGGCTTCGCGTTCCTCGGCGGCGCGTTTTTCGCCGGCAACCTTGGCCTGAGCTTCTTCCTCTGATTTTGCTTTGACGGCGATAACGCGGGCTTCCTCGGCGGTTTGGATGGCGTCGCGAGCGACGGCTTCGACGGTCTTGCGGTCGCGCTTCTGCGCGTAGGAATCTTCCGCACTCTGCAGTTTTTGCACCGCCGTGGTCATTGAGGCAGCAGCATATTTTTCGGCGGAGGCGTTTCTGGCGATTCGAATCGCGTTACGCGCTTCGAAAAGCTCCAGCGGGGTCTTGCGGTCGATTCCGAAGATGGCGTTTTCGATCTTGGTGTTGGAAGACGAATAGACGCCGCGAGCAAGCAATTCATAGCGCGCTTCGATGCTTTCGCCACCGCTGGCGTCGGTGGAATTTTCGAGCACAACGGTGTCGCCCGGCTGGGTGACCGCGAAATACGGCTCGGCGGTGACAATCATGCCGAAGGTCTGCATGTCAGTGATGGCTTTGACTTCGCCGTTCCCGCTCTTGAGCGTGAGTTCGCCAAGATTTTCCGCGCGGCCCTGCGGTGAGACTGCCCACAAAACGTAGGTGAGATATTCGAGGCCGAATTTGGTGGCTTCGTCAAGATTCACGAATTTGGCGTTAATCTCAAGGCGGTTGCCCTTGTTTTTCACTTCGGCTTCGCCGGACGCGGTTTGCAGCAGTGGCGTCCCATGAAATGCGATTTTGAGGGTGCTGCCGGCGCGGCGGTAGTTGATGGCTTTGGTGCTGTGCACGACCGTAGAGGTGGAAGGCGCAGCGGCTACTGGAGCTGTAGCTTGGCCGGGCGCGCTGGCGGCGCTGAGCGCCAAAGAGGTGCTAAGCAATCCAATAGACCGCGCAATCCTTGAAAAGGCAGGGCTTACCAGCTGGTGTCGTGAAAGGGAGAGAGATGTGCGCACAAGTATGCTCCAGTTGCCGGCGCGGCGGTAACGCCGCAGGTGTCCCCATCCCAAAATTTTGGCGGAGGGCCGGTTTAAGAAAGCGTAGCAAACGCCGCGGGCTGCGACGAAGGGAACGCCGGGTATTTGCCCAAGTGATTATGGGTCCGCTGGCGGAAGACTAGACGCAGGCATTCGCGGCGTTGGACCATTCCAATTGAACGGTGTAGATGCCAAGGGTTTTGGTTTTCCAGGCGCAGATATCGCCGATCTCGCCGTTGGAGTCGTCGTACCAACCGGTGCCGGGAACGGGATCGGTGATGGCTTCGCAGAGTTCATGCGAGGACGTGGAAGTGAGGGCATCGGGAACGGCCAGGCCACCTTCGCATCCGGAGCAGCCGGGGTAGGGCATCACTGCGTAAAAAATATTACTAGTGGTAGCGTCGTGATAGCCGCAGAAAGTCTGGCAGGACTTGCTGCCGCCCTGCTCGACTTGAGTGCCGGGAGGAAGAAACACGAAGTACAGCGAATTGGGAGTGTTTGCCGGAAACGCGCCGGAGGAGATTTCGTTTTGCAGCATGGATTGGATGGTGTCGTCGGTGATGGACTTGCCAGGCTCGGAGGTGATGAAGTTGGTCGAGCCGGTTCGAACGCCGTGGCCGATGGATTTTCCCGGCACGCTGTATTCGGAGAGCTGATCCAACAATTTGCTGGTCAGAATGAAATCGAAGAAATTGTTCATTTGTGTGGCGAGCGGGGAATTGGCGGCGATCTGCCAGGCTTTGCCCCAGTAGATGGCGAAGACCTGAACACTGGTGAGTAAGGGGCCGTTGCGATAGGTGAGTTTCGGAGCCGCAGCGGCGGCATCGCGCGGGGCAGGATGCAGGGGCACGATGCGCAGGGGACGTTGGTGTTCGTGAGTTGAGTGACGGGTTTCTTTTGCTTTTCTGGTGGTGGCCACGGAGCGCTCCTTTGCAGCTGCCCGGATGAATTTGGGCTGGGAGGGCGCTTGCCGAAAGTTTGAAGCTAGCGCGATGTCGCTCGGTTGTAAATGGTACAAAAAAGAATCAAGGAAGATTTTTTAGAGTGGCCGCGACGAGCCTCGTGGTTCCGGCGTAGGGATCGCCCTCGGAGTCGAATTCCATCGAGAAAATGCCTTTGTAGTTGTGCTTGGCTACGAGCGCGAAGATTTTTGCGATGTCCACGGGAATCACTTTATTTGCGGGATCAGTGATGGCATCTTTGACGTGACAGATGGCGTAAGCGCGGGCGAACATTTGGTCGACGCCGCGCAGCGCGTCTTCGGCCGGCAGCGCGGCAAAGCTGTTGCCAAAGTCGGGAAGGGCGCGAAGCCAGGGGCTGTTGATGCGATCCAGTAAGCTGGCGATGAAAAAAGGATCTTCGCTGATCGGATCGTCGTTTTCGAAATGCACGACAACATTCCTGGAAGCGGAGTAATCCGCGATCGGTTTCAGTGATTCGGCGACTTGCGTGACGCCGGGTTTCGCCTCCTTGTACGCCGCGATGTGGATGCGCACGCTGGGCGAAGCAAGCCGCGCGGCCACGTCAATCCAGCGCTTTGAGAATTGCATGGCGCGTTCGCGTTCGGCGGGGTCAGGAGAATAGATGCTGTTCTCGCCATCGGCAGCGATGTCGGCGAAACCGCTGCCGGCCTTTGCCGCGGCGTTGCCAAGCTGGTCGAGGTATGCAGGTTCGGCCGATTGAAAATGCGCGCTCCACGGCTCAATTTTTTTGACATTGAATTTGCTAACGACGTGAGCCGGGAAGTCCGTGAGCGGCATCTTAGGTGAATTCGAAGGCTTCTCGTCGTGATGGCCGGAAATGAAATCACGAAACGGGTATGAAGCGACGGCGAGGCGTTCGCGCGGTTCGGTTGGAAAGTGAAAGGCTGGCCCCGAGGTCTGAGCGACAAAAGTTGAAAAGCTGGCCAGTGGATTTGGCAAGGCGGTTGCGAGGGTCGCCAGCGAAGCGTTTTGTACAAATTTTCTGCGGGTGATCGAACTCATGGTGCTGCCTCCAGCGGATCTGGCTTTAGTTTAAAGACCCAGCGAAGTACGACGTAAGCAATCGGGCCAGTGGCCAGCAGCCAGGGCGCCCAACGCCAGACGAAGGGTTCGCTGTAATAGATTTTTACCCCGCAGAGGATGGCGGGAAAGATGATCGCGCTTGCCAGACCGATGGCGCCACCCGGCACGAGGAATTCACGACGAGCGTTCGGTAGCTTTCTGCGCATGCCCCAGACCGCGAGAAGAGTAAGCATGGAAGTGGCGATGCGCGCCCAGATATAGATGTTGACGAGGTCGGCGACCTGGAAGCGCGCCAGCAGGCAATAAACCACGAGCGAGACCACAATCGCGCGAGCTGGAGTCCCAAAGCGCTCATGAATCTTGCCGAGCCACGCGGGGAGATAGCCGTCCTGAGACATCGCGGCGGGGATACGCGTGGTGTAAAGAATGGTGCTGTTGGAAAGAGAAACGGTGCCGATGATGGAAGCGAAAAGCATGGCGACGCCAAGTGCGGTGCCACCGATGAGCCGCGAAGCTTCAACAATATAGCCGGTTTGCCATGCTTGCCAGTTGCCAAGGGCCGCGATGGCCAGCGACGCCGGAACCGTGTAAGTGAGAATGTTCATCGGCGTGTTCCATAGGAGGATGCGTGGGAAAGTTTTTTGCGGATGGTCCATTTCGGCGGTCACGCTGGAGAGTTGTTCGTACCCTGCGTAGTTCCACATCGCGAGCGCGAGTCCCACGCCGAAAATCGAACCGAATGGTTTACCCGGCGGGATCAGCGGAAGAAATGGATTGAAGTGCCAATGAAACACGGAGACGATGCACAGCCACGCTACCGGAATCAGCACGGCAACTAACATGGTGACGGAAAGCCAGCCGGAAATTTGAATGCCGCGAATGTTGAGATAGGACAGGATGCAGAGTACGAGGCACGCGCCAGCCCACTTGGCGTTTCCGGTAAGTCCGGGAAAATAAAAAACCAGATAATCCATGACCAGTACGCCGTAGAGGCTGTTCAGCAAAAAGGTTCCAGTCCAGTTCCACCAGCCGCACTGGAATCCCCAAAAGTCGCCGAAGGCGTGACGGCTCCAGCGATAGAAACCACCTTGTACCGGAAGAATGCTGTTCAATTCGGCGGAGGCGTAGGACATGGGAATGCTCCAAAAGAGCGGGACAAACGTGAGGAACACCAGAGCCATGCCGGGTCCGGATTGCGAAAAGATGTCTTCGTAACCGAACGGACCTCCCGCAGTGTAGCCGTAGAATAGCGCGAGCAGTGGAAGGAAGCCGATGGTGCGGATGGGGCTCTTATTGGACGGTTGATTCGTTTGCAGGTCGGTCACGCAGTGGCCTCGGCGAAGGATGCTACCTTGCCGGCAGCGAAACTCAAAACGATGTCGCGGGCCGGCTTGCTGGCGCTACAAGGAACAGCACAAAACTCACGTCCTTGCTACTGAATAAGCAGAAGTGCATACTTCTTATTGGACACTCCAATGGCTGAAAAACATCTACAATTAGCAATCTTGCGGCGGTTCAAGGCCATGAAGAGACCACACCGGATTGCCGCTGTGCGCAAACTGGCTAGTGGATCGGCAGAAGACGAAGCTTTCGTTCGGGATTTCTTTCCAGATTTTTATCGAGAAGCTTTTCTTAGCCCTCGCCCCTTGGCGGGTGCGCGCTCGGGATCAACCCGGCAACGTGGGCGAGCCGCAACGACTCGCTCGCGGTAAGGCCCAGCAGTTCGCTCCATTCGACAACCAAAGTCCGCCGGCGCTCGTTGCAGTACTCGCCACCGAGAACTTTTTTCAGCACATCCGTGTCGGACATCCTGCAGCTCGCGCTGCGCGGAT